>ENA-OQKY01000832-OQKY01000832.1-human-gut-metagenome-genome-assembly--contig:-NODE-832-length-23586-cov-9.586385_pt1 | contig 23586 bp, 23 predicted proteins | sample MGYA00242652_ERZ504805 | MGnify/ENA primary metagenome ERZ504805 (study PRJEB26092, sample SAMD00036400) | human gut metagenome | host: Homo sapiens | study: EMG produced TPA metagenomics assembly of... | reverse complement strand
TGAAGGCGAACGATTTTCTTTTTAAATTCAGGTGTGTAACTTTGTGACATAATACTTCCTCTTTTCTCTGTAAGATGATTATATCTTATTAGCCACTTCTGTTACAACTTTATTATAGCACTTCATACAATAAACCAGAGGAGTTGTTTGGGGTAGTAAATGGTGCGTTTCATCAGGCTATCGCTGAATGAAAAAAGGCGATTTTTATGGTCCGCATACCGGATAACCGAGAAGCAGAAAGCCGGAAAAGCCCGGAATATCAAGGAAAAACAGCTCAAAAACTCGCGCAGGACGGACTTGGGGTTGGAATACAAAATGCGATCGAACGTTTGGAAGTGTTGTATGAGGGAAAAGCAGAATTGAAGATCGGAAGAGATCGTCCCAATGGGACAAGAGTGGAATTGATCTTGGAAAGGAAAGAAAAGGGGGATGCGTAACAGATGAGAGCGTTGGTTGTAGATGATGAAATTGTTGCTTTAAAAGCGTTGACACGAAGGATACAGTGGGAAAAATACGGGGTGGATCAGGTGTTTACCGCACGGTCGATGCAGCAGGCGCAGCAAGTATTAAAAAATGAAGAAATTGACTTTATGCTCTGCGATATAGAGATGCCCAATGGAACGGGATTGGATCTGGCGGAATGGATGCGGCAGCATTATCCGGAGATAGAGTGCGTGTTTATTACCGGACATGAAGATTTTGATTATGCGAGACGAGCGCTACGTCTGGGAAGTGTGGATTATGTACTGAAGCCGGTGAATTATGAAGAAATGGATACGATTCTAATGAAATTGGTAAAAAGTCTGAGCAGAAAGGCTGTGGTAGAAAGCGTGTCCGAATCGATCGTACACGATCTGGAGGAGAGGGATTCTGAAAATGCATCAGTGATCCCAAAGGTAAAGCAATACATTATCGAACATTTGTCAGAGAATATCTATATCGAAGATCTTGCGAAAGAAGTGCATTTGAATCCGCAGTATCTGATGCGGATATTCAAAAAAGAAGAGAATATTTCTATTTTAGAGTTTATGATGAAAAAAAGGATCGAAGTTGCGGAAAAATTACTGCTTCACACCGATTATCATGTTAATAAGATCGCAGATATGGTGGGATATGGAAACTATTCCTATTTCAGTAAAATATTTAAGAGAGAAACAGGGAAAACACCGGCCCAATTTCGAAAAGAAAACTAAGAAGAAAATTAAGGAGAAAAAGAAGAAAAAAGAAGTCATAAATGTGTCAGTAGGAGAACAGGATTGTGCTATAAATACATACATAGAGTTGATACAATCTGAATATAAAACAACGGCTCGTTTAAAGGAGGAGAAAAACATGAAGAAGAAAGTAGTCAGCTCATTACTTATTATGACAATGTTGACCACCGTACTGGCAGGGTGTGGATCAGGATCAAAGGATGAGGGGAAGAAACCGCAGGCAGACAGCGGGGAGACAGAGACGATCGCCATTCAGTTGGTAAACGTAGTGCCGGAACTGCCGGACGTAGAGGCGGTTGAGGCGGAACTCAACAAGATCACAGAAAAAGAAATCAACTGTAAAGTGGATATTCAGAATCTGTTCATCGGCGATCTTCCGACAACAACAAGTATGAATATCGTCAGCGATGAGAAGATGGATATTGTAGCAGTTGGATTGACACAGAAATTGGCAGATATTTATGATGACGGAATCTTGATGGAACTGGACGATTATCTGGAGTATGCGCCAAATTATGTGAAAGCGGTAGAAAATGTGTTAAAAGCCGGACAGGTGAACGGCGTGCAGTATGCGCTTCCGGCAAATCCATACGTAGCAAACAGTCCGGGGTTTGTATACAACAAAGATATGGCAGATGAACTTGGAATTACAGTAGAAAAAGGCGCAGATTTTGATGATCTTACAGCCGCTTTTGCAGCAGTGAAGGCAAACGATGTGTATGGTTCATCAGCAGGAGGAAGTACAGCTTTGAATGTACATATGTATTATAATGTGGAGACATTCGGAACAAATGCGGACTTTGGATACATTGCGGATCCGGTAAATTCTACAAAGATTGAAAACTTCTACGCAAGCGACCTGTTTAAAAATTATTGTGTGGCTGCTAAGAATTGGACCGATAACGATTATATGCCGGCGGGTTCTTTGACAGATACGACAACCCCGCAGGAATATTTTAAGATGGAAAAATTATTCGGTCTTCCGACCGGTTATGATATGTCACAGTTTGCAACATGGCAGAGCGGACAGTCATTTGCAATTGATATTGCACAGTTAGACGATCCGATCATTACAACAGCATCAACAGCAGAAAGAATGTGGGGAATTGCGGCAAACAGCAAACATCCGGAAAAGGCAATGGAACTGTTGGAACTGATTTATACAAATGCGGATGTGGCAAATCTGTTACAGTATGGTATTGAAGGAAAACATTATACAAAAGTAGAAGGTACTGAAAACGTATGTACAGCAGAGGGTGCGGAAGTAGGACCGGAAGGTTATACTTCTCTGTTTACAAAATATGGCGATCCGACAAAAGCAATGACAGCAGTACCGAATGGAGATGACTATCTGGAGAAGGTAGAGGAATTTAATAAAGATGTGCCGACATCGAAATCATTAGGATATGTATTTGACGTTACAAATGTATCTGCGGAAGCAGGGGCGGTTTCCAATGTGATTGCAGAACATTTGCCGAGACTTCAGTCAGGAAATGTGGAAAATGTTGATGCGGCGATCGAAGAGTTTGTAAATGCTCTGGATAAAGCAGGAATGACAGCGATCATCGAAGAAAATCAGAAGCAGTTAGACGCATATATGGAGCAGCAGTAAGCAGAAAATGTAATAAGATAAAGTGATCATCAGCAGGGAACCGAAATGGTTCCCTGTCTTAGAAAAAGGAGAAATTATGAAACCGGCAAAGAAAAAGAAAAAAACAAATTGGAAGCATTGGCTTCCGTTTTACCTGATGGGACTTCCGGGATTTATCTATTTATTCATTAATAACTATATGCCGCTGATGGGACTTCAGATCGCATTTAAAGACTTCAAATATAATTTGGGAATCTGGAAAAGTCCATGGGTTGGATTAAAGAACTTTGAATTTTTGTTTGCAACGGGAGACGCTGCGATCATGATCCGCAATACTTTGCTGTACAACATTGTATGGATTGTGCTGGGGATTGTTGTCGGCGTCGGAGCGGCAATTTTGCTTAATGAGGTGTATAATGCGAAACTGAAGAAATTTTATCAGACAGTGATCTTGATGCCGTATCTGATGTCGATGGTTGTCATTGCTTATCTGGTGTTCGCATACTTATCACCGACCAATGGTCTTGTGAACGGGATCTTGGAAGCATTAGGAAAGAGTCCGATTGAGTTTTATGCAGAGACAAAATATTGGCCGTTTATTCTTACATTTGTAAATCAGTGGAAAAATATCGGTTTTGGAATGATCTTGTATTTGTCGACGATCGTCGGAATTGATAAATCTCTTTACGAGGCGGCACAGTTGGATGGCGCGTCAAAATGGAAACAGCACAGATTTATTACGATTCCACTGATCAAACCGACGATTATTATGTTGTTTATTATGAACGTAGGTCAGATCTTCCGATCAGACTTCGGTTTGTTCTATCAGGTGCCGATGAATCAAGGCGCACTTTATAATGTAACTCAGACGATCGATACATATGTTTACCGAGCGTTATTACAGCGTAACGATATTGCAATGTCGTCTGCGGCAAGTTTCATACAGTCGATCGTAGGATTTATCTTTATTGTTACCGCAAATCAGATCATCAAGAAATACGATGAGAAGAGTTCACTGTTTTAGGAGGGAAAACGATGGTATCAAAGGATCAGAAACGTTGGAGTCTGGCGGCAAATATTATAATGATGATATGCTCTGTCGCAGCGATTCTTCCGTTTTTATTATTAATCATAGCGTCATTTACGGATGACAAAACGGCGATTCTAAACGGATATTCTTATTTCCCTGAAAAATGGTCTTTTGGGGCATATGAATATTTGCTGCAAGATATTGGAAAATATGCGCGTGCTTACGGAATGACGATTCTTGTTACGGCAATTGGAACGGTTGTATCGATCATCATCACATCGATGCTTGCCTATATGTTGTCAAAACGAAAACTTCCGGGTGTGAAAATATTGAATTTCCTTGTGATTTTCACGATGTTGTTTAACGGTGGATTGGTGCCGACTTACATGATCTATACAAGAGTATTTCATGTGAAAAATACAATCTGGGGACTGCTTTTACCGAATCTTCTGATGAGTGCATTTATGATCATGCTTGTCCGAAATTATTATGAACATAGTATTCCGGAAGAACTTTACGAATCTGCAAGAATAGACGGAGCCGGCGAATTTTATATTTTCTTTAAGATCGTGCAGCCGCTTTCAAAACCGATTCTTGCAACGGTAGGTCTGATGACCGGAATTGCTTATTGGAATGACTGGCAAAATGGTTTATACTATTTAACAAAAGACCAGTCGGCACATCTTTATACGATACAAAATATTCTGAATGAGATCAATACGAATATCGCGTTCCTGGCATCGACGAATGTAGGTGGATTTAATACCGCAGATCTTCCGACAACGACTGCGCGTATGGCGATCGCCGTAATCGGTATTTTGCCGATCTTAGTATTGTATCCGTTCTTTCAGAAATATTTTGCAAAAGGTTTGGTAATGGGTGCAGTGAAAGGATGATGAAAAATGGCAGTTGATCGAGTAAGAACAGAGTATGGCGAAGTGCAAGGTGTTTCAAAGGATGCGTATTCCGTATTTAGAGGAATACCTTACGCAAAAGCACCGGTCGGAGAATTGAGATGGCAGCCGCCGCAGCCGTTGGGAGCATGGGACGGCGTGTATTCGGCGGAAAAATTTCCGTGTAAAAGTATGCAGGAAATCAGAGAGATGCCGTTTTATGACAAAGAGTTTTATTCGGAAAAGTCTTATGATGTTCCATGCAGTGAGGACAGTCTGTATTTAAATATTTGGACTCCGGCAAAGTCAGGAGAAGAGAAACTTCCGGTTGCGGTTTGGATCCACGGCGGCGCATTTATGGGCGGTTATGGAAGCGAAATGGAATTTGACGGAGAACGTTTTTGTGAAAATGGAATCATTCTTGTTACGATCAATTATCGTTTGAATTTATTTGGATTCCTTGCACATCCATGGCTCAGTGCGGAAAGTGAAAAAGGGGTGTCCGGTAATTACGGAATCATGGACCAGATCACCGCACTGCAATGGGTTTCCCGAAATATCCGTGCATTTGGCGGCGATCCGGAAGTAATTACAGTTATGGGACAAAGTGCAGGGGCGATGAGTGTACAGACGCTGGTATCCTCTCCGTTGACTGAAAACATGATGAGCAAGGCTGTGATGCAAAGCGGCGGCGGATACAATAACGGAATGAATGATGACCTGTCCTTAGAAGAGGCGATGACATATGGAGAAGCATTTGTAAAGCAGACGGGCGCTAAAAATCTTCAAGAACTGCGAGAAATGTCGGCAGAAGAGTTGTATGTGGCATTTGGACGTTTTATGGGCGAAATGATGCAACAAGGCGCAGGGTTGGTAATGCGTCCGAATGTGGACGGATATGTACTTCCGGAAGGATATGATCGGCAGATCGAACAGGGAAAGATTAAAAAGATTCCATATTTAATCGGTTCTAATCAGAATGACATATTTGTAGAAAAGAAAGATGCAGACGCGGGTGTGAAAAGCAGACTTTATCAGGGATGTGTGGATTGGAGCAGATTTTTAGAGCAGGCAGGAGCAGATCCGGCATATGTGTACTATTTTAAACGTCAGTTGCCGGGTGATGATGCGGGAGCATTTCATTCGGCAGAACTCTGGTATATGTTCGGTACGCTCTCCCGGTGTTGGAGACCAATGACAGAAGAGGATTTTGCTTTAAGTGAAAGAATGATCGCATATTGGTCAAATTTCATCAAGACAGGAAATCCAAATGGTGATGGGGAAGATTTGGCAGAGTGGAAGCCTTGCAAGGGTGAGGGTGAATTTGTCCTGGAACTGGATGTATAGATACGAAAATAAGATGAGCTTATCTGTTGCTTATGGTAGATAAGCTCTGTTTATGTATTATAGAAGAGGGATATAAAAAAAGAAACGTTGAGAATATAGAAGAAATAGAGAAAAGAAATATGAAGAAATGCAGAAAAAAACTTGACAGTAAAGGCTATAAGGTCTATAATGTCATGGCATGACAAAAGGAGAAACAGTATACACCAAAGCCCCGGAGTGTACTGATTTCATATAAAAACAGTAATTTATGAATGAAGATCACGTAGAAATTAACAGGAGGAACACCCATGAAAACTTATATGGCTAACCCAGACAAGATTGAAAGAAAATGGTATGTGGTTGACGCTGAAGGTCAGACATTAGGACGTATGGCTTCCGAGATTGCCAAAGTATTAAGAGGTAAGAACAAACCGGAATTTACACCACATGTAGATACAGGCGATTATGTAATCGTTGTAAACGCAGAGAAGATCAAAGTATCAGGTAAGAAACTTCAGCAGAAAGTTTACTATAACCACTCTGATTTCGTAGGCGGAATGAGAGAGACTACACTTGCAGAGATGATGGCTAAGAAGCCTGAGAAAGTTGTAGAACTTGCAGTTAAAGGAATGCTTCCGAAAGGACCTCTGGGAAGACAGATGATCCAGAAACTCCATGTATACGCTGGACCGGAGCACGCTAACCAGGCTCAGAAACCAGAAGTACTGACATTTTAAGGGGAAGTTGAAAGGAGGACATTACAGTGGCTAACGCAAAGTATTACGGAACAGGAAGAAGAAAAAAATCGATCGCAAGAGTATATCTTGTACCGGGAACCGGAAAGATCACAATTAATAAAAGAGATATCGACGAGTATCTTGGACTGGAGACACTGAAAGTTGTTGTTCGCCAGCCGCTCGTTGCAACAGAGACATTGGATAAGTTCGATGTTCTTGTAAATGTTCACGGTGGTGGATACACAGGACAGGCAGGAGCGATCCGTCACGGAATCGCAAGAGCTCTTCTGCAGGCAGATCCGGAGTACAGACCAATCCTGAAGAAAGCAGGATACCTGACTCGTGATCCGAGAATGAAAGAGCGTAAGAAATACGGTCTCAAATCCGCTCGTAGAGCACCGCAGTTCTCAAAACGTTAATCATACGTTTCAGAACATACAATTTCAAAACGATTTTACAACTCCTCAGGACTTTGGTTCTGGGGAGTTTTTTTATTGAGAATACAATAAAAGAATATTGTAAAAAACGCTAGAATTTTGTTATAATTCAAGAGATACATTCTGTTCACTTTTTCAAAGAGAATGGATGTATCGGAATTAAGATAATTTTTGGGGAAAGGACGAAAGCAAAATGAAAGCAGGAAAACGATTTATGAGCATACTTCTCAGTATGATCATGCTCATTTCTCTCTGCTCGGGAAGTGTACTGGCTGCCGAAGAGGACAAAGAACTCTTACCGACAGAGAACAGCGGAGAATGGATTATCACAGAAATGAGCGCTTTGGATGAGACAGTAGTGAATCAGGTGATTCCACAGATGGTAAAGGGAATCGAGCCGACAACCCCGGCTTTGCCGGAGACGTTGGAGGCGACGGCTTATCAGCTGGAAGAAGAGCCGCAGTCGATTCAGGTTGAGGGGATTACTTGGACAGCGACGCCGGAATACGATCAGAAAACAACGGGGGAATACATTTATACGCCCGTGCTTCCGGAGAAATATGTCTTCGCAGATGGCATAGAAATTCCAAGGATTACAGTGACAGTAAAAGATTCAAGGGAGAGAAGCGATCTTCTTTCGGATGATGATGGAGACAGAAAAGACACTTCTATTGAGAATCAGGAAAATGCCGCTCCGATTGCAGATTCGACTTTGGTTAAAGAGAATGAAGTGTTTACGATTGATGAAATCACGTACACGATTGATCTTCATAGCGATGGAACAAAACGCTGGGCATATTTATGGCAGATGGAAGATCCGGCTGCTCCTGTTGCAGTTACATTGCCAAGTTCCGTAATGTATGAGAATGAGGAATATCCGGTTACGGAAATCGCTTTTTCACAATGGGATAAATGTAACAATGTGACAGAGTTAATCTTGCCGGATACTTTGACTACGGTAAATTCGTCTTCGTTTTATAAATTTCCAAATCTGACAGAGATGACGATCCCGGGAAGTATTAAAAACTTTGGCGGCAGCTTTCAAAATATGAGTAAACTTGAAACGATTACATTTTGTGAAGGGGTTGAAGAAATTTCTTCTAACTCTATGGTGAATAGGTGTGAGGCTCTCACTACGATAAACTTGCCTGCTACGCTCAAGTGTATCACGCAGCCGGCGGCGTTTGGGAGTGCCACTGCATTGACAGGCATTACGTTACCGGAGGGACTTGTGGTGACGGAGAGTAGTTTGTTTTCGGGCTGTACGTCTCTGCTCAGTGTAGAACTGCCGGCTTCTATGACAGAAATTCCTTCCAGTACTTTCAGTGGCTGTACCAGTTTGGAAAGTGTTACTGCCAAAGGGACGATCACATCCATTGGTTCTTCCGCATTTAATGAATGTGCGGTGTTGAAAACAATTCCGGATTTGAGTCAAGTTACAAAGATAGAATCGTATGCATTTAATGAATGTGGTGCACTGCCGGGACCGGTTGATCTGGGCAATGTAACAGAGATGGGAGCAAATGCATTTTATAATTGCCAAAAGTTGACAGGCGCATTGGATCTCACCCAATTAAATGTGATTCCGAATAAGGCCTTCAGTTATACAAGTGTAGATTCTGTGACTTTGAGTGACAACTTGACGTCGATTGGAACATGGGCATTTTTGTATACAGAAATTTCGGAGATCACCTTTCCAGAGACTTTGATCTCGATCGGAACCTATGCTTTCTGGAACACAAAAAAGCTGAGCGGTACAGTCAGAATTCCGGACAGTGTGACATCGATTGGTAATTATGCATTTAGCGCTACTGCGGTAGAAATATTTGAAATCGGCAGCGGTGTGGAGAGTCTGAATGCGAATGTGTTTGAAGATAACAATACGCTTCAAAAAATTGTGTTTGACAACAGCCAGGATAATGTGACGATTACAGGGACACTTTCAAATCAGGTTGCTGTCGAATATACGCAGCCGTCCATCGAGGACAGTGTGGGAGATACAATTTCTGATACGTCTGGCGCACTTACATTGCAGGAAGCGGTAAATAAAGCGGCTCAAGCTGATCAAGGCGGTCAGGTAATCTTGGAAAAGAATATCAAATTAAAGCAAGCAGTTACCGTTCCGGCAGGGCGGACAGTTACGATTTCCGCAGAGCAGGAATATCAAATCGCAGGAACGAAAACAGCGACAGATTTGAAAAATCTTTTCATAGTAGAGGGAGGCGGTTCTCTGGTCATTACCGGACAGATTACATTGTTTGGCCGGTATAACCGCGGCAGCATCATTTTGAATAAGGGGACATTGGAACTAACCGGAGATGCGGTAGTTACCGGTTCTAAGATTGTGAGTGATTCTGCAAACGGAATCGGAAACAGTGGTCTGGGAATCATCGACAGCCGGGGAGAAGGCGCGGTATTCAAGCTGTCCGGAGGTAAGATTATAAAGAATGCTCTGCATGACGGAGCCGTAGCTTACAGCGGAATTGTAAGAGTCAGTGACGGTGCGGCGGCAGAAATTACCGGAGGTGAGATTTCCGGAAATAATGCGGCGGCAGCAGCGGCGTTAAACTGTTCGTCTGGTATGTTATTGTATGGTAATGCAAGCGCTGTGATGAGTGGTGGTACTATTAGTGGGAATACCGGACATCGAGGCAGTGCCGTTATGCTATGGGGATATGATGAGGATCATCGCACGACTTTTACGTTGTCCGAAAATGGTACCATTACCGGAAATACTTGTACAGATGTTGGTAAGACAACAGGATCCGGCGCGGTACATGTGGAAAATAATGCTTTATTTACGATGAATGGGGGCAGCATTTCTGCAAATAAAGGGGTAAACGGCGCCGGAGTCTGTGTAGTAGACGGTAATCTGCAAAATGGGCAGACAGAGTACAAGACGGCCTTTAATATGGAGGGCGGCACAATTTCTGAAAATACCGGAAGAACAGGCGGAGGAATCTATTCGTATTCGAATGGAGTAGATCTGAAAGCGGGAGAAATTGTCAATAATAAAGCCTTTAACATGGGCGGTGGTATATACAGCGAAGGAAATTATGATTATTATAGTACGTTACATTTGTCAAATGCTTTGATAACCGGAAATACTGCCCGGCAAGGTGGAGGCATGTGGTTCTGTGCCACAGGAAAAACCAATATTTCTGTCACAGAAGGAGCGGCAATCTTTGAGAATAGTGCTCAGGATACCGGTGCAGAAAAAGGCGTAGGAGATGATTTTGTGTTTGCTGCCCGTTCGGCAGATAACTATCCGGCTACCTTGGCAAATCGCCTGTTAGGAGGCGGGGCTGTTCAATGGTATAAAGACGGAAGTATTTATTTGCCGAGTACCGGGGTATATCCTACGACAAATGAAGCGGCTCCACGTTACGGTATGGAAGGGGCTGATCCGAATCCGGTGACAGTAACCGAGTATAAGGAGTGTCTGGCATTGAAGGCAGTTCCGGTTTCCGAGGAATATAAGGCTGTGGCAAAAAAGGAGGCTGCTCTGGTTGTTTCAGGAAATACGGCAGATAAGGGCGGCGGTGTCGGTTCGAACGGCGGTGTTGACATAGGAACAGGTGCGGTTACAGAGGTAAATGTAAACAAGGTGTGGCTTGGCGACAATGAGAAAGAGCGACCGGAATCTATCACGGTGAACTTGCTTTGCAACGATCAGGTGATTGATACGGCAGAGCTGACAGCGGCAGGCAATTGGAGTCATACGTTTACGGCATTGCCAACGGTGGATCGAAATGGTCAAGCCTATACTTATACGATATCCGAAGCCGCAGTTCCGGGATATACAGCGCAGATTAGCGGAGATGACAAGAATGGTTTTACCATCTCTAATACAAAGACGGATCATTCAGGGGGCGACGAAAATGAAAACCATACTCACTTGAAGGTGCAAAAGGTTTGGACACTAGATGATGGTGGAAAAGCGTCTGCATCTGTGCAGGTGGAATTGCTCTGTGACGGACAACGTTATGCGGTTGTGGAATTGAATGCAGACAATGGCTGGCAATATACTTGGGAACAATTGAATGATAAGTATAAATGGTCGGTTGCTGAGATCAATGTACCGGAAGGTTTTACTTCTGCTGTATCGAAGAAAGAAAATATCTGGACAATCACCAATGATGATGTTCCAAAAACAACAGATCCAACGAATCCACAGAAGCCAACGGATCCACAGACCCCAACAGATCCGACGGATCCGCAGAAGCCAACGAATCCGACAGATCCACAGACCCCAACAGACCCGGCGGATCCGCAGAAGCCAACGGATCCATCGAAACCGGCAGATTCACCACTCCCATCAGAGACACCAGCTTCAGATGAAGGAGAGACAGGGCAGCCGGCAACCGGCGATCAGAATTATCCGGTTCTTTGGATGTTGACATTGGTTGCTTCCGGTGCGGGAATTATTGGCATAACAATGTATAGCCGTAAGAAAAGACGGAGTCAGTAAAGACAGAAAAAATAAAAGTATGATAATTTAGAAAACCCCCATGCGATTTTACATTTATTCGCATGGGGGTTTTTGGAAAAGATGAATTTTATTCGACAGGAAGCTGCAGCTGCGTGATATATTCGGATTCGTCGGATGTTGTATGAATATCAATCCAAAGAATTTCTAACATATCACCGAGAATCCTAAAATGATGTTGGTGTGCATATTTTGTGAGTTGTGCACCCCAGTAGGAGCTTTGCTTATAATTGCCGTGGTAAGTTACGCAGAGATAATTGCCTCCCTCAATGACATCCGGACCTTCTTCATCTATAAGAAAAACGGACTGGTAGGAAAGAGTATCTTTATCGGAGTGGGAATGCAGGGAAACTACGGTTCCAATCTGGTTACTGCCGATAATGTATAATCGATCTTGGGCGAGATTGATAAGTTCTTTGATCAAAAAATCCATTTCTTCTTCACGTTTATATCCTTTGGAGAGACGGTGACAATGGCGCGGGGGGATATTTGTCAACCGGATTTCATTCAGAGGGAGAGTCAATGCGGAGTGAATGTTACTTAAACGACGTTCTACGTTTTTTTCCATTTTCTGCAGATAGTTCAATTGTTTTGCAATCAATTTTTTCTCATCTTCTAACATAGACAGAGAGGAAGAAACAGTATGATGGTTTAAATATTCACGGATCTGTTCCATTGTAAATCCGATGGAGCGCAGATCGCGTATCACATTTAACCGCCAGATATCATGGATACTATAATGTCTGTATCCGGATTCGGCGCGATCGGGAGTGATAAGACCGATTTCTTCATAGTAACGTATGGAATCAACGCCGATTCCATATAACTTGGAAATTTCTCCGATTTTAAAAAACTTTTTCATATTTCTTTCATTGCCTCCTTGACTCTGGTATTATACCAGAGTTTATAATTTGTTCATAGAGTTTGAAAAAGAAAGGAATAAAAAAATGCGTTCGATTTTAAAAGAACTTAAAGTATCCTCCATTGTAATTTTGATATTAGGAAGTGCGATATTAGCGTTTGGACTTTATAATATCCATTCGGTATCCAATGTGACGGAAGGCGGAATTTTAGGCTTGACGCTTCTCTTAGAATACTGGCTCGGAATTTCTCCGTCTGTTTCAGGCTTTGTATTGACTGCCCTATGCTATGTATTGGGCTGGAAATTACTTGGAAAACGTTTTCTTATATATTCGTTTGTTTCTTCGGTCGGATTTTCTGTTTTTTATGGAATTTTTGAGCAGTTCGATCCGCTATTTCCGGATATCGGAGAAAAGCCACTTTTGGCAGCGGTTGTGGGGGCAGTGTTTGTAGGTGTAAGCGTAGGACTTTGTGTTCGGGTAGGCGGAGCGCCAACCGGAGATGATGCGCTTGCAATGAGTTTGGAAAAAGTACTGCCGCTGGATATTCAATGGATTTATTTGATCAGTGATCTGATCGTATTGCTTGCATCTCTCTCTTATATCCCGGTGAGTAAGATCGTATATTCCCTATTGACAGTTATTTTATCGGGACAGATTATCGGGATTATGCAAAAGATTCGTATACCGAAAGTTGAGAGAGAGGAAGAGGTATTGGGAGAATAAAAAAATATATTTTTTATACGCCTATTAAAAATTCGTTAGGAATTATTCTTCGGCTTAGTTTGAATCGTTAAATTTATCGCTGTTCGGTGTTTTTACACTTCTTTTCGAATGATATTTAGGAGAAAAAACGATAACTGCTCTGATACTTTCCCTGCAAGCATTATTACATTTACGACAAAGCTCATTAAAGGTGCATCTGCCGGCTTTTATCAGCAGACAAATGATACGGAATCAGAAATTGACTTTTCGCTGAATTATTCACGACTTTATGATATAATAAGTGTGAATTATTGTAGGTGCACAATTTATGGCTGTTAGATATGGTAGCCGGTTTCACTTGTTAATTGATAAAAAATTACCAATTCCCAGCTTGCTAAAAAAGCCGGCGTCAGTGCCAATATTATTACCAGAGTGAAGAACGACCAATGCAACAATCCCTATGGGGAGCATTAAGGTCGCCAAATTGTTTATCTCTAATACAACATAAAATTATAGAAAGGAAAACTGCTATGACATTAGAAAATAAACTTGGCATTACCGATTCAGTAGAATTAGCCAAAGCTGAAGAAAAAATCAGTAAAAAAAGAGCAATAGAACTTTTTGAAAGTGGCTATTTGAATAATCTTAGGCCGGGAACTTTTAAATCACTTGCCGAAATACACAAATATTTATTTGATTCGATTTATGATTTTGCCGGACAGATAAGAACTGTTAATATAGTGAAAGGTAATTTTCGTTTTGCTCCGATTATGTATTTAGAAGCAGCTCTTGAAAATATCGAAAAAATGCCTCAATCAACCTATGATGAAATTATAGAAAAATATGTGGAAATGAATATTGCACATCCTTTCCGTGAGGGAAATGGCAGAAGTACAAGAATTTGGCTTGATTTGATTTTGAAAAAAGAATTAGGTCAGATAATCGATTGGAGCCGTGTAGATAAAGAGGACTACTTTTCTGCTATGGAACGCAGTCCTGTTAAAGATATTGAAATCAAACACATATTAAAGCAAGCCCTGACGAACCGAATCAATGACTGTGAGGTTTATATGAAAGGTATCGATCACAGTTATTATTACGAAGGCTATTCCACATTTAAGATAAGTGGTTATTTATAAAGGAGTATTCAGAAATGCGAGTGAGCGCGGCATGCATCCGTTGTATGATAGATCGCCAAGAGGAACGGATACAGAAAGAGGGCGGTTTAGAAGAAGGAAAGAAAGCGGAATATTTGAAAGCGGTGCTTCGGGTGATCGGTGAAAGCAGTAAAGAAGCTTCGGCGCCGGAGCTGGTGGAGGATATCTCGAAAGTATATGAGGCTTTCTTTGGAAAAGAGCAGGAATATACAAAGATTAAATATGCACATAATGAAAAGATGATGCTTGTAGAACAAGAAATCAAAAATAACATCGAGCAGGCGGAAGACCCGCTTGCGCAGGCAATTCTTTATGCGCGTACAGGGAATTATATCGATTATGGTGCCATGAAGGTTGTAGACGAGAAGATTCTGAACGGATTGATTCAAAAAGCGTCGCAGGAAACATTGGATGCAGAGAATTATCACAAAATCAGACAGGATCTGGAGCGGGCAAAGACGCTGGTCTACGTTGCGGATAACTGTGGCGAGATCGTACTGGACAAATTGCTCATTCAGGAGATACAGAAACAATATCCAAAGCTGCAGATTACGGTGCTTGTACGGGGAAAAGCGGTTCTCAACGATGCGACAATGGAGGATGCCAAACAGATTGGTTTAACGGAAATGGTTTCGGTACTTGGAAATGGAAGCGGGATTGCAGGAACCGCTTTTGCAAAGATCAGTGAAGAAGCACGAAAAGTGCTGAAGGAAGCCGATGTGATTTTGGCGAAAGGTCAGGGGAATTTTGAGAGTATGTATGGCTGTGGTTTGAATGTCTATTATCTGTTCCTCTGTAAATGTGATTGGTTTGTAAAACGGTTTGGAATGACGAAAAATGCGGGTGTGTTTCTGCTGGAAGGTGAGTACCATGAAAAGAGAGGTTGATATAGAACAAATATCTGACGGAAAGCGTTATACGGCAAATGATATGGTGCGGATCGGCTGTGATGACTGTCGCGGGTGTTCTGATTGCTGTCGTGGGATGGGAAGTACGATTCTGTTGGATCCGTATGATGTGTACTGTCTTATGAAAGGACTCGGATGTGGATTTGATACCTTGCTGTCCGACGATTCGGTGATCGGTCTGGATCTGGCGGACGGACTGATCTTGCCGCATTTACAAATGACGGGAGCGACGGAACAGTGTTCTTTTTTGAACGAGGAGGGACGGTGTCGGATCCATGAGATCCGCCCGGGGTTCTGCCGTTTGTTTCCGCTGGGGCGCATTTATGAAAATGGAACGTTTCGTTATTTTCATCAGGTGCATGAGTGCAGCAAAGGAGGAAAGACGAAGATCAAGATTCAAAAATGGCTTGGGATTCCGAATTTGAAACAGTATGAAAAGTTTGTGCTGGACTGGCACGATTTTCTGAAAGAAGCAGGAGAGGAAGCGCGGCGGAAACAGGATTCGGACAGTATGAAACAACTTGGAATGGGACTGTTATATGTGTTTTACCGGAAGCCTTACGATATGGAAATGGATTTTTACGAGCAGTTTTATGCGCGGCTGGCACAGGTTTGGGACGGACAGAAATAAAAACCTATAAGATTTTGTAATGAAAAATCTTCGATTAGGAACTTGCCAACTATATAGAAGATGATGTAACATAGCAGAGAAGAGATGACCTGAAAATACGGAACAATCTGATAGAAACAGAAGATCGAAAAAGGAGAGTCAGCTATGAATATGTTGTCAATCGAGCAGGAATTGAAGAGCAATGCTTACCCGGGAAGAGGGATTATCCTTGGAAAGAGCCCGGATGGGAAAAAGGCAGTTGCCGCATATTTTATTATGGGACGCAGTGAGAACAGCAGAAACCGGGTGTTTGTAGAAGAGGGTGAGGGAATCCGCACGCAAGCCTACGATCCGTCCAAGCTGACAGATCCGAGCCTGATCATTTACGCGCCGGTACGTGTACTCGGCAATAAGACGATCGTGACGAACGGAGATCAGACGGATACGATTTACGAGGGGATGGACAAGCAGCTCACATTTGAACAGTCCCTCCGTCAAAGAGAATTTGAGCCGGATGCTCCGAATTATACACCGCGTATTTCCGGTATCATGCATGTGGAAAATGGAAAATATAATTATGCGATGTCGATCTTAAAAAGCAGCGACGGAGATCCATCCGGATGCAATCGGTATACATTTGCCTATGAGAACCCGAAAGCAGGGGCGGGACATTTTATCCATACCTACATGCATGATGGAGATCCGCTGCCGAGTTTTGAGGGGGAGCCGAAACGGATCGCTGTGCCGGATGATATTGAAGAGTTTACAAAGCTGCTTTGGAACAGCCTGAATGAAGAAAATAAAGTGTCTCTGTTTGTGCGCTACATTGACATCGAGACAGGAGCATATGAGACGACGATCACAAATAAAAATGCATAATCGAAGAAAAGAGGCTGTAAATATGAAAGAATTAGAGTTAAAATATGGATGTAACCCAAATCAGAAACCGTCCCGGATCTATATGCAGGACGGAAGCGATCTGCCGATCGAGGTACTGTGCGGACGCCCGGGATATATCAATTTCCTGGATGCGTTCAACGGCTGGCTGCTTGTATCGGAGTTAAAGAAAGCGACCGGGCTTCCGGCGGCGACTTCTTTCAAACATGTATCTCCGGCAGGCGCAGCAGTCGGACTTCCGTTGGACGAGACGCTGGCAAAGATCTACTGGGTAGATGACCTTGGGGAGCTTTCTCCGCTTGCCTGTGCATATGCGCGCGCAAGAGGTGCGGATCGAATGTCTTCTTTCGGTGATTTTATCGCACTTTCCGACGTCTGCGATGTAGATACCGCACGTCTGATCAAGCGGGAAGTGTCTGACGGTGTCATTGCGCCGGGATTTGAACCGGAAGCGCTGGAGCTTTTAAAGCAGAAGAAAAAAGGAAACTACAATGTGATCCAGATCGATCCGTCTTATGTACCGGCGCCGCTCGAGCACAAAGAGGTGTTTGGAATTACATTTGAACAGGGAAGAAATGAATTAAAGATTGACGAAGATTTCTTTGCAAATGTCGTGACTGACAACAAAGAGATCCCGGAATCTGCAAAGATCGATCTGGCAATTTCGATGATCACGCTGAAATATACACAGTCCAATTCGGTCTGCTATGTCAAAGGCGGACAGGCGATCGGAATCGGGGCAGGACAGCAGTCACGGATCCACTGCACCCGTCTGGCAGGTCAGAAAGCGGATAACTGGTGGCTTCGTCAGTCGCCGCAGGTGCTGGGACTTCAGTTCAAAGAGGGCATCGGAAGAGCAGACCGCGACAATGCGATCGATCTGTATATCGGCGACGAGTATATGGATGTCCTTGCGGATGGTGTGTGGGAGAACACATTCCGTGTGAAACCGGAAGTATTTACTAGAGAAGAAAAACGCGCATGGCTTGATAAGCTGACAGATGTGGCGCTCGGCTCGGATGCATTTTTCCCGTTTGGGGACAATATCGAACGCGCACACAAGAGCGGGGTAAAATATGTGGCACAGCCGGGAGGTTCTGTACGGGATGACAATGTGATCGCAGCGTGCAATAAGTACGATATGGCGATGGCATTTACCGGAATTCGTCTGTTCCATCATTAAAATGAACCGCCACAAAAACAGGAATTGGTGAATGATATGACAATAGAAACAAGGAGTCCGGAAGAGACGTTTGAGACAGGCTTTCGGATGGGAGCGCGCGCAAGAGCCGGTCAGGTATATACCCTGGCCGGCGATCTTGGCGTTGGGAAAACTGTATTTACACAGGGATTTGCGAGAGGGCTGGGAGTTCAGGAACAGGTAAACAGTCCGACCTTTACGATTGTGCAGGAATATGAGGACGGAAGAATGCCGTTCTATCATTTCGATGTATACCGGATCGGAGATATAGAAGAGATGGATGAGATCGGATTTGAAGAATATGTTGCCGGAGAGGGCGTGTGCCTGATCGAATGGGCAAATCTGATCGAAGACATCCTGCCGGAAGAACGCACAGAAATATTAATTGAAAAAGATCTGGAACGGGGATTTGATTTTCGGAGGATCACCGTGACAGAAAAAGAAGGGAAGTAGAGCATGAGGGTACTGGCGATTGACAGTTCCGGACTGACCGCGACGGTTGCGATCGTTGACGAGAACGAGACCATTGCGGAGTATACGGTAAACTATAAAAAAACACATTCACAGACATTGCTGCCGATGATCGATGAGATGATAAAGATGACAGAAACCGATCTGAATACGATCGATGCGATTGCAGTGGCGGGAGGACCGGGATCGTTCACCGGACTTCGGATCGGCTCTGCGACGGCAAAAGGGCTGGGACTTGCACTCGGAAAACCGTTGATCCATGTGCCGACGGTGGATGGACTTGCGTACAATGTATATGGCTGTGAGGATCTGATCTGCCCGATCATGGATGCGAGAAGAAATCAGGTGTATACCGGAATTTATACATTTTCAAAGAAAGCCGGGGAAAAAGAGGAGACCAATGAAGTCGATCCGGTCTTTCAGGTGATCCGGATGCAGATGGCGGTCGCGGTGGACGAGTTGATCCAGAGACTGAATAATTATGGACGATCCGTTGTGTTTTTGGGAGACGGCGTACCTGTTTATGCACAAAAACTGGCAGAGGGCTTAAAGGTTCCGTATTCGCTTGCACCTGCGTATATGAACCGGCAGCGTGCGGCTGTTGTGGGCGCACTCGGGATCCGGTATTATAAAGCGGGCAAATATGAAAGTGCGGCGGAGCATCGTCCGGATTATCTGCGTATGTCACAGGCAGAGCGGGAGCGTGCAGAACGGGAAAAGAAAGCAAAGGTGATCATCCGCGAGATGACGATGGAAGATGCGGCGGCTGTTGCGGAGATGGAGCATCAGATTTTTTCGGATGCGTGGAGCGAAAGCAGTATCTTGGAGACGCTTCATAATCCGCAGACGATCTGTCTGGCTGCGGAAAAGTCGGGAAAAGTGATCGGAAATCTTCTGGCGTATACGGCGGCGGACGAGGCGGAGATCGCACGGATCTCCGTTTTAAAAGAAGAGCGGAAACAAGGAACCGGCAGACTGCTTCTGGATATGTTAAAGCAGATCTCAAAAGAGCGGCAGATCGGGAAAGTGCTTTTGGATGTGCGCAGAAGCAATGCGGCAGCACGTGCATTTTATGAAAAATACGGTTTCAAAGAGGACGGTATTCGCCCGGATTTCTATGAAAATCCGTCGGAGGATGCGATTTTGATGAGCGCTGAGATTCTTGCAGGAGAATAAAAATGCGGAATTACGAAAAGATCATGAAAGAGAGTGAACGATTGCAGAAAACGATCTGTAATCGTTGCGGAAAAGAAATTCCGGTTGCAGACGGTTGTGAAACAGAGGGAGTTTTTCATGTGGATTACAAATGGGGATATTTTTCGGGGAAAGACGGGGAACGACATAAGTTTGACCTTTGTGAATCCTGTTACGATAGTCTTCTGGAACAATTTTGCATACCGGCGGAAATAGAGGGATGATATGTTAGATGTTTGTTTGCTTGGGTGCGGCGGAATGATGCCGCTTCCATATCGGTGGCTGACGTCACTGATGACCAGATATAATGGCAGCAGTCTATTGATCGACTGCGGAGAGGGGACGCAGATCGCGATCAAAGAAAAAGGGTGGAGCTTTAAGCCGATCGATGTGATCTGTTTTACCCATTATCATGGAGACCATATCAGCGGGCTGCCGGGACTGCTCCTTACGATGGGAAATGCGGACCGACGGGAACCGCTTACCCTGATTGGACCAAAAGGGCTGGAGCGGGTTGTGACGGCGCTTCGTGTGATCGCGCCGGAACTGCCGTTTCCGATTCATTGTGTGGAGATCGAGGGGACGGAGCAGACGTTTGAAATGAACGGTTATCGTCTGAAGGCATTTCGTGTCAATCATAATGTGCTTTGTTATGGATACGCACTGGAAATCGACCGCGCCGGCAAATTTGATCCCGAGCGTGCAAAGGCAGAACAGATCCCACAGATGTATTGGAAGCATCTGCAAAAAGGCGAGACCGTAGAATACGAGGGGCGTATATTGACACCGGATCTGGTGCTTGGTCCGCCGCGGAAAGGGATCAAATTGACTTATACGACAGATACCCGCCCGACCGATTCTATCCGCGAAAATGCAAAAGGCTCGGATCTGTTCATCTGTGAGGGGATGTATGGAGAAAAAGAGAAGATCGCGAAAGCGCGGGAATATAAACATATGACATTTTACGAGGCGGCGCAGCTTGCGAAAGACGCGCAGGTAAAAGAAATGTGGCTGACGCATTACAGCCCGTCGCTTACAAGAGCGGAAGAATATATGGATGATGTGCGGAAGATTTTTCCGGCGGCAAAAGCGGGAAAAGATAAAATGTCCGCAGAGTTGAATTTTGAATAAAGAGAACAGAGAGTAAAGAATAGAGAGAGAATGAAGAAAACGAAAGAGGGCTGTTCATGAAAGAAATCAGAGACATTAATATATTGGCGATCGAGAGTTCCTGCGATGAAACTGCGGCAGCAGTCGTGCATAACGGGCGGGAAGTGCGTTCCAATGTCATTTCTTCCCAGATCGATCTGCACAAGCTTTATGGCGGCGTCGTTCCGGAGATCGCCTCGAGAAAACATATCGAGAAGATCAATCAGGTGATCGAGGAAGCGCTAAATGAAGCGGAAGTGACACTGGATGATATTGATGCGATCGGAGTGACTTACGGTCCGGGACTGGTCGGCGCGCTGCTTGTCGGAGTTGCCGAAGCGAAAGCGATCGCGTATGCGCGGAATCTGCCTTTGGTCGGCGTGCACCATATCGAGGGACATATTTCTGCGAATTATATCGAACATCCGGACTTGGAACCGCCGTTTTTGTGCCTTGTTGTGTCCGGAGGACATACCCATCTTGTCTGTGTAAAAGACTATGGGAAATATGAAATTCTCGGACGTACCCGCGATGATGCGGTGGGGGAAGCGTATGATAAGGTGGCGCGTGCGATCGGACTGGGGTATCCGGGCGGACCGAAGATCGACCGGATCGCAAAAGAGGGGAATCCGGATGCGATCGTATTTCCGAGGGCTAAGATGGAAGACTCTCCGTATGACTTTAGTTTCAGCGGGGTAAAATCCGCGGTGCTTAATTATATCAATGGATGTCATATGAAAGGCGAGACCTTTAATCCGGCAGATATTGCCGCATCTTTCCAGAAAGCGGTGGTGGATGTTCTTGTGGAAAATGCAATGAAAGCCGTGGAAGAATATGGAATGTATAAATTTACGATCGCCGGGGGCGTTGCGTCCAACAGTGCGCTCCGCGAGGGAATGAAAAAAGCGTGTGAAGAGAGAGGGATTCAGTTCTATCATCCGTCTCCGATTTACTGTACAGATAACGCGGCGATGATCGGTGCGGCAGCTTACTATGAGTATCTGGCGGGAACGCGGCATGGATGGGATTTGAACGCGGTGCCGAATCTGAAACTGGGCGAGCGGTAAAGAAACGGTAAAGGAATATGGGATCTGGCGGCAGAAGCGGTGCTGCCATAGAAAAACAGGAGAATAACAAATGGGAGAGTTGAGAAAAAAGCCTTGTACCGCAGTGATTCTTGCGGCAGGTCAGGGACGGCGTATGGGGACAAAGATACAGAAACAGTATCTTCTTCTGGCAGGGAAACCGGTATTATATTATTCGCTGGACACATTTCAGAAGTCAGAACTGATCGATGAGATCTGTATCGTGACCGGAGCGGGGGATGAAGAATACTGCAGGCAGGAAATCGTGGAACGTTATGGGTTTACAAAAGTAAATCAGATCATAGCCGGTGGGGCGGAACGCTACCTCTCTGTCTGGAATGCGCTTCAGACATTGGATGGAAACGGTTATGTATTTATCCATGACGGCGCGCGTCCGTTTGTGGATGAAGCAATGATCACGCGGGTCTATGAAGAAGTATGTGCTTTTCATGCCTGTGTAGTCGGAATGCCGGTAAAAGATACGATCAAAATTGCAGATGAGGATGGATTTGTAAAAGAAACGCCGGATCGCAGCCGTGTCTGGATGGTACAGACTCCGCAGGTATTTGAGACTGAGATCGTGAAACAGGCATATTCTAAATTGATGGAAACAGAAAAAACAAATGTGACGGACGATGCGATGGTCGTAGAGCGGATGATGCAGATTCCGGTAAAGTTCGTGGAGGGTTCCTACGAAAATATTAAGATCACAACACCGGAAGATTTAAAAATCGGAGAAATATTTACAAAAGACCGTTGACGCGACAAATGTTTTATGTTAATATAGCACTTGCGTTGAAACGTGCAGAGTGAGATCTGAGCAGAAAACGCAGAAGTGCATATGGAGAGGTATCGAAGTGGTCATAACGAGGCGGTCTTGAAAACCGTTTGTCCGCAAGGGCGCGTGGGTTCGAATCCCACCCTCTCCGCTTGAAGCCGAAAGAGCAGTTCCTTGTTGGGACTGCTTTTTCCTTTTCCCATCCAAGCGGTATGGTGGGGGAACAAAGCAACGCTGCTTTTGTACAAGAGATAAAAATGTAAAATAAATAAGTTGTTAGAAAAGTCAGAAAAAATAACGTAAAAAGTAAAAAAGAAGAAAATTAAGAAAATGTAAAAAAATACTGGACATTATTCGCAGAATCGTGTATATTAAATATCGACCGTTTTGGAGAAGTACCCAAGCTGGCCGAAGGGGCTCCCCTGGAAAGGGAGTAGGTCGTTAGTAGCGGCGCGAGGGTTCAAATCCCTCCTTCTCCGTTTGTCCTGTCTTGCAAAAAGATGGAACAAAAGTTGAAATCAAAAAGATTTCAAAAAAAATAAAAAAAGTCCTTGACAAGTGAAGATGAAACGTGCTAATATAGCTAAGCTGTCACATGAGAGGACAAGCAAGGAAGAACCTTGATAACTGAACAATAGACAACAGATCCTTGAAAATTTCTTAAGAGAAGATTTTTAAGAACGGTTTGAAACAAACCAAACAGTAAAAAAGGAAAAGGATTGCTAGTAGCGATTCTTGACCAAGACAAACACTTTTAACGAGAGTTTGATCCTGGCTCAGGATGAACGCTGGCGGCGTGCTTAACACATGCAAGTCGAACGAAGCACTTTACCGGATTTCTTCGGGATGAAAGT
>ENA-OQKY01000802-OQKY01000802.1-human-gut-metagenome-genome-assembly--contig:-NODE-802-length-24345-cov-37.846106_pt1 | contig 24345 bp, 24 predicted proteins | sample MGYA00242652_ERZ504805 | MGnify/ENA primary metagenome ERZ504805 (study PRJEB26092, sample SAMD00036400) | human gut metagenome | host: Homo sapiens | study: EMG produced TPA metagenomics assembly of... | reverse complement strand
GTTCTCAGTAACTAAAATTTTGAAAAGATAGAAGAAAATAAAAAATTGCTTGAGAAAGTAAGACAAAAATGGTATATTAATAAGTGTGTTCCCTTAGTAAAATGGATATTACGGATCCCTCCTAAGGGCTTCTTAGAGCAATCGCCTAACTTGCTTTTTCTAGCTGAGTTTTATAGATAAAATTGAATAATGTCCCAGTACCTCAGTAGGATAGAGGGTCCGCCTCCTAAGCGGAACGTCGCAGGTTCGACTCCTGTCTGGGACGCCAGAAAATCCGCTGTAAGCCTTTATTTTTAAGGGGTTACAGCTTTTTTGTTGCGAACACCCTCTACAAACTATTAAGCAAGTTAGTAGCTTTTTATTTATATAGAAATTCGATTTTTTTAAGGACTGTTTTGGTAGTATGGCTTGCTAACACTTTTTTATTTCTGATGAAAAATCGCCGTTTTTCTTTAATTTTGCTAACACTTTTTGAAATTAGCCATTTGATTGATTTCGAAGTGTTTGCTTCAAGAGTTGTTCTTTCATCTCTGGCGACAGGGATTTTAGAAGCTCCAGCAACATCATATCGCTGTCACTGACACTTGTTTCTGTCTCTGATTTTTCTTCCTCGTCATTGAGGTTGGAATAAAATTCTTTATCCATTTTTTGAGCATTGAAACGTCTGTCCTCGTCAATGATTTCAGAATAAACATCTGTCACCATTTCTGCTTCCGCATGACCTGTATCACCCTGTACGGATTTTACATCACCATTTGTCATTTTCAACTTATATCCCGTACTCAAATGACGCAGGCTGTGAAAAACGACTATTTCAAAATCGTTTTCTTCACACAGCTTTTGAAATCTGTCTCTGACAATACGACTTTCCACAGGATTTCCATTTTCCAATGCAATGACGAGATTGTAATCGTTATAGGCATTGCCAAGAAATTCTTTCAACTCCTGCTGGTCTTTTTTATATTGCACTAATAGTTTAGCAACAGTCTTAGGCAACCAGACGGTTCTATTACTTGTTTCCGTCTTTGGGGTTTTCAGAACAAGGCGTGTAGTGCAATGCGGTTTCTGTGTAGGAAAAATCTTAATAACATCTTTCTCTTTCAGCTTTTGCATTGCTTCCGCATTTATTCTGGATAATTCCTTGTTGATAATTACTTTTGCGTTGTTGTTGGCAATCGCTTCCTCGTCAATAATCACATCTTCCCATGTAAGACCTGTGATTTCACCGATACGCATAGAGCAGGAAAAGGCTAAGTGCATACACATAACGAGCAAATCATCTTCCGCAGATTTAACAGCTTCTTTGAAAGTATCAATACTCCAAACCTTACGTCTGACCTTTGGAACTTTTGGCAAGGTAGCCAATGACGCAGGATTTCTTTTGTTAGGGTCGAAGTATTCCCAGCGGATAGCTTGATTTAAAGCACAGCGAATAATATCGTGAATTTTCTTGATGTTTGCTGGCTGAACACAACGCCCGCTAGGTTTTCTGTTTGATTGCGGTACTTCTGGTACACTTAATAAATCATTGTAGTATTTTGATAACTTCTTTGTCGTAATCTCATTGAGCTTCCAATCACCGATATACGGATTGATATAATTTCTAATAGAGCCGACCTTGCTACTAAATGTATTTGGCGACCATTTAGATGTCCCGTAGAGATTAACAAAAATCTTTAAAAAATCTCGGAATGTAATATCCTCATTGACTACCTCTAATTCTTTTTTAGAGTCCTCAATCTGCTGTGCAAATTGTTCTTCTAAGGGAACAATGACATAGCCAAACTTTTCTTGATAATACTCTACAAATGCTTTTCGCTGTTTTGCTTCTTTTCTAGTTCCCAGCGTGTCCCACTTCTGTTTTCTTTCGCCAGTGTTATCCAAATACCAATAGATTACTGAAAAACTCTTTTTTCTTTGTTTTATTGTAGCCATAACTTATCTCTCCTTAATAGTTAAATTTGATTTAACCATTTATCGAAAGAAAGTTTAGACACTCGTATGACTCTACCAGCTCGAACATAACTGAACTGCCCGCTTTTCACCAGAGCATATGTAGCCTTTTTGCTGATATTCAGTTGTTTTGCGATTTCATCTACCGTATAAGTCCTTTTTTCCATTTCGGGAGATTGCGTATTTTTGCTATCATCTATCACAAATAAGACTCCTTTCATTTGATAGCAATAAATACATTCGTCTAACATAATTCATTATATCGTACTATGATTATGCAGGGAATAGTATTTTATTGCTTTGGTAAAATTTTTTACAAGCAGACAGACGGCTTTGGCAAGCTCCACTGGCATTTCAGCCATTCCCATTCCTGTGGGCAGAACCGCACCATGCGGGTGTATCATTATTCTGTGAATACAGGTCATGGCTGAACGACTTTTCCAAAGGTCGCTCTCAGATCACTGCGTGGGTCGCTCGCTTTCTTTTGAAAAGGTCATGGCGCACAGTCCCCGTGGCTCGCTGTATCACAAACGTATCAGTCTGCTTTATTCAGTTTTCAAAGAACAGTGGTGAAAACCGATAAAGGCTTTCATGTGATAAAAGCAGAGGGCAGGGCAGGAAAGAGGGGATTTAACAAATCATGCCCTGCCGTTACTGCTTATTCTGTTACAGTCTTTAATTCCATATCAAAATTCAAAATCATCTTGATAAGAGCTTCTCTGATACGTCCCTTTAGTTCCATATCTACCGCAACATACACATTACCGTATTCATCATAAAGAGGACGCAGACAGCATTTTGATATGTAAGGGTCATAGAACGCCAGTACGTTCTCAATCGCCTGCTCATTCCCGTCTATTGCTGAAGAAATCTGATAATAGGACGGGTGTCTGTATCTTTTTTTCTTCATTTCTGTTTCTTCTCCTTTAGTATCTCTCTCATAGCTTCTAAGGCACGGTGTCGGGTCTTGAACACAGCCCCTCTGGTATAGTTCATCACGTCCGCAATCTCTGTGTCGCTCATTTCCAAGAAGTAGTACATCAGTACATTGTTTCGCTTCTTTTCAGGAAGCTGTTTCAAAGCGTCCGCCAGCTCAACGTCATAAACTCGGATATCTATACCGCAGACGTTGAACGTCGTATAATCGGTTTCATACTCGTCCCATGTAGCTATTTTCTCCACGATAATATCGGGAAGCTCGCAGAATGGAATTTCCTTGTTCTTACGGCGTTTCAATTCCTGCTGGTAATCCTTGACAACGTGGCGAACAACCTTTTTCAGACAGCTTTCAAAACGACATTGCACCGCTTTATGGAAGTCAGAAGGTTTCATTATCTCACCTCCTTTCCAACCATGATGTGAAAAGTATTTATCCCTCTTTCCGCACCATATAGGGAATGGGAGGTGTGATTTGCTTCCATGTTCCGTGAAAAAAATTAAAAAAATTTTTCCCACGAAAAAAGCCCGTACAAATGATTGCTTTGTACGAGCTAGGATTTTTACATATTCAACTGTTCGTGTGCTATAAGACAGGTCTTGTCCAGTTGACAGGATATTCAGTCTGCTCCATACGCTATAGCCCCCTTATAGCACACTTTAGTCATTATAAACTCTTTTTAGTTATCGTGTAGATATACTCTTCTGGTGTAGGCGTTCTGTTGCCAAAGTAGCTCTGGAAGTTTGCCTGTACCTCTGGTTCTGGACTGTTCACCGCTTCATCTATGGTTGCCTGTATTCTATCTCTTAGTTCTGAAACGGGAACTCCGCTTGCCTTTGCACCAGCTTTAAGAATTTTCTTCATATCACGTTTTTTTAAACCAATCATAAAGTCAACTCCAATCGCATTTGTTTATCTCTGTGTTTTGCGTTTAAACAGTATAGATAATACAGCTTCCAGCACAGGTACTAGCAGAAGAGCAGTCCATACAACAAGGTTCGTATTGTCTCCCGTTCTCCTACCTTCGGCGCAGCTTCAAAATCTTGTCTATGGCTGTGTGATGAATGACAATCTTGCAAAAGGTATTGAATGTGCATTAGATGTGCCATTTGAGTGTAATTGCTTATTCTTTTTTTATCACTGGAATCCAAATTTCACTGTATGCGTAGTTGGGCTTTTTGTCGTCCATTTTTGTAAATGAGAAAGAAAACGGTTCTGCCAGTTCATAATCTGCCGTCACAAACCATTCGGAATAGATTCTTGCCATTGTATCCTGCAAAGTAAACGGGAATATTCCTTCATTTGGAAAAACTGCCCATGTATGAGCTTTAACAGGGAATGTGTCCAGATTACTGCTAATGTCATTTTTAGTTGTTAAAACTCCAATTAAATGCGTTAATTCACCAGCTTCTTCAAGAAAGTTCGTATCTGATTCATAGGAAACATTTACAGTTTCATATGGCTCAATATTTTGTAAGCGGTGCATTTCTTCTTTTTGTTCCTGTGTTATGCTTTCTGCCAGTACCAAAATAGCGTTGTTTACCCCCTCATATTGTAACGGCACTCGTTTACTAACACCTGCAAACGTAAAAGCTGGTTTTTCAATAATTTTATATTCCATTAAAGTTCCTCCTTTCATAGTCACAACAAATTGTAACTTTTGACATGATTTACATTGTTTCAACTTTTCGACTTGTGACGGTAAGATACCACTCCATTTTTTAAATGCACGTGTAAATCCGTCTACGGATTGATACCCATATTGATAAGCGACATCTGTTACCTGCGCCCCCTGCAACAATTCTTTGTTAGCTTCTGAAAGTCGTCTGTTTTTTACATACTCATTCAGCGTCATATTGGTAAGCGCAAAAAATATTTTTCTAAAATGATAATCTGAAACATTTATATGCTCAGAAATTTTCTCAAGTAAAAACTCGTCCTCTAGGTGCGCTTCAATATAGTCCATTGCGTCATTCAATTTCTTTAACATATCACACCTCCTTTCAAAATAAGAATATCAAAATTTAGAAAGATATGCTCGACATTAGCGTAAAAAAATAGTCGGGTTATAAATAAAGACTGTTTGCTCAATATAAGTTTACACAAAACCGACTTGAAAGTGAGACCAACCTTGGAACAATGGTGCTAATTGCCTATTTAAAGTGTGATGTCACTTTTACAAATGTATTTGTCTGCTCTTTATTCAAAAATAGACTCTCCTTATATTCAAAGATTTTTTATTCGTGATAACGCACAAAATATTACGTTATTTTCTGAAACATATGCCGAACCTTATCTAAACGGCTGTTAGGACGGCGTGGCTGCAATACAGGCTCCCCGGAAGTTTCTTGGTACCCTTTTAATTCGGTAAGGCAGACGCTTCTCCCATTTGTATAAAAATTCAAATCATTCCTATATTCACCGATACAGCGGGCGGGGATTTCTCCCGTAAAAATAGCTTCACCATTTTTAAGCAAGGTTGATTCGATCACTGCGCAATACTTCGGTGCGTCATTGTAAGCCCGTGAAAGATATTCCTGCGGTGCAAAAAGGGTAAAGGAAAGGTATGGCTCCAATAATTGTGTTCCTGCTCTTTTCAATGCCTGTTCCAACACGATAGGAGCAAGGAAACGAAAATCTGCGGGGGTACTAACTGGACTGTAATAAACTCCATAGTCAAAACAAATTTCACAATCTGTCACTCTCCAACCATATAAGCCTTGCTCCATTCCATAACGCACACCTTCCATAACGGCATTTTGAAAACTTTGGTTTAAATAGCCCAGAGATACTTTGCTTTTAAACTGGGTTCCACTTCCGGCAGGAAGTGGCGTTACAGTTAAGCCAATGGACGCCCAAAACGGATTCGGCGGCACTTCAATATGAATCGTATAGGTCGCCTTTTTTATCGGTCTTTCAAGATAAATAACCGTAGGCTCCCTCATAGCTACTCTAACATGATATTTTTCTTCCAGTAACGAACAAATAACTTCTAACTGCACCTTTCCCAAAAAAGATAGAATAATCTCATGGGTGACAGTATCAATTTCAAAGTGCAAAAGAGGATCTGTATCAGCAATTTCTATGAGGGCATTCAGTAAGGCTTCTCTTTGTTCCGATTTTTGCGGCTCAACAGTTGTCCGAAGCAACGGCATGGGATTATCAATCCACGCTCTGCGAGGTAAGAGCTTTTCATTTCCCAGAATGTCATTCAGTTTCAGAGTATCATCGGATAAGATGACAATTTCTCCCGAACAGGCATGGTCTGTCGGGACGATTTCCCCATTTGACGGAATAAACATTTCTGTAATCTTTATCTTTTTCTTTTTTGACAGCTGGATTGTATCTCGTAAATGGAGCGTTCCATGATATAGACGTAAGTAGGAAAGCCGTTTTTTCTGGTCTGTATACTCAATCTTAAAAACATATCCGCATAATTCGGACTGGCTATTCTCTGTGTCCGGAACGAAAGTTTCTATAATTACCTCAATCAATTTTTCTATTCCTAAATTGTCTTTAGCACTTCCGTGATAAACAGGGAACAAGGAACAACATCTGGTCCTCCGACATTTTTCAAGTTCTAATTCCTGCATATCCAAAGAATCCTCTACGATATATCTCTCTAGTAGTTCATCACTTCCAGCAATAACAGTATCCCACTTATCTAAATCAGAAATATCAGTCATTGTTATCTTTGATGATAAGACAACCTCCTGCATGACAATCATATCACTGGTAAGTTTTTCCCTAATATTTTGGTAAATACGCCGCAGATCAATTCCGTTTTGGTCTATCTTATTTACAAAGATAATTGTCGGAATGTTCATTTTCTGAAGCGCATGGAACAATATCCGGGTCTGCGCCTGCACACCGTCCTTTGCGGAAACGACTAAAATAGCCCCGTCAAGGATAGATAAAGAGCGATATACTTCGGCTAAAAAATCCATATGACCGGGAGTGTCCACAATATTGATTTTATAACCATTCCAGCAAAAAGAAGTAACTGCTGTCTGAATAGTAATTCCCCGTTGCCGTTCTAAAGTCATGGTGTCTGTTCTTGTAGTCCCTTTATCCACACTGCCTTGTTCTGCAATCGCTCCACCGGTGTATAGCAGACTTTCTGTCAAAGTTGTTTTTCCTGCATCTACATGGGCAAGAATGCCAATATTGATTATTTTCATGTGATTGTCCTCCTTTTACAGCCCAAAGGGCATAAAAATCCCCAGCAGTAAAATACTTTTACCACTGGGGATTTTGTTTGTGGACATACACATATACAGCATACACCTACTTGTATTTGCTGTTCTTCTTTGATATGTCAAAATTGATAAGGCAAAAGTATTTTTAAATTGGGTACAAAAAACTAAGCCCCTTGCAAGGGACGGTTACAATCCTTTGTTCCCACTATTTGGTTATAGTTATTTAAGAATACCTTGCCGCATATTTTTTACTCCTTTTCTCGGTTTAGAATATTATAGCACATCAGCGTAAGTAAAGAAAGTACCAAAAAAGAAAAATACGAAATCATGTAATGTTTGTAAGGTATGAAAAGGAAAATTCCACACTGCTTTGTCTTTTTGGTCTTTGGTTCAGATAGTGTGGTGCTGGCAGTCTATCTCTTATTTTTTGCCTCTTGCTTCTTTACCGTACATGAGCATCCGATTGAGGATTATGCGATAATCTTCCAGTTATTATCCTTATGAAGTGTCAGATCATACTGTGATATCTGTGTCGCCTTTGTCTGATTGTCAATGAATTTCACCGCAACGCTTACTTTCACATTATCACCGTCAGCCGTAAATACGGGATTGACAAGCTCGGAAAAGAGGTAGTCCCCGCCTATCGGTTCAAGTGCATTTCCCTCTACATAGTAAGCAAGCTCCTTGTCCGTTGCGGTAGGGTACAGCTTGAAGAATGTTTCCAAAAACGCCGTGGCGTCTGTCGTGGTATCAGCGTCCACGCTGTTGTCTGCTTCCTGTGTCTTTCGCTCATAATCGGATTTTTCCATAGCGGGAGCGAGGGTCGGGTTCTGAATAATCACCATATCCCCGTCAGTGTCCACATATACTTTTACGGTATAGGTTTCTGATACGTCCCTTGTCTGATCGTTTTCTTTAATCTGCTGATCCACTTCGTAGGTAACAGAAAAAGCGTTCTCCCCAGACTGTTCCACGTCCCAGATCAGCACGTCCGTAACCGTGGAGCTGGTCGGTATATCCGTTCTTATGGTATCAACATTCAAATCCTGCAATTCCTGTGTCAGATAGGCACTGATAGCCTGTGTCCTTGCTTCGATTGCTTCCTTATTGTTGCTCCATGTGTAATAAGATTTTGCAAAGTTCTTGACAAAATTTTCTATGCCGTTGGTGTCATTCAAGCGGAGCTGTATGGTTTCTATCTCATGCGTGGTGTGCTGGTCGATAGCGGTAAAGTTCTTATACACACCAAAGCTTACGCTTGCGATAAGCACCACCCAGAGAGCAATGACGGACTTCTTATGTGTCCCCACTTTCATAGTGCGGACTTTCTTTTCTTTGATTGGTTTTTCTTTCTTCTTGAACATGATTTCCATTCCTTTCTATTGCTTAATTCTTCCAGCCCCTATCAAATGCTGTTGCCAGTAGGAGCTTGTAAGGTCGGCGTAGCCTATCGGGTCGCCAGCGTGGTACATCTGATTATTTCCTACATAAATACCGACGTGGGTTACATATGTTCCTGCGTCATAGGTACTGTGGAAGAACACTAAATCCCCAGCCTGTGCCTGTTCAAGCGGGATATGCTGGGTAGCGTCATACTGTGCCTGTGCCGTTCTCGGTAAGGAAATACCAGCTTTTCCAAAGCACCACTGTGTCAATCCGCTACAATCAAAAGAAGTATTAGGGTTGTTACCGCCATAGACATACTTCCAGCCTTGATACTTCAATGCTTCATTCATAATCGCCTGTACGGTTTCATCATCAAAGTGTGTAAGAGTTATGTACTGGTTGACAAGCTCCACATAGAACATATTTCCGTACCCGTAACGCCAGCCACCGTTGCGGGCGACAGCGATAGGGTTCGTGTAGGTGACTTTCTTTCCACCCGACTTGTCACGGGCGAAATTTTCTGCCAGCGTGAAGCTGTGCTTTTTCCCATTGGAAGATACATAGCTGATATAACCACCGCCATAGTTGTAGGACTGTACCACGACGTTTATATCCTCTATCCCTTGATTTCCTGCTGAAGAAAGCAGGGAAGCAAAATACTTGCACCCCTGCTTGATTGAACTTTCTGTATCTAGTGAGTTAGGCGGTAAGCCCATACTCTCGGAACTCTGCATAACGTCTGAACCTGTCCCGCCACTTTCTACCTGTATGATTGCCAGCAGATAGGGGACGTACTCGGAAATGCCGTACTCTCTAACGTATTTCTCTACCATAGGCTGATGTTTCAAGACTTCTGCTGAGAGGTTCATTCCCGTTACCCATGAGGAAGAGCCACCGCCCCCGTCGTCGTCCTCGGCACTGATAAGCACACCAAAGAAAAGCACTATCGCAATGAGGAATGGAAACAGACTGCCAATAATGGCGAGATGTCTCAGCTTCATTTCCTGCGTCCTTTCTTTTCTTTCATGCTTGTAGTTGCTTTCTCTGATCTTCGTTCTTTTCTGTTGGTCTGTTGGTTCAGTTCTACTCCATTAAGCCTTGTTCCGTGTTTTTGTAATACAGGTTCAGAAATTTTTCTTTCTGTACCAGAAGCAAGCGAACGTTCCTTGACAGGCTGTGGCGTGGTCGGCTCGGTATGTACCTTGTCGGAAGTGACAGGTCGTTCATGCGGACGGGTAGCTCCTGTTGTCGCTGATCTGTCGGTTGTTCTTCCAGCCAGCTTTGCTTCCTGTGCCTTTTGAAGTTCCATACGTTTGTCAGCGATATTCTGTCTATGCTGTTGGAGCTTGTCGGTACGTTCGTTCTGTCTGGTTTCCTGCCCTTGCACAATGCCACGCTTGAAGTCGGACACACTGGACTTTGCCTTTTCCTTTGCGGAGTGTACGGCATAGGCGGTCTGGGTCGGCATATCCTTGATATTTTCCTTGACAGCCGTTGCTTTGTCCTTGACCTTGTTTTTCGTATCAAGTACCGCACCTACGGCTGAACCGGCTCGACTACCCATAGATTGATTGCTTCTGTTTCCTCTGGAAGTAGAAGCGGAAGCGTGTGTTTTATTCCCTGTACTCGCAACAGCACTTCCAGCCACCGCACCAGCTACGCTTCCAGCACCGACAGCCCTTGCGATACGGTGTTCCATACGCCTAGCCCTGTGTCGCATGAACATATAAGGGCGACGGAATATCCTGCGTCCCATGCTCTGGCTGTCCCCAGCGTTTAAGCTGAACATACTCATAAGGTCGCCCAGCTTCATGTAGATACCCGCAAAGCAGACTATCTGTAAGAACGCTATCATAAAGAACGGGTAATCGGTGGAGATATTGTAGAACATACTGGAAATACTGAAAGCCACCGTGACAATGAGCGTTATCCCCGCCCTTGTCATAATCGTATTGAACACTCGGACGATTGCCTGTTTCGCCATGTTCTCATAGCTGGGTATCATGGAAAGTAAAAAGCTGATCGGCAGGAACATGGAAAAGATGATAAAAAGTATCTGGGAAAATATCATCATGCCCGTGAGCAGGAATACGAATATCGTTATTCCCAGATTGAAGATGAGCAGGAAGAACACCATTCCCAGACGGTTAATGACCTGCGGTATTGTCAGATAATCATTGTTGTTATCCTCGATTTCCGTTTTTACCACGTCCTCACGGGTCGCTCCGTCCTCAGCAGAGGGACTAACCGATACCAGAGCTTCTACACGGTCAGCCCCGATTTCTTCTATATCGCTGTTTCCGAATTGCAGGAGTAGCCATGGCTGTTGTACCTGTATGGAGAACAGACTGTCCCTTATCAAGTCCACGCTGTCTTTTCCTTGACTGTCGCTGTCGGGGAGCATGATTTTTGTTCCCAAATCCAGCGAAGCCGTGGAAATGTCCGAAGAAAAGTCATTGATTTTCTTGATATAGTCGGGAGCGTAGGCGATAAAGGAAGCGGACACGAGAAACACCACAACGAAGTTGATCACAGCGTGTAATGCCTTGCTGGTTTCTCGCTTTATCAGTCCCGTGTAGGCAATGTAGATACCCACGATAAGGATAATGAGAAGCAAGAAGCCCACATAGAAGCCTGTGCTTCCAAAGCCGTTTTCTGTCACGCCCGCTAAGGTCTGTATGCTTTTTCCGATACTGTCTGCCATGTCATTGATGAAATCCAGCTTATACGCCTGCTGGACGACGTACCCTGTGGCGTTGGAAAGATACAAGCTGATCGTCCAGATAAAATTGGTAATACAGTACAAGCCGTACTGTACGCTCTTTCCGATACCGTCCAGCCAGTTCCACGGAAGCCAGCCCCAGCTATTATCTACATAGAAGTCGAGCTGGTAGTTCTCCAAAGGATACTGCGAATACAGGTTATCCGCATTGACGGTATCATCTACAAGCCCTGTTGCATGAGCCACCGTACCGAACAGAGAAAGAAACACGATAGAGGTAAATATCACGACCAGAACGATCTTAAAAAAACGAAAGAGCTTCTGTTTCGTCAGAAGCCCCTTTATCTTATCTTTCATCACTCCACCTCGCTTTTCACGGGCGGTCTGGTATCAAAGGCGTGCAACAGTTCTTCAAAGACAGGGTGTATCTGCACCACACCCACACGCCCGTACAAATCTTGAAGCAGGCACTGTCCGTTCTCCAAATCACGAAGTCGCTTCTGATTGTTTTCGTCGTCCTTGTCGATACCGAAAAATTCAAGGGTCTGCTTGATCTCGTTGATGTCCGTAGAACGGAAAGCAAATTTCAGACCGATATTGTTCTTTAGGCTCTCTTTGGACACGTCCCCAGAGCTTTGCGTAACGAAGTACACGCCTGCCTGCATAGCTCGTCCCGCACGCACCAGCTTGTTCGACAGGGTTTCGCCCTGTGCCACATTCAAGAACGCCCATGCTTCATCAAGATCAACGATTTTAAAGATACTGCGGTCTGAATGAATGAAGTCTAAGGCAAATGTGGAAATGACAATCAGCATAGCCACAGACAGCAGTTCAATGGTCGTATATTCCTCAAAGGTCGTGTCCTTATCTGGAAGTACCAAATCTGCCACCTGTATAATATTGAGCTGATTGTCCAAGCTGATAGCGTTCTGTACTGAACCGTCTGAGAACAGGAGATGTGCAAAGTCATAGTCTGTAAAACTGTCAATATGATCGGCAATATTGCAGGCAGTCGCCGTGTCCTCTCTGCGTAGCTCGTCTATCACATGGAGTAATCCTCGCTGATCGCTCTGGGTCACGGCTCGCACCGCTTTTCTAAGGACAGGGAATTTCTCACCGTCCCTAGAGGAAATCCCCGTAAGGAATGTAAGAATATCTATCGCCAGACTTTCAGCGTCTTTTACGTTCTTCATAATCACGAACGGGTCAAGAAGTCCTGCGTTCTCCTTATCGCTGGTAAGATTTACGATATTGATTTCATGTGCAATCTCTGGGAGTGTTTCTTTCCAGTTGCCACGCTCGGATTTAGGGTCAAGGATCACCGCCTGCCCGCCGAACAGTACGGAATAGTAGACGATCAGATTGTTGCAGAATGATTTTCCACCGCCCAGCGAACCGACAAAGGCAGACGCTAAAGCATTGGTGACTGTCCCCTTGATACCCTGTGAAGCAAGGGACGGCTGTAAATAGACATTTCTTCCCGTGTCCACGGAATAGCCGATATAGATACCTGTATTTTCTCCAAGCTGTTGTGTCGCACCAAATCCAAGCCCAGCCAGAAAATCTGATTTTACATACTGTACATAATCATTGATATAACGCTTGCTGGCAGGAAGAAATTCAGAGTGAAGCCCCAGCATATCCCCAGCGGGACGCACCAGCTTGACATTCAGATCGTCGTAGAAGTCCTTGACCTCATCACAGCGTCGTTTCAGCTCGTCAAGATCGGGAGCCGATACCCTTATCACATAGGAGAGCTTATACATACTTTCCTTGCTCTGGTCTAAGTCGGTTTCCAGCTCGTCCACGCTGTCCAGTGCGTCCACCACATTTGAGCTGGTTTCGCTTCCAGACTGGTAAGCGTGATTGTCCAAATCTTTCAGCTCTTTCTTTTTATTTCTCACAGTGGAAAGTGCCTTGCGGTTGCCAACGATTTCTACATTCATAGAGGTATCCACGGGAAAGGTGAACTGCTGTTGCTGAAAATAGAAGATTTCCGACGACGGGAAATCCAGCTCGCCCACAATAGTGTTAACGGTAAAGTAGGACACGAAGCTCTCGCTGTCCTCATGTTCCAGACGCAAGTATCGCTGGCTTTCTTCTATCAGACAGCGGGTAGGACGGATAAGATCGTACTGTTTGATAAGCGTTGCCTTTTTCAGTTTCTTCTTTGGAAGCGAATACTCGTAATCTTCATAAGCCACGCCGTCCCTGCCGTAGATATGCTCGATCAGATACCCGAAGTCATTCTTGTCCAAGCGTCGGAACTTGAAACGGCGGGAGATTTTATTTTCCAGCAGTTTCTCCATTTTCATGTAGCGGTTGATCTCATCATCTGGCATGGAGATAAAGTCGTTCATCAGCGTATGGTTGACCTCATGCAAGAACTCTTTAAACGTCATAAATGCCGATTTCTTCATGCTTTCCAGACTGACTTTTTCTTCTGTCACAATGAGCTTGAAGCCGATAAAAAAGCGGTAGTCCACTTGATTGTCCCCGATCATGGAAACAAGGGCTTCCGTCTGTTCATCTATCTTCTGGATTGCCACATCACGAAGTCGCCCTGTTGCCAGTTTCTTTGACTGTTCCTGTATGCTTCTTATGGAGCTTTCCGTCGCTATCTGCAAGGCGTGTATCTTTCCCTCACGGGACTGTGCGATAAGCTGACGGAAGCTGTCATGGACGATAAACTTCTGTTCTGCTGACAGAAAAGAATAGTTATACGGTATCAGCTCATAGTAGGCGAATACCTCATTGTCCTTGTTCCAGACAAGGTTGTTGTCGATATACTTAATCGGGAACATACATCACACTCCTAACCGCCGTGACGGGTTCGCTGAACACTTCCTTTTCCAGCTTCACGGCTTTTCCTGCATAGGTCACTTTTGGTCGGACGGCATAGGTCAGCATGGACTTTAAAAAGCTGTAAGGCTTCTTGCCGTCAAAGGTTTTTTGGCTCATAAACCATGTGAGGGCAACGGGAATACCGAAGTATTTCAGAAACGCCCCCTCGATCAGTGATAACGGCGGTAAGTCCCCTAAGAGAATGACGGCAAACTCCGTGATAACAAACCACGTTATCTGGGTAAAGGTAACGGGAAACGGGAGAGTAAAATCATTGATTGCGTATAAGACTTTCTCCACGTTCCAGATACCCGTATAGGATTTAATTTTCTTCATTGTCCAGCTCCTTTCTTTCAATGATAAAGGGACAGCCTGCTTCTGGCCGTCCCCGTAAAATATAAAAAGCTGTCAGTAGCAACACTTCCTGTCGCTGATCTGCCAGCACTAATATGGTATCTCACACATACCTCGGCTTGTTTCAATGAATGTTCCCTCAAAAGATAAATCCCTGCCGTATGCTTCATAGTCGATATAGTTCTGCAACGGTAGCGGTATCTCACCAAGCGTCTGCAATTCATCAATGAAGTAATAGGCAAGGTCGGTCATATCCTCACAGTCTGGATAGAAATATATCTCGTCCTTATGTTCGTAGACTTCTTCCAGACTTCCATAGTGGGAAACAAACTCGTCCAGAGCGTCGGTGATATAATCGGGAAGCTCACAGATCATCTCATACATCTCGTTGAGTTCTTGAATAGAGATATACTCCCCGATTTCAATAGGAAAGTTATCCGTATCATGGACAGCGTATTCCTCATAATAGCTGTTCAGCCCGATACGCTCCGCAACATCTTCCTCGTCGATAGGGAAAGAGAACCAGTCTCCCACAAGGTAGCCCTCATTGTATTTGCCAAGATTAGCGATATACACTCTCATGTCATCAACCACAGGCACACACCTCTTTTCTATGGAAGTTCATAGATACCATGATCGGTTTCCACAAATCGTCCGTTGCTGTCAAGGTACTGTCCGTAGGCTTCAAAATCGAAATAGCGGATAACGCTCTCACTAAGGGAATTGAAAACTGGGTCATTGTTCAGAACGTGTCGGGCAACGTCCGCCATGTTCTTACACCATGAATAGTGGATAATATCGTTTCTGTATCGGTGCAGTTCGTTAAGATCAGAGAAGTAGCACATCAGCTCCGTATAGTCCTCTTTCAAGTCAGAGGGTAGATTTTCGTAAATAGAGTACAGGTCATTGAGCTTTTCTACGGTAGTATCTTCCTGCACTTCATCAGCAAAAGGAAGCTCCTTGCCTGTGATATAGTAATAATCTGTATCTACATCAATCCCCAGCAGTTCTTCCACCTGTTCCGTGTCGATAGGCAGGGTGAACCAAAAGGCTCGGATTTCTCCGTCTATTGGTTCTCGTGCTTCAATCTGCACACGCATTTCTTCCATGTTTCATCACGTCCTCTCTTGTCAACGCTTCCTGTATGACGGCGTAAGGCACACCGAATACATAGCGTGAAAAATCTTCCAACTGTTTCTTAGGATAATCAGACAAGCAAAGGCGTTTCATTTCAAACCAGACCGCACGCTTGTAATAGGGCAGGTCGGAGAGATACGAACACCCGATTTTTGCCTGCATATCGGTAAAAATATCTTTCAATCAATCACTCCAATCTTAAATTTGAGTATAGAAAAAGCGGTTGATCTCCAATGGAGTAACCGCTAGTAACGATAGATTATGCTCCAATAATACGGTTGAACAGCTCTAACAGCACGTCCTTGACACCAGCCGCATTGAATACCAGCCCAACAGCGATTAAGGCAATCACAAGGAAACCGATTAGCTTAGAAAATTCTCTCTTAAATCCTAAGTAGATACCGATAACCACGATTGCCATAAGCACTAAACTCTGGGCGTTGCTTAAAAACCAGTTGTATAAATTTTGTCCGAAATTCATTCTTTATCAATCCTTTCTTTCTTGATTTCTTCCATTTGTTCGTCAGCCATTTTGCTGACCTGTGCGATACACATAAGGACGACACCGATACCCATTCCCAGCGATACCAGCACCAAGTCCTTGACAAGTTCTGCCATAATCAAAATTCTCCTTTACTCTGTGATAAGTTCCTCTGTGTCCGCTGTCTGCTGTTTGATTATCTGCAAGTGCTTTTCCGTCAGCTTTGCGTTGTCCTCAATCTCTTTCAGATAGCTTGTGCTGTTGCCAGCGTCTATCTTTTTCAGCATTTTCAGCGTAGGGGCGACCTGTCGGCTTATCCAGCCCAGCGTCCTTTCCAGCGTGTAAGGCTCTGGGTCTGTCGTCAGCTTGACAGGCGGGCGGTCTTTCCCGATAAACCACGCCCAGCGGTCATTGAGCTTCCAGTCTGTCTTTCGCTTCTCCGGCTCTCTGTCCACAAAGCGGATATAGTGATTGATGATAGAAAATGCCGTCTGTTCTGCGTCATAATGGGTCAGCAGTTCACGGACGGCATAATAAGCTCTTTCATCTTTCAGTCGTATCTCGAAGCGGTTCTTTATGGGTGCTTCCTCAATAGGCACTCCCAGCTTTGCGTACTGCTCGTAGTTCTTCTCATAACAGCAGAAGTACACCTCGCTTTTCAGTGAGCCGATATACAGCGTGTGCCCCATGCCAGCCTTGTCCTGCTCGTTGTGCTTCACCAGCTCACCAGAAGCATAGGACTTGAAAGAACGGAACAGGGAAACACATTCCTCACGGTTGCATTTGGCGGTCAGATCTGGAATATCCAGTATGCCCGCCCTGTCGTTAATCGCAAGGTCAAGGCGTTTCATCACACCGCCCTCAACCAGAGCGTCCATGAGGAAGTCATACCAGCTTCGCTCCTGTGCCAGCAGATAGCTTTCAAACTGGCGACAGCCTTTTCCTTTCAGCTCCAGAAGCGTGCCTTTTTCCTCGTCCTGCGAGGTGTAGACGAACACATCACCCAGATAGTAATGCTCGGTGTATTTGTAGTGTCCGTAGTCCTCATGGAGCATATAGTCTATGTTGAGCTTCAATATATCTTTGATAACGTGCTGTATATCCAGCGTGGGGAAACGGATACGCACATAGTCGAACAGCAGGAACATAGGAGCGTCGGGATTGAATTTCTCAACAGCTCCCATGAGCTTTTCCTGCATATCGTCCGTGAGCTTGACCTTTCCCGCTTCGATACGGTTCAAGTGTTCACGGCTGATACCAGCCATGATTGCAAGCCTTGTCTGGGACACGCCGTAAGACTGGCGTTTCTCTTTCAAGGCGGTTATAAAGGTGCTTTCATTCAGCCTGCATACCCCCAATCGTGAAAGTGTGATATTTTCCGCAGATTGTCACAGTCGGTCAATAGTTTCAGAAAACCCTTATACCAAGCGGGATTTCCAGACTTTTTGACCGTAGTTTCCAGCGGAATTGTGCCCCTCTGTTAGATACCGAGGGGCTTCTTTCGTGGAGCAGGGCAAGCCCTGCTCCACAGGACGGCTTACACGGTCTGGGTCGCTTCGCTGACCGTTCCCGCCGTCCGTGATTCAGTCTATCTCCAAGACAAATTTCTCTGGATTGTCAATGAAGTTGTAAATCCCCAGAGTATCATTTTCCTGTGTGTAACGGAATGTAAACAATGGCTTCTGCCACTTGATACCCCATGAGGAACAATAGACCGTCCCATATAAAGCCGTAGGCTTCTGCATATCATAGCTGAACAGTACGGACTGAAAATCATTCTCCCTGCATTTTTTGATGATTTCCCTTGCACATTCTTCCTTATCAGCAACATAAAGCCGATTGACCGTAAAGGTAACGTGTTCCTCTAACTGTTCTTCTGATGAAGTGGAATAGCTGTTATACACGTCAATTTTACGATCAAACAGTAACCACCAACACAATGCCAGCATAAGCAGGCATACCACAACAATGATGAGATATTTTTTCTTCCCTCTACACATACTTTTATTATCCTTTCTTAAAACCTGTATTGTAATACAGTCTATGTTAATACATCTTATTTTTCAATACAGTTGTACTTATAATTCTAAGAAAAGATGAGGTACAGTTTATGCAGATATACATTGATTTAGAAAATCTTCTCAAGGAAAAGAATATAAGCAAAAACAAGTTGTGTGAAGCCTGCAAGTTACAGAGAACACAGCTCAATAATTACTGCAAGAATAAGGTAACAAGGATTGATTTGTCCATTCTTGCAAGATTGTGCGATTTTCTGGACTGCTCACCCAATGACATCTTGAAATTGAAGTAGACTACTGATTTTCGTTAGTAGTCTTTTTTTCTGCCAGTTTTCCAATCGTCTGTAAAAAATCGTGTCCCTTTGGAACAAGGGGAGTGTAAAATTCCGATATGACACTTGTACCTACATCACAATAGCCACGTCCTTTGATACGCTTCTGGAAAAACTGTTTCTTTACGTCGCTTCCAAAGAGCATACCGTAGCCTAGCTCACTGATACGCCCCAAGCCCACACGGAAGTTGAAGTTATCTCTGATACCGTCGCTGAAATACTTAGCGTCGGGACGCTGGCAGGCAACAATAAGAAAATATCCCGCCTGTCTGCCGAGCATGACGATTTTCTTTAGCTGGCTTAAAAGGCTCATGCTTTCCTTTGTCCCCAGCATTTCTAAGAACGCCACATACTCGTCAAAGATAAGGAAGCAGGGCGGTAAGCCCAGATAGGCATAGTTCTCGCCTGTCTTATAGTCTGGGTGGTGCTTCATTTCCTCGCTTCGCTGTACCATGCCCTCATAGAACGCATTGACACATTCAATCATATCTTCTTTGGTGTGGTACACGTTATCCATGACCGTACCCAAGTCCGCAAGGTCAGCGTTCTTAGGGTCTAAGATGAAAAGCTGGGCGTTGGTCTGCAAGAGGGCTTCAATGATCGTCAGCAGGAAATAGGTCTTTCCACCGCCAGTCCCGCCACAGATAAGGGCGTGAGGGAGTGCGTCGTATTCCCATGTAAGGTTCTTCATCAGACGCAAGCCCCCGTTTTCAGCCTTTACCTCGTCAATCGTGATACGGTTCGCTATCATGTCATAGAGCAGGGTGTACTCGATATAGCCGTCATGGAGCGTCTTGTCGGTCAGCTCACAGTAAAGCCCGCTTTCCAGCTTATCTTCCAGTCTAAGGAGCTGATCTTGATACTTTCCTAAAGAGATTTCACAGCGGATATGGAGCAGTCCCGTGTCCATTTGATAATAGATTTTAGGAAACCAGACGATTTTTTCCCTTGATCTGCTCTGCAGGTCAGTGAAGAAACCGCTGTCCTGTACGGTTTGAGCTTCATACCACTTATTGTCCAGTATCATGCGTGCCAGCTTTTGACGGTGTAATAGCTTCTTGAAGCTGTCATGGAAGAAGCGGTAATAAAGAAAAGCGACCAATGCACAAACACCAGTCGCTATCCCTATGGTTATGAAATTGAATGTGGAAAGCGTCACGCCATTGTCAAATAAGCTGAAATGCTCCCAGTCGGTACGCATGAGCTGTCCCATGTTCAATAGCAGGAGAACCGCTATGAACAGGAACAGGAGCGTACCTACACAGAAGCGGTACACAAGGTTCTTGTCGCTGGCTCTGATACGCTTTCCCTTGTATTTGTAAAATGCCATTGATACTCCTTTCATCAGTAACAGCCGATATAGGTAAATGTCCTGCTGGCTAGATTTTTCCAGTCTATCGTCTCAATCGAAAACTGGAATGTGTACCAGCACTTGTCTTTACTAATATAATCGGGCATGGAGATAATCAAACTGCCGTCCATTTGACAGCCACTATCCTCGATTGCCTGTGTCAGCATAGTTTGAGCCAGCCAGCGGTATTCTGGAAGCGAGACTTCTCGGAACTCCCTTTCATAATCTTCATAGCCTGCTACATTCTCCATAGGCTACTTCTGATTTTTCTGCTGTCCCTGCGGAGCGTGGTTCTGTGGATTTCCTGCGGGCTGACTGCCTTTATTTTTCAGCACAATGTCGTCTGCCTTGATGTACCATTCCACATCTGCCCCTCGGTAGTTTGCGTTTGCCACCGTATCAGCAACGGGATTGACAAGCTCCACCTCGGCATTGTACGGATAGTCCTTGACAGGGATTTCCGCTGGGATAGATACCTGTATCGTGCGTTCCTGCTGACTGCATTTTAAGTCGTAGGTTCTACGCTTGATTTCCTTGCTGGTCGTCCCGTCCTCATTTTCTACACGCACCTCATGTCTAAGGGCAGAGAATTTTAGCACTCCAAACGTCTTTTCCTTATCTAATACAATTCCATTCGCTAATCTCATAATCTGTTATCCCCCTTTACTTGCTTTCCTCGGCTGGAAGCATATCATCAGCCGTTAAGATATAGTTGGTGTAGCCACGACCTCGCACGTTCTTTCCCTCGGCGGTAATCTTAGGATTGACGAGCTTGACTTTCTGCTCATACTTGAAACGCTTCTCCCCAGCCTTTGCAGGAAGCACCACGATAATGTCGTCGGCTCTCTGAATGTCGGAATACAGGTTATAGCTTCTCGTCACGGGAACAAAACGACCATTGACACGCTGTTGCTCCACGTCATTTTCTCCTGCAAACTCCAAGTTACCAAAAGTCTGTGCCATATCAGGCACGATATATTTCAATTTCATGTGTTCATACCTCATTTCTTTCTGTGATTGATATGTGGGGAGCTACACTCCCCACGCCCCTAGTGGACTGTTCTTTTCCGTCAATCCGCAAGCAGATTAACAGAAAAGGAACAGTTTAAATTTTCATTTCCCGTTACAAATACATACGGCGGGGAGCGTGATTTCTTCATCATCATAAGCAGACCGTCCGATTAGGAACGTCTACGCTTGATGAAGTATGTTCCTGCCACGCCTGCACCAGAGAGAACAAGAAGCCCTAAGAATAAGGCAATGTTTGTGTTATCACCTGTCTTTGGAGCGTCGCTTGTTTTTGTCGGTGTATCTGGTGTGGTTGGCTCTTCCGGCGTTTCTGGTACTTCTGTGATTGTCACCGTCTGCCCGTCGTCCTCAATGTCCTTATGCTCTGTAACCTTAGTCGGTTCATCTGGATTGCTTAAATCGTATAATTCCTCAAAGGTCACAAGCTCTTTCCCACCAAGCTCGGAAGCGTCGAATGTAAAGGCAATCTGTACTTCCATGCTTTCACTGTCGGCAGTAAAGGTATAGTCGTTTTCAACACGTTCACCATTGATGATAAGCTCTGCGTTTTCGTCCTTAATCATCTGCCAGCCTTTCAACTGATACTTTGTGCCGATTTCCAAACCGTCAAGGGTAACGGTATCAATGATTGTCACGTCTTTTCCAGCTTCAATCTCTTTCTTTCCGTCCTCGCTGGTCGCTGTGGTATGGATAGAGATGATACGCTCTGTGATAAGCACCGTCTGTCCCTCGTCGCTAATGTCCTTGTGTTCAGCCACCTTTACAGGCTCGTCCTCATTGGAAAGGTCGTAAAGTTCCTCAAAGGTTACAAGGTTCTGACCGCCAAGAGAAGAAGCATTGAATGTATAGGAAATTTCCACTTTCATTTCTTCATCATCAGCAGTAAAGGTATAGCTGTTCTCTACACGCTGACCGCCGATAAGAAGCTCGGCGTTTTCCTCTTTCAACATCTGCCAGCCTTTCAACTGATATTTTGTGCCTTTTTCCAGCCCGTCAAGCGTAACCGTGTCAACGATTGTTACCTCTTTACCTGCCACGATAGACTTCTCGCCGTCCTTGCCTGTGGCTGTGGTATGGATAGAGATTTCTTTCTCGTATTCATCAGTAAGTGTCCCTAAGTCAACGGTCACATTGTTTCTGGACACCACGATTTCAAACGGTGGGATAAGCTCAAAGCCTTTGTTACTGTCACAGCGTAGTTCCTCAATGATATAGGTATCATAAATTAAAGCACCCTTGCTGTCGTCTGGCTCGCTTGTTCCAAACCAGATACCGTCCTCGCTGGTCTTTCCTGCGTTGGTGTTGTTCTTGTGGGAAGCCCAGTCAGAAGAAGTGGAGAACTGTCCGTTATCATCAGTTACGATAATGTGGCTCTCACCTGTGGTCTTGCTGGTGATCCTAAACGGAACTCCCGCAAGACGCTGGTGTGTGCCAGCACCAATCTTGACACCCTCCAGGTCGCCACGCTTCACTTGATTGTAAATGGAAGTGTCCGCACCTGTAAGGTCAACGATTTTTCCGTCCTCTGTGATTTCAAATTCAATCGGTTTCGCACCCTCTGTCAGATAGCCCTCTGGAGCTTTGCTTTCTTCGATACGGTATTTTCCGTAAGGTAACAGGTCGGCAGAAGTAGAAGCCACGCCCTCAATGTCGGTAAGGATTGTCTTTACCACCTCATTCTTGCTGTAAAGTTTCCCCTCGACAAGTACGGCATTATCATTTAGAGATATGATTTCAAATTCAGCGTCTTTCAAAGTCGCACTTCCTTGACCTTTGGTATCGCTGGTTTCTAAATCTCGTTTCTGGATTTTCACACCGCCACGGATAACCTTGTCTGATACATGGTACTGATTGCTTCCAGACAATACGGCAATGTCGCCGTCCTCGGTAACCTGTGTAAGGTACATTCCCTTAATCTGTTCCTCACTACCATTTGCCTGCATATATGCACCGTCAAGAAGATAGCCGTCAGGAGCTTTCGTTTCCTCAACGGTCAGCGTTCCTAAAGGAAGCACGTTCTTTCCGTCGTGTGTATAGAAGCTGTCCCCAGATACCTTGTATTCATCAGAAAGGCGGGAAACGTAATGGATAGTGCCGTCGCTGTCCTTTTCAGCGATTGTCTTTGTCACCCATGTTTTTGTAGGCTCACTAGGGAGATTATCAGCGGTATAGTGTCCCGCATAGAATTTCCATGTGAACTCCGCACCCTCTAAAGAAGCGTCGCCCTGTGGAGCGTCTTTCTGTGTTTCCATGTCAATCTTGAATAATTCAATCAATGTGTCTGTAACCTTTGGTGTGTCTGATACATTGAGTGTTGCTGTTTTGCCAGCTTCCACATTTAAGGAATAGACTGTGCTGTCCACCTTATAGCCAGCAGGAGCGGAAAGCTCTTTGATGTAGACTGTGCCAGCCTTTACTTCCACGGTATCAGTATTTCCGCTGTTATCAGTCGTAAGGGTGGCAAGCTGTTTCGTACAGTCCTTATCAGAATAGACACCATAAGTCGCACCAGCGATAGAGTAAAGTCCGTTTCCGTCGGTAATGCTGGCATTACTGGAAGTCTTTTTCAATGTGGCATTTCCAACGGCAAGTTTCGCCCAGAACTGTCCAATGTCCTGTCCCTCGCCAGAGTAGATGTAACCGCCACATTCATAGCGTCCCTTGTTCTCGCTGGCAAAGGCTTTCGCCCCAGCGTAAACCTCGTCCTGTATAGCTTTTGGAATTTCATCATAGGAAGCTCTGACGTTATCGCATTGCCAGCCAAGATGAACGCTCAATCTCTGCCATACAACGCACTGTTTCAAAAGATAGATATGCTGACTGCTCAATCCGCTGTGGCTCTGCACATACTGATTAACATACTCGATTGAGAGGGCAACATCTGAAATCTGGTCGTAGCTCATGCGTGTGCTTGCGTCGGCTCTGGTCTTGTAGCCGTTGCGGAAGTTGGTGTTAATATCCACGCAGAAAGCGTCCTCGCCCTCAACGGTCATGTGTCCCTCATTGAATGTCGAACCGATAGAACCGTCATTCATTACTTTTTCAACGATACCGACACGCTCTGCACTTTCTGTCCAGTATTGCTTCTCGGAAGCGTGGACTGCCGTTGTCGGCAAAGCGGTAACGATAGTCGCAAAGGCAAGAAAGCCTGTGGCTAATCGCTTCAATATCTTTTTCATAGCTTTTAATTCTCCTTTCATTCTCAAAGAGAAAGGACGCTCATTTCTGAACGTCCTCTTTAATACGAGTATCTTTTTTTCTTGTGATAAATGATGTAAAATTGATTTATATAACGTGTGGATTTTTAAGGCTGATTTGCTCCGTTCTGCTAACCGTTTGCTCACACTTTAAAGTAAATGTGAGTATAGGTCAGTTTATCAGCTTCCAAAAGGAACAGAGACTTTTGCCTGTATTTCCGCTGTTAAACGCCACCGTAAGGATAATCGAACCACTAGCTACCACGTTCCGCAAGGAACTCCTAAGGATCAAGTGCAGGTTCGATTCCTGCAGGGAACGTTTTCAAAACGAGGACAGCAGCTTTCTTTATTCAGCCACTGTCCTCGTTTTATTTTTCTATTTCTCTTTTCTTCTTACAAAAACAA
>ENA-OQKY01000782-OQKY01000782.1-human-gut-metagenome-genome-assembly--contig:-NODE-782-length-24794-cov-4.361009_pt1 | contig 24794 bp, 41 predicted proteins | sample MGYA00242652_ERZ504805 | MGnify/ENA primary metagenome ERZ504805 (study PRJEB26092, sample SAMD00036400) | human gut metagenome | host: Homo sapiens | study: EMG produced TPA metagenomics assembly of... | reverse complement strand
GTAAATTGATGTTTTTTAGCCATTAGTATAATGAGTTTTCTTTTTTCTATCTTTCTTTTTTATAATTTTTTCTTTCTGTCTTTATTTCTTTTGGCTGTGATAAAAACTACTAGCGTAAGCTAGTAGTTACCTTTTATCGTAGATGCTCAATAGTGCCAAATACATAAAAAGCCTATAACCATGCAGGTTATAGGCTTTCTGTGTACATCGGCTATTATGCCTAAAGTGTCCATAGCTCACGGAAAATCAGCTACGTATGTAACGGGTATGTAACACATATGTAACATATTATATTAAATTTATAGCCTCTAACAGTTGTTCCAACGTCTTATGAGTGTAAACCCTTTCCGTCACGTCAGAGCTTGAATGTCCTAAAATTAGCTTTTTGATTTTTGCGTTTACGTCTTTGTCATCAAGCAAGCTTGCACAGGTGTGACGGCCGTCACCGGGCAGGTGATTCAATTTAAGCATATCCATAACGGGGTCCCAGTATCTGCCGCGGTATTGATTGTATGAAATTCCTTTCCCTTTTTTGTCAGAAAAAATATATTTGCCGGTGCTGCGCTCATAAGCATCTTTAAAGAAGTCGAAGATTTTATCAGCAATAGGGATTCTTCTGCCACGGCCGGCCGCAGTTTTCATGCCGCCAACGAAGAATTTATTTTCAAAATCGACGTTTGCTTTCTCAACCTTCACTAGCTCGGTAGGACGCATGCCGGTATAACAGAGGATAAGCACGGCTTGCACTTTTACATCCTCGGTATTTTCCCAGAGTATAGCAAGCTCCTTTTTGGTCAGCGGATTGTGCATTTTGCTATCTTCTAATGCTGGCAATTTAGTAAGCTCAACATAGTTTTTCATTACTATATCATTTGCAAGTGCATACTTAGCCATCAGATTACATACGATTCGTATACCTTTTTTGGTGGCATAGCCTTTGCTGCAATCGTTTATAATCTGTTGGAATTGCGCTGTCTTAATATCTTTGAACGGTATATCCCATAGAGGCGCGCAATATTTATATGCGTTTCTATATTGCCTTGGCTGTTCCTTGCCATCAACATAAGTTACATTTAGCCACCTCTCGTGTACCTGGGCAAACGTCAAGCCCACGCTTTCCACGTCATAGGGTGATTGATTGTATTCAGCCAGGGCGTTAAGTGCTTCCGTGCGCTTTGCATAGTAGCCTAGTATTTTCATAAGCTGGCGGCCGTCATTGGTAAAGCCGGTTGTAATGCGGACCATATACGGCCGCCGCCGGTTCCCGGTTAGCTTTGTAACAGAACCATAGCCGTTAGGTAATTTCATGTTTAGGTGCTCCTTCCTTTTTTCAGTTGTTGCATTTTATGCACATACTGAGGATAACGTGTGTATTGATTCTTTCAAGCGTTTATATGAAGTTATTATTCACAAATTAAACATATTATCATGATATAATATAAGTAGGTGTTCGGGGCGGCTGTGCGGTCCGGTGTAGGCGCAGTAGACGGCGCAGCTTCCGTGGGCACATATACAAGCATATTGTATTTCATTTTCGGGGTGTTGAATGAAGTGCAATTCTTGATTCCCTTCTTTCTCCTTTTTTCTAGGTTTTCATGTTTTCCAGATTTTTTTCATGCAAGGCAAACCTCCTTTCAAAATTGTGTATGATTCGGCAAAAACAACAGCAACAATAGCTCACGTGTACGGCGTGGGCTATTGTTGTTTTTGTTTATTTATGAAAAGTGTGGGCCATAATATCACAAGCGATATATTCGTATGTAGAGAGATTATAAAGTATTCTTGATGGCACACCATGAGGAAATTTCTTTTCCAGCCTTCTAATGATGTTTTGTGTAAATAATTCCGTTGATATATTGTGCGAATAAAAAGATTCAGTATCAGTGCAAATCTTCAATAGAAAAGTGCAACCAGCTATTCCGGATAGCGGTGAGAAAATGCCGTTTGCATATATAGATATAGCGGCTATTGGCAAGCACAGCATACCACCAATAACCAAAATTTTAAATGCGAGCTTGGCGAAACCTCCGAATACAAACTTACTAACATATATGCCGGCGTTGGCTTCTAGGTATTCTTGCATATACGGCATTGTCGGGTAGGGGTAATCAGCGTAAGCATTTCTGACAATCGTTCTTGCTCCTTCCTTACCGTTGGTAAGAATGAAGTAGCAGATCAGTGTTATTATTGCAATCGCAAGAGAAATTTCATACATTATAAGCACTCTCCTTTGTAATAAAAAAATAATGGGCAGCTTTTTAGACTGCCCATGTCACGCCTTGCGCCAATGGCACAGCGAAAATTGTTTGATAGAGGTTCTTAATCTGTAGGCTTATAGTGTCACTGTCAACCATGTTAATCACCTCACTTTCTGTCTTTATTTGATTTAATAATAGCACATTTAAATGTAAACTGCAATTCAAATAATTACTTTTCCTAAAACTCTTTATAATGAGCGAGCTTAGTGGTAGAATATAAATAGGTTCTTAATGTTGTAGGCCTGCTTTAATTTGAATGGAGGGCACAATGCAGGTTTTATTGAGTAGGATAATCGGTATATTGCGGGAAGTGAAAGATGAAGAAACGCTGGCTGTCATATACAGTTTTATCCTTGGACTTGTAGACGAAGATTGATTTTTTATTTGCTGCACTAATTTAAAAGGCATAGCAAAATCCCCCGTACCGCGGATGGTACGGGGGATTTTTTTTTTATTTGCCGGTTATTTGCTTTTTGCCAGATTGTGAACGAAATCTTCAAATAAAGTTTTCATTTCGGGCGGCAGTTTGAGATATTCAAGAAATAGATTCTTGGTAAACTCATCATCTGTCTTTAACAGTTTGCCAATTTGCAGTGCTAATTCTTCGTTGGTCGTGTTCCTGGCACGGAACATATTTCCTTCGCCAGTACGTAGCCAATCTTCATTAACATAGAACACACGGCAAATATCACGAATGGATCTATCAGTTATATTGTAAGTACCGTTTTCATAGTTGGCAAGCGTGGACCGTCCTATTTGCATTTTCTCTGCGAACTCCTGCTGATTTAGTTTTAAAGCTTTGCGCAATAGCTTTAAACGCTCATTCATTACAAACCACTCCTTTCTAGTGTTGCCACCAAACATTACGTGCTTATTTTAACATATAAAGAAAAAAAGTACAAGAAAAATGTTTGAAATAAGAAAATACATATTGACGCAAACAGAAGAAGAGAGTATAATAAAACCATGATATGTTTGATGCAAGCTATAAAAGTTTGAGTAGAACAAATTGCTGTATACTGTTTCTTGTATCTTACAAAAAATGGAGGTGAGAACAATGGAAATGTTAGCAACTTCTTTCGCAGTAACCAGCGGAACGCTAATGGGATTGCTGATATTTGTAGTAATTACAAGCTTGCCAGAATTGCGGCAATGGCTTTTGAAGAAAGGCTATAATCAGGCATTCCAGGAAGTGGACCACAGGCAGGCTGATACTGAACGGCAAGTAGAACTTCTGCAAAGGCGCGTGTTTGAGCTGGAAAGAACTCTGCGAGGACATCTTGTTCGGCATTCCATAAACGATATTCAAAAGCACATTGAGGCTCGTTTTGGAGATGGCGTTGATAAGCGTAAAGCATGAGTTTAAAGAGTAAGCGATAAGCTTCTTTCTTGGCAGCGCGTTTTCTCCGTTCCTCGCGTTCCCGGTGCTCGGCAATGTATTTCTGAGTGAAGTACGAAACAACAAGCGCTGAGGCGGTGGCGAGAAGTTGGGAGAAAATCATTTCAATAGTAATAATAATCACCTCCTTTGCTACATTATAGCACGGGAGAGACGGAAGGGAGTGGAAAAAATGGAAGTAAAAGAGATGCTCACCGAAAAGCGCGTAAAGCGCACGGCGGTTGATATGTCCAAACTTAAAGCGGACGGCCTTATGGTTGCGGCCGCATATATGCAGGGCTTGCAAGCTGCCGTAAGACTGTGTGAACAGCAACAACAGGTAGTCGGCCAGTAGGGCTGAAATAGAAACAAGCCCCGCGCCTAGCGTCGGCGCGGGCAGGAGGTGTGCTTTGAATAAGAACACTGACAAGGATATGCAGCGAATCATGGCGGCTGTCGGCTGTGACACACTGGAAAAGAAAGCCAAAAAGGAAAAGCGCGCTGGCGTTATTGAGCGCATGAATCAGCGTTACGAAACGGCAATGCGCTTTCTAAAGCAAAGGAGGCAGTAAGATGCTTGGAAACGTTCCTATTAAAACGGCCGCACGGCTCATGCAAAAAAGCGAGATGTTTGTGCGTATGGGCCTGCGTAGTGGCGCGTTACCGTTCGGCGTGGCAATTCACGCTAGCAGTAAAAAGAGTTGGGCTTATCATATCAGCCCGGCAAAGTTTGCTGAGTACATGGGGATTACGCCTCTTGACTTAGAGGCAGAAGTTTGGAGGTACGAATGACCAGGAAAAAGAGAAAATGCGCTGTGTGCGGTAAAGACTTGTCGCACATGAACTTCTCTAAAGTAGTAGATAAGGAAAGCGGCCTGCTTGTTACCGTGTGCAGCGGCGGCGAGTGCTGGCGCAAGATTGTTATGAAAGGATGGGGCAAATGAGTAAGACTACTAAAAGTTTAGTAAAGGCTTTTATCATCACTGTTATTCTGCTTGCCGGTCTTATCTTTCTGACCGGTGGCAGCGCTGCGAAGCTGGCCATTAGAGCACATGGCTTTTTGTTCCCTAGTTATAGCAGAACCCTGGTTGCTTACTATGTAAGCGAGGGGGAAACAGTGTGGGATATTGCAAATGCTCATATGAAAGAGCAGGACAAGTACAGAGATTGTCGCGAGCTGATGTTTGATATTCGCAAGCATAACAATCTTATAGGTAAAGAGTTACAAGCGGGACAACAAATTGTTATCCCTTTGTATAAAGAAATTTAATTTTATTTTTGAAAGGAGATTGATTTTATGAACAACGAATTCGAGCTGGCGATTAAAGATTTCGTCCGCAATGGCGGCGTAGTGCTTGCCGCTAACCACAATGCAAACATTGTCGGCGCCAAAGGCGATATGAATAAGGTCGATGAATACCTTATAAAAGCGCTTCTTAGAATAAGCGTATCGGTTATCAAAAATAACCCCAAGGCCTTTGAGGTTATGGCGGCGGCTACAGTAGTTCACCTGTGGAGTGCTGTAAAAATTGCAGAGCAAAATTACAACGTACCGAACCTCGCTAAAGATGTGATGTATCGCATCGTGGGAGCGTTGACCGACGAAGATATTACGTATATGACAACTCTCTCCGCGAAACGTATGTTGGAAGATATAGAGAAAAGTGGGAAAGTAGGGAAAATAGAAAAATGAAGGGCAAATTAATTATGACAGTTGAGCAGGCCGCTGACCGCGTGGCGTGGGAACGCGTCCGCAATAGCGGTATCGGCGGCAGCGATATTGCCTGCATCATGGGACTGAATCCCTGGAAGAGTGCTTACGCACTCTACGCTGAAAAGCATGGCGATGTAGAAGCAGAGGACCTTTCCAATAATGAATTTGTTTATTGGGGCACGGTGCTTGAACAGGTTGTAGCTGACAGATTCTGTGAGCTGACCGGCAAAAAGGTTCGCAAATGCGGCACATTGCAGGATGAAAGCTATGAGTTCATGCTGGCGAACGTCGACCGCCTTGTGGTAGGCGAGAATGCAGGCTTGGAATGTAAGACTGCGAACGGCTTTAAGTCGAAAGATTGGGACGGTGACGAGTTGCCGGATAGCTACTATTGTCAGTGTCAATGGTATATGGCTATTACCGGCTGCGAGAAGTGGTATATTGCTTGCTTGATTGGTGGCAACCATTTTGTATGGAAAGAAATTCCGCGTAACGATGAGTTTATTTCAGATATGAGAGCGGAGGCGATTATATTTTGGAACAACCTGCAAAGCAACATCCCGCCGGAGGTTGACGGCAGCGAAAGCACCGCCGCAACCATTGACAAAATGAATAAGGATAAGTTAGCGGTTGACAGTATCGCACTGCCTAGCGCAGCAGAGCAATACATTAAGTGTATTGACGGACTGACGGCAACGAAAAAGGTGCTGGAAGAACAGTTAGCGCAGGCACAAAACGCCTTGAAGCTCATGCTGAACGGCAGCGAAAGCGGCGTGTTTATGGATAGAAAGATTACCTATAAACAGACTGCTGCAAGAGTAACGCTGGACAGCAAGGCGCTGAAAAAAGACCTGCCGGACGTGTACGAAAAGTATGCTAAAGTTGGCAAGCCTAGTATGAGGTTCACGTTAAAATGAGCCTTTCAGAACTTACAGAGCAGGAGAAGTTAGGCATTACGCTATTTCACAAGCGTTGCAAATTGTGCCTGCGTCAAGTCGATGTTGCAAAGAGGCTTTACATGGACGCACAAGCAATTTCGATGTATGAACGTGGCATAGTGAAAACTATTTCATTTGAAACACGCATTAAAATTGCGCTGGTTCTGGACTTATCGCTGGAAGAAATTTTATATGACAGCGAAAAGGATTGTTTGAAATTAAGGAGGTTAAAAGAAGATGGCAACCATTAACGGTATTACAAAAAGAGCGGCAGCACCTGCGGCCGCTAGCAAAGCACCTTCTGCATTAGGTGTGATGATTGGTTCTCAAAGTGTTCAGCAACGTTTTGAGAAGATGTTAGGCAAGAAGAGTGCGGGCTTTCTCTCTAGCCTGCTGACACTGACCAACAATAATAAATTGCTGGCAACGGCAAACCCGAAAACAATCTTGGCTGCTGCTGCGACGGCCGCAAGCCTGGACCTGCCTATTAACCCGTCCTTGGGTAAAGCGTGGATTGTTCCCTATAAAGGAAGCGCGCAATTCCAGATTGGCTATAAAGGCGTAATCGAACTCGCAATGCGCACTGGCAAGATGAAGCACATCATTATGACGCCGGTGTACGAGGGCGAAATCAGAGATTGGAACAGATTCACTGAGGCATATACGCCGGGCGAAAAAGCTTCCGATAATATTGTAGGCTACTTCGCAAGATTTGAAACCATTAACGGCTTCAGCAAGACCGCATACTGGACTAAGGAAGAAGTTATCGCTCATGCCAAACGGTTCAGCAAAGCATTTAATAGTGGCCCGTGGCAGTCTGATTTTGATGCTATGGCTTGCAAAACCGTTCTTCTCTCTATCATGAAAACTTACGCGCCTATGTCTATCGAGATGCAGGAAGCGTTAGAGAGTGACGGAAAAGCCGCTGTGCTCAACGAAGAAACCGGCGAGGCTGAATACATCGACGTTGACGCAGAGAACGCTACAGAGCAAGCGCAGGAGCTTACAGAGGGCGGCAAGGTTGATACTGCTACCGGTGAAATCTTCACGGCAGAAGAAATTGAAGCAAGCATGAAATAATAAAAAACATCGGGGACAAAATGTCCCGAAAAGTGGGGACAAAATGTCCCCCAACTTTGGGACAAAATGTCCCCTAAAAATTTGAAAGGTGCGGGACAAAATGTTGAATGTAAAAGCGACGCCGCGCGAAAAAAGCAAAGCATTAGTTCTTGTAGGTAAAGGACACTTTGGCTTCAGTAACAAATTTGCGGACGATTTAGAAGAAGCAAAGCCAGATGCTTTCGACTTATTCTTTGAGCTTATCAAGGGAGCAGCTGGACTTCATCTTCTTTCTATGTATTCGTATAGAAAGAGCAATCCGAAACGCTGGTATAGATTTTTGAAGTTCTGCAAGAAGGACGGAAGAATCAAGGTATACCGGAAGAACAATAAAATGGTGTACGAAGTACCGACATATTTCGAGGTATAAAACATGGCTGGCAGGTATTATTGGTTAAAGCTCAACGAAAACTTCTTTGAAAGTGATGTGGTTGAGTGGTTAGAGGACCAGGAAAACGGCGAAAAATACGTACTCTTGTACCTTAAACTATGCTTGAAATCACTGAAAACTGACGGCGTACTTGTACGGCAGGTCGGTAAAATAACTGTGCAGCATACGGCTGAATCAATCGCTAAGCAGACGCAATTTGATATTGAAATCGTCGAAAGTGCGCTTGCTTTGTTTGAACAAATTGGCCTTATAGAGAAGAACGATAAAGGCGAAAGCTACTTGCCGGAGGTTGCTAACATGACCGGCAGTGGCAGCGCGTCAGAATCAGCGACGAAAAAAAAGGCACAACGGCAAAACAAAAAGGGACAAAATGTCCCGAAAAGTGGGGACAAAATGTCCCCCAACTTTGGGACACAATGTCCCCACGAAAAGGGGGCAAAATGTCCGACAGAGATTAGAGATAAGAGTATAGAGTATAGAGATAAAGAAAAGGATGATTATCATCATCCTAAAAGAAATGACGATGACGAGGAAAAAACGCATACTGAAATTTTTGCCTTGTGGGAGAAAAACATGATGCCGCTTACTCCAATCGTCGGAGAGAAACTGCAAGCCTTGTTAGGCGAGGTTGGTGAAGCTGCCGTAGAGCAAGGAATACTAGCGGCGGTAGAGCACGGCGCAAGAAACTTTGCGTATGTGCAGACCGTAGCAAGAAACTACGTCAGCGGTAACAGCAAGAAGCAGAATGCAGGTGCCGGATATTCCAGCATGGACCTGGTAAACGAACTTTACGGAGATGTAGGAGGCGAGGACGATGCTGCAACAGCAGAGAATAGCCCAAACGATTGTTAAACTGCAACAGGCAGGCAAGCGGATGCCGCAGGATATACGGCCCGGCTTTGACCGCCTGGAGGAAGCGAAACGAATCTTGTCCGAAACAGTAAACCTTTGGGCAGGAATTTTTAATCAGCAAAATATAGGCCTTGATCGGTGGGAGAAAGCAGAGCAGATTGCGCTTACCTTGACCGGTGCGAACGGCCTTAACGTGAATATAATCAGCCCGGCGCTGATGCAGGCTGCTTTGAAGCAAGCGGAAGAAGCGCATGTGCAGGAGAATATCAACCGCTGCAACATGGAGAAGTTGAGCCAAAGCACTCCAACGCCTAAGGGCATTGCCGAAGTGTTGCTTAAATGGACGCGGATGAGGATGGCTAAACACCACCCGATTTCGTCGCAGGATATGCCGCAAAGTAAGGCTGTCTTTGAGTACGGCCGCCAGATTGGATTGAGCGACAATGCAATAGACAGTCAATTCCGAATCCTGCAATGTTACATGAATGACTTCGCGTACAGCTGCAAGCATCATGAGCCTTGTAAAAGTAAGCTGCTAAAATGTGGCGATGTGCTTACTTTGGAGGTGCTGGCGTGAATAATTGGACGGCATGGGTTGGCGTGAAATTTGGCACGCTGACTGTTGAGAAGTATTTAGGCTACCAGAATAGGGGTTCAGCTTACTTCTTGGTGCGTTGCGATTGTGGCAAAACAAAAAAAGTGACCATCTGGGAGTTTAAGAAAGGCAAGGAAAAATCTTGTGGCCTGCTGAGATGTAAAGCAAAGGTAAAGGGACTGACGGGTACACCGAAACCGCCGGAAACCATTACGCAGCAGGATGAAACTGCCAGCGCGCTAGAAACACGCTTAAAGCCTAAATACTATTGCAGGGCAGTCACGCCGGACTGCGTGATAAGCACTCTGCTGCACGTATGCTGCTGTGAGTGCGACCGCCCTTGCAAGCGGTGCGAAAATACGCCGCAGAAGTGCGGAGCGAGGGAGAGAAAGAAGAACTAAAGGAGGTTGAAGAACATGGAACATCAAGAAAAACTGATTAAGGCTGTTAATGCAGAGCTGGAAGAATGGCGGCTTAGCGGCGATGTTGATTATCTGCATAAGGCTATGGCTGCTATCCGTGCGGCGATTGAGGAGGAGGCAGAGTAATGACACCAAAACGTCAGAAATGGTGGGGTAGCATGCCAACGAAGCAGAAATATTTGTACAGAGAAATTGCGCATTTGAAGTACAAAAGAAGCGCAGAAAAATATCATGCGAATACAACGTGGAGCAGCACGGTTAAAAGAATTGCTCTTAGCCATGTCAATTGTTATACGGCTCATATCCGTGCTTTAAAGCATGAGCTTGACCGTACAACGGTAGTGACGTATACAGAGCGCTACGAAGGGGCGACAGGTATTTGCCGCTGTGAAAAGTGCGGCGGCACTTTTGAAGATTTTGGACAGACATACTGCTGCTGGTGTGGCAGAAAAATTAAGGAGTGGAAATAATGAAAATTACGCAAGAGAAATTGAAGGAAATTATCGCGAGCCATAGTAAATGGCTGCGGGGTGAGAATGGCGGGAAAAAAGCAGACCTCAGCAATGCAGACCTTAGTTGCTTTAATCTCAACTATACAGATTTAAGAGGAGCAAACCTCTGCGGAGCAAACTTCTATGGAGCAAACCTTTACGGAGCAATCCTTTGTGGCGCAAACCTCTGTGACGCAACCCTCTGTAAAGCAGACCTTAGTAATTCGAGCCTTTGTGGCGCAAACCTCTGTGACGCAACCCTCTGTAAAGCAGACCTTAGTAATTCGAGCCTTCGTGCTACAGACCTCCGCCATACAAACCTCAGTAACTCGAAATTCGATAATGTTAACCTCAGCACTACGAGCCTTAGCAAAACCTACTATCAGATTGTCCGTATAGGCAGCAGCCTTGCCTAAGGTAGCTGCCGAATTTGGTGTGGAGTATGAGCTATAGGAGACTTTAAATGAATTATGGCGATAAACATACAGAAGATAGTCTTTGCTTACGTTTAGGGCGTTTATACGGTATCAAACGTGGCTTAGATTGCGGTCCGAATATCATAATGGACAGGTATTGGAAGATATGGGACGGCGACGAACGGCAAGAACTGTACTTTGGGTGCTACGAAGCTGACTTCTTGTATATAACCAATAGTAATTATCTTTATGAGGTCGAAATCAAAATCAGCATTTCAGATTTTAGAGCAGACCAAAAAAAGAATAAATACCATGACCATCCAGACGTTAGAGGTTTTTATTATTTCGTTCCGCAAGAGCTTTACAGCAAACATGAGGATGAAATTAAGATTACGTGCAAGGAAAAAGGTGCAGGCTTAATTGTAGATGGTTATCCAATCACAACAGTTTTAAAGCCTAAAGTACGTAAAGAAGTTAACCCGCTGACCGATAACGGGTATATTCATTATCTGAGACTGTTTGCCAAGAAATGGGTAAGAGTAAGGGAGGAACAAAAATATGAATAAAGGGTTAAGCGAATTTATGTATAGCCAGCTTGACGAATTGGAGGAACTGTTCAAGAAAAAGCATGAGCAGTATTCTTCCGGCGCAGATGAGCTTGCTAATTTTCGCCGCGGCGCGCTGCTGAACGGACGTAGCGACGATGCAGAGGGAATGTTTGAGGAACTGAAAGCGTATGCAGCAAAGCATATCGCTTTTGTTTATACTCACGATATTCATGGCGATAAAATTGCTGAAAGTCTGAAAGACATTGCCGTATACAGTCTGATTGGCTTGTATATGGTGGAGCTGGCGAAGCAAGAGGACGAAGAAGTATATATCCCGGGGCCTTTTGATGCTGACGATGAATCTGAAGAGGATACAGAAGAATGAATTTAACATTTACGATTCCAGGCGAACCGACGGCGCAGGGACGGCCTCGCTTTTCTGCTCATGGCGGATTTGTAAAAGCATACGACCCGGAGAAAAGCCGCAACTATAAAGCCTACGTCAAACTGTTAGCCAGTGAAGCGATGCAAAATATAGGGCTGACGCTTACGGAATTGCCCCTGGGCGTTGAGATAATAGCTGACGTGGGTATTCCTGCCAGCAAGTCAAAAAAATTCAAGGAGCAGGCTTTAAACGGCTTGCAGCTGCCAATCAAAAAGCCGGATGTTGATAACGTCGCAAAAATTATTCTTGATTCAATTTCCGGCATTGTCTACAAGGACGATAAGCAGATTGTGAAATTAGTAGTATCAAAAAAATATAGTGATATTCCAAAAGTTGAGGTGAAAATTTATAATGTTGAATAATTGTTTGATACTCGGGTGGGTAAAATTTGAACCTACGGTGCAAGTTATGAAGAACGGCAAAGAGGTATGCAACCTTGAAATTCAGTGCTCCAGAACGTACCTTGATAAGGACGGCAAAAAGATTTATGACTACATTTCTTGCCGCTGCTTTATCCCGGGACTGATTAAATATATCAGCAACTACATCACCAAAGGCACGCAAGTTATCGTAGGCGGCCGCTTTCAAACTGATTTATACGTGGATAGGAACGGCAAGAACTCTAAAGCAAGCTATTTGCTGCTGGAGCATTTGGAAAGCGTAAAGATTGCGCAAACCACTACGCCTTATCCCCCCAAAGCGGAACAGAAAGACCCACTCGATGATGTGGACTGGTAAAGAAAATGGATTACGCAGAAGCAGCAGACCATGCAGAGAGTTTGTTCTTTGCTAAAAATGCAATAGGTAAAGCGGTTGTTTCCACCAGGATGCAGCAGAGGGCGGAACGCTTGGAATTTGATATGAGGACCGGCGGCGATTCTACGGCACGCCTTGCGATTCAAGCAGTAACGCCGCTTGCTGCGGTCCGGTGTATTTATCTTGGGCAGGCGTTTTTGGTTTATCAGCCGGAAAAATGGCTGGATGTTATGGAACGTTCGCTTCTTCTGTTTCGGCAGCGGTTCGGGGACAAGTCCTATAAAGCGATTCAGCACCGATATGTATACCATTGGACGGTCCGCAAAATTTCTGTAATTGATGAGATTAGCCCGCAGGTGTATGCGCTTCGCCGCCGTTCGTTCATTGACGGTTTGCTCATGCTGGCGATTCAAGAAGGGCTATTACGGATTGACATAAACGCCAACAGCTTCCAAAAGGCCAGGGCAGAACAGAAGAAAGAAGGTTAAAGGCAGGCGCACGGCGCTGCCGCTTCCAAACATTAAGAAAACGCTTGCTATTAGTTGGGTACCGTGGTATAATAGCCTTGTCGATAAGTGTAAGCGCCTTTCAAGTATTGCGCTTGTCGGTCCAGCTCTAAAGGCGTAAAGCTGGCACGGATTGAAATATTGTTGATTTTCTTTATGAAATCGCACCAAAAAGAAAAGCCCGGCGCTGCCGGGCTTTTTGCTTTCCAAAAATTTGGCCGCTGCGTCGCTTGCAATTTTTGGGTGGCAGTGTTATAATAAAAAGCGTCAAGAGAACGCGAACGTCTTTTAGTATCGCTTCTCTTGGTCCGGTAGTAAAGACGTAGCACCGGCGCGGATTGAAAAAATTATATTTTTATGTATCACACAACAAACAAAAAGGCCGGGGCTTTCGCCTCGGCCTTTTTGTTTTTCGCTTCCCTAAAGTATGTGCCACGCGCGCAGAAAAGGGCCGCCACGTGTTCCAATCATGGCAGCCCTAGGATTATACCTGTAAAACTTTTCAGTTCCAAAAATGTATAGCCTGCTCGCGTTTGCAGGATACAGAAAAGCCCCGGGGCGTTTGCCTCGGGGCTTGTTTTTTATAAGCGTTCATCTATCTTGTCCAGCATTGCAAGGCAAGCATACCAGGAATTGCTTGCCTGGGTATGCAGTGCGGCCTTTTCGCTTTTGCGCTGGTCGCGCTTCCAATACGGGGCATAGTATTCGCTTGCTTCTATGCTCGAACAAGCGCAACCATAGAAGCATCTTGCTCGCTCGACCATTACACGCAACTTTTTTAATTGCTGTGTTCTCATTCTTCCTTCTCCTTTCGTAATAGCCCCCGACTTTCGTTGGGGCTTTTACTTTTACAGATTCGTTTTGCTTCTGTCGCTTGCCGGGGCATTGTCTGCTTCGCGGGTGTAGTACATTGAGCCGCTGGAAAATTCCCAGTCCTCGCTTTCATCGTCGCGGGTGTATTCCGCTTCCTCGATGTAGTATTCTACATAGAGTGTATCGCGGCCGCTCTTGTTGTCGATGTAGGGACGGCAAGCGTCACTATTTAAAACGGCTTGCAATTCGGCAAGGCTTTCGCTGCGCTGCAGCTCGACGGGTTCGCAATCGTCTTGCGCTTCCAGGCTAACACCCGGATAATATTCGCGGTAGTCCTTGCCGTGGTTGCGGCGCGGCAGCCATACAGAATTACGGGTTAAGGTGTAAAGGGTTTTCGTTTCCATGTTTTCGCTTCCTTTCGTAATAGCCCGGCTTGCGCCGGGCGAGTGATTCGGGGTTACAGTTCGACAACTTCCAGATACGCGCGGCGGCGGTCGTTGTCGATGATATCCGGGCGGCAGCCCTGCGCGTCGTATTGATTGATTACGTCGCCTTGTTTGAAGCCGTCATAATCAATAACCGGACAACCTGCGTCATCAGCGTAAACGCTAGCGCCTTCCGGCAGCATCAAGTAAACGCGGTCACTCGCTTCACTGTAAGCGACGGGGGCCAGGGAATAGCTTTCGTTATAGCCGCACTTCTGGTAGTCGCGCCAGCCAGGCAGCAGAACGCGGGACGCTTCTTCATCATAGCCCACTTCTTCGTATTCGTCGGTTTCAGCGTGGTAAACGTGAACGGGGTAAAGCTTAGTGGTTTCGCCTTTGATAAGCTCGCCGCTTTCGGTGCAGACGGTCGCTTCCCAATATTCGCCGTTCCAGTCGCTTTCGAATGCTGCGTAGCGGTGGCCTTCATCGTCGGCTGCCACGAAAAGCGCGTTGTAAACGTTGTTTTTGATTTCCTTTAACATAAATTTTACCTCCTAAAAAAATTGCTTCTGCCTTTTAATATTCTACACCGGCGGCGGCTTTCCTGCCGGTGTAGTTGGACGGATAGCTTTCTGCTTTTTGATTTCGGCTTTCAAGCCGACAAAATTTTTCATGTTTTCGCTTCCTTTCAATAATAGCCCGGCTTGCGCCGGGCGAGTGATTCGGGGTTACAGTTCGGTTGGGTCATTGCCAAATGTCGCGCTCATTTCGCCGGCATAATCTGGGCAGTACAGAAATTTTTCCGGGCCGACGATTGCAGCTGCCATTTTATAATAGCGGCAAGCCTCCGCGCGTTCGTGCTGCGCTGCAAGGTGGGCGTTGTATTTATCGCTCACTTCGCGGGTTGCTTCTTCACGGCCCATATAATAGGCTATAGCCAACAATTTGTCAAGGCTGTCGTCTTCCATATCTTTACAATTACCAATTGCTTCTTTAACGCGGGTACGTAAGGTCTTTACCTCTAAATAAATATCTTCGCTTCCAAAGGCCCAGCCCAAAAAATGCTCGGTGTTGATGTCGACGTATTTTGCTACAACTTTGCAAACATGCACGGGGTACGCTTCTGCTTTTGCTTCTCCGGTGGCGGGGTCGCACTCAATAACCGGCGTTGCTGTATTTTCTGCGGCGCTTTGGTCGGTCCAGGTGTAGCAAGCGCCGTTTTCAGGGTCGCGCAGGCCCAAAATATAAGCGGGGCGGGCAGCCTGCTTTGCGCTCCACTTTGTCTCAGTCAAATAATTTCTCATGGTTGATTCCTCCTAAAAAATCGCTTCTGCCTATTAATATTCTACACCGGCGGCGGCTTTCCTGCCGGTGTAGTGGGTTGAATAAATTAAAATGCTGATTCAACGGTCTAAATAAAAATTGCTTACGCTTGTTTCGTATACTTCCGCTTTATATATGCGGTCGGGGTTGCAAGCAAGGAACCAGCAAACAAAGAACACTTTCGGCCCGTAAATTGCAACGTTGCAATTATTCGCCAGGTCAATAATAAGATTATGACTATTACGACACACGCCGTCAAGCTGATAAAATTTCTTTCGCTTCACTTTAAAGCCTCCCTTAATAAGCGTTAACTTTCCAGTTATTCCAATCGTCAAAAGTGATGGGCGCCAGCATTTTACGTAAAACAAGAATATTCTGCTCGTATGCCTCTTGCTGCTTTTTCAACATCTTCCAGGCCGCCGCCGCCGCTTCCGCGTCGCTGATAATTTCGGCCGGGCTTTTCCCGCTGGCCTGCTTTTCCAGGCGCTGCAGCTCGTTCCGCATGTAGTCACCGTTTAAAATGCGGTTGTTCCAATCACTGCCGGAACGGTCCCACGGGCCAACGGTAAAGCTAGCGGAAACGTGCTCGCGCTCGTCTATGTCACAGCTAATTTTCGTTATATCGTAGGCCGTGGAATATTCCGCGGCGTGTACGGCGTCGCGGATTGGCTGCAGCCGTGCGCTTTTCTCGCGCGTTTCCGCTTTAAAAATATCAGTGTAGGCGATATAGCAACGGCAAACGCCTTGAGCCTCTGCGTTTACCGCTTCAGCCGCAAAAAACGCGGCGGCAAAATGATTTGCCAGGTCCGCAACGGTGTGTGCCGTGGTGATTCGTGCCACGTGTTCGCGGCATAAACGCCAGCATAACGCGCGGCGCGGTTCTACGGCTGCAAGGCTTGTTTCTATAGCTTTTACTAATTGTTCGGCTTTGCTCATGGTTTCTTCCTCCTTTTGGCCTGCCTCATCAGTACCGGGGCGGCCGGTCCCCGGTATACGCCGCGCGGGGCGGCGTTTCGGCTATTGTAATAAAGGCGTTCCCGGGCGGTATTTCAAAAACTCGCTGCCGTGCAGGTCGCGGATTTGGTCCATGCTCAACGTGCGGCGGACCTTCTTCACCCACTCCCCGGCGTGCCAATACCATAATTTTTTCTTGCTGGCCCATCTGCAGCCCGCTTCTTTCAAAACGTCCTTGACGGCTTTCGTTTCGCCGCCAATCCATAACCAATTACCGCAAATCTCGATTTCAAGGCCTTTCAAGCCCATGAGCACGGCCAGAATTTCGGTAAATTCTGCTTGTTCTGCCAGGATTTCGGCGGCGGTCTTGTACGTGCCGTCCGCTTTTTTGTTGCGCTGCCACTCCTGGCGGCTTTCGCTTTCGGCAAGTTCGGCGGCGCGCTTGTCGTGCGCTGCACTCATTGCCTTAAATTCGGCGGCCGTGCCTCCCTTGTCGGGGTGGCAACTCATGCAGGCCTTTTTAAACGCCTTCTTTAATTCCTCGATTGTTTCGCAAGCGGCAAAAATCTTTTTCCAGTCCACTTTCTTTTCCTCCTTTTTCGGTTCCGGGTTGTATTTTTGTTTCAGTTCGTCGAATTTCTCGCGGCTGACTTTCGCAATCAGTTTTACAAAACGGCGGCTGCTGTCCCATGTATCATAGATAACGCCATTAACAACGGCTACGGCGTGCTTTGCTACAAAAACAACGTAGCTGGCGCTGGTGTCGCAATGCTTTGTAAAGCTGTTGACTGTTTCGCGGCTGGCGGCTTTAACTTCAATTCCCAGGTCAGCCAGGGCGGCGGTGATGTTCTTCACGGTGTTCCATGCAGCGCCGCTTTCAAATACCTTTGTTTCCAGCAGCTTTTTCGCTTGCTGGTAGGTTAACGGGGTTGCCGTGCAGATTGCGCGGATTGAGCAATCACCAATGTTTTTATTTTCGGGGTTTGCGTTATACTTTTCAAAAGTCATGTTTTATTCTCTCCTTTCGGCTGGGCGCGGGCTTTGAACCGCCGCCGGCAGCTTTACAAGGGCTTTCGCCCTTGTCATCAGCTTACAGCAGATAAACGATGTTGGTTGCGTACTGATAAATTTCCTGTTGTGCCTCGCTTAATGCCGGGTAGCGGTAAATGTAGCACTCTGTTTGAGTGCTTTCCTTGACTTGTTGAGTCTATTATAACTCGCATTGGGTATGTTGTCAATACTCAATTTGAGATTTTTTTAATTTTTTTTGAGTTGTCAAAAACTCGCAGCGGGTATATAATGTAGGTAAGATAGCTAAGGAGGTATAGCAACATGATTACACCGACAATCAAAGCCGCGGCCCAGCTGGCAGGATTGAGCCGCGCGGATTTGGCCCAGGCCTGCGGATTGGCACGGCCGCAGGCGATAAGCAACAAATATAACCGGGATTCGTTCACGGCGCAGGATTTAACCAGGATTGCGCAGGCCTGCGGCGTTCGCCTGGCGTTTGTAGATGATACGGGGCGCGCCGTGCTGACGTTCCCAGCGCCGCCAGCTGATAGCAACGGCAGCCCCGCAGATGATGCGGAGCAATAACAACATTATAAGAGGATAGCAACGGCCGCGCGCTGGCAGATGTTCAGCGTGCGGCCGTTCTTTTTTGTTTCGCAACATTTATAATAGATTGAGGACGTTCACAAAGATTTAAAAAAGTATCATTGACTTAATAGCATTTTTTAAGGCATATAATTTATAGCAAGATAATAAATATAATTTAATTGATGATTGACAGATGGATTCTGTTAATCATTTTTTTATTGTCTTTTCTGGTAAATAATGATTATCTTTTCAATATGTATTGTTAATGTATTGTTTAGTGATTGTCATTATTGATAATATTAATTATATATACAGTTACAGAGTTTGTAACGATAATGTGACGGAAATGTTTAAGATTAAAAGTTTATTAAACAATACAAATACACCAACAAGAGGCAGACCGCCGGCAATAGTCACCCAGCCGCAGACGCTGGAGGAATGTGCGGCGTTGCTCAAACAGCAGGGCGCAGCTGTAGCCGTGCTGGCCGTGCAGGACCTGCAGGCCTATTGGCTCAAGATAATGTCAGACAACAAGGCCAGCAACAAGGATAAGCTAGCCGCGTCAAAGCTATATGCTGATAGTATAGGCGCGTTTGACAAGCAGACGCACGCTAACAAGGGCCCGGCTGTGTATCATTGGGGCGCGGCAGATGATGCAGTGATAGTAAACGATTGTTCAGAAGATGCTACCAAAACATAAACATAGATAGCACTTTTAACATAATCCTTATTATCGGACGCAAACATTATCTCGCTGCTGCTGATTAGCTGGCTCCTCCAGATGTTAGCGGCAGGCCTACCACGTTTTTGCTTTTGGTTGGGTGTTGGTTCTGATTTTCGTTTGGCGGCGCTGACGTTGGTGATTTCCCTGGGTTTTCGCAAAAATTGATTTTGGTTCTTGCCTTTTCCGCTGACATTGAGTGGGGGTGGGTCCCCAAAAATTCGCAGCCGCCGGGGGAGGTAAATACCAAAAATTACCAAAACGGTTTGTGCAAGGGGGTAAACATGGAAGACGTAATACAGATACCATGTACTCCACGACCTGCATGGGCGAAGGTGCTGCATAAGGAATGAATCAGACACCGCTTTGCAGTAATCGTAGCACACCGCCGCTTTGGTAAGACCATCGGAATGGTGAATCACCTTATAAGGGATGCTTTGCAGAGTGACTTAATCAGCCCGCAGTATGCTTTGGTAGGTCCGTTCAGTGCACAGATGGAAATTATTGCATGGGGACCATTGAAGTATTACACAAGCGTCATAGAGGGCATCAAGGTGAATGAAACTAAAAAGTATGTTGAATTCCCCAGTAAGATACCTGGAGCGCAGGGAGCGAGAATATATATCGTTGGTGCGAATAACCCCGACGCATTACGTGGTACATATTGGGACGGCGTAATACTTGACGAGTATTCGGATATGAAGCCGGAGATGTGGACGCAGATAATCCGACCTGCGATAGAGAACGGCGACAGAAAAGGCTATTGCTACTTCATCGGTACGCCTAAGGGGCAGAACAACTTCTATGAGATGTACAAGAAGGCTAAGACGAATAAGCGTTACTTTGCGTATTTGTCGAACGTGTACGATAGCGGCATTATAGACGCAAAGAGCATAGAAGAACTGAAAGAGGATATGCCGGAGGTAGAGTTCAGACAAGAGTATTTGTGCGACTTTAGTGTATCGGCAATCAACGAGCTTTTCAGCCTGGAAGAATTAGACAAGGCCTTTAATAGGGAGCTGACAGAAAAGGATATTCCTTATGATATGCCGCTGGTGCAAGGTGCAGATATAGCGCGCTTTGGCGACGACAGAACGTGTATATGGCAGCGTAAGGGTCTAATGGTATATCCACGGCCGAGAGTTTATAAGAAGCTAAACACGATGCAGACGGCAGATTATATTGCTTTGGCAATGGATGAAAATAAGGCAGATATGACCTTTATAGACGTTGGTAACATGGGTGCTGGCGTAGTCGACAGATTGAGGCAGATGGGGTACACGGCTTTGAGAGAAATACCATTTCAAGGCGCGGCGATAGAGAATAAGCGATATGAGAACATCAGAGCAGAGATGTATTTTAAGTTAAAAGAGTGGATAGAGGCTGGGGGAGCTTTGCCGGAAGAACCGGGACTAAGAGAAGAACTGGCAGTTATTCACTATAAGTATTCCAAGAATGGGCGTTTAATGTTAACGCCTAAAGAAGAGATAAAAGAAAAGCTAGGACGTTCACCGGACCTTGCAGACGGCCTAGTATTAACATTTGCAAGGAACGTTCCGTTAAGACAGTTAGGGCTTGATGATAGAAAGCCTAAAAAGCTAATGTGCAACACGGAGTATTCGATTATGGAGGCGGTATAAAATGGGTGGTATTGCAAAATTATTCGGCGGCGGTAATACGCCGACTATTGAGAAGGTGGACCCGGCACCGACTACAGTTGCGACAAGCAGCGAAGTTGCGACCGGCGGCGATAATAACAAGAAGAAGCGTAAAGGCTTTGCGTCTACGCAGACAAGCACTATTGCTAGTGGCGGCGAGGGCGGCCGTAATACTTTAGGCTAAGAGGTAACAGCTTATGAACTTTCAAACGATAGCGGCGAGCAAGCCACAGGGAACGCTTCCTAGTGACGGGGTGCCGCTGAAAAAGAACTTGCCGGACCGCCAACGTTTGGTGCGTAAGCTCAAAAGCATGTACGAGGACAGGCGAGATTGGGAGGACAGGTGGAAAGAGATAAGAGATTATCAGCTTCCGTTTGTCGGGGAGTTTGACAATACGGCAGACAAGACCAATCCCGCGCGCAGACGTGACTTAAAGATTGTGCATGGCGTAGCGTGGAGAGCGGCGCAGGTATTTGCTGCTGGCGTTATGAGCGGACTTACACCGCCGAGCCGCCAGTGGTTCAGATTTGCATATAGAAGGCCGGAGCTGAACACGAATGTTGAGGCTATGAAGGTGCTTGACACAAGACAAGAGATTGTATCGAGTGTGCTTGCAAAGAGCAACTTCTATAACAGCATACATACTGTATATCTGGAATTACCTTTTGGGCAATGCCCGATGGCTATATTCTACGACGCAGAAAACGGCGTGCGGTTCCAGACAATGACAATCGGCACATATGCACTTGAAGCGGATGGCTTTGGCAAGGTAACTACTTTTGCAAGAAAGTACGATATGACATTGCAGCAGCTAGCGGACTGCTTCGGCGTAGATGCTTTGCCCGACAATCTGAAAGGACTGCTAGACAATCAAAGCAATCTCACTAAGAAGTATAAAGTCTGCTGGATGGTAGAGCCTAACAGTGATAAGCTGCCTGGCTACATGGACAGACTGAATATGCCGTATAGAAGCGTGTACTGGTTGGAAAAGTCAGAGAGTGACGAATACTTGTATGTTGGCGGCTTTGAAGAAGAAGCAGTACCGGTAGCGCGTTATCTTGTCAGCGGCAATGAGGCATACGCAAGAGGTCCTGCGTGGTTTGCAGAAGGCGACAGTAAAATGCTGCAACTGCTGAAAAAAGATTATCTCACAGCAATAGAGTTAAAGATAAAGCCGCCGATGCAAGGCAGTCCAAGCCTTATGAATAACGGCGGTATTAACTTGATGCCTGGCGGTCTAACAGCCGTAGATGACCAGACGCAAGATATGGTTAAGCCTTTGTTCGCGGTTGACCTTGACTTGAAGGACGCGCAGGAAGAAATTATTCGCGTTGAGGATGCTATAAAGAGAGCATACAGTGCTGATTTGTTCTTGATGTTAGATAACCTTGATAATAGCCGCATGACTGCTAGAGAGGTTATGGAGAGAACGCAGGAAAAACTGCAACAGCTAGGCCCGGTGGTTGAGCGATTGCAGGACGAATTCTTAACACTGATTCTTCAACGCGTATATAACATCATCGACAGAAGCGGCGGATTTCCTCCGGTGCCGGAAGAGCTGCAAGACCTTTTGAGTGAGGAGGATGTGGAAGTGGACTATATTTCCCCTTTGGCGCAGGCGCAGAAGATGAGCGGCCTTGTAAATATAGAACAGGCGATAGCGCAGACAGGACAGATGGCGCAAGTATGGCCAGAAGTTACGAAGAAGATTAACCCGCTGGGTGCTATTACAAAATACTTTGAAATGCTTGGCGTGCCTGCAATGGCATTGCGCAGTGAGAAAGAAGTACAAGAGATGCATAAAGAAGAGCAGCAGGAAATGCAACGGCAGCAGGAAATGCAGGAAGGCTTGGCAATGGCACAGGCTGCGGCTCCTGCGGCAGAGGCGGCCAAAAATCTTACTGCGGCGGCGAATGATTCCAACCCGGCTATTACAAGCTGGCTAGGCGTGCCGGGAGGTTGGGAATAATGAGCGAGCAGTTTAAATATAAATCCAATACCGGCGATGATAGAAAGCAGGCACTGCTGACGGAGTACATGGTAAGAGAACAGGCAAGAAGGGACAAAGAGGCCCTACTTGACCTGCTGGGAAGCGAAAGCGGACGCTGGTTCTTGATGCGTATGCTTGACGTAACCAAAGTAAACTCTATGTGCTTTACCGGCAACAGCAAGACTTTCTATAACGAAGGCCGCCGTGATGTAGGCTTAGGCATTATCAAAAGCATTTTAGCACTTGGACTGCAAGGCATAGAGCTAAAGCAGCAGGCTGAAATGGAGTACGCAGAGTTCCAGCTAAAACTACAAGAGTTGGCAGTGGAATATGTAGATAATAACAAGGAGGAATAATCAATGGGTGAGAACGGCGAAAACGCAGTTGTAAACGGCGAAGGCGCACAGCAACAGCCCGATACCGCGGCGCAACAGCAGCAAACAGAACCGACTACTACTAATGCAACTAATAATACAAGTGCTTCCGGCACTATTGCAGGGAACGGAAGTAATGGGCAAGGCGCACAACAGCAGCCCGGCACAGTGAATTATGACTTTGCAGGAGTAGAGATGCCAGAAGGCTATGAGCTTAGTGCTGATGAGCAAGGACGCTTTGTAGACGTCATTAAGGGGATGAACCTTAGCAATGACCAGGCAAGAGCACTTGCAAAGTATGGCACAGAGTATGCAAGCCGTGTAGTGCAAGGCGTAGAACAGCTCCGTGCACAAGAAATTGCTAAATGGGGCGATGAAGCTAAAACAGCACTGGGCGCAGACTTGGGCAAAGTACAGGGCCTTTGTGATACTGCGTGTCGCAAGTTAGAGGCAATGTATCCGGGCTTGAATGTGCGTGAAGCGTTGGAAATCACCGGCGCAGGCAATCAAATTGCTATCGTAAGAGCATTTGCTAAACTTGGCGAATTGCTTGGCGAGGACCCAGGAATGACCGCACAAAGCGGCGCACAAGGCTTGAACACTGCACAAGGCATGGCAGCAAACATGTACCCGAAAACCGACTGGAGCAGGTACAAATAATCTTTAACTTTTAATTGAAAAACAGGAAGGATGATGAAATCATGGCTACTATTGGTTACTCCCAAACTATGAGTGACTTACGAAAGTATTTAACTCCGCAAGGCGCTATTGACCGCGTTATGGAAGTGCTTAACGAATCTAATCCGATTATGGAAGATATTCGGTGGATGGAAGGCGATTTGCCGATTGGTACTAAAACTACTATTCGTGCAAGCCTGCCTTCTCCGTCTATCCGCCGTATTAACCGCGGTACTTCTCCGACCAAAGGCACTGTAAAGCAGCGCATTGATGTATGTATGCACTTGGAGGACCGTTCCTGCGTGGACGTTGAACTGCTTTCCGGCAAACCGAATCCGCAGGCGTTCCGCATGGCAGAGGATGATGCGCACGTAGAAGGCATGGGCCAATACGTCGCACGTCAATTCTTGTACGGCAACTTGGATGATGACCCGGACACTTTCAATGGTATTGCGGTACGCTACAATACTTTGACCGACGGCGGCAAAGGCACTCCAGGCCACCAGGTAATTAGTGCAGGTACTGCCGGTACTAACACTAATGCTTCTATCTACTTCGTAGACTGGGGCGACCGCCGCGTAATGGGTGTATATCCTAAAGGCACCCAGGCGGGCTTGAAAACTGAGGACTTGGGCGAAAGCGATGTATACGACGAGAATAACAAACCGTTCCGTGCATTGCAGACCTTGTACTCTTGGAAATGCGGCTTAGCAGTGCAGAACGTTCGCTCTATTGTACGTGTATGCAACATCGACGTTACCAAACTGAACTCTTTGACTGACAGCGCACAGCGTGAACTGATGAATAAATTCATCTTTGCAAAGAACAGACTGCAAGACCCGAAAGCACCCGTTGCGTATGTATCTGACAGTGTATACTCTTGGTTGGAGTGCTATCTGAACAACAAGAACAATGTTCATGTTACCCGCCAGGACTTTATGAACGCACCGCCTAAACTGTACCTTGCAGGTATTCAGATTAAGAAACTTGACTGCCAAAGCGAAACCGAAGCGGCAGTACAATAACCGGAAGGAGTGAATAACAATGATTTTTGACCAGCAAAATATGTACATGGACAATTCCTTGACCAGCAATGTAATTGCGAACGTTGGCGGCGGTGATGCGGCCGACCCGTTGTTTCTTGTTATCACTGCGCCGACCGCCTTAGCTACTAGCGGCACTATCACTGCGGCGCTGGAAACTTCCGACAGCGAAAGCTTCAGCACTAAAACCGTTGTTGCAACTCATACACTTGCTGCCAGCAAAAAAGGCATTTTGGTTGCGGCAAAACTGCCGTATGGCATGAAGGCTTTTTCCAGACTGACTGTTACCGGCGCAAGCGGCGGCAAACTGACTGCTGGCTTGCACACACCTGTCAAGACCCGTCCGGCATGTATTAGTCATCTCGAGGGAGCGCGTAAGCTCATCC
>ENA-OQKY01000779-OQKY01000779.1-human-gut-metagenome-genome-assembly--contig:-NODE-779-length-24847-cov-33.584102_pt1 | contig 24847 bp, 19 predicted proteins | sample MGYA00242652_ERZ504805 | MGnify/ENA primary metagenome ERZ504805 (study PRJEB26092, sample SAMD00036400) | human gut metagenome | host: Homo sapiens | study: EMG produced TPA metagenomics assembly of... | reverse complement strand
GCGTATTCCCATAGTGACAGATCATTGGATGATATCCTTGCGTTTATGGAAGGAAGAGATAATGATATCGACTGGTGAGGGACGGGGAAATTAATCTTTAGGGGATTTTTTTCAGGAAGTTAACAATATAGTAATTTTACTTTTGATTTATGGATTATTCTTCATATGACTAACTGCAATACGTCATTTTCACATCAAAAACAGTATATTACACCGATTAACCGGGCATTTGGAGAGAAATTTCAAAATATGGATGAATTCAAAGAAGAGAATAATTTTAAGAGATGTCTTAAGAAAATGGACTTGTCCAATGTAATTGCGGCTGTTGATCGGGCAAGAAAAATCATGCAGAGAAATCAGGACAATGGATGTACCTTGCATCAATATAAAGGGTATCAGTATTATAAAGAGAATCCTTCATTGACTGCATGGGAGGCTATTGAGAAGATATTGAAGGATTGTGAATTAGCTTAATGCCAATTGTTAAGGAAAAATTTACTGATATTTGGAAAAGGAGAGAATCATTATATTTAAAAGAAAAGAAAATATACCGTATGATTTTAACATAAATAAAGAATAAAAGGTAATTGGGGTCAGGTACGCGAAAATATCATCTGAAAAAGCCGTTTGCCCAGAAAGCCTGGTATCATGTGGCAAACCGGATATTTGAAGTTGCACATGCGGCAGCAGATAAGATCGCAAAAAAACATCCGCTGGATTACGACCCGGATGTAAGTTTTGCAAACCTGAGAACCGTCTGCAGATGCTGATCATGTAAAAGATCAGGAAGCATAAAAATGAAATGTGCACAAAAAAACATATGCAAATTTATAAAATATGTATAAATTATTTATTGAAATTTTATAAAAAAAGGAGTAAAACATTAGATAAATAAAAAAGAGAAATGCATGGAACAGGACAGATCACAAAAAGTAGGCCGGATTACAGAGAGCCGCTGGCTGATGAGAAGCGACAGAAGGTATTTTGTGATATCACCTGGGAGCATCCCGCTGAACGGAAAAATCCAGTAAGCCGGGACGTAGTCTTCACGTTACAGAAGAGGCTGTTTGATATGACAGTAATAAGTGGTCGTGTTTAGCAATAAATACGATAAAACAAAGTGGTACCACGGAAAATTCCGCCTTTGTTATCCGAAAGGATAGCAGAGGCTTTTTTAATATATAAAATAAAAGTAAAAAATACAAAGGAAAGAGAGTTGATATTATGAACGGAATCACAATGATGATCATAGCCATCGTAGTTCTTGGAGGTGCATATCTTCTGTATGGCCGTTATCTCCAGAACAAATGGGGCATTGATCCGAAAGCAAAAACTCCGGCATACGAAATGGAAGACGGAGTTGATTATGTACCGGCTGATACAAATGTAGTATTCGGCCATCAGTTTGCATCCATAGCAGGTGCGGGCCCGATCAACGGACCGATCCAGGCCGCAATTTTTGGCTGGCTTCCGGTTCTGCTCTGGATTCTCATCGGCGGCGTATTCTTCGGAGCTGTGCAGGATTTCGCATCCATGTACGCATCTGTAAAGAATAAAGGACGTACGATCGGATATATCATTGAAGAGTACATCGGAAAACTTGGAAAAAAATTATTCCTGTTATTTTGCTGGCTGTTCTGTATCCTGGTTGTAGCCGCATTTGCGGATGTTGTAGCCGGAACCTTTAACGGATTTGCCACAAATGCTGCAGGAGCTGTTACAAAGGTAGCGGCAAACGGAGCTGTCGCAACAACTTCCATGCTGTTCATTCTGGAGGCTGTTGCACTTGGATTTTTCCTTAAATATACAAAGTTCAATAAATGGATCAACACAGCAGTAGCAATTTTACTTCTGGTAGCAGCAATTGCGCTGGGACTTAATTTCCCGATGTACGTAAACCTTGGAACCTGGCATATCATCATTTTTGTATACATCCTGATTGCCAGTGTCGCTCCTGTATGGGCACTGCTTCAGCCGCGTGATTATCTGAACAGTTATCTGCTTATTTTCATGATCGTCGGTGCGATTATTGGTGTATTTGTAGCCAATCCTTCCTGTAACCTGAAGGCATTTACAAGCTTTAATGTAGACGGACAGTATATGTTCCCGATCCTGTTTGTAACTATCGCCTGCGGTGCTGTTTCCGGTTTCCATTCACTGGTATCTTCCGGTACTGCATCCAAGCAGATCAAAAATGAGAAAAACATGCTTCCTGTTTCTTTTGGAGCAATGCTGATGGAAAGTATGCTTGCCATCATCGCACTGATCGCAGTTGCATCCTTTGCAGACGGTGAGGCAGCAGCACAGGGACTTACCACACAGCCGCAGATCTTTGCAGGCGCTATTGCGAACTTCCTTTCTGTGATCGGCCTGCCACACTCACTGGTATTTACACTGATTAACCTTGCAGTATCTGCATTTGCGCTGACATCCCTTGACTCTGTAGCCAGAGTCGGACGTCTGTCATTCCAGGAATTTTTCCTTGATTCTGATACAGATGAGGAAAACATGAGCCCGTTCCTGAAAGTGGTAACAAATAAATATTTTGCAACAGTCATCACACTGGTACTTGCCTACATGCTTACAAAAGTCGGCTATGCGGAAATCTGGCCGCTGTTCGGTTCCGCAAACCAGCTGTTATCCGTACTTGCCCTTGTAGCCTGCGCGGTGTTCTTAAAGAAAACAAAACGTCAGGGCTGCATGCTCTGGATCCCGATGGTATTCATGATGGCAGTTACCTTCACAGCACTTGGCATGACCATCACAAAACTTTCAAAAGCGCTGGTAACAACAGGACTGGATCTTGGAAACACCTTACAGCTTGTATTTGCAGTATTACTGCTTATCCTTGGTGTACTGGTAGCAATCCAGGGTGTGAAGAAATTGCTTGAGAAAGATAATAAAGCAACAGCATAAGATTGTCGGTAAGCCTGACAACGGTTGGATGAAAAGACATGAGTCATATGAACGGCTCATGTCTTTTTGTGTATGTGGAATCTTGCGATCTATCTTTGTGTAACAAAAAGCAAAAGAGAGGTGTCCGTAACCGGACTAAAAGCTCCAAAGATTATAAAAGTAGCTGTATAGCCGGAAAAGGCAAGCAGTATTGGTGTCATGGACGCACCCTGAAACTAAGGTGCTCTGGTAACTCAGATGCCGGGTAGTTCACTAGGCACTGGGAAATTACAGATAAAGAGTAATGCGAGAAGATAGATAATTCTTTGAGTTGACTTGGTTGATTTTCACTGATATAATAAGTTTCACTACAGGAATGAAAGCGGTGATATGAGTGAAACTAGATAGAATTGGATTAGAATGTGTAGAGATGTTGCGATATGGCTTGGATTAAATATTTATAATGTGGTGAATAAACAAGATGTAGAAGATACTTTGGAAAGTTATAAGGAAACGCAAAAAAAAGTTTTTGAGAATTATGAAAAAAGAATAGATGATTCAGATGAAGAAAGAGAAAAGAAGGTACAGTATCTTACCAGAAAAACGGAATTTGCCAATTTGCTTTATTTAACTGGTGAGAGATATTATGCATCTGACTTTTTTGCCAATCTGTTTTGGAATACCAAAATGGAATACAGCAACATTGACAGTATTATTAAATATGAGAAAAAGTATATTTATTGCTGCAGATGTTATGAAAACAATGAAAAGGCAAAAGCTAATATGCTGGCATGTGATCTCGCAGAGCGTTATTGGGACTTAATGTGTGAACAGCCGTATACGATTTGGGCTGAAACAGACCCGATGAAAAATTTTCTGAGAATGCGTTTGGCAGATATTCTGTTTTATAAAAATATGACTGCGAATGCATTCAATATGGAAGAAGCGAAAACAAGTGTAAATTATTATGAAGAAATTATGGATCATCCAAATGAAATTAAGTTATGGGATGATGAAATAAGGGCTTATTTTTGTAATTCCCAGGGATATATGCTGTATCAAATGAGCAGGCATGTATCGGATAGGGACAAGAAAGAAGAATATTTGGATAAGGCATTAGAGAAACTGGATTATGCGGTTTCAAAAGCGCCTTATAAAGGCAAATACAGAAGAAATCTTGGACTTATTTATCAGATCAGAGATAAATACGAAGAGGCGCGCGAAACATATATAGCAGCTTTTAAGGCGGATCCACTTGACTATAAAGCGTATAATACTGTTGTAGCATTAGACTTAAAAGCATTTGATAAGGACTCTGGTATAGATGACAGAAATGAAATTCTGCTTGATGAAATAGTTTTTAAAGATGAAATAAAACAAAAATGGCAGTCAATTATAGATCAGGACATTAGCTGGTGCAAGACTGCTGAAAAACTTTGTTTTTCTTTTGTTGATACCCATTATAATATGGCAAAAGCTTATCTTTATAAGTACATATGTGAAGAAAGAACGGATTCTCGTTTGCTGGAACTGGCAAATGAACAGATTAATATTGCAGAGGAATTGAATTCTGATGCACAGGGAACTGTATTTATAAGACGAAATATTTATGAAGCGGAAGGGAATTTTGTAAAAGCATATGAATGTGTAGGAGAGAATTTAATCAAAAGAAATGATAAAAATGCCAAACTAAGAAATAGGTATGAAGAAAGAATAAAAGGATGTTATGATGGAGAATGAAGACGGTGGAGATTTACCAGTTGCGAATATTCCATGTTGGAATTGCAACCAAAACTACATTTCATTAAATGAAAATTTATATCCTTATGGTAAATGCATGAATTGCGGAGAGGAAAATGAAATTTTGATATGTGAGAAATGTGGAAATGTTTATTCTGCGGATGAAGGTGGAGAATTTTGCGGAATACGTCTTTGTGATTATTGTTTGGAAAAAATAGAAAAGGAATAAGCGAAAATTTTACTTAGCCGAGAGGCTTTCTTAATGGAACATCACCACAATCCTATCTCGCTACAACGTAGTTGGAAACGATAAGCGTGAATGCGGTAATTGAATCACATCAGCCGAAAGATATAGAAGACATTCAACGATTATGGCGTATGCCAGTAGGATCGCAAGCGATTGGCGATTCGAAAAATATAGGACTATTTGAATAATGGGGGTAAAAAATACAATTTTGACTTGAATAATTTAAAAAATGTGGTATAGTGATTATATACAAAATCATATAACCATATTTTTCATAAAAAACAAATTACTTTATTTATCATTTCTCTTGAAATGCAGTCTTTGCTAAAAACAAATTATAACCAGTTTTTTTATTTAGTATTTGATTTATATTCGTTTTGACAGGCAATAAAAATGTTTATCATTAGCTTTGTATATAAAAAAAGACAGATTCCGTTAGACGGTTGAGCCAAAATAAGGACTTAATGGCTAATACAATTTAATATTAACGCATTAATGATCGTCTTCTGGTGAGTGGCGGTCATTTTTGCGTCTATAATATCTAAAAAATTCCAGTACACATCCGGTAACAATTCCGCCTATGACTTGAATTCCTATTTCATATAGTGCATTTAAAATCACGTATGTATATCCTCCTTCTTAAGTATTTCCGTTATGAAGTCATGAGGATATCTATCTAAACAGAACATCACTGTTCTGACGTGACTCAAACCGCCTAACCATCCCAATCTAGCCGAAAACTGAAATGTTGGAATCTGCCTATAAAAATATTATAAGATTTTTGATGAATTCTGTCTACCGTTAATTTCCATTTTATAAAAAATTTAGGAAATTATTGTATATTACGATTGAACAGTTACCTAATTCATTTCAAACAGGCATTACAGAAATCAAAATATCCCAGGAGGAAACCCATATGCATCATGATTTAGATATTTACCCAATTCCAGAGAAAGTTCTCTATATTAATGATCTTACAATAGCGGATACAGCACCTTATTATGAAACAACCAAGCAATATGAGAAAGCACTTACCGGAGAGACGCAGGCCAAAGGTGGGATTCTTCCTGATGACAACGTCAGAATTTATGTTCCGCTGGATCTAAATGCAGATCAGATTTTACACAGGCTTCGTGAGATATATAGAATTATGGAGAGTCCGGATGATATGAATGAGTCTGATTTCTGGGTGGAAACAAATAAAATTGTTGCTCAACTTGAAATATATGATCAGGTATGGGTAGCAAGGAATTTAAAAGATGCTGTAAGAATAAATGATAATATTCACAGTCCAAAGGGAATACAACTGGCTAAAGAGATTATTTCGATCCTGATGGAAGATGAAGGCTGCGCAGAGTCTTTTCCATATAATATTATTGATGAATTGCAGGCGGAATTTGGAATACAGGCGGATTAAAAAGTGTTATAATATACTGAATATACTTAAAACCATTAAGAGGCCGACCACTTAATTAATGTGCACTTAAGGTCAGGTGCTCGGAAGTTTCAACAAACATATAATGTGATTGAGGACATTGGGGCAGGTACAGGAGGTATGATTTTATGAATAGATTGTTTAAAGATGCAATGTTTTTCACTGCATTTATTCCGCTATGGATAACCGTTCTTTTTTTAGATATAGTGAGTATTGCTGATGAATCGAATTGTCATATAGGATCTGAAGTAATGGGTATTAGTTGTATTATTATTGGATTGCTTTTATCAGCAATAGTTATTTTGTGCTCGATGAGAGGAGTACAAGAGGGAGATTATGTAAAATATAGGATATTATCTGTGGAACAGGAAAAGGGGATAACATCAGAATTTTTATTATCTTACATTCTTCCGCTGTTTGCGTTTGATTTTACAAAATGGGTTAGTGTAGTAGAATTTTTAATTTATTTTTTGATTTTGGGGATTTTATGTGTTAGAAACAATAATGTTTATGCCAATTTGTTGTTTGAGGCAAAAAAATATAAGTTTTATACTTGTGAAATGCAATGGGTGGCAGAGCCAGATGCAACTTCGATTCCAATGACGGTTATTAGTAAAAAACCTTTAACCGCCTGTAAAGGAAATACAATCGAAGTTGTCGCGCTTAATAAGCCCTTTTATTTAGGTAAATGAAATAGGTGACGACGAAGGGACTTCACAAACACCATCATCAAACATATTGTTTTTTGCTTTGTCACAAATTGCAAGTGTAAAGTTTTTGGCATTTTTGGAATCGCTCAGATCAAACTTATGTGTGGCTGGATTAACAGGAATATGAAGACGATTTTTTAATATGTCTTTACATTGTTGCTGTTTTAGTTTCCTTACTATTTCTGGATTATATGTAATAAACTTTTTAGGATTTTGACCAGAAGAAGCAAATACTTTATACGAATCCATATCATCAACAATATCAGCCATTTCTAAATCCTGAAGACGTTCCCGGCATACGATTTTATGGGAGTATTCAATATTAAAAATGCTTTCAAAGCTATTGTTTATTGAATAAAGTGTGTGATCTGTAATTAGAGCATCAAAACACTTACCAAATTGAATAAGAGGTTCAGTTGTATTGACAATTGTATTGTTTCTGGCTGAAAAAATAGGTATCCTTTTCTTGAAAGACAGAACGGGGTTTTTTTGAGTGAGTAAGTAAAGGTTTTTATTTTTGCCATCAATATCTTCATAATTGCCCACGAAAATAAAAGCATTTGCTGAGATGTTTTTTAAATCAACACTGTCATCGCTATTATTGATATGATTAACTAATGATGGCCAGCTTAATTGCATAAGTTCGTTTGTGACATCAAGTTTTTCAGTTATATTTTTGGGATTTTGAGCGGTATATTCTAAAATATGATTTTGTTTTTTAACTACACTTAAGAAAGCATCACACATGGAGGTAATAATATCGTTAAGTAACTGAGCGGATGCAAAATTAATATTATAACAGACGTATTCATTAGGATTTTTCTGGTGATTATACTCTATTAGAAAACAATTCCAATGAGTTAGTTGTTTGGCAGTGTTAATTGCAGTTTCGATTTTTTGAAACGACATATATTACCTCCTGTATATGGTATAAAATTTAATTTATTATACCATATGTAGGAAAAATGTAAAATATATTGTTATGGAGATGCGCAAAATCCTAAAATGAAATTTAACAATTCACTGTCGACATCCCCAACCGGTAAATTAGAATGACAAATGATGCGTATTAATGGATTAAACAGAAGCAGAATAAAATCTGAACAGGAGAGGAAAGATTTTATGGAAGAAATGACTCTTTATAACAAAATAGTCAGTTCAGGAATTGATTTTATTATTGATGGATTAAGTGCATATGGCAGCGAGTGGTCTGCAAAAAATATCTGTCTTTGCATTGAAGAGAAGGATGAAAAAATTAAAAAATTTCTTATATCATTAAATAATTGTGGTATGTATGAGTTTTTGGTTGCAATATGTGAAATAATTAATACCTGTTGCTGCAAAGATATTCAGACCTGGTTTTATGAGCAATTAGATCAGTGTCAGGACAGGGAAATGATTATTGAAATAGTTAATAGATTTCATCAAAATCAGGTAGCGGGATTGGAAGCAGTGTTTCCTGGATTAGAAAAAAATTTTAAATATGTTCTTTCAGTAGGTATGAAAAATTTACAGGAGTACATATGGGAAAATTATGACCCTGAATTTTTAAGAAAAATTTCCAGAAGTGATTCCAGAAATATAGGAGTTTGTTTTCCTATGATTAGCAAAGATTTAGAATATATGAAAAGACTGGAAGAAAATGTGTTTCCATATTTGATAATGAGTGCAAAAGATATCAGAGAAATTGGTGATGAAGATAAAACAAGAGAAGCCCTTGTGCGTATGAGAATTGCAGATTATTTAGTTGAACTGGGGATTTTCTATTATTCTCAGGTAGAACGTGCATTTGATGCGTTACTTACGAAAGATTCAAAGGAGGCAGCAGAGGCTGATTACAATAAGTATTTTCAAGTGATTCAAAACATTTTAGAAATGGAATTGGGACACCGCTTATATATTACAAATACTATGACAGATTATTTGAATGAATTAATTCATATATCAGAATATTTCGGTGATACCTTATATAGAAAGAATATACTGGTGATGAAAACATATTTGCCCTTGTTATATCAGCTAGTGGGCAGAGAAAAGGAGGCAATGTCTCTTTTGATAGATACCATTCAATATTTGCCTAAGTCATATGCTATAAGTAAATCATATCTTATAACATTTTATCGCGGTTTACTCATTACAAAGGATGAAATTCAAAGGCAACGACTTATAGGTATATTTGATGAAATTTATTTTAGCAATGGTGGTGTAAGAGAGTTTATCACAGTTGCAAGACATATAAATATTTTTTACCAAAAATATAGCAAGAATATTCAGAGTAATGTAGGGTTATTAAAGACAGATTATATGTTTCATGATAAAGCCTTGGTTGTACAATGGTTTAAAGATGGGTTGATTTCAGAAAAATTTAATTCATTACTTAAGATTATAGAGAATGAATCTGGATTTCCCAGAAGTAAAGCAATAAATGATTTTATACAGTTATTTTATAGCTTGAGTTCGCATAGGGAATCTAATATACGAATAATTCCGGAGAGATGTGCTGAAATATTAGATATTAAAGATTGTTTGAACGGAGAATTTGATCAGAAAGAAGTATTCAATTTATATACAGAAGAAGAAAGTGTGCAGATTTGTAAACTGGCAGAGCAAATGGAAAATGCAAGAAACCAGATGCCCGCATATAAATGGCAACAATATTACATTGGTATAAAACAAAAGGCAGAAGAATTTTGGAATATGGATGCAGATTCTGTTTTATGTAGAAAATTTATGACGGCATTTCGTGGAATACAAAGTGACCCATTTAATAAATGGGAATTTGACAGACGGGGAAATATACTAAGAAAAAGAGATGAAGATTCGATTAATAATTTAGTTGCTTTTTTTCTGAAAGCTTATTATGGAGAAGAAAATATACATAGAGAAGAACCACAGGGATTATCTGGAAATGGAAATAAGTTTGGTGAAATTGATATTTTGATCTATCGTAATGGAACACAATTTGCAATTCAGGAAGCTGTGAAAATAGAAGCATTAGAAAAAATAAAACTAGATGAACATTTGAGTCGTCTGATGTACAATTATGATACACAGGGAGTTCCTGTTACTTGTCTGGTTATTTATGCCTATGCAAAACAAAGACAAGATTTTTTTGTAAAAATAGAAAATTATTTGGAAGAATATTTAAAAGGGGATTTGTTCAAGTATGATATTGTAAACAAACTCAAAAGGGAAGAGGAAGATACAGCTAATATTTGCCATCATTCGGTAGCATATCGTCGAGAAGCGATGATACAGAAGTTGCATATATTTACGGTACTTATGTAACCACTCTAAAATATCAGAAATTAGTAATTTTAACAAAGATTTCTGAAAGTCAGGAGGTAGTATCTATGTTTATATCCGGTAAAAAATTAAAAAGCTGTCTGCTCTATCTGCTGATCATACTCGTCACTCTGTCAGCAGCCAGCCTGCTGGCTTCTAAATATGCACTGTCTGTGACACACATTACTTCTTCCACAGGGAAGATTTCTTCGTCTCTTCGCATCGTGCAGCTGACGGATCTGCATGACAGCAGTTTTGGCAGGGGGAATTCCAGGCTGATCAGGAAGGTGAAGGAGCAGGCTCCGGATGTGATCCTGATCACAGGAGATCTGGTGAATGCGAAGCAGGAGAATACGGAAATTGCGGTGAATCTTATAAGAAATCTGGTAAAGATTGCTCCGGTGTATTGCTCTGACGGGAATCATGAGGTAGAATATCAGGAGAATTATGGGACTGATCTTCATGAGCTTTATCGTGAGGCCGGTGCGCAGGTTCTGGATCGTGAGTATCAGGATGTGGAGATTGCGGGGCAGCAGCTTCGGATCGGCGGTATTTACGGGTATTGCCTGCCTGCGAAGTATGAGGGTGAGGCCAGGGCGGATGAAACGGAGTTTCTGACCCAGTTTCAGGATACGGACAGGCTGAAGATCCTTATGTGTCATATGCCTGTATGCTGGGTGATCAATGAAAGCCTGGATGAATGGAATGTGGATTATGTTTTTGCCGGGCATGTTCATGGAGGAGAAGTGATCCTGCCGTTTGCAGGTGGTATCTATGCTCCGGACATGGGCTGGTTTCCAGGACGTCTGGAAGGAGAGTTTAAGTCACAGGATCAGGAGAGAACGCTGATTCTTTCCAGAGGACTTGGGACTACTGAGATTATTCCCAGATTCAATAATATACCGGAAATTATGGTTGTAGATATAGATGGAGAGAAATAGAAGTATGAATGAGATTCAGGAGAAGTTTTTGGAAGCTCTGCGTGTTTCCCTGAAGAACGGGACTGTTCGGTGGGAGGAACCGTTGCAGCCCGGACAGTGGAAGGAATTATTCGGGCTGGCTGAGACACATCATGTTCTTCCTTTAATATATGAAGCAGTTTATCGCAGTCCTGCAGCAGGAAAAGCTGATTCGCAGCTGATGACGGATTACAAATGGAAAGCGGTTCAGCTGATTTCTCTGCAGGCACTGAAGACGGAGAGTTTCCTGTGTCTGATGGAATGCCTGAACAAACAGGAAATCTATCCGATCACTGTGAAAGGGCTTATCTGCAGAAACCTGTATCCGAAACCGGACTGCCGTATATCGGGAGATGAGGATATCCTCATTCCGAAGGAGCAGTTTGGCAAATGCCATCAGGTGCTGACAGAGAGCGGGCTAAAAGTGGCTGATGAGAGTCAGGATATAGAGAAAGAATATGAGATTTCTTACACAGCTAAGAAGGGAACCCTGTATATAGAACTGCATAAGAGCCTTTTTCCGCCGGAATCCAATGTGTATGGAGATTTCAACCGGTTCTTTGATCATGCGGATGAGCGCTGTGTGGAAATAGAGACAGAAGGCAGAAAAGTACGGACTCTTGGGTATACAGATCACTTTTTCTATCTGATCTGTCATGCGTTCAAACACTTCCTGCACAGCGGGTTCGGAATCCGTCAGGTCTGCGATATCATCCTCTATGCATCACGTTATGGCAGCGAAATCGACTGGAATCGGGTTCTGAAGCAATGCAGGGAAATCCATGGCGAGTATTTTACAGCTGCCCTGTTTCAGATCGGAGAGAAATATCTGGATTTCCATGCGGACAGTGCAGGTGTTCCGAAAGAGTGGCAGGCCATGAAGGTGGACGAGACCATGATGCTGGAGGATCTTCTTTCTGCCGGAATCTATGGATACGGAAGCAAAAGCCGTATGCACAGCAGTAATATTACGTTAAATACAGCAGCAGATCAGTGGCATGGCAGGCACAGCAGCAATATTTTTAAGGCACTCTTTCCTTCAGCAGGGGAAATGGAGAAGAAATATCCTTATCTCAGAAAGCACAAATGGCTCCTGCCGGCAGCATGGATCACCAGGATCGGCAGATACTGCAGGGAAACAGCCGGAACATCGGATCAAACCGCCACAGAAGCACTGCAGATCGGGAAGCACCGTGTGAAACTGATGAAAACCTACAGGATCATAAAATGATGCTTACCTGAATCTGCAACAGATATGCCGAATAATCGTATATTTATGCAAAAATCCCGAGACATACAAGCCAAAATTCCATTGCCGCAGGCAATCTGGAATGAATTTTGGCTACGTAACTGAGAACGGAGTGAACAGTACCGTGAGATATTAGTTTTTGTAATATAACCGCAAAAACTCTTGAATGCTATATTAATTTATGATATCCTTAACAAGAACGTGTTTGAAAAATAAAAAGTCTTTAAATGTCACAAAGATGTAGAAGAAGGGAAATATTATGAAAATTGACAAAAACTTTGTATTACGTGAGATCGCCGGTGAATATATTATTATTCCCACAGGGCGGACTGCACTGGAGTTCAATGGGCTGATCACCGTAAATGAAGTGGGAATGGAGCTTTGGAAGATGCTTCAGGAGGATGTCACTTTTGATGATCTTCTCAATGGCATTCTGGAAGAATATGATGTAGATGAGAATGCAGCAAGAGAAGATATACAGGAGTTTTTGGACAGACTGGTTAAGGGAGGAATCCTTACAGAAGATGAAAAAAGTGAAAAATAAGAATGTCGGAGATACGGTGACAGACGACGGCTACATAGATAAGACAGAAGTTTTGGAGAAGGGGATTCGTATATCCCCTTCTATTTTTTTAGAAGGAGCAGCTGCATCAGGGAAGAGTACAGCAGTAAAGATGCTCATTAAAAAGCATCCGGAGGTATCCATATTTTCCATTAATATGGAAGAGATAACAGATGACAGCATGCTGCGTGAACAGCTTGAGACGGCAGGGAAACAGATGGAGCAATCCGCGATATGGATTATTCTGGAGAATATAAATACTGTATTGCCGGAAAGTGTGCAGAGAGAAGTGGAAGTCTTTATCAGAGGACTTCCTGACAGCGGAAGAGTTATCCTTGTAAGCAGAGAGAAACCTTTTTCCGGGCTTCTGGATCTTTTCTGGAAAAAGAAGCTCCAGGTTGTACCTCAGAGAGCGTTTCTGTTTACAAAAGAAGAGATTGCCGGATTATGTGAAAGGGCACAGAGTAAACTGGACCCAAAGGAAGTTTATGAGGTGACCGGAGGATGGCCCGGCTGTGTAACAGCCATGCTCTCTCTGACAGAAAATGAGACATGGGAGCAGGATGTGACAGCCCGTCAGCTGCGAAACAGATATGAAATTGATGGTTATGTTTCACATACGATACTGGGATCTCTGACAGGAGAAGAGAAAGAGATTATGCGCAGAGCTTCCGTTTGTCCCTGGTTAAATGAGAAGCTGATGCAGGAAGTCTGGGAGCTTCCGTGGGCAGCAGACAGTCTTAAGAATCTGGAACGTAAAGGCTTTCTGATCGCAGACCGCAGGAGGGAGAAATGGAAAGCTGCACCTTTGTTTGCATGCCTGGACAAACACGATGAATCGGCTCCTTTCTGGAAGAGAATGGGAGACTGGTATGAGACGAATGGTTTTATCAGGGAAGCGCTTATCTGCCTGCAGATTTCGGCAGATGAGAAGATGTTAAGAGACTGCCTGCTGCGTAACTTTTCCATAGTTCCGTTTCTGGACATTGATTATGTTCAGGTTATGGAATGGAAGGATAACAGCCCGCAGGCCTGTTATCTTCGTGGAATGCACTGCTATTTCAGCAAAAATATCCCGGGGATTGACCGTGAACTGCGAAGAATGGAGAAACAGCAGCCATTTACAGAAATATCCAGAGAAATATATCTGAATCTTGCTTATGCGAAGCCGGATCTGAGTCTGGATGAATGGCTTGAAATGCTGGAAAGCCCGGGAGAGATCCATTCTCCTGTTCACCTGTACAACATTTCGGGAGGCTCCTGCCGGCCATTATGCGGACTGAGAGATCTGTCCGGCATGTTTGCAGGTTCTAAGAAGGAAGAGAACAGAAAGAGAAATATCTGGAAAGAGCACCTGGATGAGGAAGCGTATATATGGCTGAGTCTTGCCAGAACGGACTATTATATTGAAATCGGTCAGGAAAAAATTGTTTCTGAGACAGACAAGAACCTGATATATTCCGGATCTGCAGTGCAGTACGAATCCGGGGAACAGATCAGGCTTGCCAGACTCAGTATTCTGTATCAGCTGTGGAATATCAACAGAGTTGATCAGTATCTGCCCTTTATACGTGAACTGGAGGGGGAACTGCTGCAGTCTGACAACAAGGACATTATAAGGAAGATGGAAACTGTCAGGATTTCCGACTTTATCGGATACAGGGACAGTAATGAAGTCCTGCAGTGGATCCGGGAAACCGGGCTGTATCCGGGCAAAGAGATCAATGAAAATAATTATGTGATCTTTTCAGGTCTTGGAAAAGCATATATGATGATGCGCCAGTATGATAAGGCTGAGAGAATTTTTGAGAAACTTTTGCCTTATCTGCGGGAATTTCACAAATTCCGTGTTCTGGCTGAAGCACTGTTTGAACAGGCTATTATCAGCTGGGAGAAGGACAGCCACAGCCAGTCACTGCGATACATAATCGAATCTTTTATCGGAAGCAGCAACTATCGCTATGTGAGGTTTTATGCTGATTATGGAAATTCCGGCTGGAAGGTGCTGGATGCTTATGTTGAATGGGTCAGCAAGAATTCTCCGGAAGGCTGGCACCGCAAAAAAAAGTACAACTACGGAAATGTACGGCGTATGCCTCAGGAGGATTATCTGGAACTGCTTGTACGTGTAGCGAAACGACAGGCTCCGGGAGTGCATGAAACAGCCGGCAGCTATACGGAGGAACATCTGACTATGATGGAGACTCTGATCCTGCGGGATATTAACAGCGGTAAATCCAACGCACAGATCTGTCAGGAGTTAAACCTGAAACTCTCCACAGTTAAAAGCCATATCTACAGCCTCTATAAAAAGCTGGGAGTTAACAGCAGAGTACAGGCTACTCTAAAGGGAAAAGAACTTGGAATTTTGAAATAAGCAAAGAAAACCTCATACTTAAGTCTGTAGGAATAAAATGGGCTTAAGAGTACAATTTGTAATTGTAAAAAAAGGTAAAAAGGAGGGATGATAGTGAGTAGCAAGCAAGGTGGAAATGACAAGAAACGCTTTCGGCTCTGGCTGGCAGTCATTGTGGTGATTGTGGTTGTTCTGGGTGTTCTGATCGCAGTGAACAGGCACAGCTCGAAGCAGGATGCGTCCACTGAGCAGTCTGCAGAACAGGAGACGAAAGAAACCGCCCAGGGAACCGAAGCGTCAGACGGATCCGGAGACAGTCAGTCAGCTGACAAGGAAGATTCCGGAAACGCAGCCGAGGAAGACAACACAGGGCTGGAATTCCCGTACAAGCTTGATCACAACAGGCTTCGGATCGATTCACTGTTTCAGTATTCCGGTGCCAATCCGGATGCACAGCTTGAGAACGGTGATGACATTGCCTCCATCCAGCTGAAGAATATTTCTGACCAGTATCTGGAATCAGCAGAGATTTCTGTAGAACTGGATAATGGAACAGCATTTTCATTTACGGTTCAGGACATTCCGGCAGGCAAATCCGTTACTGCTTTTGACACAGCGAACACGTCCTATGACGGAAAGGCCGGTGTAGCTTATATAGAGGCACAGGCTTCCTATAACGCAGATGCATCTATAAATGAAGACGCATGTGCAGTTACCAAAGACGATCAGGGTGTTCACCTGCAGAACATTTCCGGCGACACACTGAACAACATCCAGGTGAAATATCACAGCATTCTGGATGACATGTACTTCGGTGGATTAAGCTACACTGCAACAGTAGACAGCCTTGCAGTGGACGAGACCACTGTAGTGGATACGTCAGAGGATATGTTGGGAGATGTGGAGATTGTCAGCATTGCTTACTGAAATGGATGAAAGAAAAGAATTAGTTCCAGTGGAACACTATACACACCACAGAACAGAAAGGAGACTAATAAGAAAATGAAGAAGGTTTATGAAAAACCGCAGATTTATATGGAAAGGTTTGAATTGAGCCAGAGTATTGCATCTTGCTATTTTAATTATCACGGTACTCATTCTGACCCGTCACAATGTACGGCTGAGGAAATCGGTTTTGGCTATACAGTGTTTCAGGACGCAGTAGGTTGTACTCTGATTGAAGATTACTGTTATGAACCTAGTACTGGTGGAAATACTTTTAATTCCTGATGAATAAAGAATACCAATATACATTTAAGATTTCAGATGTTGTTGTTTGCTTACATTTACAGCATGAAATATTGGTTGAAGACCGGTTTAAGCTTTTTATGTCAGAAAAAAAACCAGATTATACCATTTATTTTCAGGAAGTGGAAACACTGAATGATACAAATGGGCCGGTTTTTTATGAAGGAATCAGTTATGCGGTTTATACTGATAATAATTCTGGATTTAAAAGAAAATTCTGGGATCAGAAAAGAAATAAATATCTATACAGCATTGGAACATATGACTGGAAAAACAGGATAATCACTATAAATTATTTGCATGGCGAAGAGGAATTGTTTGGTTGTGTTAATGCCTGCTTCTTTTATATTGCCTGGGAAGCAATTTTGATGCAGGAAAGAAGAGTTATGCTGCATTCTTCTTTTATAGAAACAAAGTATGGGGCAATCCTTTTTTCAGGGGCATCAGGAGCGGGAAAATCTACACAGGCTGATTTATGGTGTAAATACAGAAACTGCAGAATGTTGAATGGTGACAGGACGATTTTAAAATGGGATGATGAGGAACTTATTGGATATGGTTCACCCTATGCCGGCTCGTCCAAATGTTATGTGGATGACAGCAGTAGAATTTCTGCAATTATTTTTCCTAAGAAAGAGTCATTTTGTAAAGTTAGAAGGCTGGATGAAGGAATTGCGTTTCGGAAAATTTTTTCTGGATTAACAGTTAATAGCTGGGATGTAAAGTTTGTTGAATTTGCCTGTAATATGGCAGAAAAGATAGCAAAACTGATTCCGTGTTATGAACTTTCATGTACCCCGGATGAAAATGCAGTTGAAGTACTGGAAAAGGTTTTGAGTAAGGAGGTTGTATATGAGTGAATCAGCAGACAACAGTGTAAATATTACTGATTATCTGTATTCAAAGGCCAGTTTTGGTAAAATACCGATCAGTGGAACATTTGAGCTTTCTCCTCTGTGCAATTTCTCTTGTCGGATGTGTTATGTGCATAAGACTACAAAAGAAGTTTCGGCACATTCAAGACCAATGATGAAAATGGAACATTGGCTTAAAATTGCTGAAGAAGCAAAGAAAAAAGGTATGTTATACTTGCTTCTTACAGGCGGGGAACCATTGTTGTGGCCAGATTTCTGGACACTATATGAGAAACTTAGTGAGATGGGATTTTTGATTGATATAAATACCAATGGCTCATTAATTGACTCTGCAGTTGTTGAGCGACTTGTCAATTATCCTCCGAGAAGGGTTAATATTACACTTTATGGAGGGTGTGATCAGACATATGCGTCTTTATGCAGTGTCAGTGGAATGTTTGATAAAGTCACAAAAGCAGTGGACATGCTAATTGAAAATAACATACAGGTAAAAATTAATATTTCATTAACTCCCTACAATGTATGTGATCTGGAAAAAATTGTAAAATTTGCGAAAGATAGAGATTTGCTGATTCAGACAACCACATATATGTTTCCTCCGATTCGACGAGATGAAACGATGGTAGGCATAAATGAACGCTTCACTCCAGAAGAGTCTGCCAGATATAGACTGGAGTGTTACAGACTGCTGTATGGTGAGGAAAAATATGTAAAGTATCTGAAAGATATCCAGAAAGGATATGTTCCACCTGTGGGACTTGATGAGTCTTGTGTGGATCCATTGGATGGGCGAGTTCGATGCAGAGCAGGAAAAGCATGCTTCTGGGTTACATGGGACGGATGGATGACTCCATGCGGAATGATGGTCAATCCTAAAGTTGATTTACTGAAAAATGATTTTTCTTCAGCGTGGGAAAATCTGACAGAATTGAGCTCAAATATGATACTTTCCGGTCTGTGTACAAATTGTGTAAATCAGAAGATCTGTCATGCATGTGCAGCCATGGCTATGGCTGAGACTGGTTCTTCGGAGAAAGTTCCGATATATTTATGCAAAGAAATGAAAGCTAAGAAAGAAATAGCAGACAGGCAATTAAAAGAAAGAGGCATATAAAAATATATGTGAGTTTTATTTTTGGAAAATGTTAATAATTAAGGAGGAATAAAATGATGAAACCTTGGAAAAAGTTTATGTCATTGGTTCTTGCTTCATCTATGATCATCACTCTTCCGGCTGTAACATCTGCAGCTGAGTTTGAGGCAACGGTTTATGATGTATCAGACGACTCTGGCTCAGAAGCTATAGAGAATGAGAATACAGATACTGATGCAGCAAGTTTTTCTGGCAATGATGATGCAGCAAGTCAGAATCAGACATTGGATTTTGGTGATGGACAGTCCGATTCGGAAGAGACTGATTTTTCATCCGGCGATCAGGAATTTGTAGCAGATGAGTCAGAATTTGCTGATGCGGCAGGAGCAATTAGTATATCAGGTAAACCAGCTGATGGAATTACTGAAAATCAGCCTTTTATCAGTAATACTACAGGTGGCAGCGCGAATTTCCGTATTCCGGCTATGGTGACTTTGTCCGATGGAACAATTGTTGCAGCTACAGATGCAAGATGGAATACAACATCCGATGGCTTTGGCTTGGATACTGTTGTATCTCGATCCAGTGATGGGGGTGCTACATGGAATTACACATTTGCTAATTATCTTGGAGATAATGGGAATATGTTTAATTCTAGTTCAACAGCATTTATTGATCCGGCGCTTGTTGTAGACAATAATAATACAATTTATATGCTGGTCGATTTGTTCCCGGCTGGTGGCTATATTAGAAACATTAGTGCTGGAAGCGGGTATAATGATAGTGGTAGACTTAAGCTGACAACAGAGACAAATCCTAGTGATAAAAGTACTTATGATTATTATCTGGATGGTGACAAAATATATGATAATAGCGGAAATGCTGTTTCAGATTTAACTGTAGATAAGTACTTTAATGTCACCGGTACATATAATGATACCAATATAAATACGAACTTATTCTTTTCTGATTCACCATTTAAGGTATTAAAAACCAGTTATCTGTATTTAACTAAGAGTACTGATAATGGAGCTACCTGGTCTGAGCCAATTATGTTAAATTCTCAGGTAAAAAATAACAGTGAAATTTTTTATGGTGTTGGTCCGGGGCGTGGTCTTGTTACAAAACTTGATTCCGGTACTGAAAGAATTATATTTCCATGTTATACGCATGATAAGTATGGTGTAGAAAAAACTAGTGTTATTTACTCTGATGATGGTATTAATTGGAAACGAAGTGGTAGCATGACCTCACAGTCTTCAGAAGCTACGTTAGTTGAAGCTGGTGGGCGTATTTATATGTTTACGCGTGGGGGTGGATACTATGTATCTGAAAATCATGGCGAAACATGGAGTGAAAAAAAGGATGTCACTACTAGCTATAACTTAGGTTGTCAGATTAATGCAATTACATATTCAAAAGAGATTGATGGTCATCAGGCAATTCTTCTTTCTGCACCATCAAGTACTTCATCAAGAGCAAATGGAATGATTTTCGTTGGACTGATCCAGGAAGATGGAAGTATTCAGTGGAAATATACATATGCCGTTAATAATGGAACATATCAGTATTCTTGCATGACGGAACTGAAGGACGGTTCTATTGCATTGTTATATGAAAATGGTAATGCATCGGAATGTTTTGTAAAATATTCACTTGGTACAATTCTTGGTCAGAAAGACAGTACTTTGACAGATGAAGCAACTGGGGTTAAAGTACATTTTACTAAAGAAAATGTACAGTCAATGACAGTCTCAGCAACTACTGTTGATAGTTTAGAGGGTAAAGCATATGTTGCATATGATGTTGTTCCAGGTACTGGATATAATAAGACATCTGCAGAGGTTACTATTCCATTAGCTGCTTTAGCAAATAAAGAGAAATTGAAAGCTTTCTATGTAGATAATGGAGAAGTAAAATATCTTGACGGAACAAAATCAAATAATAACTTTGTATTTACTGTACCGCATTTTACTGTGGTAGGTGTAGTAGAGGCTGCATCTGATGTTACAACTCCAGACACTTCAATTCCAGATAATGGTACAGATAATACTGTTAATGTAAGCCTTAGAATTGGCGAAACTCAAACCTTTACTCAGGATGGTGTTGTTACTAGAGATTTTTCAAATGATTTTGTTCAAGCTAACGCAACAGAAGTATCTAGGGAATATTATGAAAGTGCAACTTTGAGTGCAAATAATTCCTTTTATGTATCCTCTAGTGCAGGTTCAACAAGTCCGGAAACACAGTTGACATTTGAATATGATGACAACAATGGTCAGTATTATGTGAAAAATGCATCTGATAGTTATGTATATCCAGATGCAGAATATGATTATTGGGATTGGCATTATAGTTTAGGAACTAGTTCTCAGCCTGTAGCTGTAGCTATAGCTCAGCAGTCTGATGGAAGCATTGTTATTTCTAAGGGGTATTCTCATCAGGGATACTTTGGCCGCACTTATACAACTACAAGTTATTTATCTGTTAATGGAAATAGCTTAAGTGCAAGTGGCAGTAGCAGTTCTGTTTATTTATATAATAAGAAAAATCAGCAGGGAACATCTGTTACCTTGAAAGGTCTTGCAGCGGGAACAACAAGTGTAACTATTGGAAATACGACTTACAATATTACTGTTAAAGAAATACAGGAAGCAACTTTAGAAAACGGACCATTTGTTTCAAAGACAACTGATACTAAGGGAAATGTAGTAACCAAATTAACAATATCTCAAGGACAGTCATATTCGTTAGGTGTAAATAAAACAGGAACTGTTACATGGTCTACCGCAGACGGAGATATTGCAACAGTCGATCAGAATGGAAAGGTTAAAGCCTTAAAAGAAGGCGAAACAGTACTTTATGCAACAATTGATGGTGTTGTATATTCTATGCCGATTGTAGTGCCTAAATATACAGATTCTACGTCTGTTAAGACTTATCATTTTTATGCCAGTGAAATTATAGATACTACGGCATATTATGGTGTATTGAATGGAAGTAATAATAATAATGTTCAGGCTTATGGTCTTTATAAACTTCAGGAAGGTGAAGTTCTGTATTTAGCTTTTGCTAAGACTGCAGGAACAGCTGTAGATTTCTTTGGAAGTCCTAATGATGGATATGCTTTAACTCAGATGTCAGCAACAAATTCAGCTGGAGACTATATGGCTTTAAATAGTAGTAACCCAGGAGGGACTGACTTTATTACTAAAGAAGGCGCAGCTGGTGTAATTCAGGTTAACAATTATGGCACTACTCCTGTATACGAATTAGTAAGTAAGGCATTGAATACAAATCCTAAATGTGACGGCGGAATGGGATTTACAAGACCTTCTACTTCTTCTGATTCTGCGCGTTCTTTATTGACTTTCCGTTCTGAAAAACTGCCGACAGTTGAGAAGAAAGTAACAAGTGTTACCAGACACGATACGAAAGAAAATGAAACCTATAAAGAGGGTATGGTAGCGAGAGTTGACGATACCATTCATTTCACCGTAACAGTTAAAAAATATAAATGCAGTGATGATAACAATGTAATTACGTATACCGATGCAAAATTGACAGATAATTTAGCAGATGCATATTTTGAAGATAGTAATACAAGTGTTAAAAATATCACTATTGATGGAGACGCTTCGGAGAAAACTTATACTTATGATGTTGCTTATGTAGTAAAAGAATCTGATCTTGATGAAACAATTATTAATACAGTAGATTTTACTTATAATTATAAAGCAAAGTACTCTTCAGGTTCATTTGGTGGAACAGCAAAAGCAGAGGCTAAAATCGTAGCATCTAATTTCCCTGGAATTAAAGATCTTGTAATTGATTTTGGTTTACCAGTTTCAGTTGAAGTAGGTCCATGGGAGTCAAGGGCTGGCTCTAATGTAGATAATATAATAGGCGAAGCAGATTTTGGAGATGTCAAAGTAGAACAGCTTGAAAGTGAAACAACAGATGAAACAAACGACGAAACAGGCTTTAATAAAACAGGCATTAAAGTAACATATACCCCTAATAAAATATTGACTAGAGTTGATACAGTAACATTAACTGCATGGTCAGGGAATAATTCTGTACCGTATAGTTTTAAAGTATATCCGGCAACTACTGTATATTATGAAGAAGGATTTGCAAATTATACTAACGCTGACCTTGGTACTGGTTGGGAGACTAAAGATAATAAAGGAATTGGTGAACAGACTGCTTCAGGGGCAGGTGCCAAAGAAGGGTATTATGGATATGATGCATCATACGCTAGAGAATCCAAGGGTCCATCAAATGGAACACAGGCTGTAAGTAGAAATATTGGTGATGCCGCAGAGTTTAACTTTACAGGTACAGGTATTGACATTTATGCAAATGGTGATGTAGATACAGGTGCTGCCGCAATTTTAATATTACAGAATGCAAGTAACAAGGTAGTGAAACTTGCTCATGTAAATACAAAGACTGGAAATGGTGATAGCAGTGTAACTGGTAAACAGGATCAGGCTTCTTATAATCAACCGATTGTATCTCTTACAGGCTTACAATATGGTACCTACAAAGTTACAATTAAACATGTTGTTGCGAATGCAAACGAAGAAAATCATGGCGTATTAAATCTGGATGGTTTCCGTATATATGGAACATTGAAAGACGAAGCAACAAACACAGTTTATAAAGGTGACCTTGAAGAAAATCCATCTTATGTAGAATTAAGAGATAAAGTTCTTACAGCGTTAGATCTTACTCCTGGAGATGCGATAAATCAGGTACATGCTGCTGTGTCTGGAGATGCTGCAGGTGCTACTGCTATTGTATTATCTTCAAATGAAAACATAAATGCGCAGGATCTTTTGAAAAATGGTCCGAAGAATGAAATCTATTTAAGACCAAGTGAGTCACTGGTGTTTAATTTAACTACTAATCGTATTGCTCAGATTGGATTGAAAGCACTTACAGGAACGACCAATTATACTTTAACTGTAGATGGTGAGTCTCAAGATAAGACAATTACTTCTAGTACAGATATGTTCTACAAGCTTTGCGAGGCAAAAGAGTCTGCTAGTAAAGTAAAAGTTACTATTACTAATAAGGGTGGCGCTACAGGTGATGAGATTCTTGCAATTACGAAACTGAAGATCTGTGATGATCCGTCAGCTGCATTAGCTGCATTGTCTGAGAAGGATCTGGAAGTTGCATTGAATGATTTAGGACTTTCTGAGAAAGAAGATCCGACTCCAACCGTAACACCAGAACCAGTAAAACTGTCTGCGCCGAAACTTGGAAAAGTTGTTTCTGCAAGTTATAATTCAGTGAAAGTAAGCTGGAGTAAAGTAAAGAATGCAGACGGATACCGTGTATATATGAAAGAAAACGGTAAATGGAAATATATTGCAAGAGTAACTTCTAATTCTTACACACGCAAAGGACTTGAAACTGGTAAGGAATATACTTTCACTGTCAGAGCATACAAGAAAACCAGCAATGGATTAGTTCTCAGTGCTTTTGATAAGAAGGGAATTTCCGGAACACCTGTATTAAGCGCTCCAACACTGAAAAGTGCTAAGAGATTTGCATCTGGTGTGACCTTTAGATGGAATAAAACTGCGGGTGCCGATGGATACGTTGTTTATCGTAAGGCAAATAATGGCCATTGGGTAGTAGTAGCTAAAGTAAAAGGAACTACCTATAAAGACACCAAAGCCAAAAAAGGTGTGAAGTACACATACACAGCAAGAGCATATCGTAAATCAAGTGCTGGAACTGTATACAGTACTTACAGTGAAAAAGGTCTTAGTGTTAAATAATAACATAGTTTAAAACCATAAAAAGTGTCGCTTAATCATCGATATAGATGGTTAAGCGGCACTTACCTTTTTACAATATATAATATAATAGAATTGTCATATGTAGAAAATTAGCGATATAAAAAGAGTGTATTTTAATATGGAAGGTAGTACTATATTTATATAGTAAATAATTTTCAGAGAGACTCTCATGTTTGGTATTTGCATTATAGAATGTAGCAATCTTTTCTTAATCAGCATAATTATGATTTAGGTTATTCAATTAAAAGTAAGCAGGAAATAATCCGTACCTTGACAAATTAAAAATTCCGTTCAACAAGTTTTGCTTGCCAAACGGAACAGCACTATTATTTTTTAGTTTTTGTCCTGCAGGAATCCGGGAGTTCATCAGACCA
>ENA-OQKY01000771-OQKY01000771.1-human-gut-metagenome-genome-assembly--contig:-NODE-771-length-25057-cov-3.794224_pt1 | contig 25057 bp, 23 predicted proteins | sample MGYA00242652_ERZ504805 | MGnify/ENA primary metagenome ERZ504805 (study PRJEB26092, sample SAMD00036400) | human gut metagenome | host: Homo sapiens | study: EMG produced TPA metagenomics assembly of... | reverse complement strand
GAATACGGCAAACAAGCAAGCGAAGTCTTTGCGGTCTTGATCAATAAAGATAAAGCAGCAGGCATTTCCTTATTTGATGCTAACTCTCAGTTTAAGAAAGCCAAGTTTGCCTACTACGCGGCTTATCACGACAAAAAAGAACGCTGGTCTGACGGTAAAGATCCGGCTGCTTTTATCAAAACCGGTCTGGATGCCGCAGGTATGAGTCAGGCGGATTTTGAAGCGGCACTGAAAGAACCAGCGGTTCAAGAAACACTGAAAAAATGGAAAGCCTCTTATGATGTCGCCAAAATCCAGGGAGTTCCAGCCTATGTCGTTAATGGTAAGTACTTGATCTACACCAAGAGCATCAAATCCATCGACGCGATGGCAGACCTTATCCGTGAGTTAGCAAGCAAATAACAGGGAAACAGGCTATGGGTATTAAGGGAATGTGGAAAGATCTTCGCACATCACCAGTTGACACACTGGTCAGATGGCAGGAGCAACGCTTGTTGTGGTTGTTAATGGCCGTTGCGATGGGCGCGTTAATTATCCTGGCGCACTCTTTCTTCCAGATCTATCTCTACATGGCACCCTGTGAGCAATGTGTATACATTCGCTACGCCATGTTTGTGATGGTTATTGGAGGATTGGTTGCAGCGATCAACCCAAAGAACATCATCCTAAAGCTAATTGGCTGCGTGATGGCATTTTACGGCAGCATTTTGGGACTGAAGTTTTCGCTCAAACTGAACGATATCCACCATGCAGTACATAATCCGGATCCCGATTCACTGTTTGGCGTACAGGGTTGCTCTACCGATCCCACTTTTCCCTTTAACCTGCCGCTGGCACAGTGGGCACCAAATTGGTTCAAGCCTACCGGGGATTGTGGCTATGACGCACCAATCGTTCCTGATGGCGTCACACTGAGCAGCACGCAACAGTGGTTTGTGGAAATGTATCAGCAATCTGAAGGCTGGTATCTGCTACCACCATGGCATTTTATGAATATGGCTCAGGCTTGTATGCTGGCTTTTGGTATGTGTCTGGTGCTGCTGGTCATTATGAGTGGCGCATGGGCGCTTAAAATCATCAGAGGCTAACTCAGCAACACCCGAAGCCAGTCGTTCTGGCTTCGGGTTCTTTTATTAACCTATCTGCACCGACAGCATACTTAAACTGCCCATTTCTATACCATCGACCGGAATGGTAATTGGCTCCTGCCCATCCCACGCCCCTAAGACATACAACAACGGCAGATAGTGCTCTGGCGTTGGGTTCGATAACGCGCCACCTTCATGGTCGAGATAATTCACCAGAGGATGTTGTTCCACTGGCCCTTGCCACGTCAGATTCGCTTTCACATACTCATTAAACGACGTCGCCCACGGATACGGTGAACTATCACCGTGCCACTTCACTGTACGCAGGTTATGCACCACGTTGCCACTGGCGACCAACATTATCCCTTCATCACGCAGCGCCGCGAGTTTGCGCCCCATTTCGAAATGCCAGGCGGCAGGTTTGCTACTGTCGATACTCAACTGCACCATCGGGATATCGGCGTCAGGGTACATCTTAATCAGCACTCCCCAGGAACCGTGGTCAAAGCCCCAGGCTTCTTTATCCAGCGCCACAGGAACCGGCGCTAACAGCTCAACCAGACGCTGTGCCAGCGCAGGCGAACCCGGAGCAGGATAATGCGTATCGTACAGTGCCTGCGGGAAGCCACCAAAATCATGAATCGTGGGCGGCGTCTCCATCGCGGTCACTCCTGTTCCCCGGGTAAACCAGTGAGCCGAAACCACCACAATCGCTTTCGGGCGTGGCAATGTCATTCCCAACGTCTGCCAGCTGCGGGTATACAAATTATCTTCCAGCACGTTCATCGGACTACCGTGACCTAAAAACAATGCTGGCATACGTGTTGAAGACATGATGATATCCTTAACTAAAGGTGTCATTTTGATATCCTCACAATACGCTTGTTCGGCGGAGTAAGAACCCGGATAACAATGATGATGATCATCAGTTATTTTGACGATCTGCCTGAAGGTGAAGATTTATAAGGAGTTGTCGATGTCAGTACCTCTCATTCTGACCATACTGGCGGGGGCAGCCACGTTTATTGGCGCGTTTCTCGGCGTTCTCGGGCAAAAACCCTCGAACCGCTTACTGGCGTTTTCGCTAGGATTTGCGGCGGGGATCATGTTGCTCATCTCATTAATGGAAATGCTTCCTGCCGCATTAGCCGCCGAAGGAATGTCGCCTGTGTTGGGTTATGGAATGTTTATCTTCGGTCTGCTTGGCTATTTTGGCCTGGACCGCATGTTGCCACATGCGCATCCGCAGGATTTAATGCAAAAATCGGTGCAGCCGTTGCCAAAATCGATCAAGCGCACAGCCATTCTGCTCACTCTCGGCATCAGTCTGCATAACTTCCCGGAAGGGATTGCCACCTTTGTCACGGCGAGCAGCAACCTGGAGCTGGGATTTGGCATCGCCCTGGCCGTAGCGTTGCACAATATTCCTGAAGGTCTGGCGGTTGCAGGCCCGGTTTACGCGGCAACAGGATCGATGCGTACCGCGATTCTGTGGGCGGGCATTTCCGGACTGGCTGAAATTCTCGGTGGCGTTCTGGCGTGGTTAATTCTTGGCAGCATGATTTCTCCGGTGGTCATGGCGGCAATCATGGCGGCGGTTGCAGGAATTATGGTGGCGCTCTCCGTTGATGAATTAATGCCGCTCGCCAAAGAGATTGACCCCAATAATAACCCCAGCTATGGCGTGCTATGTGGAATGTCAGTGATGGGATTCAGTTTAGTGCTGCTACAAACGGCGGGAATTGGTTAAAGACGATAATGACAGATGTTGCCCATTGCTAAAGGCAACATCTGTATCGTTATTAAAGGTATTATTGATGCTTTTCAAACACTTCTTTATCGGAGCGTTTATCTAATTTACTTCGGGCAGCTAACAGCGCATCTCTGTCATGGCGAAAAGCTTTACAGTAACGTTTAAGATGAAGAAAATAGCCACCAGCCAGTAGAACAATTAATACAATCCAGTACCAGGCAATAAACATCCTTTTCACCTTCAAAATTTAACATTACTAAACATTTAGCGTTAAAATTTCACATATCCATCGTTGAATACATTCATATACTCGCATAATTCTGGATCAAGTATATGATTTCGATCATAGTAAGTGTTGTATTATATACCATATCTGGTCAAAAAAAGAACAACCAAGGCTATTAATATATATTATCCCCCGATAAAACATTACTAATTAATAATAAAACTTAATAAGCATCGCTAGATATATATTATATCTTCACGATTATTAAGCCCCTACTCGTTATAATAAGTATACACTCCCCCCTTTACAACATTAGGCGTAAACCTTTGTCAACAAACGGTTGTTTTTTCGCCGCAATTCATACAAAAAAATTATCACAAATAACGATAAACAACAAACATCTAGATATATACACCTCAATATATAACGGGGAATTATATTTTAAGTTTTACTTAATCAGCATTTAATATAAATAACGAGTCAAATTATCTCAGGTTATGGTAATGTCCATAGCTGAATTAATATTAAATTCAAACCTGTATTTTCCTCATCCATTTATAAAGGATTATAGTCATGTTAAAAAAAACATTGTTATCTATGTTCGCAACCGCATTGTTATCAGGCGTTGCTTTTAACGCTCTTGCTGACGATGCTAATCAGGGTTCAGGTAAAATTACTTTTAAAGGTGAAGTTATCGATGCACCTTGTTCTATTGCTCCTGGTGATGAAGATCAGACAATAAACCTCGGTGAAGTTGCTGATACCGTATTAAAAAGCGGTCAGAAATCACTGCCTGTAGATGTCACCATTCATTTGCAGGATTGTATTTTATCTGACGGCACTAACACTGTTGATAAAGTCAAAATCACCTTTAGTTCTGCCAGTGTTGACGCTACCGACTCCAACCTGCTTAAAAACACTCTGGAAGGTAACATCGGCGGCGCAACTGATGTAGGCGTACGTCTGGTGAAATCAGACAACACCAACGTGACTCTTGGCACTCCAATCACTATCAACTTCCCGACGACTAACTCTTACCAGGAGTTGAACTTTAAAGCCCGTATGGAGTCTCTGGGACGCACCGCGACCCCGGGTAACGTGCAGGCACAGGCTAATTACGTACTCGACTACAAGTAATCGGTAGTCAATACCTACACAACGCCAGGCGGTAAAGCCGATGAAATTTCATCGGCAACTTTGGGCCTTTTTAGAAATGGATTTTTATGAACAATAAAAACACGTTTTCCCGGGATAAGTTATCCCATGCAATTACAAATGCCCTGTCTGGCGTTGTTTGTTCCCTACTCTTCGTTTTGCCAGTCCACGCCGTAGAATTCAACGTCGATATGATTGACGCAGAAGACCGTGAGAATATCGACATCTCTCGTTTTGAGAAAAAAGGCTATATCCCCCCTGGTAGATACCTCGTTCGTGTGCAAATAAATAAAAATATGTTGCCACAAACGTTAATACTGGAATGGGTAAAAGCCGATAATGAAAGTGGTTCGTTACTCTGCTTAACCAAAGAAAATTTGACTAATTTCGGTCTTAATACGGAATTTATTGAATCATTGCAAAACATAGCTGGCAGCGAATGTCTCGATTTAAGCCAACGTCAGGAGTTAACGACACGACTTGATAAAGCTACGATGATATTATCGCTAAGTGTTCCCCAGGCATGGTTAAAATACCAGGCAACAAACTGGACGCCACCAGAGTTTTGGGATACCGGTATCGCCGGGTTTATCCTTGATTACAACGTGTACGCCAGCCAGTATGCCCCACATCACGGAGACAGCACCCAAAACGTCAGCTCCTATGGTACGTTAGGCTTTAACCTCGGCGCATGGCGCTTACGTAGCGATTACCAATATAATCAGAATTTTGCTGATGGACGCTCGGTAAACCGCGACAGCGAATTTGCGCGAACTTATCTGTTTCGCCCTATCCCCTCCTGGTCGTCAAAATTCACTATGGGCCAGTACGACCTGAGCTCCAATCTTTACGATACCTTCCACTTTACTGGCGCATCGCTGGAAAGTGATGAAAGCATGCTGCCGCCAGATTTACAGGGTTATGCGCCACAAATTACCGGCATCGCGCAGACCAACGCGAAAGTAACTGTGGCACAAAATGGTCGTGTACTTTATCAAACCACTGTCGCGCCAGGCCCTTTTACTATTTCTGATTTGGGGCAATCGTTTCAGGGGCTGCTGGATGTCACAGTGGAAGAAGAAGATGGCCGCACCAGCACCTTCCAGGTTGGCTCCGCATCCATTCCCTATTTAACCCGTAAAGGGCAAGTGCGCTATAAAACGTCACTGGGAAAACCGACATCCGTCGGGCATAACGATATCAATAATCCCTTTTTCTGGACGGCGGAAGCCTCCTGGGGCTGGCTGAACAATGTGTCGTTGTATGGTGGTGGCATGTTCACCGCTGATGATTATCAGGCTATCACTACCGGTATTGGCTTTAACCTTAACCAATTCGGTTCGCTTTCTTTTGATGTCACTGGAGCAGACGCGTCTTTACAGCAACAAAATAGCGGCAATCTGCGTGGTTACAGCTATCGCTTCAACTATGCAAAGCATTTCGAATCGACAGGCAGTCAGATTACCTTCGCGGGTTATCGCTTCTCAGATAAAGATTACGTGTCGATGAGTGAGTACCTCAGCTCGCGTAATGGCGATGAGTCAATCGATAATGAAAAAGAGAGTTATGTCATTTCCTTGAACCAGTACTTTGAAACGCTGGAATTAAACTCTTATCTCAACGTTACACGCAATACTTATTGGGACAGCGCCAGCAATACCAACTACTCCGTATCTGTAAGCAAAAACTTTGATATTGGCGATTTCAAAGGTATATCTGCATCGCTGGCAGTAAGTCGAATCCGCTGGGATGACGACGAAGAGAATCAATATTACTTCTCTTTCTCTCTACCTTTACAACAAAACCGCAACATCTCCTACAGTATGCAGCGAACGGGAAGCAGTAATACTTCGCAGATGATTTCCTGGTACGATTCATCAGATCGCAACAATATCTGGAATATTTCAGCGTCGGCAACGGACGACAATATACGTGATGGCGAACCAACACTGCGCGGCAGCTACCAGCACTATTCGCCGTGGGGACGTCTGAACATTAATGGCAGTGTACAGCCGAATCAGTACAATTCTGTTACCGCAGGCTGGTACGGTTCACTTACCGCTACACGTCATGGTATCGCCCTTCACGATTATAGCTATGGCGATAACGCCCGCATGATGGTCGATACCGATGGCATCTCCGGCATTGAAATCAACTCTAACCGTACCGTTACCAACGGGCTGGGCATCGCCGTGATACCTTCGTTATCGAACTACACCACCTCCATGTTGCGGGTGAACAATAACGATCTGCCAGAAGGTGTCGATGTCGAAAACTCGGTTATTCGCACCACGCTCACCCAGGGTGCCATCGGCTACGCAAAACTGAATGCCACCACCGGTTACCAAATCGTCGGCGTTATTCGTCAGGAAAATGGGCGCTTCCCTCCACTAGGTGTGAATGTCACGGATAAAGCGACAGGTAAAGATGTGGGCCTGGTCGCGGAAGACGGCTTCGTTTATCTCAGCGGTATTCAGGAAAATAGTACTCTGCATTTAACCTGGGGTGATAATACCTGTGAAGTCACGCCGCCAAACCAAAGTAACATTAGCGAAAGCGCAATAATTTTACCTTGTAAAACAGTCAAATAATTCAGGATGAATATAATGAAATCACCATTAATCACAACAGGAATGATTTGTTTACTGGGGATCTGCAACTTTGCCCAGGCGACTGTCTCTCCCGACAGAACACGCATCATTTTTAATGCTTCGAATAAAAGCGCAACGGTTCGCCTGACCAACCAAAGTAAAATCGATCCCTATCTGGCTCAGTCGTGGATTGAAGATGCCAGCGGTAAAAAAACGCGTGATTACATCTCGACATTGCCGCCGATGGAACGTATTGAGCCTGATGAACAGATACAAATTCGCCTGATGGCACTGGCCTCGTTAAACGACTTACCACAGGACCGAGAAACGTTGTTCTACTATAACGTGCGAGAAATTCCGCCGCGCGCCAAAGAACAGAATGTAATGCAAATCGCCATGCAAAGCCGCCTGAAGCTATTCTGGCGGCCAAAAGCGATTGAGTTAAAAGAGGGGGAGATGATTCCTCTGCAAAAAGTAACGATTACCCGCACCGCCGCCGGTCTGACCCTGAATAACCCGACGCCTTATCATATTACCGTCGGTTATATCGGCACTAATGGCAAGACACTGATGCCCGGTGCGGACAGTATTATGGTGGTACCATTTACTTCTGCAACTCAACACCTAAGCAGCCTGCCCTCTACCTTCCAGTTAGGCTTTGTGGCGGACTACGGCGGGCTGGAGATGTTTAAAGTCGAATGTAATTCCATCCAATCCCTCTGCCAAAGCTCTCCTGCTAAGAAGGGGAAAATATGATTACGCTTTTTCGTTTACTGGCGATTCTTTGCCTGTTTTTTAACGTTTCAGCTTTTGCTGTTGATTGCTATCAGGATGGGTACAGAGGAACAACCCTCATAAATGGAGATTTACCAGCGTTCAAAATTCCAGAGAACGCGCAACCTGGGCAAAAAATTTGGGAGAGTGGAGATATTAATATCACGGTTTATTGTGACAATGCACCAGGATGGACAACAGACAATCCATCAGAAAATATCTATGCCTGGATCAAATTACCCCAAATAAATAGTGCCGACATGTTGAATAATCCATATTTAACCTTTGGCGTGACTTATAATGGTGTAGATTATGAAGGGATAAATGAAAGAATTGATACTCATGCATGCCTGGATAAATATGAGCAATACTATAATGGGTATTATTATGACCCTGTATGCAATGGCAGTACCCTTCAAAAAAATGTAACATTTAATGCCCATTTTCGCGTCTATGTAAAATTCAAAAGCCGCCCAGCAGGAGATCAGACGGTGAACTTTGGCATAGTCAACGTGTTACAATTCGATGGCGAAGGAGGGGCAAACATGTCCTCTAACGCGAAGAATTTACGCTATGTGATTACGGGATTAGATAATATTTCATTCCTTGACTGTAGTGTCGACGTCCGGATTTTTCCAGAAAGCCAGATAGTTAATTTCGGGCAAATTGCTGCAAACTCTATTGCTACTTATCGACCAAAAGCTGCATTTAGCGTATCTACTATAAAAGATGTTGCTGCCGATTGTACCGAGCAATTTGATGTTGCCACCAGCTTTTATACGACAGATACGTTACATGATGATACGCATCTGGAAATGGGTAATGGTTTGTTGATGCGTATTACTGATCAAAAAACACAAGAAGACATTAAGTTTAATCAGTACAAACGCTTCACCACATATATTCCAGGTCAGACTGGAGCGATGGTTACCCGTGATTACCAGGCTGAACTTTCACAAAAACCGGGGGAGACTCTCGTTTATGGGCCTTTCAAAAAAGATCTCATCGTAAAAATAAACTATAACTGAACAGCAAAATGCCGGGAACACCCCGGCATTTTCATATTTAGTATTTCACGTCATTAGCTGGCTTTACGCTCATGTGCCTGACGGTATGCCACCAGGTCTTCAATAGTCACGAGCGCCATATTGTGTTTATTGGCAAACTCAATGCACTCTGGTGCACGCGCCATCGTGCCATCGTCATTAGTCAGCTCACACAGCACACCAGCTGGTTTAAAGCCTGCCAGCGTCATCAGATCGATAGTCGCTTCAGTATGACCGCCACGCGTCAGTACACCACCTGCCTGCGCGCGAAGTGGGAAAACGTGGCCCGGACGATTCAGATCTGAAGGTTTTGCGCCATCGGCAATCGCTGCGCGAACGGTCGTAATACGGTCAGCGGCAGAAACACCGGTAGTCACACCTTCAGCCGCTTCAATGGTCACGGTAAAACCGGTGCCATAGGCGCTGGTGTTATTTTCTACCATCATTGGCAGATCGAGTTGTTTACGGCGATCGTCAGTAATGCACAGGCAAACAATACCACTCCCGTGGCGAATGGTCAGCGCCATCTGCTCAACGGTCATGGTTTCTGCCGGGAAGATCATATCGCCTTCGTTTTCACGGTCTTCATCATCAAGCACCATCACACCGCGTCCTTCACGCAGCGCAGCCAGTGCATTTTCAACACGTTCGAAAGGCGTACCAAAAGAGGAAAGTAGCGTCTGATTCATGGTAAAAAAACCTCACTAAAATTATGGTTACCAGAATCAGGGCAGTCTTAGGAGTGGCGGCATATAGCCAAAATAACGTGAGCGGGTCCATGCCCGACAGAATCGTTACTCTCTCCCATCCGGACTCTAACCGTCGGCCCCGGAATTACACCGGATCTGCTGTCCTTTGAGTTCGCACCCAAAGCGCTCGCGGGCTTTCAACTGAGTTGATTTACCGCCGGTGGGGAATTTCGCCCCGCCCTGAGAATAAGCGGATTCACTATAACGCTAATGATTAGCGCCAGCAACGCATAGCTTCACATAATTCTGGTTTATGACTTACCCTTATCGCACTACAATGGCACTCAACACCTATCAGTACAGGGAAACTACAATGATTGACCCGAAAAAAATTGAGCAAATCGCTCGCCAGGTTCACGAATCAATGCCTAAAGGAATCAGGGAGTTCGGGGAAGATGTGGAGAAAAAAATCCGCCAAACCCTACAAGCGCAGCTGACGCGTCTCGATCTGGTAAGCCGCGAAGAATTCGACGTTCAGACGCAAGTCCTGTTACGGACTCGTGAAAAACTGGCGTTACTGGAGCAGCGCATCAGCGAACTGGAAGCGCGCAATAATCCGATAGCAGAACTTCAATCTCCTCCGGCTATCCCGCCAGTTGATAAAGCAGAATAAAGCACCACAAAAACGGGCCAGACGGCCCGTAATATCAGTGTTCTAATTCAAGTTCTCTGGTTTGCATCATCTGTTGGCAATACCAGGCATAACGCGCGCAAAACCAGGTTCTATGTTCTTCATCCATGTTACCAGTAACGGCCAGAATATCGACCGGGCGACCTTCTGCGTGCATTCTGGCAAAACTACGCGCGAGAAAATCGAAATTATTTAAAGAATTAAGACTATGATCCATAAGCACATCCTCCGGTTATTGCATACCTTTTAAGGCCATATGCTTTTTCTGATTTCAGTATTCCCCAATCAGTGTAGTGCCTTTAAACATAACGTGCGTAAATATATTGTCCCCGATCACACTTTTTAGTGAAAAATAAAAAAACCATATTAAAAGACTTTCTCTTCCAGAACCTCTCTAACATGTGTTATTATTAACAAAGACAAATGTAAGCAAGGAAACTATTCCAAAGTAAATATTGCGTCACTAAATGGACATTGGAGTGACATATGATTTTATTCGCCGACTATAACACCCCTTATCTTTTCGCTATTTCCTTTGTACTCTTGATCGGCCTTTTAGAAATTTTTGCACTTATCTGCGGTCACATGCTCTCCGGTGCTCTTGATGCACATCTTGACCATTATGATTCCATAACCACAGGTCATATTAGCCAGGCACTTCATTATCTCAATATTGGAAGATTACCAGCTCTCGTCGTCCTCTGCTTACTCGCTGGTTTTTTTGGTCTTATTGGCATCCTGTTGCAACATGCCTGCGTTACGCTCTGGCAATCACCACTCCCCAACCTGTTCGTGGTTCCTGTCAGTTTACTGTTTACAATTATTGCAGTGCATTATACCGGTAAAGTCGTTGCACCCTGGATTCCACGCGACCATAGTTCAGCTATTACAGAAGAAGAATATGTTGGTAGCATGGCATTAATTACCGGCCATCAAGCCACTTCAGGTAACCCTTGCGAAGGAAAACTCACCGATCAATTTGGCCAAATACATTATTTGCTACTGGAGCCTGAAGAAGGAAAAACTTTCACTAAAGGAGACAAAGTGTTAATTATTTGCCGACTTTCTGCAACGCGATATTTGGCGGAAAATAATCCCTGGCCCCAGATATTGTGATTTATTAATCAAAAGGAAATTTAATAATGGATGATATCGTTAATTCTGTGCCCTCCTGGATGTTTACCGCGATTATCGCCGTATGCATTCTGTTTATTATTGGAATTATTTTCGCCAGGCTCTATCGTCGCGCTTCGGCAGAGCAAGCATTTGTTCGTACTGGTTTAAGTGGGCAAAAAGTGGTGATGAGCGGTGGCGCAATCGTGATGCCGATCTTTCATGAAATAATTCCCATCAATATGAATACCCTGAAGCTGGAAGTCAGCCGCTCAACCATTGATAGCCTGATTACGAAAGATCGTATGCGTGTTGATGTTGTAGTGGCTTTCTTTGTACGGGTAAAACCGTCAGTAGAAGGCATCGCCACTGCGGCCCAGACGCTGGGGCAACGCACCCTGTCGCCTGAAGACTTACGTATGCTGGTGGAAGATAAATTTGTCGATGCCCTCCGTGCAACAGCGGCACAAATGACCATGCATGAGTTACAGGATACCCGCGAGAACTTCGTGCAGGGAGTACAAAATACCGTAGCTGAAGATCTGTCGAAAAATGGCCTGGAACTGGAAAGCGTTTCACTTACCAACTTTAACCAGACCTCGAAAGAACATTTCAATCCGAACAATGCCTTTGACGCCGAAGGTTTAACCAAACTGACTCAGGAGACGGAGCGCCGTCGTCGCGAACGTAACGAAGTTGAACAGGATGTGGAAGTCGCAGTGCGTGAGAAAAACCGTGATGCACTTTCGCGCAAGTTGGAGATTGAACAACAAGAAGCGTTTATGACGCTTGAGCAGGAGCAGCAGGTTAAAACCCGTACCGCTGAGCAGAATGCGAAAATTGCGGCTTTTGAAGCTGAACGTCGTCGTGAAGCAGAGCAGACGCGAATTCTGGCTGAACGACAGATTCAGGAAACGGAAATCGACCGCGAACAGGCCGTCCGCTCAAGAAAGGTTGAGGCCGAACGTGAAGTTCGCATTAAAGAGATCGAACAGCAGCAGGTCACCGAAATCGCTAACCAGACGAAATCGATCGCTATTGCCGCCAAATCGGAACAACAGTCCCAGGCAGAAGCGCGTGCTAACCTTGCACTCGCAGAAGCAGTAAGCGCCCAACAAAACGTAGAAACCACTCGCCAGACTGCCGAAGCCGATCGTGCTAAACAAGTGGCGTTGATCGCCGCAGCGCAGGATGCAGAAACCAAAGCGGTTGAACTGACCGTGCGGGCGAAAGCAGAAAAAGAAGCCGCAGAGATGCAGGCGGCGGCTATCGTTGAGTTAGCCGAAGCTACACGTAAAAAGGGTCTGGCGGAAGCAGAAGCACAACGTGCGCTGAACGATGCTATCAACGTACTTTCTGATGAACAAACCAGCCTTAAATTCAAACTGGCATTATTGCAGGCGCTGCCTGCGGTAATTGAGAAATCCGTTGAGCCTATGAAGGCTATCGACGGCATCAAAATTATTCAGGTCGATGGGCTGAATCGTGGTGGCGCTACGGGTGATGCAAACACGGGGAATGTGGGGGGCGGAAACCTGGCAGAACAAGCGTTATCAGCCGCACTCTCTTACCGCACACAGGCACCGCTGATTGACTCCTTGCTCAATGAAATTGGCGTTTCAGGCGGCTCACTGGCGGCATTGACTTCATCCTTAAGCTCAACAACTCCCGTCGAAGAAAAAGCAGAGTAAACCCTCTTCTATGAATAATCCCTGGCCCAAAAAGCCGGGGATTTTTTATATCTGCGTTCCGCTAAAAGGTGCAAATGATCAGGCTGTTGCAGCATTTTGCGTGACTGCTCGGGGAAGGTAAAACTGCCTCTGGGAAAGCGTTGCGCGGGGTCCGGCGCTCATCAACAATCGGGGAGTCAGCAAGGGGCTGAAACGGGAAAGCCCCTCCCGAGGAAGGGGCCTTATAGAAGGAAAGGGTTATGATGAAGTTCGTCATCATACTGGTTGTGTTGTTACTGTTAAGTTTCCCGACTTACTAACAACTCATCAGAGGGGGGAGAAATCCTCCCTTACCCTTGTTCCTTTACTTTAGGTTGAAAAAACAACAGCGTCAATAGATCTGCCTGCTACGAAGCGAGATCTGTGAACCGCTTTCCAGTTAGCCTTTTTTATCCAGTTGGATCTTCTTGATGATATTGGTCGTCGAGCAACCGTCTTCAAAGTTGAGCACCAGCACTTCGCCACCGTTGGCCCAGACTTCTTTACTCCCGGCAATCTCTTCTGGTTTATAGTCGCCGCCTTTCACCAGCAGATCTGGCAAGATCCCGGCGATCAAGCGCTGCGGCGTGTCCTCTTCAAACGACACCACCCAGTCGACCGCTTCCAGTGCGCCCAGCACAATCATACGCTGTTCGAGCGGGTTAACGGGGCGGGAATCCCCTTTCAGCCGTTTGGTGGAGGCATCGCTGTTCACAGCGACAATCAAACGGTCACCCAGTTTACGGGCATTTGCCAGATAAGAGACGTGCCCAGCGTGCAGGATGTCAAAGACACCGTTGGTCATCACCACTTTTTCACCGCGTTTACGCGCTGCCGCTACAGCAAGCTTCAGTTCCTCTTCGGTCATCACACCAAAGCCGGTATCTGCACGTCCACGTACTGCGTTTTCCAGCTCGATCGGCGAAACCGTGGATGTCCCCAGTTTGCCGACCACCACACCAGCCGCCGCATTGGCAAAGAAGCAGGCTTCTTCCAGCGAATTACCCGCTGCCAGCGTTGCCGCCAGGACGCCAATCACCGTGTCGCCCGCACCGGTAACGTCATACACTTCCTGCGCCTGGGTTGGCATATGCAGCGGCGCTTTACCCGGTTGCAGCAGCGACATACCCTGTTCGGAACGGGTCACTAACAGAGCCGAGAGTTCGTAATCGGCAATCAGTTTCATGCCGCGCTCAACAATCTCTTCTTCGGTCTTACATTTACCGACAACAGCTTCAAATTCCGAGAGATTCGGCGTTAACAGCGTAGCGCCGCGGTAGCGCTCAAAATCGGTACCTTTTGGATCAATCAGCACCGGAACACCCGCTTTACGCGCCAGTTGGATCATCTGCTGTACGCTTGCCAGCGCACCTTTGGCGTAGTCAGAAAGCACCAGCGCGCCAATCGAACTCAGTGCCTGATTAATCCGCTCGTGCAGCGGCTGCGGATCAACCCCTTCGAAACCTTCTTCGAAATCCAGACGGATCAGCTGTTGGTTGCGGGAAAGTACCCGTAATTTGGTGATGGTCGGATGCGTCGGTACAGAAACAAAGTCGCATTTGACGTTGACGTCGGCCAGAGATTTACTGAGCGCGCGCGCCGCATCGTCAATGCCCGTCAACCCGACCAGGCGTGCATTAGCACCGAGAGAAGCGATATTCATCGCCACGTTAGCCGCGCCGCCCGGACGTTCTTCGATGGTATTCACTTTAACCACGGGCACCGGCGCTTCCGGCGAGATACGGCTGGTGGGACCATACCAGTAACGATCCAGCATCACATCACCAACCACCATCACTCCTGCACGTTCAAACTCTGGCAGCGTTACTTTCATTCCTGTCTCCTGAGAGATTCAAAATTTGCGCGCGATAATACCATACTTCATTCTTCCACCAGCCACTTCTGTCAGCTTGCCCGCACCAGTTCACGCTCTGCGGTGAAGCAATCCTCCGACACATGGCCCGGCAATTCCTGTAATGCCAGATGATGAAGTTCATCGCGCAGCGTTGTGTAAGCACGGGTCAGCGCCATCGCTTCCTGCTCTTCCATAATGTCGTTTTGCGCCAGTAGTTCCAGAATGCGCACGTTGTCTGACCAGCGCGTTAACTTCGGTTTTTCATGAGCGTAGCGCAACACCAGATATTGAGTAATAAATTCGATATCGGTAATTCCGCCTTCATCGGCTTTGATATCAAAGCGATCGCGATGTTTATTGCCGAGATGGGCACGCATTTTCTCGCGCATTTCCCGCACTTCTGTTTGCAGGGTTTTGCCTTCGCGCGGCAGCGTCATAATCTCCCGGCGTACTGCGTCAAAGTGCGCGGTGAGCTGCGGATCGCCGTACACTACACGCGCACGCACCAGCGCCTGATGCTCCCACGTCCAGGCCTCGTTTTTCTGATAATCAGCAAATGCTTCTGCGGATGTCACCAGCATTCCCGCCGCCCCGGACGGACGCAGTCGTGCATCCACTTCATACAAAATGCCGGAAGAGGTTCGCGTACTGAACAGATGCATGATGCGTTGCGCCAGACGCAGATAAAACTGTCGCCCGTCGATTTCCCGCTCGCCGTCAGTCATCGCATCCATTGGGCAATCATGGAGGAAGATCAGGTCAAGATCGGAACTGTAGCCTAACTCCCAGCCACCCAGCTTGCCGTAGCCGACCACCGCAAAACCACGCCCTTCGCGTTCGTTCAGGTGATTTGGCTTACCGTAGCGGGCAACCATTTGAACCCACGCCTGCTGAACGACGGCATCAATCATGGCTTCTGCCAGCCAGGTTAAGTGATCGCTCACTTTCATTACCGGTAGCGTACCGGCGATATCCGCTGCCGCAATGCGTAACAGCTGCGCCTGTTTGAACTGACGCAGCGCCTCAAGCTGTTGTTCTTCGTCATCTTCCGGCACGCGCAGCAAATACTGGCGCAGTTCATCACGGTAGGCATCCGTCGCCGTTGGTTGGTAGAGGGTATTTGGATCGAGCAATTCATCCAGCAATAATGGATAACGCGCTAGCTGGCTGGCAATCATCGGCGATGCAGCACACAGAGAAATCAAATGTTTAAGCGCCGCAGGGAATTCACTAAGCAGCTCAAGATAAGTGGTGCGAGTAACAATCCCCACCAGCAAGGCGGTAATGCGCGACAGCGTGACAGCAGCGTCTTCACGCGCACAGACATCACTTAGCAGATGTGGCATCAGATGGTCGAGCACCTGACGTCCTCGCGGCCCGATGGTGCGCTTATCCAGCTCTTTGCGAAAATCAGCAATCAGCATTAGCACCTGTTTGCGCTCATCCTCGCTAAGATGCGCCAGCACTGGCGTGGTGTCATCTTCCTGCAACGCATCCTGCCACAGCTCACGCCACTGTTCCGACAGCGACTCTTCCTGAGTTTCACTTTCGTCGTCGCCAATCAATTCATTAAACACCCGGCGCACATTGGCCATATGTGCGGTCAGCACCCCGGTCAATTGCGGCCAGTCAGCAAAGTCCATCGCCCACGCCAGCCGCGCACGGGTAAGCTCATCAGAAGGAAGCGTCTGGGTTTGTTCGTCGTTAATGCTTTGCAGCAGGTTTTCCAGACGCCGCAGGAACAGATACGCCACTCGCAATTGTTCAGCATCGTTTTCAGAAAGCAGATGCAGCGCGGCAATGGCGCTGAGCGTTGGCAGTAAAGCGCGCGATTGCAGCGACGGTTCGCGCCCGCCGCGAATGAGCTGGAACACCTGGACGATAAATTCAATTTCGCGAATGCCGCCTGCGCCAAGTTTGATGTTGTCGGTCAAACCGCGTCGACGCACTTCACGGGCAATCATTCCTTTCATGTTGCGCAGCGACTGAATCACGCTGAAATCGATGTAACGACGGAAAACAAACGGACGCAGCATCGCACGCAACTCGTTAGCATAGACGCCGTCGCTATCCCCCATAATCCGCGCCTTGACCATCGCGTAACGCTCCCAGTCTCGCCCCTGCTCCTGGTAATAATCTTCCAGCGCCGCAAAACTCAGCACCAGCGGGCCACTTTCACCAAACGGACGCAGCCGCATATCCACGCGATAGACGAAGCCATCCTGCGTTGGTTGATCCAGCACTTTAATCAGCCGCTGCCCCATGCGGGTAAAAAACTGCGCGTTATCCAGTTCCCGGCGTCCACCCTGGGTACAACCATGTTCCGGCCAGGCAAAAATCAGATCGATATCAGAGGAGAAATTCAGTTCCCCGCCGCCCAGCTTACCCATGCCTAAAATCAGCAGCGGTTGCGCTTCGCCCTGCGCATTGCACGGCGTTCCCCATTCGCGGCAGCAGGCGTCATACAGCCAGTCACGCGCCGCAACAATCAGCGTCTCCGCCAGATGGCTGAGCTGCTGCAATATGCTCTCTTCAGTAACCAGAGCCAGCGTTTGCGCCCAGGCGATGCGCACCATAATGCGCCGCCGGAATAGCCGCAGCTCGCGCATTAACCCGGCTTCGTCACTCACATTACTGAGCGCCTCCTGCAACCATGCAGCGTAATGCTGCCATTCGTCGGCCTGCGGCGGTTGGCTTTCCAGTTCCGTCAGCCACTCTGGATGCGCAATCACGCTGTCCTGCACAAAATCACTGAAAGTAAGTACTGACTTCGCCTGTGCGCTAAGTGATTCCTCGGCTAAAGGCTCTGGCAGCCGCTCAACAACGGTCTGCCAGTACTGCTGTAACGGTGAAGAGAGCGGCTTCATAAGCGATTTTATCCTTGCCTGATTAACGTTTTCCGCTGTGCAACCAGAACGGTTCCTGATTGTTTGCCTCATTACGGAAATGTTCAATTTCAATGCGTTGCCCGGTCGCAATAGCGTGACGCAGCCCCTGCCAGTTCTCCAGCCAGTCTTGCGCGACGACAGGATCGTAGTAACCCGCCAGCAACAGTATTGAGTCAATATCACGCGTCAGGCGTGGCAATTGGTCACGGTAGCGATCGCCTAACGGCTGGCAGAAAACGCTTTTAAGTTCAGCAGCATGGCGGGAAAGATGGATATCGGCAAAGCGTTTGAAGGAATCGCTCATTTTACTCTGCGCTTTGGCATCTAAAAACGGCTGCCAGGCTTTGCTTACCAGCCATTCGGTCAACGCCAGCTTCGCCATTGCCGTTTCGGTAGAGTAGACCGCCGTTACGGCAGAAACCGCAGAAGCAATGGTCGCCTCGCATTGAGTCAGCAGATCACGTAAGTGAGTGCTCGCTTTACGCGGCACGATACCGCCGAACAGCATCAGTGTATGACGGACCAGGCCAATGGCTGCCAGCACCTGCTCTTTCGCCGCATCGTTGCCGCGTACCCACAGTTCTTCATGATACTGCCATTGCGCTAACGCCAGCTCGAGCGCCGCTTCCAGCCCCTGTTCCACATCAGCTTTTGCCGCAACATGCAAAATGGTGGTCGGTTTGATTTCACGCGCCGGATTGCCCTGCGCCAGATGATAGCCACGCGCTGCTTTGCTCAGGCTGCCCTGGCGTAATCCGGTTTGCGATACCAGTTGGTTCGCCAGTTTCAGCACCGCACGCATGTCGCCGCTAAGCAGTTCCAGTTCCAGCTCACAGATAGGTTCAGCAAATTCACCCGCTTTCACTTCCCCCTGGTCGAGGGCGATTTCAATTTGGCTACCATCAACCTCTACCAGCCACTTTTCGCGATAAAAATCGGTGCTGAACAGCGGTTGTACGCGGGAAGCGAGATCGGCAGGCAATTCGCCGTTCGGCCAGACTTCCGTCGGTAACTGCGCCAGGTCGAGCGTCGGTGCGCTCAACGCCACGTTATATTCCGGGCGCTGGTGTAAGCCGCCTGTCACTCTTCCTGCAACTTTCATGGTCATCTCATAGCGACCGTTTTCGCCACGAATACGCAAGCCCATATCGTGCCCACGCAGCCAGTTATCCGGCGTTTCGTAGTAAATATTCAGCAACTGCACGGGGTCATGGTGCTCGCCGTCCAGCGTATTGAGATGGTCACGCAGCGCCTCAACGGCACTGTGATTAACAATAAACTTTAATTCGATTTCCTGAGCCATAGCCTTTACTTATCGGTTATGTCACATAAGTGACGATGAACGGCGAACTTAATGCGATCTTTTTTGTCAGTAGATAGTATTTTGCGCCAAATTGCCATGCAACGGGCAATTTGACGGGCGTAAAAGTTTGAAGCAGTGGCAAGACCTGACACAGAGGATTCCGATTGATGTCGAATGCTTTGCGTAGCGACACTGATGCCACTACTATCGTTCCACTTTCCATGACAATAACGACAGCCTGATGCCAAAATTACGCCTGATCGGATTAACTTTACTCGCACTTAGCGCCACTGCCGTCTCACACGCTGAAGAAACGCGCTATGTTTCTGATGAACTGAATACCTGGGTCCGTAGCGGTCCGGGAGATCATTATCGCCTCGTGGGCACGGTTAACGCCGGCGAGGAAGTGACCTTATTACAAACTGACGCCAACACCAATTATGCCCAGGTGAAAGACAGCTCTGGCCGTACCGCCTGGATCCCGTTGAAACAACTTAGCACTGAGCCAAGCCTGCGCTCCCGTGTGCCAGATCTGGAAAATCAGGTCAAAACCCTGACCGATAAACTCACCAATATCGATAACACCTGGAATCAGCGCACCGCAGAAATGCAGCAAAAAGTGGCGCAGAGCGACAGCGTGATCAACGGGTTAAAAGAAGAAAATCAGAAACTGAAAAACGAGCTGATTGTCGCGCAGAAAAAGGTCGATGCCGCCAGCGTACAGCTGGATGACAAACAGCGCACCATCATCATGCAGTGGTTTATGTATGGCGGTGGCGTGCTGGGGCTTGGCTTGCTGCTCGGTCTGGTACTGCCGCACCTGATCCCAAGCCGCAAACGCAAAGATCGCTGGATGAACTAAATCGCCTTCTTCGTTGCACTGTCTTATTATTAGGAATTGTGTATTTGACGAAGGGATGATGGCGTGAAGATTTATCTGGTCGGTGGTGCTGTTCGGGATGCATTGTTAGGGCTACCGGTCAAAGACAGAGATTGGGTGGTGGTCGGCAGTACGCCCCAGGAGATGCTAGCCGCGGGCTACCAGAAGGTAGGCCGCGATTTTCCTGTGTTTCTGCATCCGCAAACGCATGAAGAGTATGTACTGTCACGGACCGAACGGAAAGCCGGGTCCTGTTACACCGTTTTTACCTGCTAGGCCGCACCGTAGGTCACGCTGGAAGAGGATCTTAAGCGTCGCGATCTGACCATTAATGCGCTGGCCCAGGACGATAACGGCGAGATTATCGACCCGTACAACGGTCTGGGCGATCTGCAAAATCGTCTGTTGCGCCATGTTTCCCCCGCTTTTGGCGAAGATCCGTTACGCGTGTTGCGCGTAGCGCGTTTTGCTGCGCGTTATGCCCACCTCTGTTTCCGTATTGCCGATGAAACTCTGGCGCTGATGCGCGAGATGACCCATGCGGGTGAACTGGAACACCTGACGCCTGAACGGGTATGGAAAGAGACGGAAAACGCCCTCACCACCCGCAATCCCCAGGTGTTCTTCCAGGTACTGCGCGATTGCGGCGCACTGCGCGTTTTATTCCCGGAAATTGACGCCCTGTTTGGCGTTCCGGCCCCTGCCAGGTGGCATCCGGAAATCGACACCGGTATTCATACCTTAATGACGCTCTCAATGGCGGCGATGCTGAGTCCGCAGGTCGATGTCCGTTTCGCAACGTTATGCCACGATCTCGGTAAAGGACTGACGCCACCAGAACTTTGGCCGCGTCATCATGGTCATGGCCCGGCGGGTGTGAAGTTAGTGGAACAACTATGCCAGCGTCTGCGCGTGCCAAATGAAATTCGCGATTTAGCCAGACTGGTGGCTGAGTTTCACGATCTCATCCACACCTTCCCAATGCTGAACCCAAAAACCATCGTCAAACTATTTGATTCCATCGACGCCTGGCGTAAACCGCAGCGTGTCGAGCAACTGGCGCTGACCAGCGAGGCTGATGTGCGCGGCAGAACCGGTTTTGAATCAGCCGACTACCCGCAAGGCCGCTGGTTGCGCGAAGCCTGGGAAGTGGCACAGTCAGTGCCGACAAAAGCCGTCGTTGAAGCGGGATTTAAAGGTGTGGAGATTCGCGAGGAGCTGACCCGACGGCGGATTGCGGCGGTGGCTGGCTGGAAGGAACAGCGTTGCCCAAAACCTGAGTGAGTGTTGGATATTTTGCCGGATGCGACGTAAGCGTCTTATCCGGCTACATGTCAACGACAGTTGTAGGCCTGATAAGACGCGCCAGCGTCGCATCAGGCGTTGATTGCCGGATGCGGCGTGAACGCCTTATCCGGCCTACGCAATCTGATAAGACGCGTCAGCATCATATCCGACACTGTTCTTCACATCAAAAGAACACAACGTACACCGCAGCCGCCACAATAAAGCGATAAATGGCGAACGGGATAAACGAAATGCGCTTAATCAATTGCAGGAAGGTTTTAATCGCTATCAGCGCCACCACAAAAGCGGTGATAAACCCAACGGCAAACATCGGGATATCGCCGGTAGTCAGGACGCCCCAGCTTTTGTAGAGATCGAGCGCCGTTGCGCCCATCATCATCGGCACCGCCAGCAGGAACGAGCACTCGGAAGCAGCGTAACGGCTCACCCCCATCAGCATCCCACCTGAAATGGTCGCCCCGGAACGGGAGAAACCCGGCCACAGCGCCAGACACTGGAAACAGCCAATCATAAACGCCTGACGATAGGTCATATCATCAAGACCCGGCGCACGCGGCTCTTTCGGCTTCAGGCATTCGGCGGCAATCAGCAACAGACCGCCAACGACCAGTGCATACATGACATTTATCGGGTTAAACAATGATTTAATCGTGTCGTGGAACAACAGCCCCAGTACCACCGCCGGAATCATCCCCAGCAAGATGTGGATCAGCGTTAAACGACCTTTGCTTTCTCCTTCGTGCTGCAACGGGCGACCAAAGTGGATGCCAATCAGGCCAAACAGACGCCGCCAGAACATCACTACTACCGCCAGAATTGATCCTAACTGGATCACGACTTCAAAGGTTTTCGCCGTGTCGCCCTCAAACCCCAACAAGTGACCGACAATAATCATATGGCCCGTGCTGGATACCGGCAGAAATTCTGTCAATCCTTCGACCACACCCAATATTGCCGCTATCAGCAGCGAGTGCATATCGCTCATCAATAAACCCCTAAATTATAAAAATGTAACGCTTGTCCGAACTACTGCAGTATGACCAGGTTATAATCGTTTGGTTTAACAGCTGTAAAATTAATTATTTTCTTTCAGATTATTGCCACGCTCAATGATTACGCCAACATTCGCCGCCCGCGCCACTGCGCCTGGCTTGCTGAGTTTGATACGCACCCACGGCGAGTTGAAGCGTGCTAACAGCAGCTCCGCCACCTCTTCAGCCACGCGTTCCACCAGCGCAAAACGCGCTCCCTCGACGTGGCTGACCACCGTTTCTGCAATGTCAGCGTAACTGAGGCAATCCGCCACATCATCACTTTTCGCCGCTTTACGGTTATCCCACGCCATTTCGATATCGAACACTAACTTCTGTTCGATGGTCTGTTCCCAGTCGTAAACACCAATAGTGGTGATTACCGAAAGTTGCTCTATAAATACAATATCCATCACGTCCTGCCTGCTTTTTGGCTAACCGGATACCACTTCCGGCGAAATGTGCGTATTATCCACAGATTCATCGTTGAACACGAATTTTCAAAACGGAACAGCTTATGAGTGCAATCGCGCCTGGAATGATCCTCATCGCGTACCTCTGCGGCTCCATTTCCAGTGCCATTCTGGTTTGCCGCTTGTGTGGGTTGCCCGATCCGCGAACCAGCGGCTCCGGCAATCCAGGCGCAACCAATGTGTTACGTATCGGTGGCAAGGGAGCAGCCGTAGCAGTACTGATTTTCGACGTTCTGAAAGGAATGTTGCCCGTCTGGGGCGCGTATGAATTAGGTGTCAGCCCCTTCTGGCTAGGCTTAATTGCCATCGCCGCCTGTCTTGGACACATCTGGCCCGTTTTCTTCGGTTTTAAAGGAGGAAAAGGCGTTGCTACCGCTTTTGGTGCCATCGCACCCATTGGCTGGGATCTCACTGGAGTAATGGCGGGAACCTGGTTACTGACCGTGCTATTGAGTGGTTACTCGTCGCTGGGAGCGATTGTCAGTGCACTGATTGCTCCGTTTTATGTCTGGTGGTTTAAGCCACAATTCACCTTCCCGGTTTCGATGCTCTCTTGCCTGATCCTGCTGCGTCATCATGACAACATCCAGCGTCTGTGGCGTCGTCAGGAGACAAAAATCTGGACGAAATTCAAAAGAAAGCGCGAAAAGGATCCCGAGTGAGTTCTGGTGGATCTACATGACCTGATAGCCTTCGTCGGGCTTGCCCAGCCGTTGCTGGCACCATGCCGCCAGAAATTCCACACAGACACGTAATTTCATGCTGCGATAGAGCGGCTCCCGGTAAACAGCCCAGATATTGGCGCTTTGTGCATACTCCGGCAATACTCGCACCAGTTTGCCACTCTCCAGAAACGGCAACACATCCCACTCGGAACGCAGCATAATCCCTTTGCCCTCCAGCGCCCATTGCAGCACAATCTCGCCGCTATTGGAGGAAAGATGTCCGCTTACCTTCACCGATTTTTTCTCCTGACCGTTCCCCAACTCCCATATTCCGTGGGTCATATCGCGCTCTTTGGTCACCAGGCAGTCATGACGACTTAATTCCTGTAAGGATTGTGGCTGCGGATATTTTTGCAGATACTCAGGTGCTGCGCATAATATTCTTTTATTTTTTGTAAAAAGATGCGAAATATAATAATCAGGACTTGCGTCATTAATACGAATATCCAGATCAATATTATCCTGCACTAAATCAATTTGTCGATCGAACAATTCAAAATGCACCTGTAACTCAGGATAATTGCGCATCAGTTCGGTAATAGCTGGCGCAATATGGCTGCGCCCAAAACCAAAACTGCAACCAATGCGGATCATCCCCTCCGGGCGCGTTTTGATTTGCGTGACGTCATCGACCAGTCGCTGATATTGGGTGAGGATTTCCAGCGCATGTTCGTAACAACGCTGGCCACTTTCAGTCAGCGCCACGCCGCGAGCGGAGCGGTTCAGCAGAGTTGTTGCCAGCGTATTTTCAAGGATTTGGATCCGCTTGGTGACAAATGCAGGCGTTTGCCCAAGCGTCGCCGCTGCAGCACTAAAACTCCCGCTATGGACGATTTCCACCAGTACCTGCAAGTCTTTGGCTAAAGGCCAGCTATTTAGCATTGTTAAATATCCGCAGTTTTGATAAACGCAGTGTATTTCGCAAAACATTACCATTCCCTGCTCTGGCGCAATATTCGTTCTTATTTTCGCGTTGATTCACGAACTGTTAATTACATATTCACGGTGGCAAAAAATATAAAACCACATTTTTAGTGGTAGTTTGTGGCGGTGAATTTTTCCAGACAAATACATAAACTGGAGTTGCCATGATGAGCGAAAGTAATAAGCAACAGGCAGTGAATAAGTTGACGGAGATTGTCGCTAACTTTACCGCCATGATTTCTACCCGAATGCCTGATGACGTGGTGGATAAACTAAAACAGCTAAAGGATGCCGAAACATCGTCGATGGGAAAAATCATCTACCACACGATGTTCGATAACATGCAAAAAGCGATCGACCTGAATCGTCCTGCCTGTCAGGACACCGGCGAAATCATGTTTTTTGTTAAGGTCGGTTCCCGTTTCCCACTGCTTGGCGAGCTGCAAAGCATACTCAAACAAGCCGTGGAAGAGGCAACCGTCAAAGCGCCACTGCGTCACAATGCGGTAGAAATTTTTGACGAAGTAAACACCGGCAAAAATACCGGCAGTGGCGTACCGTGGGTCACCTGGGATATCGTCCCCGACGGTGACGATGCGGAAATCGAAGTTTACATGGCAGGCGGCGGCTGCACGCTACCTGGCCGATCGAAAGTGTTAATGCCGTCAGAAGGCTACGAAGGCGTAGTGAAATTCGTCTTCGAAAATATCTCCACCCTCGCCGTAAACGCCTGTCCGCCGGTACTTGTGGGCGTTGGCATCGCTACCTCGGTGGAAACCGCCGCAGTGCTCTCGCGTAAAGCCATTTTGCGCCCGATTGGCAGCCGCCATCCCAA
>ENA-OQKY01000756-OQKY01000756.1-human-gut-metagenome-genome-assembly--contig:-NODE-756-length-25493-cov-34.843728_pt1 | contig 25493 bp, 20 predicted proteins | sample MGYA00242652_ERZ504805 | MGnify/ENA primary metagenome ERZ504805 (study PRJEB26092, sample SAMD00036400) | human gut metagenome | host: Homo sapiens | study: EMG produced TPA metagenomics assembly of... | reverse complement strand
CTTTCTTGGATGTAGGTTTATAGTTTTTGGTCAACTCTATTATACCATGTCCAGTGAGGAGTTATTTGTTTTTAGGTAACAAAAAATGCCGTATTTATGCGGTGTTGTGGCGTTTCGCAAACGCCTATTTTATATTAAATAAGTGAGGTGAATAAAATGAGTGTCGGAAGTAGAATACGTGAATTACGTGAAGACAAGGAACTGTCACGAGCTGAACTAGCAGATAAAATAGGAGTTACGATAGGCACTGTTTCTAACTATGAAAATGAAGTCAGTTCTCCGAAAGAACCTATACTTTTCAAAATTATGGAAGTTTTAGAATGTGATGCTAACTATCTTTTTCAAGATTCAATCAATATCCCGACAATGAAAGATAGTTTTTCCGTCCTGGAGCACAATCTTATAAAAAAATACCGTGAACTTGACGCTCACGGTAAAAATATGGTTGATACAGTTCTTCAGAAAGAATACGATTACATTATTGAGTTACGTGATTCTACTTCACAAATGGAAGAAGATCTTCTTGCAGCTCATCCCCGGACAGATGTTGAAGCTACTCCTGAAGGGCGCAAGCAGGATATAGATATTACGAATGATGATAGTAAATGGGAATAAAGTATATCCGATTGGATATGATGGTATTTTGACAATATAATATACTTACCCAGGGGACTGGGGGACGTGCTCTTTGCCAAATCCGGACACCTTACGGAGAAGGTGAAGTTTATGAGCGATTACGAGACATTTATGATTATTTTAACTGTTGCTAATTTAATTGTAGCTATACTTACATACGCACATAAAAAATAGCCGTCCTGACCTTGGCGAGTTGACGGCTATTTTTTAGCTAACTATAACGCCGGGTCGGGTGAAGTGCCCTCACCTTCCGACTCCCTTGTTAAGTATATTATACAAATGTTCAAAATATTTGTCAAACCATATTTTATTAAAGGGGTGATCCCAATTGAATTACGAACAGTTACTGACTGCTGCCGATCAGGAAGGATTGCTGGTAAAAGAGCAGCCTCTTACTGAGCACGACGGCCTGATCCGTGGCAGGCGTGTTGCTATTAGACAAAAAATTGCTACTCAAAAAGAAAAATCATGTGTCCTGGCGGAAGAACTTGGACACTACTATACTTCTTCTGGAGATATTCTGGATCAGTCCAAGGTTGAAAATCGCAAGCAAGAATACCGTGCGCGGCTTTATGGGTATAATCTAAAGATTGGGCTTACCGGTCTAATCAGAGCCTATGAAGCGGGATGTAGGAATCTTTATGAGATGGCTGAATATCTGGATGCTACAGAAGAATATTTAACGGAAGCTATTGATTGTTACAAATCAAAATATGGACTATACGCTTCGATTGATAATTACCTGATTTATTTTCAACCATTTGCAGTAATAAAGATCATTGCTGCTGAATAATTAAAGCCTATATCGTTATAAAAAGATTTCCTTCTTTGTGCTTGTATATTACATTTTATAGTAGTAAAATATTTTATTATACAAATCTTTTCGTATATACCAATGAATTAATTCGCTTTGGCGTTTTAATAAAAAATTCAGGAGGATACCTACATGAGAAGGAAATTATTTGCTGTACTATTATCAGCAGCACTTGTCACATCATCTACGGCAACGGTATTTGCCAAAGATATCACTATCACTGTTCCAAATTACGGTACTGAGGAAAGTACCACAGAAGAAAGCGCTACAGACTTGCCCGAGGCAAAAGAAACAGTAACTAATTCTGACGGTTCCACTTCTTACACGCTTGATAAAAAGCAACAGAAAAAATGGAAAAAATATCTGAAAAACAGTTTTGATGATTATATCAAACAGATTTTGAATGATGATGATAATTATCCTAATGTCGATAATATTACCTACAACGATGATATGACAGAATTTGAAATTCAACTTACATCCTCTGATCTGGCTCCATCAGAATATTTTATCGGATTTCTTCCGTTACTCATGGCACCGACATATCAACAGGTTAATGGAGTTCCAGAAAAAGATGTAGATTATAAGCTTGTAGTGAAAGACACTTCAAGTGGTTCCGAAACAACTCAGACATATAAAGAAAACAAAGCCGATTGGGAATCTTTTGAATCATCGATGAATAGTACTTCTTCTGATACTGCAAGCGCTACAGATTCTTCTGAAACAAAAGTTGATAAAATTTCCTTGTCATCCGATTCATCCAGCCTTGAATATTCCGGATTTGAAACTATGCCTTATGAAGATGGATCATCAGACATTTTGGGTGTTGTGAAATTTAATTTTATTAACAAAACAGATTCTCCAAATTCCGCACCTAGCTTTTATAATATTAAAGCATATCAGAATGGTGTTGAATTAACATGGTATACAGGAAGCGGCAATGCCGTATGTGATAATACATACAAGACCGTGCTTAAAGATACATCTATAGAAACAGGATTCGCTTTTATGTTGCAAGATACAGAAAATCCAATTACTGTATATGCTTACGATGGATTTATGTCAGATTCTCCTTGCCAGATACAAGAAATAGAAATTAACTAATAAAAAACCGGCCCCTGCGCCAACAGGAACCGGTTCATATCTCCGAAGAGATACCACGTTTGCAAAAATATTGTATCATCTTCGAAGCAGTTGCACAAGCCGAACGTTTGTGTGGCTGTTATTTTTATACCCAAAATTAAATAAGGAAGGTGATATCATGGGAGAATTACGTACAAGAAAACGTGGAAAGGGATGGGAATACAGCTTCGAAAGTGCCAGAATAGATGGAAAGAGGAAGTCTATCTCTAAAGGAGGCTTTAAAACCAAAGCAGAAGCTCTTGCTGCCGGCACGCAGGCAAAGGCAGAATATGATAATGCAGGTGTTGTGTTTAAGCCATCCGAAATGTCATTATCTGATTATCTGGATTTCTGGCTTAAAGGGCATATTAAAAATAACTACACTGATAATACCTATGATGCTTATGAATCAGCTATTCGGTTACATATAAAGCCTGCCTTGGGCAATTACAGGCTGGCTTCCCTTACTCCTGCTGCCATCCAGCAATGGATTGACAGTCTGAAAACTGAGAAGCATCTCTCTGAGCAGAGTATTGCAAATTATCGTGGGATTTTGTCCGGCTCATTAAAATATGCAATCTATCCCTGCCAGTACCTGAAAACTAATCCCTGTACTTTTACCAGGCTGCCTTCTGTTCCTGTTTCGCAAAAGAAAAAGCAACATACAGAGCACATCTGTAGTCTTAAGGAATGGAACGATATTGCTGATCACTTTAATGGCAGTTACTATTATCTGCCGCTTATGATCTGCTATCATACCGGTATGCGTATTGGTGAATGTTTCGGACTTGACTTAAAACATGATATTGATTTTGACAGACATACGATATCGATCAATCGACAGTTGCAGCAAAATCTGGATGGTGAATGGGTTTATAAGAATCCAAAGTACGACTCTATTCGCACTCTAAAAATAGGCGCTACACTGGAATCCTTATTGAAATCTGAAATCAGTGTCATGGAAATGAATCGGTTACGATATGGAAAATACTATACAAAAACCTATGTGGATCCGGAGAATCATCTGCATTGGCTACCGGCAGATCAGGAAGTACCTGACGGATATTCCGAAGTATGGCCTATTGTAAAAGAAAATGGAGAAATGTTGACAAATAACCATATGAAGTATTGTACAAGAGTAATCAAGAAAAAGCTTGGATATGAAGACTTCCATCCTCACAGTATCCGGCATACACACGGAACTATTCTTGCAGAGAACGGAGTACCTATAAAGACTATCATGGAGCGGCTTGGTCACAAAAATATCAAGACAACTATTGAGCGTTATATCACTAACACCGATAAAATGCAGGATCAAGCAGTTGCTCTTTTTGAGGCTGCCATTAAATAAAAATTGTCTACCGCCTAAAAACGGTAGACAAATGGTTGACAAATAGCTGTTTTTAGTTGTTTAAAACGCCGCTTTTCCGCTAAAATACGGCATTAGTACTCTAAGGTTTCCATATACTTCATATAGCGTACTACCATAAGTGCGATCTTGAATGTGATAGCGTCTTCGAATACGCGGAGATCTAAACCAGTACTCTTCTGGAGTTTATCAAGGCGGTAGACCAGAGTGTTTCTATGGATATAGAGCTGTCTGGACGTCTCGGAAACATTCAGGCTGTTTTCGAAGAATTTGTCGATGGTTACTAATGTTTCTTCATCGAAATCGTCCGGAGATTTGCCGCCAAAGATTTCTTTGATGAACATCTTACACAGCGGAATTGGAAGCTGATAAATTAATCTTCCGATTCCCAGAGAACTGTACGCAATCACTTCTTTATCTCCAAAGAAAATCTTGCCAACATCGAGAGCCATACGGGCTTCTTTGTAAGAACGTGATACTTCTTTGAGTTCATTTACAATAGTACCATATGCCATATGAGTCTTACCATCGTTACCCATTCCAAGTGTATCGAGGATTGTGTGTGCAAGCTGATCCATCTCCGGATAATTCTCACCATCATCAAGTTCCTTAACTACAATGATACTCTTCTCATCTACTGCTGTGATAAAGTCTTTGCTCTTTCCGCCAAAAAGACTCTTCACGCTCTCCATGGAACTGTGATCTTTCTCCTGAGGCATCTCAAGAATCATTACTACACGGCGCACGTCTGCTTCAATATGCAGTTTCTTTGCACGGTTGTAAATATCTACAAGGAGCAGATTGTCAAGAAGCAGGTTTTTAATAAAGCTGTCTTTGTCAAAGCGTTCTTTATACGCTACGATCAGATTCTGAATCTGAAAAGCAGCAAGCTTGCCGACCATATAAGTATCTTCATCGTCACCATGAGCAACCAGAATGTATTCAAGCTGATAGTCATCACAGACTTTAAAATACTGAAAACCCTTTACCAGCTGACTGTCCGCCTGTGATTCTACAAAGGCCTGTACGTCTGGTGTTGCAATGGAAAAATCTGCAAATGTACTTGCAAGTACTTTGCCTTCTGTGTCGAGCACACAAAATTCTTTTCTGGAAATTTCTTTTAACCCTTCAAGAGTATTCTGAAGCACCTGATTCGATATCATCCAATTTCAATCCCTTCTCATCTATAGTTTTTGTTCGTGTTACCGCTTCTTTTGTTCTTCCGTTTTAACCATAAAAACTTATACCTGTATTGTATTTTAATACATATTTACCAAAAATAAAAGAGGAAAGAGAAAAAAACTTACAATTTTTTGTATATTTTTTTGGTTACTGTTCACACGCCACTATTCCGCGAGGTGTTTGGGCATGTATGTGGCAAAATTCCGAAATATACAGTGCACAATTATGCGATCAGCATAAATCCCGTTCATCGTAAAGCGTATTACTGCGTTACTTCTTTTCAATGAATCCTTCTCCGTGTACTTCTCTTGCATCTGTCACGATAACAAATGCTGCCGGGTCGATCTCGTCTACTTTTTCTTTAAGCATCACGATTTCTTTTTTGTTTACTACACAGAAGAGCATCAGTTTGTCCTGTCCGGAATACATACCTTTTGCATTGATACCGGTTACACCTCTGTCCAGATCATTAATGATCATGTCTGAAATTTTCTCCGGCTTGGATGTTATAATATAAGCAGCTTTGGAGAATTTCAGACCTTCGATCAATCCATCTGATACTTTTGTTACCAGATATACAGCGATAATAGCATAGAGTGCTTTATGAATGCCAAACACATACATACCTACTATTACAACTGCCGCATCAATGAACTGCATAATCTGCGCAATGGAATAATGCTGAAGATATTTCTGGATGATGGCCGCCATCATATCGGTTCCTCCGGTCGTTCCTCCGCCAAGAAAAACAAGGCCAATACCTACACCCTGAATCACACCTCCATAAAGTGCTGCCAGCAGGAGATCATCACCAGCGATATTCCATACCGGCTGCAATGCCAGCCATGCAGAAAGAGAAATCTCTCCAATCAGAGCTTTCCTTACAAAAGAGAATCCATGAATCTTCCATCCGATTAAAAACAATGGAATATTCAGTCCCATATTTGTCACCCAAAGAGGTATTCCACCATCTATAATTCCCTTTGTCCAGGCTTTTATAATAATAGCTACACCGGAAAATCCTCCTGTTACCATCCCGGATGCATCAAATACTGAGTTGATCGCCAGGGCCATCAGTCCGGTTCCCACTATAATCATTAAATATTCAAGAAGTTGTGATTTTTTTCCATTTGCCAGTTTCATCTTTCGCCTCCTGCGTTTTTATATATTTTTAGGGATTAACAGATAATATCATCCTATTCTCTGTCCGATCAGGTAAGTATCCGCATCCTGACCGGATCAAATCATGAACCTGCACAGATATCCGCAGTCAAATCTAATTTTTTCGATTGGATCAAGTACATATCACAATTGAAACAGCGTACTTGCCTGATTGAGTTAAATAAGATACCGCTTTATCACTGCGCTGTAATTATTTTCCTGTAAATTACAAGAACGGCAGCAATCCACAAAGGACTGCTCCCGCTCTTATTCTTACCTTATTTCTCAGGCTTATTGATAAAATTTACAAAATGATAACTCTCCATTATCTGGAAGTATTTTACGATTCTCGGATACAAAGGTTCAGCTTTCTCTCCGAATTCTTCTTTTACCAGTGCTGCAATGTCTGTCACTGTTTTCTTACCATCTATCAGCGGCCAGATGAATGTACCATTCGCATCCAGATGTACTTTTGTATATCTGGGTTTATTGAACAGCTTCTGGGCAATTGTGTTAAATGCACCCTTATTTTCTATTTCCAGCACCATTCTCCCCTTGATGTCCGTATGCCATTTCAGCTGTGGGGAACGTTCAGGGATGAGATCCAGATAATTGATCTGTGATTCTTTTTTCTTTTTACTCATTTCAGATATTTTTATCCTTGCCTAAATCAAGCTTTTTTCTTTTTCCAGATACTGAATTTCAACAGTAACAGGATCATAAGCACCATAAGGATCACGCCGCCGGCGTTTCCAAGGTTGATGCTTCCGGAAAGATCAAATACACCACTTACGTTTACAACTGCAAGAATTGCAAGTAAGATACCTACAAGACCCTCACCGGCGATCATACCAGCACAATAAAGTGTACCGTCTGTTGCCTGTGATTCTTTTGTCTTGGAATCAACGTTCTTTCTTCCGTCAACGAACATACGAACAACACCACCGATCATGATAGTAGCGTTGAGGTAGATTGGAAGGTAAAGACCAATAGCAAATGGCATAACCGGAATTCTTAAGATCTCCAGACCAAGTGCAAGGAATACACCGATGAATACCAGTGTCCATGGAAGTTTACCACCCATGATACCTTCTACGATCATTTTCATCAGAGTAGCCTGTGGAGCAGGTACTTCTGCGCTGCCGTATCCCCATGCAGAGTTCAGAAGATAAAGCACACCACCGATAGCAAGACCGGAAGCAACAACACCGATAAGTTCACCGATCTGCTGCTTTTTAGGTGTTGCACCAAGGAGATAACCTGTTTTTAAGTCCTGAGAAGTATCACCAGCGATAGCTGCGATGATACAGATTACAGAACCAATAGCGATAGCAGCTTTCATTCCGTCGATTCCAGTTTTTCCGGATGCTTTGATAACCATTGTTGCGATCAGAAGAGTCGCAATAGCCATACCGGATACCGGGTTGTTGGAAGATCCGATCAGACCTACCATACGGGAAGATACAGTTGCAAAGAAGAAACCGAATACTACGATGATCAGCGCACCGATCGGGTTTACCGGAATAGCCGGAACAAGCCAGATGATTGCGATCATAGCAACGATACCGATCAGGATAAAGTTCATTGGAAGATCCTGTGCAGTTCTTGCTGTACTTGTATTCTTGCCGCCTTTCATGCTCTTCATAGAGTCACGGAAAGTTGTAATGATCAGAGGCAGGGATTTGATCAGGGAAATGATACCACCTGTTGCAATGGCTCCTGCTCCGATATATTTCACATAAGTACTCCAGATAGCTGCTGCTCCACCATTTGCATAAATTGTTGCAATTGTTTCTGTTCCAGGATACATAACTGTATCAGCACCGAACAGACAGATCATTGGGATCAGTGCCATCCAGCCGATTAAAGAACCAACAAACATATAAGAAGCGATCTTCGGTCCTACGATATATCCAACACCGAGAAGTGCAGGATATCCTTCCATACCGATTTCACCTTTCAGTCCTTTAAATGCAACAGCAACATCTGCAGGGATTACTTTTAATCCGTCAACTACAAATTTAAATACTGCTGCAATTCCCATACCTGAGAATACGGTAGCTGCATTTGAACCGCCTTCCTCACCAGCAAGAAGTACATCTGCGCAGGCAGTTCCTTCCGGGTAAAGAAGTGTTGCATGCTCTTTTACGATCAGGGCATTACGAAGTGGTACCATAAAAAGTACACCAAGAATACCGCCGCAAAGTGCGATTAATGTGATTTCCACAAGGCTTGGCATTTCACAAAGTCCTTCTTCTGCCCAGAGGAACAGAGCTGGCATTGTGAAAATTGCACCGGCTGCCAGTGATTCACCGGCTGAACCGATTGTCTGGACCATGTTGCTCTCCAGAATGGAATTCTTCTTCATGATTTTGCGGATTACGCCCATGGAGATAACTGCTGCCGGAATGGAAGCAGATACAGTCATACCAACACGCAGGCCAAGGTAAGCGTTGGCTGCACCGAAGATGACTGCAAGGATTACACCCATAATGATGGATGTCGCCGTAAATTCAGGTGTGATCTTGTCCGCCGGAATATACGGTTTGAACTCTTTGTTTTCGTTCATGATTTCCTCTCCCTTTTGTATTAATTTATAAACAAATTCCATTATAGCGAAATATATACAAAAAGGCAAGGTGAAAATAATGGATTTTTGTACGCTTTACCATATTGACGTGATGATTTGATAAACTTCTACCTTGTTAGCGTTTTCTAACGGTACTTTTTTGCGTTGTTTTGTCTGTTTATTCATCGGAATCCAACTGTTTGATCAGATATCGTCCGACAATTCTGGAAAAACTTGAAATATCACGAATATAAGCAAAGTCCTTTCCAAAGATCTTTTTTTCTGTCAAAAGGTCTTTTTCTTCCCCTGCAAAGACTCCCAGAACACTGACCCCAAGGTTTCGAAGATGACGAACCTCAGTCGCAGTGTCATTGACTGCATATTTTCCCATATAAGGTTCCGGATTCTTTGCATGAGGTCTGTTTACAATGACGTCATATGGCTTGCCATCACTTAATATAATAAGGATTTTCTTTTCCTCCGGTCTCTGGAGCAGCCCATATCCTACTGTTTTAATGGCAAGACCATCTCTGTTATTGGAGGAAGTAACATAATTGAAAATATTTTCATTGGCCGATTGTGGATCATCATATTCCCTGAACCGATGAAGGATGGTGTAATCCCAGAATGTACAGAAACTCATGACACGATGAGGCAGATTCACATTGCTCAGTGCTTCACTGATGATATAAGCCTGTAATGCAACATCTCCCTGTCTTGACATCTGAGAACCACTTGCATCGATCAGCACATCTACCACAAAATCAGATGCATCCGCTTTCAATTCTCTTTTGAACAGATTTGCCTCACTGCTTCTGCCCACACGCCAAAGCCTGGATGGGATGATCGTACCTCTGTCTGAAAGTACTTCCTGTGTTTCACTTTTCAGCACCAGAGTTTTTCTCAGGAGATCTGTGAGAGATGCAATATTCTGTTTAACGATTCTGTGTTTGTCGTGGTAGAGCCAGATATTCTTATTTTTCAGGCGCACTGCATACTCATACTGATAGTTGCGTTTCACAGGATTCTTCAGGATTCCTTCTGTAAAATAGAGGCTGCAGTCTCTGTGAAGTTCCCGGCACATCAGATAATTCATACGTTTCTCTTCTGCAGGCGTAAGATAAGTTTTTCCAAAGTTCAGTTCTACATAGGTGTATGCCTTCTCAAGTTCTTCCTCAGTAAGGATCGTAATCTTATGTTTTGTCTGGCGCTGTTTTTCCATTTCTTCAGTAATACCGGTATCTTCCATATCAGTAATCTTATTTGCCATCTGTTCGATGTAACTCTCAAGGGCTTCCTCATAAAGTTCTTCTGTAAGGAAATCTTCCCAGTCATATTCTGTCAGTTCTTCCATACTGACTGCCATGACCTGCTCCAGAGTACCGTGATCCTTCTCAAAGTTCGGATCAATAATAGTATTATAGAGACTGTCAATTATTCTGATCAATTCCATAGTATCCGCAGCAGTCCGCGCTTCATAGACCATGTCACGGATTTTCCTCAGACGTTCTTCCACGTGGTGGTTTCCGTTTTCAAGTCTGTCTCTTAAGACTGCAATTTTCAAACGTCCGAGAATATCTCCGTATGCAGGCATCTGCTCAAATTCCTGATCCAGGATATCTTCAAAAGCCTGACGCTGCATTTCCCGGACTCCCGGACGTTCCTGACAGATTTTTTCTCCGATTGCCTCTTCTACACAAAGCTGAGCAACTGCAGTCAGTTCTCCCTCGCCTGCCTGGCAGAAAACCTTCTTTACCAAATACAGGCCAAGCATATCCTTATCATAATATTTAGCTAAAGCCCCCTGTTTAATTCCATCATATAGAGCGATTGCTTTTGAGCGAAGATATAGAGAAACGTCTACTTTCATATTTAAAGTATAATCTCCACTGATGGTCCAGAGAAGATTACGTATCCTGTTTTCCAGTTCCAGGCGGTAATCGTCAATTTCTACGATTTTCTCATCCTTCATAAACATCATCCCTTGTCCAGTCTGCCGGAATTCTGGTATTCACTATATCTTCTACAATTTCTTTCTCAAAAATATCAAAAGTCTTATTCACAACACCCATGGTGACTGCTTTTCTCGGCGAAAGTCCTGTTTCTACAATTTTCATGGCAGCAAGAAGCCCTCGCAGATCCAGAGGTTTCGTTGAAATCTCACTATTCGAAGCCTTAAGCTGTAAATCCAGAAATACACCAATAAACTGTGTTCTGGCATCTTCTTTTACTTTTGGGAACATCTGACGAAAAATGAATTCCAGGGATTCTTGGGTCTGAGCCGGCATATCTATGACCAGAAATCTGGAGACAAGTGCCTCATTCAATTCCTTTGTTCCTGCATATCCATAGTTCATAGTTCCAATAAACCGTGCTGCAGGATGAAGATCAATTTTATCATAGCCCGGCACATCAATAGAGCGACGATAATCCAGTGTAGCATGTAGAACGGAAACTGCATCGTTCTTGGCCATATTGATCTCATCAAGAATTCCAAATCCACCGTATTCTGCACACTGATAGATAGTTCCTTTGCGAAGTTTTACTTCATTATCCGCAAAAGTGTCTGTTCCGATCAGATCACCGCTATTTGTATTTACATGAAAAGAAACATTATACGCAGGACGATTGAAAATATATGCCAGATTCTCTGCAAGGATATTTTTTCCTGTGGCTTTGGGGCCTGTGAGCAGCAGATTCTCACCTTTAAGCAGTCCTGCGATAGCCATTTCCAGAATATCTTTTCCATAGAATGGAATAGATGGTTTCACGATTCTGCCGGCTGCTTCCGGTGCTACTTCATATTGGCTGCGAAATTCTTCTATTCTTTTTATCAGTTCAGAGGACACCTGCTGTTCCTCTAAAAACTTCAGTTCTTCCATTTAATTCTCCTTTAACTTTATGTGACTATTATAGTCCAGTTTGTATTTTAGAAAAAGACCGGTTATCTTTTTTCAGATCCACGGTCTTTTTATTATAGCATTTTTCTTTATTTTCTTACAACCTTATACTTCAAATACAAGATCTCCGTAAGACGGCATCGGCCACATTTCCTTGTCTACGATCATTTCCAGCTCATCTACTGGCTCACGTAAAGCTTCCATCGCAGGAACAACTTTCTCTTTGCAGAATACTGCTCTGTCTCGTCCTTCTGCATGTTCCGGAATCTTCTCTACCAGTTTGCTGAGTTTGCTCATAGCGCTGTTTGTACTCTTTAAGAGTTTGGATGCTTTCTTAAGCAGATCAAGCTGTACGCTTACATCGATCAGACCTTCACCTGCTGTCTTTACTGTGTTGATGGACTCACCAAGAACAGTTGTATATTTGATAACAGCAGGAATGATCTGTTTGGTTGCGATATCGATCATTGTCTTTGCTTCGATGTTGATCGCTTTGGAGTAAATCTCATATTTGATCTCTGCACGGGACTCCAGTTCTGTTCTGGAGAATACATCAAATGACTCGAAAAGTTTAACAGATTTCTCTGTAGTAAGTGCAGGAATAGCATCTACCATTGTCGGCAGGATTGGAAGGCCGCGGCGTTTTGCTTCTGCTTCCCATTCCGGTGCATAGCCGTTTCCGTTAAATACGATCTTCTGATGTTCTGTTGCATATTCTTTGATCAGATCATGTACTGCCAGTTCAAAATCAGGAGCATTTTCCAGACGGTCGCAGGCTTCCTTGAATACTTCTGCTGTAATTGTATTCAGAACTACATTACATCCTGAGATAGAATCTCTGGAACCCACCATACGGAATTCAAATTTATTTCCTGTAAAAGCAAACGGTGAAGTACGATTACGATCTGTAGCGTCTTTCATGAAATCAGGCAGTGTCTTAACACCTGTCTCCAGTTTGCTTCCTTTCTTGCTGTGTGTTGCTGTTCCTGTGTTGACCAGCTGCTCAAGGACATCCTCAAGCTGTTCTCCGAGGAATACAGAGATTACTACAGGAGGTGCTTCATGACCTCCAAGTCTCTGATCATTTCCTACATCTGCTGCAGATTCACGAAGAAGATCAGCATGTTCGTCTACTGCTTTCAGTATACAGGTCAGGACCAGCAGGAACTGGATATTGTCATGCGGTGTTTTACCCGGATCCAGAAGATTGATTCCATCGTCTGTTGTAAGGGACCAGTTGTTGTGTTTACCGGAGCCGTTTACACCTGCGAATGGTTTTTCATGAAGCAGGCAGCGCATTCCATGACGACTGGCTACTTTCTTCAGGATACGCATCATCATCTGGTTCTGATCTGCAGCAATATTGACCGGTGCATAAATCGGTGCAAGCTCATGCTGTGCAGGTGCAACTTCATTATGCTGTGTCTTGGCAGGTACACCAAGCTTCCAGCATTCTTCATTTACTTCTTTCATATATGCAGAAATTCTCTGACGGATGCTTCCGAAATAATGATCATCCATTTCCTGACCCTTAGGAGGCATGGCACCGAACAATGTTCTGCCAGTGTAGATCAGATCTTTTCTCTGGAGCCATTTTTCTTTGTCTACCAGGAAATATTCCTGTTCTGCACCTACGGACGGAGTTACTTTCTTAGAAGTAGTGTTTCCGAAAAGCCTGAGCAGACGGAGTGCCTGGGTGTTGATTGCTTCCATAGAACGAAGCAGCGGTGTTTTCTGGTCAAGGGCTTCTCCTGTATAAGAGCAGAACGCTGTCGGAATGCAGAGAGTTGCACCTGCTGCATCATGGCGAACAAATGCCGGTGATGTGCAGTCCCATGCTGTATATCCTCTTGCTTCGAAAGTTGCTCTTAAGCCTCCGGACGGAAATGATGATGCATCCGGTTCACCTTTGATCAGTTCTTTTCCGGAGAAGGACATCAGAACCTTGCCGTTATCCATTGGAGCTGTGATAAAAGCATCATGTTTCTCTGCTGTCACACCGGTAAGGGGCTGGAACCAGTGGCTGTAGTGTGTGGCACCTTTTTCAATGGCCCATTCTTTCATCTCATGTGCTACTACATCTGCGATTTCCATAGACAGCTCCTTGCCTTCTTCTATGGTTTTTTTCAATTCTTTGTAGATCTTTTTGGGAAGTCGTGCCTGCATGACGGAATCATTAAACACGTCACATCCAAAAGTCTCTACTACATTGATATACTCACCCATTTTATTTCTCCTTTTTATTTATTAACGGGGAAATGCCAATTGATTTGGTTTCCTCATTCTTGGTACTTTTAAGATACAGATTCAGTGCTTCATGGCAGTTCTCAATCTCTACCTGAGTATGGCTGCCTCCGAATTCACCGTCCAGGGTCCAGGATACTGCTTCCTCTGACGTAATAGTGACTCTGGCTGATTTAAAAGAATGAATCAGATCTGTATTATCCTCAGCTGTCAGCATTGCAGTCATAATTTCCTGCAACTCCAGTGGATTCTTCGGCCTTGTGATCATGGTCACTTCAAAAAGACCGTCATTCATGTCTACATTCTTGCCTGTGAGATTCTTAAATCCGCCTACTGATCTGGAATTAGTTACCATTCCAAAGATAAAGTCATCTTCTACTGTTAATTCTTCTGATTCAATTTTCATATGGTATGATTTGATATCGAAAAGTCGTTTGACTCCTTCCAGAAGATAGGCAACATGTCCCAGGATGTTCTTGAGATCCTGATCTGTCTGGTAGGCTACATCTGTAAAAAGACCGAAAGCTGCAATATATGTAAAGCTCTGGTTATTGAATCTGCCGATATCGCAATGATAAAGTTCCTCTGCCATAATCATGGTAGCTGCTTCTGTCATACTTTTCGGCATAAAAAGACTGTTTGCAAAGTCATTGGTGCTTCCTGCCGGAATATATCCGATTGGAATGGAACTGTTTTTCTCCATTACTCCGGTGACTACTTCGTCGAGAGTTCCGTCGCCGCCGCTGCATACGATGAGATCTACTTTGTTTTCGTATTCTTTGGCTTTTTCATAAGCATCTCTTGGTTTCTGTGTAGAATAGATAGTAACTTCGTAGCCGCCTTTATTGAATATATCTACAATATCAAGCAGGTTAGTTTTTATCTTGCCCTTGCCTGCTTTGGGATTGAAAACAAAGAGCATTTTTTTGTTCATTTCGAGCATTTCTCCTTTTTTTCAGAGTTTGGGGACGCATACAAACAGGGTATGCGGATTTCTATTTATATAATATAAGAAAAAAGGGGGTAAAAGTCAATGGGGAGTGGTAGCCAAAATAATTGGGGACGACATGAAATATTTTGGTATTTGGGGCGGTTTCGCGGGCCAGTAACTCTAGGTGTGTGGGAATCTGCTAAAAGCATGAGGAAAAATGCAAAACTCGCTCCGTTGCAAACTTCGCTCAGACAAGTTGCTATTTTTCCTCATAACGCAGATTTCCACGCACCAAGAGTTACTACGCTCGCTGCAAATGCCCCAAATACCAAAATATTTCATGTCTGTTTACTGGCTATATGTGTTGCAAATTACCTGTGACAGGTTATTGAATTTCTCCAATCAATTGTATATTATGAATTTCGGTCCTTTTCATACAATTACCTTACAACTTATTGGATTAATTGACTTACTATGAACACGTCATAGATTTGCAGTAATTTTATGTAGAAAGATATAGATTTGCATGGTAGAATGGAAGGTGTTGTTGAAGGAATAGAATGTATTCTTATAGAGAGGATTTTTATTATGATTAAATTGATTGCTTCTGATATAGATGGAACTTTAGTAAAGGATGGAACTCTGGCGATTGACAGAGAGTATATGGATGTTATCGGAAAACTGATTGATAAAGGAATTGTTTTTGTGGCCTGTTCAGGGCGGCAGTACCGGAGTGAGCGTAAATTGTTTGCACCGATTGCTGACAGACTACTTTATATTTCTGACGGAGGGACTGTTGTACGAACTCCGAAGGAAATTCTGAAAGTGGATACTATGCCGGACGAAATATGGAAAGGAATGTGTTCCATGGTTCGGGAAAACATGCCTTCCTGTGACTACTTTGTTTCTACTCCAGATTATGGCTTCGCCGAAGATGGTGGAAGCCGGATGTTTCACTGGCTGAGAGACTCATATGGATATGACATCCGGGAAGTTCCTGAAATGCTGAATCTTGAAAACGAGCAGGTGATCAAATTCTCTGTTTATCACCATAATGCCTGTGAAGAAATGTGCGCACCTTTATTTACACCTGCATGGAAAGATAAAGTCACACTTGCATCTGCCGGCAGAGAGTGGATGGATGCCACCCTACAGGGTTCAGGGAAAGCTTCTGCGTTAGCTTTTCTGCAGGAATATCTTGGAATTACATCTGATGAAACCTGCACTTTTGGTGATAATATCAATGACATTGAAATGCTTCAGGCATCCGGCCTCAGCTACGCCGTTTCCAACTCCCGTCCCGAAGTACAGGCCGCTGCCAAAAACACCTGCCCGCCTTACTGGGAAAACGGTGTTCTGCAGGTATTAAAAACCTTCCTCTAAATAAAATAATCAATATAATCTTCAACTCAAATTGCACATAAAATCATTCAAGAGATCAGCTTGTCAGCCCTCAGACTCTCTACTGTGTAAATAACTATACTCTCCTGCCAAGATGCCAGCTTGCGTATGCAGCCAGAAAACAGCGCAGAAACATAGTTGATGTCGCGTGCATTTGCAGGAGCTTTAGAACTTTTTAGCTGCTAAAAATATGCGTTATAAGAAAAATGGCCCACTGTCTGAGCCGCAAAATGCGGCGAGTTTGGGTCATTTCTCTTATGGTTTTAGCATATTCTTAGAAGCTTAGAAGTTCTTAAGCTCCGAAACCGCACACGACATCAACTATGTTTCTGCGCGTCCCCTTTTCACATCCTTAAACTTCCATTACCGCATCTTTCATAGATCTCACATATTCTTTTACATACGGCACACAATCTGCACCATATGCTGCACACAACTTGACGATTGCAGATCCCACAATTGCCCCGTCAGACTGTGCTGCCATCTTTTTCGCCTGCTCCGGTGTAGAAATTCCAAAACCTACCGCACAAGGAATATCTTTCGCTGCTTTCACCAGTTTCACCATCGCACCAATATCTGTCGTAATATTTGCTCTGGTTCCTGTAACCCCAAGTGAAGAAACACAATATACAAACCCCTCGGCTTCTTTTGCAATCTGCGCAATTCTCTCATGAGAAGTCGGCGCAGTCAGGGAAATCAGATCAATGCCATATTTCTTGCATACAGTATCAAACTCTTCTTTTTCCTCAAACGGCACATCCGGTAAGATCAGACCATTCATACCAATCTCTGCGGCAGTCTTGATGAAACGTTCTGTTCCGTAAGAGAATACTACGTTTGCATAAGTCATAAATACCATAGGAATGGAAGTGTTCTTTCTGATCTTTACTACCATATCAAACACTTTATCTGTTGTTACACCTCCGGAAAGCGCTCTTACATTTGCCCCCTGGATTACCGGCCCCTCTGCTGTCGGGTCGGAAAATGGAATTCCAAGTTCTATCAGATCCGCTCCTGCTTCCTCCATTGCGTAAACAAGCTGTTCTGTTACCTCCAGAGACGGATCTCCACAGGTAATAAATGGAATAAATGCCTTACCTTTTTCAAATGCTTCTGCAATTTTCTTATTCATGGATATCCTCCCCTCTGTAACGTGCGATTGCTGCGCAGTCCTTATCTCCACGTCCGGAGATTGTAATGACTACGATCTGGTCTTTGCTCATCTGTGGAACAATTTTCTTTGCGTAAGCTACTGCATGAGCGCTCTCGATTGCAGGGATGATTCCCTCTGTTCTGGAAAGATACTCGAATGCTTCTACTGCTTCTTCATCTGTAACAGGTACATATTCTGCACGTCCTGTGTCATACAGATGTGCATGTTCCGGTCCGATTCCCGGGTAATCCAGACCTGCAGAAATGGAGTATACCGGTGCAATCTGACCGTATTCATCCTGACAGAAGTAGGATTTCATTCCGTGGAAGATTCCCAGTTTGCCGGTTGCGATGGTTGCTGCTGTCTCAGCTGTGTTTACACCGCGACCTGCTGCTTCGCATCCGATCAGACGAACGTCTTTGTCATTGATAAAATTATAGAATGTTCCGATTGCATTGGAACCGCCGCCTACACATGCAAGAACTGCATCCGGAAGTCTGCCCTCTTTCTCAAGGATCTGCTCTTTAATTTCTTTTGAAATGATCGCCTGAAAATCGCGAACAATTGTTGGAAATGGGTGTGGTCCCATTACGGAACCCAGTACATAGTGAGTGTCAGAAATACGGTTTGTCCACTCTCTCATTGTCTCAGAAACTGCATCTTTCAATGTTGCTGTACCAGAGGTAACTGCATTTACCTTTGCTCCCAGAAGACGCATTCTGTACACATTTAACGCCTGACGCTCTGTGTCTTCTTTTCCCATGAAAATCTCACATTCCATACCCATGAGGGCTGCTGCTGTAGCCGTAGCTACGCCGTGCTGGCCTGCACCTGTTTCTGCAATGACACGAGTCTTACCCATTTTCTTGGCAAGAAGTACCTGACCAAGTACATTGTTAATCTTATGGGCACCTGTATGGTTTAAATCTTCTCTCTTTAAATATACTTTTGCACCTCCAAGGTCTTCTGTCATGTGGGATGCAAAGTAGAGACGTGATGGTCTTCCTGCATATTCGTTCAGAAGCTCTGTGAGTTCTGCGTTAAATTCCGGGTCATCTTTGTAATGGTTGTAGGCTTCTTCCAGTTCGATGACAGCGTTCATTAATGTTTCCGGTATGTACTGTCCTCCGTGGATGCCGAATCTTCCTTTTGACATCTGTGTTGTCCTCCTTGTGTATTCAAATTATGGTAATAATAAAAATCAATTTTTAGTTGTTTTATGCACCAGATTCACTGCTTCCAGAATTTTGCTTCTGTCTTTTACACCATCCGTCTCTACGCTGCTGCTCAAATCTACCGCATAAGGGCTGATCATGCAGACTGCCTGTTCAAGATTGTCAGGACCGAGACCTCCTGCCAGGAAAAATGGTCTGGTTATCTCCGGGATCAGGGTCCAGTCAAAGGTTTTACCGGTTCCTCCGCCTCCCTGGTCCAGCAGGATATAATCTGCCGGGCTTTGTAATGCCAGTTCAATATCCCTGACCGTTTTTACGGAAAAGGCTTTAATGACCTGATGTCCTGTGTTTTTCTGAATTCTTCTGATGTAAGCTTCGTCTTCCTGTCCATGGAGCTGTGCAATCTGGATGGTTCCATCGAGAAGCAGTTCCTCTACCCTTTCCGGGGAAGCGTTTACGAAAACGCCCACTGGGATGATATCCGGGCGCAGGTCTGCGGTAAGAACTCTTACCTGGTCTCCTGTGATATTTCTGCTGCTTTTTGGAAATTCTATGATAAATCCGCAGTAATCTGGTTTTGCCTCATTTACATAGGTAATGTCTTCCGGGCGTTTCAGACCGCAGATCTTGATTTTGGTTCTTTGCTGTAATTCTATGGTCATGTTAAGTCCTCCGCAGATGATAGTTTCTATCTCAACGTAATGGACTGCCATTCAGACTTTCCAGAGCTGCTTTCTTGTCCGGGCTTCGCATGAGTGTTTCACCGATCAGTACGGCGTCTACCTGATTTTCATAAAGAAGTCTGATGTCGTCCGGAGTGCGGATTCCACTTTCAGAGACAAATACTACGTTGTCCGGTGCCATTTTTCTAAGACGGATGCTATTGTTCATATCTACCTGGAAAGTTCTGAGGTCACGGTTGTTTACTCCGACGATCTCTGCTCCCAGATTTAAGGCTCTGTCTACTTCATACTCATCATGTGCTTCTACCAGCGCATCCAGTCCCAGCTCTTTTGCAAGCTGTCTGTAGGCTCTCAGAGCGCCGTCATCAAGGATTGCACAGATAAGAAGTACTCCAGAAGCTCCCAGGGATTTCGCCTGGTAGATCATGTATTCATCTACTGTGAAATCTTTGCGGAGCACTGGAATCTGTACGGTGGATGCGATTTCTTTCAGATACTGATCGGAACCCTGGAAATAAAAAGGTTCTGTGAGGCAGGAGATCGCGCTTGCACCTGCCTGTTCATATTCCTGTGCGATTGCCAGATACGGGAAATCCGGTGCGATCAGGCCCTTGGACGGGGATGCTTTCTTTACTTCGCAGATATAGGACATGCCATCTTTCTGCAGTGCCTGCAGGAATGTCATTTTCTGTGATGCGATTTTATTGATCTCCTGAATTCTGTTCTCCAGTTCGGAGATGGAAACCTGCGCTTTTTCTTTTGCGATTCGCTCGGTTGTTCTGACTGCAATTTCTTCTAATATGTTTTTCATAAACTCTATGACTGTTCTTTCAAATTATTTATTTGTCTCTTCTACAAATTCTTCCAGTTTCTTCAGTGCTGCTCCGCTGTCGATAAGGGATTCTGCAAGTTTTACACCATCTTCTATGGAAGCTGCTTTTCCTGCGATATATAGTGCCGCTCCTGCGTTTAAGCAAACAGCCTGACGCTTCGGACCTCTTTCTTCTCCTTTTAAGATTGCTTTGGTGATCTCTGCGTTCTCTGCAGGAGTTCCGCCTGTCAGGGCACCTTTCTCACATTTTTCATAGCCGAACTGCTCCGGAGTGATCTCATAGGATGTAAACTTACCATCTTTGATCTCACATACAGATGTCGGTGCACACATGGAGATCTCATCCAGACTATCCTGTCCGTAAACAACCATTCCTCTGTTTACTCCAAGGTTTGCCATTACCTGTGCAAGCGGTTCTACCAGCGCATTATCATAGACACCCATCAGTTCCATATTTGCACCTGCCGGGTTGCTTAACGGTCCAAGAATGTTGAATACAGTTCTGATACCCAGCTCCTTTCGGATCGGTGCCACATACTTCATTGCAATGTGATAGTTCTGGGCAAATAAGAAACAGATGTTGATCTTTTTCAGAATTTCAGCACTGTGTTCCGGTGGTAAGGTAATCTTAACTCCAAGAGCTTCCAGAACGTCTGCTGCACCTGATTTGGAAGAAGCCGCTCTGTTTCCATGTTTTGCCACGGGAACACCGCCTGCTGCGATCACCAGTGAGGAAGTAGTTGAAATATTAAATGAGTTAGCTCCGTCTCCTCCTGTACCTACGATTTCCAGAACATCCATGTCATGAAGAAGTTTGATACAGTGTGCTCTCATACCTGCTGCAGAAGCTGTGATCTCATCAATAGTCTCTCCTTTTAAGGATAAAGCGGTAAGATAAGCAGACATCTGTACCGGTGTTGCCTGACCGCTCATGATTTCGTCCATTACGGTTTCTGCTTCTGCGTATGTTAAATCCTGTTTCTTTGATAATTTGATAATGGCTTCTTTAATCATTTCTTACTACCTCCATAAAATTCTCTATCATTACTCTGCCATCCGGTGTCATTACAGATTCAGGATGAAACTGTACTCCGAATACAGGATATTTTGTATGTTCTACTGCCATGACTTCACCGTCTTCTGACTCTGCGGTCACTTTCAATTCTTCAGGCAAAGTGTCTTTCAATGCTGCCAGAGAATGATATCTGGCTGCTGCAAAAGTTTCCGGCAGACCTTTGAAAAGCTGACTTTCACATGTTTTGTACATCAGCTTTTTCTTTCCATGCATCAGTTTCTTTGCATAGGATACGGTTCCGCCAAAGGCTTCGCAGATAGACTGATGGCCCAGACAAACACCAAGGATCGGGATCTTTCCTGCAAATTCTTTGATTGCCGGGATACAAATACCTGCATCTTCCGGTCGTCCCGGACCAGGGGATAAAATGATTGCTTCCGGTTTCATCTCTGCGATTTCTTCCAGTGTACACTCATCATTTCTCACTACTTTGATATCCGGTTCTACAGCTCCGATGAGCTGATATAAATTATAGGAAAAGCTGTCATAATTATCGATCAGTAATATCATTCTAATCCCTCCTGCGCCTGTTCAATTGCCTGCACCACGGCTCTTGCCTTATTGCAGCATTCCTGGAATTCTTTTTCCGGGACACTGTCTGCCACGATTCCGGCTCCGGACCGGATACAGATTTCTCCGTTCTTCTTGTAGACCAGTCGGATTGCAATACAGGTATCCAGGTTTCCTGCAAAATCCAGATAACCGATGGCCCCTCCATAAATACCTCGTTTACTCTGTTCCAGTTCTTCAATGATCTGGCAGGCTCTGAATTTCGGTGCTCCGGAAAGGGTTCCTGCCGGAAGTATGGAATCCACTGCATCTACAGCATCTTTATCATCTCTAATGATTCCTGTTACTGTGGATCCCAGATGCATAACATGTGAAAAACGCTCTACGCAGAGATATTTCTCTACTTTTACAGTTCCGATCTTGCTGATCTTTCCGATATCGTTTCTGCCCAGATCTACCAGCATGTTATGCTCTGCCAGTTCTTTTTCATCTTTGAGAAGTCCCTCTTCAAGAGCTTTGTCCTCTTCTCTTGTCTTTCCTCTTGGTCTGGTTCCTGCCAGAGGGAATGTACTTAATGTGCCGTTTTCCAGCTTCGCAAGCGTCTCAGGAGAAGCACCTGCCAGTTCGATATCATCACTGGAGAAGTAGAACATATATGGAGATGGATTGGATGCACGAAGAACACGGTAGGTATCAAACAGGCTTCCGGTTGCTTTTGCACGCATCGGGTTGGACAGTACTACCTGAAAAATATCGCCTTCTTTGATATAATGTTTAGCTTTCTCCACCATATCTGCGTATTTTTCTTTTGGAAACTTTGGTTGAATCTCTGACTGAAGTTTCAGCGGTTCGAATTCCATGTGTTCGCCGTCTCGGATAAGCTGTGCCATTTCATCCAGTTTTTTTACTGCTGTTTCGTAAGACGCTTCAAGATTATCTGTCATTACACCAGTGATCAGGAGTACTTTTTGTTTGAAATGATCAAATACAATGACCTGGTCAAAGAGCATTAAGTCCATATCTCTAAAGTCCTGCTGCTCTTTATCCTCAAGCTTCAGTTTTGGTTCGCTGTATTTGATGTAGTCGTAGGAAAAATATCCTACCAGACCGCCTGTAAAAGGAGGCATATCTTCCATTACAGGAGTTTTGTATTCCCGGATAATCTCACGGAGAGTATCTCCTGGATGTGTAACCTGTTTTATTGTTTCTTCGTCTTTTCCCTGAGAATCTGTTTTTCTGATTTTCAGAGTACCATCTGTACAGGTGATTTCCATGGATGGTTCATATCCCAGAAAAGAATATCTGCCCCACACTTCTGTCTGACTGGCACTTTCCAGCAGGTAACAGTGGCGGCTGGCTTTTCGCAGAGTACGCATTACTTCTACCGGTGTGTATCTGTCTGCATAAAGTTCTCTGCACAAAGGAATGCGACGGTATTCTTTTATCTTTGCAAGCTGTTTAATAGTTTCTAATGTTGGATACATGGGAACACCTCCTGTAATTGATCAAGTATCTGCCCGGAGAACTTTTTATATTATAGAAACATTATGGAATAATTTCTTACTAATATAAAAACGCCCGCCCATGACAGAATTTTTGTTTCTGTCAAGGACGAGCGTATATAATTCACCCGCGGTGCCACCTTGATTTACGGTATGATCCGTACACTTTGCGAAATACCTTCATATTTCCGGCAACTGACGTATGCCTTACGTCGCAGGATACTAAGCTGATTCTCCATGCCTTTCACTGCGCCCTCAGCGGCCCATTTGGCAGACTGCATTTCCACCCGGCTCTCACCTTCCCGGATTCTCTGTGCGCGCATGACTGCTTTGACTTCCGCTTCATCGGTTTAGTCTGTTAAATTAATTAACAATTTACCACTACTAACTTCATTTGTCAATCCCTAAATTGAAATCATTTGGTATTTTTTATTATTTTGATAGGAAATATACGGAACAGGTGTTCACAATCGTGTATCACAGATAAAAACATTCTCTTTGATATCTGCTTATAACTCAATAACTGCTTCGCAGTTTGGTATAAAAAGAAAGCGCGAAGTCCACTATTTATGAATTTCACGCTTTCTGCTGTTTCTTCTATCCTCAGATAGTTCTACAATTTATTTATTCTTTTCTTCCTGTCTCTTGATATCCAGAATCTCTTCTGCAATTTCTACTTCGGATTTCTCATCCGGTGGAAGCACAATATTCAGTACGATTGCAAATAATGCAGCAGGTACGATTCCAGAACCGCCGAAGATCAGTGTGATTGCCTGCGGAAGATGTGCAAGGACTGCAGAGTTTGCGCCAAGTCCATATCCAAGACCAAGTGCAACAGAAACGATAGTTACGTTTCTCGGAGTTACCGGCCACTTGGTGATCAGCTGGATACCGCTGACTACGATAGATGAGAACATCATAACTGCTGCACCGCCAAGTACACTCTGCGGCATAATGGAGATCAGCGCCGCAAGTTTTGGAAACAGGCCGCATGCAATCAGGAAAATACCGCCGGTCGCAATGGAGAATCGGTTTACAACTTTATTCATGGCAACCAGACCTACATTCTGACTGAATGAAGTGTTCGGAACTACACCAAATATCGCTGCCAGTGAAGATCCAAGACCATCACACATAACACCGCCTGAAAGCTCTTTGTCTGTAGCTTCTCTTCCAAGTCCGCCCTCTGTGATACCGGAGATATCCCCTACTGTCTCGACAGCAGTTACTACGAACATGATGCAGATCGGAACGATGGCTTTTGCATCAAATACCCATTTAACAGGCATAATCTTCGGTACTGCAAACCAGGATGCACTTGCTACTTTGTCCCAGTTTAATACCCAGGATTTGGTTGCTTCTACAGTTGCTCCTGCATCATCTACATAAGTAAATGTAGTCGGCAGAACTGCTGCCATGATGCTTACCAGCACATAACCTACAATAATTCCGATCAGGATAGATGCAAAACTTGTAAATCCTTTGGTTCCGTGTTTCAATGCAATGATAACAATCAGAACCACAAGACCTACGAAAAGATTTTCCAGTGAACCGTAATCCTTAGAAGAGCTTCCGCCTCCAAAGGAGCCGATGCCAACTGAAATCAGTGAAAGACCAATTGAAAGTACAACAGTTCCCGTTACTACAGATGGAAAAAACTTTCTCAGTGGTTTAAGGAAACTTCCAAGTACTGTCTCAAAGAGACCACCAATAAAGGATGCTGCCATAATAGCACCGTAAGCGACTACGCCGTTTCCCATAACTCCGGCAACGCTCTGACATACGCCGATAAAACCGGAACTGGTTCCCATAACAATCGGAAGTTTACCACCGACCGGTCCGATAGTGAATACCTGAATTAAGGTTACAATACCTGCAATGAGCATAGCATTCTGCAAAAGTGCTACCTGTAATTCTCCGCCAGGTTCAATTCCGCAGGCTGCTGTAATGATCAGAAGGGGCGTAAGGTTTCCCACAAACATGGCCAATACATGCTGCAGCCCAAGGGGAATCGCCAATTTCAGCGGCGGCCTTCCGTCAAGATCATAAGGTGTTGCTGTGTTTTTCTCTTGTTTCTCCATTCCTTTCCCTCTCTTTCGTGGATGTTAATAGGCGTTTGCAAAACGCCACAAGCCGCATAAATACGGCATTTTTTGTTACCAAAAAAGAAATAACCCCTCACTGGATATGGTATAATAGAGTTGCCAAGAAACTATAAACCATGTACCCAAGAA
>ENA-OQKY01000732-OQKY01000732.1-human-gut-metagenome-genome-assembly--contig:-NODE-732-length-26224-cov-8.626509_pt1 | contig 26224 bp, 19 predicted proteins | sample MGYA00242652_ERZ504805 | MGnify/ENA primary metagenome ERZ504805 (study PRJEB26092, sample SAMD00036400) | human gut metagenome | host: Homo sapiens | study: EMG produced TPA metagenomics assembly of... | reverse complement strand
CACAGGTCTATGGTGAACTAAGCATTATGTATGAGGGACGCTTACCGGAATAATAAAAAAGGTCAAAAAGACGGGCGGATTTCCCGCCCGCTCTTGACATGCAATTTTGTAACTGTTATATATAAAATAAAGGCGAAAAGCTGATTTCATTCCAGTTTTCCGCCTATCATTATCATAGAAGATCTTATTTACAGACTTTTCTTCATAGTCTCAGATTTAGGTCACTGATAAATTCTGACACAATGAAATATCTACACACAAGCAGTCCAGATTGACCCACTTTAGCAAAAGAAAGGAGACACCATGTTCATGTCAATGGTGTCTTTTTTTAGTATTGTTAAATCCCCTTTCCCATAATGCATTGATATAGGTAAGAAAAATCACCCCCTGTTTTTCCCTTTATCAACTGATGCTTTGTATCCATTTCGAAAGATGTAATCGTCTGTCCGGAAATCAACTCTATCTTTCTCCCCTGATTTGCACAATGAAAATATAAAATAACCTGTTCGCCAATTATCTCAATCCCAAAATTCATTGGAACAATATAGGCTTCATTCTTATCCACTAACCCTAAACGGCAGCACTCACAATTTTTCATGATATCTGTCATTTTCAAAAAATCAGTAACTTCCCTATCTACTCTTCTCATTGCAGATTGCCGCCTTGTGCAACTTTACTCCCGGTTATATTTTCAAATAATTTTATCATAAACATGCTGAAAATAAAAGCCGATAAATCTTCCTACTCGCTAACAGCTTACGCGTCTTCCGCTGCGCCGCTCGTCTCTACTTCGTTCCGACTCGATAACGGCTTACGCCGTTATATAAAAAAACAAAACAGACCTTGGAAAAATGCACGCACTTTTCCAAGGTCTGTTTTGTTTTTTTCCGCACAGCTTATAACTTTTCTCAATATTATGCACAGCTTGTAGCTTTCTCAAACTGTGAATTATACAATTCTGCGTAGAATCCGTTTTTCGCAATGAGTTCCTCATGATTTCCCTGTTCGACGATATCGCCGTCTTTCATCACAAGGATCATATCCGCATCGCGGATCGTAGACAAGCGGTGTGCGATCACGAAGCTTGTTCTTCCTTTCATCAGGGTATCCATCGCTTTCTGGATCTGGATTTCGGTTCTTGTATCTACCGAACTTGTCGCTTCATCCAAAATCAAGATCTTCGGATCTGCGAGGATCGCACGGGCGATCGTGAGAAGCTGTTTCTGACCTTGGGAGACATTGCTTGCCTCCTCGTTCAGTTCCATATCATAACCGCCCGGCAGCGTCTGTACAAACCTGTGCACCCTCGCCGCCTTTGCCGCTTCGATCACTTCCTCGTCCGTCGCATCCAGTTTTCCGTACTTAATGTTATCTTTAATACTTCCATGGAACAGCCATGTATCCTGCAGAACCATTCCGAACATCTGCCGCAATTCACTTCGGTTGAAGTCTTTTACATTGTGTCCGTCGATTAGGATCGCCCCGCTGTTGACATCATAAAAACGCATCAACAGTTTGATCATCGTCGTCTTTCCTGCTCCGGTCGGACCGACGATCGCGATCTTCTGTCCCTCTTTGATCTTCGCCGAGAAATCATTGACGATGATCTTATCCGCATTGTAACCGAAATGTACATGATCAAATTCCACATTTCCCTGCAGACCGTCTACCGATACCGGATCCGGCACTGTCTGGTCTTCCTCTTCTTCCTCCAGGAATTCAAAAACCCGCTCCGATGCCGCCGCAGTAGACTGCAGCATATTCGCCACCTGTGCCATCTGCTGGATCGGCTGTGTAAAGTTACGGACATACTGGATAAAGGACTGGATATCTCCGACTTCGATCGTCTTTTGGATCGCCAGATATCCGCCAAGGATTGCAACCACCACATAGCCGAGGTTTCCGACAAACTGCATGATTGGCATCATCAATCCGGAGAAAAACTGAGATTTCCATGCGGAATCATACAGTTTATCGTTGGTCTCTTCAAATTCCGTGATCACATCTTTTTCTTTATTAAATGCTTTCACGATATTGTGACCGGAATATACTTCCTCCACCTGTCCGTTCACTTCTCCCAAATATTCCTGCTGCCCGCGGAAATATTTCTGGGAACGTTTCATAATACCGGAGATCAGTCCCATAGAAACCGGCAGGATCAACAGTGCGACAAGTGTCATCAACGGACTGATGGAAAGCATCATCACCAGCACACCGATCAGGGTTGTCACCGATGTAATCATCTGCGTTGCGCTCTGATTCAAACTCTGTCCCAATGTATCCACATCGTTCGTCACGCGGGAAAGAACTTCTCCATGCGTTTTTGTATCAAAGTAATTCATCGGCATCCGATTGATTTTTTCCGATATCTCTTTTCGGAGACGATACGTCGTCTTCTGGGAGATCCCGGACATCAAATATCCCTGAATAAAGGAAAATGCCGCGCTGATCACATATAATCCCAATGTAAACAACAGGATTTCTCCGATCTTCTCAAAGTCCATTCCGGCGCCTCCGGACACTTTGCTCACCAGTCCGTTAAAAATCTCTGTTGTCGCTTTTCCGAGTATTTTCGGACCTACGATATTGAATACCGTTCCGCCTACCGCGAATAAAAATACAAAGAACATCTGCACTTTAAACATACTCAGATAATGGAGCAGTTTTTTGAGTGTTCCTTTGAAATCTTTTGCTTTCTCTCCTTCTCCCATCCCGTGCATCGGTCCATGTCCCATGTGCCTGTGTCCGGTATGTCTTCCCTGTTTTTCACTCATTTTCATTCGCCTCCTTTCTGCATCCCTGCTTTCAGTTCCTCTTCCGAAAGCTGTGACGCCGCAATCTGCCGGTAAACCTCACAATTCCGAAGCAATTCCTCATGCGTGCCTTTTCCGACGATCTGTCCGTCGTCCAATACAAGGATCTGTTCCGCATGCAGGATCGTGCTGATCCGCTGTGCCACGATCAAAACGGTACTGTCTGCCGTTTTCTCTCTCAATGCCCGACGCAGTGCAACATCGGTCTTAAAATCCAATGCCGAAAAACTGTCGTCGAAGATAAAGAGTTTCGGATGTTTTGCGATCGCACGCGCAATGGAAAGCCGTTGTTTCTGTCCGCCTGATACGTTGGATCCGCCCTGCGCGATCGAGCTGTCATATTTCTTTCTCTTTGTCTCAATAAACTCCGTTGCCTGCGCGATCTGAGCCGCATCTTTCATCTCCTCGTCCGAACCGTCCGGATTGCCGAACATAATATTGGATGCGATCGTTCCGGAGAACAGTACGCCTTTCTGCGGAACATATCCGAGCTTCTCCCGAAGATCATGCTGTGCAACTTCACGGATATCCAAACCGTCCAATGTGATCTTTCCCTCTGTCACATCGTAAAAACGAGGAATCAGATTGACAAGCGTTGACTTACCGCTTCCGGTACTTCCGATGATCGCGGTTGTCTCTCCCGGTTTCGCCTCAAAAGAAATATCATGCAATACATCTTCACTGGCTCCCGGATATCGGAACGAAACGTGATCGAATTTCAGAACGCCGTCTGCTTTCTGCGGGATCAAAAGCGGCTGTTTCGGGTCGTTTATGATCGTCTTGCTTGAAAGCACTTCGTCCACACGCTCTGCTGCAACCGCCGCTCTCGGCAGCATGACCGAGATCATACAAAGCATCAAAAATCCCATGATGATCTGCATCGTGTACTGGATAAACGCCATCATATCGCCGACCTGCATCTGTCCGTCGTTGATCCCGTTTGCTCCGACCCACACGATCAGCACGGAAATTCCATTCATGATCACCATCATGACCGGCATCATAAATGTCATTGCACGATTGACAAACAAATTCGTTTTTGTCAGATCCATGTTCGCCTTATCGAACCGTTTTTCCTCATGTTTTTCCGTACTGAATGCACGGATGACTGGAAGTCCCGTCAGGATTTCCCTTGTCACAAGATTCAATCGGTCAACCAGTTTCTGCATGATTTTGAACTTCGGCATCGCCACGACAAACAAAAGCAGCACGACCAACGCGATCAATACTACGGCCAGCCCGATGATCCAGGACATCGATACGTTTGTCTGGAACACCTGATAGACGCCGCCGATCGCCAGGATCGGCGCATAAAGCACCATTCGAAGCAGCATGACCATCAGCATCTGGATCTGCTGGATATCGTTCGTACTTCTTGTGATCAGTGATGCGGTTGAAAAATGATCCAGCTCATTGTTGGAAAATCCGACGACTTTGCGGAATACTCTTCCACGCAAATCCCGTCCGGCTTTCGCACCGACGCGGGATGCCAGAAATCCGACCAGAACACTGGCAATCATCCCAAGAAATGCAAGCGCGATCATCTTGCCGCCTGTCACAAACATATACTTCAGCTGGATCTCATCGACATCCATCCCAAGATCCTGATACGTGGTTTTCACATATCCGATTCCTGCCTGTTCCACGATCATATCCGGCATATCCGACATCTGTGTGCGGATCTCTTCCACCATCTGCGTCATCTGTTCCGGCGGCATCATCGCAAATACATCAAAAATCGTCGCGTCCTCCGGCAGCATTCCCTGCGGGATCTGCCCCATGATCTGATCTTCTATCTCTTTTGTTTCTTCACTGCCCGACTCAAAACCGGCAGTCACCATCATCGGAAGTCCCATGATCTTACCGAGATCTTCCATCTCTTCCTCATTTTCAAGGACAGATTCTTTCAGCACATACGCCTCTTTTTCATACAGGTCTCCATTCTTTTCATATGCGTCCTGCACGGTTTCTTTCTCTGTCTCTTCCGAAACAAACAAAAGTACTTTGTTCATTTCTTCCACGGAAATTGCTTCGGGAATCGTCTCGTCAACTCCGCCCTGCTGGATTCCGACATTTACAATATCCGAAGTATATGCCGGCAGGGACAGATCGCAGTATGCCTGGACAAACAATATGGCAAGGATCGCCAACACTGATTTCCAGTACATTCCCATGTACTTAAATAATTTTCCCATGACCCGTTTCCTTTCTGTTCTGATTTTTATGTCTGTTTTGTTCTTATGTTTGCTCTTATGTTTCTTCTTGCATCCGGTTTTCGTATCCGCCTACAACTTGATCGGGTGCTTCCAGATATCCGGAGATCTTCCCTCTACCAGATTATCTCTGACCTGCGTCAAAAGCCGACGGAGCAGAAGCTTTTCTTCGGTATTCATCCCTTTATAGATCCGTTCCTCGATCTGTCTGCTCACCTCTCCGATATGCTCCAGATATGCACGGCTCTTTTCCGTCAGGCTCAGCCGAAGTACGCGCTGATCGTGCGGATCCGGCGTCCTTTTGATGTAATCCATCTTTTCCATCTTCTGGATAGCCGCTGTAATCGAAGGCGGTGTCAGGTTCAGCCGCTCTGCCAGTTCACGCTGCGACATTTCCCCGTCCAGACTCAATACAACCAGGATCCCCGCCTGACCCGGCTTCAGATCGTAAGGTTCAAACATTTGCTTCGCATAATATTCACTTAAATGTGAAATCTGTCCCAAAATGCCCATCACCGGCATTTCTACTCGTTCCACATAAATTCACCCCTTTCTCTATATAGTTAGATATCTAATCATTATTCTATATTTCTGCACAGAAAAATGCAATATTCAATTTCATTTTTCACATTTTTTTAATAATTATAGACAAAATTTAGTTTGATATTTAATTATTATCACAATGGTTTTTCGCAAAATTTTAAAAAGAAATTCAGGAAGTAAAAAAGGATTTCCTGCATGTCAAAAAAGACAGAGGTCTTTCCGATCATTTGACCGGTTTCCTCTGTCTCAAATGTCTGTATCAAATTCATCGTACCTCTATTGTCGTGCTCCTATGCTTCCAGATACATCTCCCGCAGTCGGAATCGTTTTTCCTCTGTAATTCCGATTTCTTTTTCCAGATATCCCTCAAGAGATCCGTAACGCTCCTCGATCACATCCAGAGCTTTTTCAAGATACGCCGGATTAACGCCTCCGGCAACCGCACGCATATCTACCATCTCCTCTTCTGTCAATCCGAGACCTGCAAGCTTTGTTTCCATTTTCTTCAAAATATCCTGAAAATACACATTCGTCAAACGATAATCTTCCATGATCGTCTGCCGATCCGCCCCCAAAACCGCCAGTAAAAATGCCGCTCCCAATCCGGTCCGGTCTTTTCCCGCAGAACAGTGCCAGAGGACCGCGCCCTCTTTATGCTCCGACAGGCAGTCAAAAAACTGACGATATCCACGCATCGATACCGGATTCATCACAATATCCACATACATATCCGCAATCCGGATTTTTCCGCCGCGGATTGCTTCAACCAGCTTTTCCAACGGAACTCCCTCTCCTGACGCCGACGCTGCCATGCCTGCCGTCTGATCTCCTTGTTCATCCAGAATCCGGATCGGATGACATACGACACCGTCCAGCTCCGGATCCGGCGCTGCCTCACACTCAAAACTGGTCCTGAAATCAATCAGATCCGTCAGATGATAGTGTTCCAGAAGCCGTCTTCTGTCAGCCTCCGATAGTTCCGAAAGAGCGCCCGTCCGAAGCAGCACACCTTGTTTCACTTTGCGCCCGTCTGCTCCGATATAACCGCCCAGCTCTCTTGCATTTACAATCTCCTCAAGTCCGATCGACTGCGGAAACATGTTTGTATCGATCGTGTTTTTCAGCTGCATCTTCTTAACCTCCTGTATTCCTCTTTTCCTTATTTATACTTCCGCCGGATCGGTGTCCTGTGTGCGTTCGATACTTCCCGGTCGTTTCATCGTTCTGACATGGATCCCGTTAATCTCAATGTGATCGTCTACCGGGATCACAAGACATTGCCTGCCATCGATCATCCTTGTCTCGATCAGATCGGAACGCTCCGGATTCACCTTGATCACCACATCCGGCGTTTCGATATGGAACTTTTTTGTCTCGGCAATGTTTGCGGCAAGAAGTGACGTCTTTTCTCCCGCATTTTCTTCAAACACCTGATCAAACGACTCCATCTGTTCATTAGAAACACCGCTGTTCTCAAAAATTTTTTTCATATCTGTCTTGTCCAATGCAAGAGGTTCCGGCTCTTCTTTGTGTTCCTCGATCAGATCGTTCAGCGTATCGTGGATATTCCGCACCGTCTCATAATCTCCGTCCTCGCCTAGCGTATCTTCGATCAGCGCCTGAAACGTCTCTTTCTGCGTATCCGCCGACATCGGCATTTTTGCGCCCAGTACCTGATTGATCAGTTCTTCCTGCAGATCCGAAGATTTCTTCGTATAATAAAGTACGCCGTGCAGATCGGTATTACGGTCATTAAACGCCGGGAACAGAAAGCCTTTGTCCGGCATATCGACGATCCAGTCCCGGATCCGGTCTTCGATCCGGTTATCCTCCGCATTATAACAAAGTCCTGCTTTTGAGAGGGAGACCGGACAAATGCTGCAGAGCAGATATTCGTAAACGACATCCGACGCATCATACATTTCCAGATCATCCGAAGATTTTCCCGGCACATCATACATTGCATGGATCAAAATAATATAATAATTCTCTTCATATATGTAATTCTCGATCACCTTATCGTAAAACTCTTCCAACAGCATATCGTCCTGCAACTTGCTGTTTTTCAGTTTCAGAAGAAATTCCTGCGTTCCTCCCGGCATCTCCTGCTCAAGCGGAAACTCCATATTCAGCATATTCTTCCCGATCGTTCCCGATAACGTCTTCTTAAAAATATCAAAATATTTGAACGCCTCTTCCTCCGGCAGCGACAAAAACGCCTCCCTGGACTGCAGACGTTTGCTTTTTTCGTGATCGACATAGCAGCCGCAGATTCTTGTGATCGCACAATTTGCCGGAGAAAACTGCTTTCGGATCTCGAGCACCTCTTTCTTATTCATTACACGTCCCTCTTTCTGTAAGATTCCTCACTGCGGCATACCGTCGCTTCACGAACAAAACAGCCTACGCCGCAGCTTCTTCTCTATTCTACACTGAATTTCCTCTGAATACAAAATATTTTTTACAGTCGCGGCTCATTTCCGACTGCCCGTTTTGCTCACTCATCTGTCTGATCTTGCAGGCTGCATGCCACAGAGGCGGTCTGTGCGGGACCGTCCAGCAGTTTTCCGCTGTAATCATACCGTGAGCCATGGCATGGACAATCCCAGCTTTTTTCCGCCTGATTCCAGGAGAGCTGACATCCCAGATGCGGACATTTTACAGATACAAAATAGAAACCCTCCTCTTCTGTTTTATATACCCCGACTTTCTTCCCCTCATATTCTATGATTCCCCCTGTGCCGCGACGGATATCCTCCAGCTTTTCTTTCGGAAACGCAAAGAGTTCTTTTGTCAGATTGACTACCGCATATGCTCCCTCCTCACAAAATGTCTTTGCTGAAGCGAGCATCGTTCTTCGCTGCGGGGAAAATACGTCAGCATAACTGTTCTTTCGTCCACACATCAGATCCGTCAGGATCGTTGCGGCTGCCATCGACGTCGTCATCCCCCATTTCTGAAATCCGGTCGCCACAAACCAATGATCGGTCTGTTTCCCGAATTTTCCGATATAAGGAATACCATCCAGCGTCATACAGTCCTGTGCCGACCATGCATACCGCACGCTTGCCTTTGGAAAATATTGCTCTGCCGCACACTTAAGCGCTTCGTATGGGTCTCCCAATTTTTCATCTCCGGTTCTGTGATTTCCTCCTCCAAGCAACAAAAAATTTCCAGCCTGTCGAAGCGACAGTCCATTCGGATCTACCCCAAGATACACATTTTGGATCTGCGGTCCATGTTCCAGCCCGATCACATAACTGCGTTCCTGATGCATCCGAAGAAAATAATATCCCGGCATATTCAAAAATGGATAATGGGTCGCAAATACGATCTGGTTCGCCTTTATACTTCCACGGTCCGTGATCAGAGTCCTCCCATCTACCCGTAAAACTCTCGTTCTCTCATAAATCTCAAGTCCGTCGAGTATACGTTCTAAAAATTTTAACGGATGAAACCGTGCCTGCCGTTCAAAAAGAAGCGCTTTTTTTGCCGGAAACGGTAACTCCGTCTTTTCCGGATGATCGATCATTCTCGCAGAGATCCCCAGTTCCACAGCTGCCCGGTACTCTTCCCGCAGTTCCCGTTCTTTTTCAGTTCCATACAAATACGCCCCGCAAGTTTCCCATTCGCATTCGATCCCATATTTCCGGATCAGGATCCGATACCGCTCGATCGCCTCCCGATTGGCATCGGCATACTGCTGTGCCATATCGCGTCCGACCGTCCGCATCAGTTTCCCGTAAATCAGACCATGTTGGGAAGTCACTTTTGCCGTCGTATTCTTTGTCTGCCCGGATCCGATTCGATCCGCTTCGAGAACCACGCATTTTCTCCCTGCCTGTTCCAGAAAATGCGCCGTCAGTATTCCGGCAAGACCGCCGCCGATCACTGCCACATCCGCCTCCCGATCGCCGTTCCATGCAGGATAACATGGCAATTCCACTGTATTTATCCATAAAGATCCATTTTCCACGTTCATAGTGTTATCCTCCTTTTCGCTGATTTTTACCGAGTTATTCACATCATTTCCGTATAGGATGTGACAATTTCGAAAAAAATATTGATTATCATCCCGTTTTTTTCTATAATAAACTGGTATTCAATCAAACAAACAGGAGGTACTTAACATGAACAAATATGTATGTGAACCATGTGGATATGTTTATGATCCGGAAGTCGGTGATCCTGACAACGGAATCGAGCCGGGAACAGCTTTTGCCGATCTGCCGGAAGACTGGGTCTGCCCATGGTGCGGAATGGGAAAAGAAGTATTTGTAGAAGAAAACTAATCTGACAAATACTCTTAAGGAGCTGTCGTTTCATACGGGAGCTTCTTTTTATTTATACTATATGGAAAAAGAGCGCCGCTCTGTCACTGAAATCCGATCCGCCGGATCCGATCAGTTTGAGAGCCGCGCTCTTTTTTGTATAGGCGACGAGCCAAAGTCCTGGCTTGCCCGAGACCTTGGCGACTGCTTCCAATCCCGGAATGTGCCTTTTGGCACTTCCGGTGATTGTTTTCTAATTTCATTTACTTTGCATGCAATATTTTTTTCGCATGATCCACCCGTTCCATCGTCGGCGGATCAATTCCCTTCAGCGGATATTCCATCCCCAGCTCTTTCCATTTATATGCGCCCAGCGTGTGGTATGGAAGTACCTCGACTTTCTCCACATTTCCAAGCGTCTCAATGAAAGCATGCAGCTTTTCCAGATCTTCGTCAAAATCACTCCGGTCCGGCACAAGCACATGACGGATCCACACCGGTTTTCCAATCTCATCCAGATATCTCGCCATATCCAGAATATTTGCATTCGTATGCCCGGTCAAAAGCTGATGTCTGTCTTCCTCGATCTCTTTGATGTCCAACATTACAAGATCGGTATATTTTATCAGTTCCTGCACTTTTCCGAAGAACGGTTCTTCTCTGGTAAACGGATTTCCGCTCGTATCCAGCGTCGTATGAACGCCTTGCTCTTTCGCTTTTTTAAATAATTCGATCAGGAAATCTATCTGCAGAAGCGGTTCTCCTCCGCTGACTGTGATCCCTCCTTCGTTTCCCCAATATGTCCGGTAACGCAATGCCTGTTTCAACAGTTCCTCCGCTGTATACAATGTACCAGCCCGCATATTCCATGTATCCGGATTGTGGCAGAACTGGCAGCGCATCGCACAGCCTGTCAGAAAAATCACATAGCGCACACCCGGACCGTCTACGGATCCAAAACTTTCCAGAGAATGTACATATCCCTTTAATTCCTGTTTCTGTTCTGTCATCTGATAATCCCTCCTTTTTATTTTTCATAAAAACAGGAGTCCACAGGGGATCATTTCCCCCATGAACTCCCTTTGTTTCAAACAGCTTTGCTGTAAAAATTACATTGCCTCGTGGCAGGTTCTTGCGATTACATCCAGCTGCTGCTCGCGTGTCAGGTCGATGAATTTTACAGCGTATCCGGATACACGGATCGTGAAGTTTGCATATTCCGGTTTCTCCGGATGCTCCATTGCATCGATCAGTTTGTCTGTTCCGAATACGTTCACGTTCAGATGATGTGCTCCCTGACGGAAGTATCCATCCATTACACGAGTCAGATTTACTTTACGCTCTTCATCATCATGTCCAAGTGCGCTCGGGCTGATTGTCTGTGTATTAGAAATACCATCCAATGCCAGCTCATATGGCAGTTTTGCTACGGAGTTCAGAGATGCCAGAAGTCCGTTCTTCTCTGCGCCGTAAGACGGGTTTGCTCCCGGTGACAGCGGTTCTCCTGCTTTTCTTCCATCCGGAAGAGTTCCGGTTGCCTTACCGTAAACAACGTTGGAGGTAATTGTCAGGATGGAGGTTGTCGGCTCAGAATCTCTGTATGTGTGGCATTTGCTCAATTTGTGCATAAATGTCTTCAGAAGCCAGATTGCAATATCATCTGCACGGTCGTCATCGTTTCCGTATCTCGGGAAGTCTCCCTCAACCTCGAAATCTGTTGCGATTCCGTCTTCGTCACGGATTACTTTTACTTTTGCGTATTTGATCGCGCTTAAGGAGTCTACTACATGAGAGAATCCTGCGATACCGGTTGCAAATGTACGTCTTACATCTGTGTCGATCAGAGCCATCTCTGCCGCTTCGTAGTAATATTTATCATGCATGTAGTGGATCATGTTCAGAGTGTCTACATATAACTTAGACAGCCATTCCATCATCTCATCATATTTTTCCATTACTTCATCATAATCCAGATACTCGGATGTGATCGGTCTGTAAGCCGGAGATACCTGTACTTTTGTCTTCTCGTCTACACCACCGTTAATTGCGTAAAGCAGACACTTCGCAAGGTTTGCACGCGCTCCGAAGAACTGGATCTCTTTTCCTGTCTGGGTTGCGGATACACAGCAGCAGATGCTGTAATCGTCGCCCCATACCGGACGCATTACATCGTCGTTCTCATACTGTACAGAACTTGTCTTTACAGAGATCAGAGACGCATAGTTCTTGAAGTTTTCCGGAAGTCTCTCGGAATACAGAACTGTCAGGTTCGGCTCCGGTGACGGTCCCATGTTCTCCAGTGTATGAAGGAAACGGTAATCGTTCTTTGTTACCATAGAACGTCCATCCTGTCCCAGACCTGCCATCTCAAGCGTTGCCCATACCGGATCTCCGGAGAACAATTCGTTGTAGGATGGAACTCGTGCGAATTTTACCATACGGAACTTCATAACGATATGGTCAATCAGTTCCTGTGCTTCGCTCTCTGTCAGCTTACCAGCTTTCATGTCTCTCTCGATATAAATATCAAGGAATGTAGAGATACGTCCCACACTCATAGCAGCACCGTTCTGTGTCTTGATCGCTGCAAGATATCCGAAATACAGCCACTGCACTGCTTCTTTTGCATCTTTTGCCGGCTGTGAAATGTCATATCCGTAGATTGCTGCCATCTCCTTCATCTGCTGAAGTGCGCGGATCTGATCTGCGATCTCTTCACGAAGACGGAAGTCCGTTCCTTTCATGCCGTGTCTTGCATAACGCTCAAAGTCATACTGTTTCTTTTCGATCAGGAAATCGATTCCGTACAGAGCTACACGACGGTAATCGCCAACGATACGTCCGCGTCCGTATGTATCCGGAAGACCTGTAATGATCTTGTTGTGACGTGCTTTTTTCATCTCCGGTGTGTAGATGTCGAATACACCCTGATTGTGTGTCTTATGGTATTTTGTAAAGATTTCTTTCAATCTTTCGCTCGGCTCATATCCGTATGTTGTACAAGCCTTTACTGCCATATTAATACCACCGTAAGGCATAAATGCTCTCTTCAGCGGTTTGTCTGTCTGAAGTCCTACCACCTGCTCCAGCTCTTTCATGCTCTCGTCGATATATCCGGGACCATATGCTGTCAGTCCGGAAACAACCTCTGTCTCCATATCCAGCACTCCGCCTTTGGCGCGCTCTTCTTTCTGCAGTTCCTGCAGTCTTCCCCACAGCTTGTCTGTTGCTTCTGTCGGTCCCTCCAAGAAGGATTCGTCTCCTTCATATGGTGTGTAGTTCTCCTGAATGAAATCGCGTACATCTACGGAATTTCTCCAGTTCTTTCCTGCAAAGCCTTCCCATTGCTCAAAATTTGGCATTTGAAATACCTCCTCATATTAAAACCTTTTTCTTTTGTTTCTTTACGCCGTAAGTATAGCATTGTGTTAAAAGAATGACAAGCCTGTTTGTACGATAACCTCTTATGTATTGAATTTTATACAATTCCGTATCTCATATTGCCTTTTTTTACGATTCAATGTACAATATTTTTATTTGTTAATTATGAACAACCACTATATCTGGTATAAAGAAATATACCGGCATAAAAGCAAATCATTGTACGAAAGGAATATAAAAATGAAGATTCGAAACGCAGATTTTTCTGATATTGAAGCAATCCGGACACTGTATGAACATGCCCGCTCTTTTATGGCACACCACGGAAATCCTTCCCAATGGGGAAACACCTATCCACCGAAATCTTTGATCGAGCAGGACATCCGCGACGGAGTCAGCTACGTCTGCGAAGAAGACGGACAGTTACTCGCCACCTTTTTTTATAAAACCGGGCGAGACGACACTTACGCTAAAATCTACGAGGGACAGTGGCTCAATGATTCTCCTTACGGCGTTGTCCACCGGATCGCGTCAAGCGGAACAGTCAAAGGTACCGCCTCTTTCTGCATTGACTGGGCCTTCAAACAATGTGGCAATGTAAAAATCGATACGCACCGGGATAACCGAATCATGCAGCACCTTCTGGATAAAAACGGATTTACTTACTGCGGGATCATTTATTTAGATGACGGCTCCGAACGGCTGGCATATCAAAAACAGGCATAAATATCCAAAGCGGGAACTTTCTTATCTTCTTGTACTTTATCTGATAAGAAAGTTCCCGCACTTTTATTGTTCCTTATTGTCTCTTACTTTTCTGCATTCCCCAGTAGACTTTTTCCGCTGTGATCGGAAGTTCTCGGATTCGAACGCCTACCGCATTGCTGACCGCATTTGCAATGGCCGGCGCCGGTGTATTGATCACGATTTCTCCGATCGACTTTGCTCCGAACGGACCGGTCGGCTCATAACTGCTTTCAAAATCCACCCGGATCGTTCCCACATCCAGACGGCTCGGAATTTTATACTGCATAAAAGAATTGCTGTAATTTTTCCCCTTTTCATTGTAGACCACATCTTCATAGAGCGCCATTCCGATCCCCTGTGCAATTCCGCCTTCTGTCTGTACCCTGGCCAGATTTGGATTGATCGGGGTTCCGCAATCTACCACTGCTGCATAATCCAGAAGTTCGATCTCTCCTGTTAATTTATCGACTTCTACTTCTGCAATTCCAACCATAAACGGCGGCGGTGATACCGGAGAGGAAAACGCCTCGCTTGCACTGAGGGCGTCTCCGTTGTTGCACATCACTCGATTTCCAATTTCTGCCCGGCTGATCGCTTCTCCCGTTTTTAAATTCGTCACGTTTTCACCGTCAAATTCTACATCCTCTGTACCACAGCCTAGATACACTGCCCCTCGTTCTAACAGTTTCTCACGCAAAGACTCGCACGTCTTTACAACTGCCATTCCGGTTACATACGTTGTACTTGACGCATAGGAACCACAATCATATGGGGAAACGTCTGTGTCAACTCCATGAACCACAATCTCGTCAATCCCGCACTCCAGACATTCTGCTGCCATCTGCGCCAAAATCGTATCGCAGCCGGTTCCCATATCAGAGGCTCCGATCATCAGACTGTAAAATCCATCGTCATTGATCTTGATCGCCACAGAAGCGGTGTCACAGGCAGAAATTCCGGAACCCTGCATCGCCATTCCGACGCCGATTCCACGAACCTTTCCATTCCCCATGTCTCTTGCAGGATATTTGTCTTCCCAGCCGATCATCTGCTTTGCGCGTTCCAAACACCGATCCAAAGCACAGCTCTGCGCGGTTTCTCCATAATAAGCCGGCATAACCTGTCCTTCTTTTACAAGGTTTTTCTCTCGAAGGACTACCGGATCTATTCCCATCTTTTCTGCCAATTCTGTTACCGCAGATTCTACGGCAAAGATTCCCTGAGTTGCTCCGTAACCGCGGTAAGCTCCCGCTGACGTGACATTTGTGTAAACCACGTCATAAACAAAACGGAAGGCGTCTGTTTTTCCATACAGTGGGATCGATTTATGTCCGGACAATCCTACTGTTGTAGGACCATGTTCTCCATATGCGCCTGTATTGGACAACGTATATACATCCAATGCCCGAATCTTTCCGTCTTCGTCGGCGCCGACACGAACACGAACCTCCATCTCATGCCGCGGAGAAGATGCGATCATCGCTTCCTCTCTCGTAAAGATCATTTTTGCCGGCTTTCCGGTTATCCAGGTAACAAATGCAGGATACATTTCCATCACTGCCGTTTGTTTCGCTCCGAATCCGCCGCCGATCCTCGGCTTGATCACTCTCACTCTGGATTTCGGAATATTCAGAGCAGTCGCCATAATCCTTCTCACATGGAACGGCACTTGCGTTGCGGAAACAATATTTAACCGCCCATAAGTATCTTTGTAAGAATATGCGCGGAACGTCTCCATCATCGCCTGCTGATTTGCCTTCGTATGATATGTTTCATCTACCACATATGCACACTCCGCCAAAATCGCATCTACATCCCCTTCCGAACATTCTTCGTGGGCGCATAGATTTCTCTGATTGTCCGCACCGACCGGCACAAGACTTTTCCAATTCTCCTCCGGATGTATCAGTATCGGATGATCCTTTGCCTTATGAAAATCCAAGACAGGTTCTAACACTTCATATTTTACTTTGATCAGCTTTAACGCTTTTTTTACCGCATACTCTGTCTGTCCTGCCACGACCGCAACCGGATCGCCTACAAAGCGGACTCTCTGATCCAAAATAAGACGATCGTAAGGACTGGGTTCCGGATAAGTCTGACCTGCCAGTGTAAAACGTTTATCCGGACAGTCTTTATAAGTAAACACTGCTTCTATTCCCGGAACCGCTTTTGCCCTGCTCGTCTGAATATCTTCGATCAATGCATGCGCATGAGGACTTCTTAATACTTTTACAACAAGACAGTCCTTTGGCGCTATATCGTCTGTATAAACTGCCTGTCCTGTCACCAGTGACTGTGCGTCCAGCTTTGGCACTGCCTGATTTACATATCTCATGCCTGCACTCCCTCCTTCTTTTCCTCCAATGCCTCCCTTTCAATCGGAAGCTGTTTCGCCTGCATATACTTCTCAATCGCTCGAAGCTGTCCCATATATCCGGTACAGCGGCACAAGTTTCCGGCGAGATATTCCTTAATCTCCTCTAACGTCGGATGATCCAGTTCTCTTACCATCGCAAGTACACTCATAATAAATCCCGGTGCACAAAATCCACACTGCTCCGCGCCTTCTTCCGCCAAAAAGCGACCAAATTCAGCCGCCTCTTCCTGTACTCCCTCCAACGTGGTGATGCTATGACCATTCATTGACGCCGCCAGAATCGAACAGGATAGCCTTGGCTTATCGTCCACCCATACTGTGCACAGACCGCAGTTCGTCGTCTCACATCCGCACTTTACACTCGTACAGCCAAGTTCTCTTAGTACATTCAGCAAAATGGCGTCCGCCGCCACTTCTTTTGTCATTTGTTTTCCGTTTAACCGAAACTGTATTTCCATTGATTACTCCTCCATCAGAATTGAACGAATCGAACGCGCGATCAGAACTTCTGCCAAATGCTGACGATATTGTGCGCTTCCTCTCATATTCGTTCCGTAGGTATAGCAGGATGCCGCTTCTTTTGCATAAGATGCAATTTCCTCATCCGTTGCAGTTTTCGCAATTTCCCATTCTTTTTCAATAAGCGCCGCATGCATCGGGCGCGCTCCGACAGAAACATACCATGCTTCTTTTCCATTCACCTTTCCTGTCACGACCGCACAAGTCAAAACCGGAAAATCCGTCTGTGTCTGCCGGATCGATTCGTAACGTACTTTTCGGTCTGATTTTCGGATAATAATAGAAATCAGCAGGTCTTTATCCTTCTTTCTCTTCACAAATTCACTTAACCGGATTGTCCCGCCGTCGTACAACTCCACAAATGTATCCAACGCCAAAAACAAGGTCAAAATATCCGAGAATCCATATCTTCCATAAATACTTCCCCCTACGGTTGCCTGATTCCGAAATTGTACGCCGACAATGTGCCGCACGGATTCGGCGATCGTATCTCCGAAAAACTCCCGCAGACCTGCATGCTTCTCCAACTGGCGAAGCGTGCACATTGCCCCGATTTTAAATACCCGGTCGTTTTCTTCGATTTGATCCAGTCCTAAACCGGAAAGGTCGATCGCTGTTTTGATCCGTGCACTTCCAAGGCGAAGCCACATCATCCCGCCTATGATCCGGCTGTTGCGCGCTTGATTCAATTCATACGCTTCTTCCAGCGTAGATGCTTTTATATAATTCTGAATAGTAAGCAAAATAGTACTCCTTTCGTAATATGACGCTTTTTTCCGCAGATATCATACTATAAAAAAACAAATTTGACAATGGCATTGTCGAGTTATGGAACATCTTGCCGAATATATTTTCAAAATAAGTATTGACAATCCCTACTTACACTAGTATAATGTTAAATGTTCGGTAACAATTATAGGGGATTGGTCAAATGGTATGATAGGGGTCTCCAAAACCTTTGGTGGGAGTTCGATTCTCTCATCCCCTGCTTTAAAAAGCCTTAAAAACTGCGTTAAATCGCTGTTTTAAGGCTTTTTTGTTTGTATGAAAACCAGAACTCTATTCTTTTGAATTTTCTTGATATTCCAATATATCCCCGGGCTGACAATGAAGCTCCCGGCAGATTGCATTGAGTGTGGAAAATCGAATGGCTTTTACTTTTCCGGTTTTCAGATTGGAAAGATTCACATTGGTAATCCCCACTCGCTCTGCAAGCTCGTTCAAAGAAATTTTTCGGTCTGCCATGACCCGATCAAGTCTTAATATAATTGCCATAGCGCATACTCCTTAAATGGTGGTATCAGATTCTTCCTGCAATTCACAGCCATAACGAAAAACACGGGAAAGGAAGAGAAACAAAAGTCCTAATAGTCCCAACGTCATGCAGTTTACGGCAGCCGGTTGGTTTATAAGGTCAATATCCGGTGAAACGCCTCCCCATATACGCGGCAGTAAAAATGCTGCCAACTGTTTGCTGATTGCAATGTACAATAAAACAACTCCGATGTTCCTGACAGATCTCGCAGTAACTTTTGAAAAAGGTTCCCGCATCTGAACAGCATAGACAATGATGTTTCTCACAAACCATAAAATAAACAGCCATGGTAAATAAGTAGTAAATAACATCGCAATCCCATAGGACAACCACACTGCTTTGGGATTCTCTTCCGCCGCTTCGATTCCCAGCATATCACCTGAAAGTTCGCTGAAACTGCCCATTTCCTCACTCTCGAATCGAAATATTTCATTCTCAACAATTTCTCGCTTAGCACTCACCTTTTCCGGTGCCACACGCAGCATCATAAAAACATACACCAGACAGATCCCTATCAGAAGAACCATGAGAAAAAGCGTTACTCCCATCGTTCCGAGATACTTCATTTCCGGTCTGCCATCTCTCCGTTCATAATAAGCCTTCTGTTCATGATTATCTCCCATAACAAATCCTCCTTTACTTTTATGCCTTTATTCTACTCTTTTTAAATTACTTTTGTCAATAATTTTTTATCGTTTATCGTTAATTTTAAAAGAACGATGCCGGTAACTAGGTTTAAAGTGTATTGTCTTAAAAATGGTGATATTTGGGGTTAAATAATCAGGGGATATTTCAAGAGTAGTCTCCCCCCTCTGCTTAAAAAAAGCCTTAAAAACTGCGTAAAATCGCTGTTTTTAAGGCTTTTTTATTTGTATAAAACCGACAGGTGATCACTTATACAATTTCATTGAGTTTGTCAAGTAACGTGTATAACTTTTTTTATTTTCTAATCTTCTGCAATTCCTTGTTGATCACAAGAATCAATTCTTTCGGGATTCCTAAATTTTTGAGTTTGCCCATCGCATCCAAAGTCATAACCTTCATCATCCCGAACTTCGGATGATCTTTCATTTCCCCAAAATATTTCAGAACGATTTTTTCACCATCCGGATTCTTCATAATGTCTCCCAGTTTATCTCCACTGGAATAAAAATTGGAATCTATTACGATTTCTTCCTTATCTGCACTTTCCAAATCAAATTTTTCAAACCAGTTGATCACGTTTTTCCCTTGCTCTTTCGGCACGTATTCATAACTTTTCTCCGGATTTTCAACTCGATAGAGAATCTGCGCATCTGCATATTCTCGATTTTCCCTATCAAATCCCTTCACCGTGATCTCATTTTTTCCCATTGGAAGCTGTACAGAAAATTGAGTCATTGGATCCACCTTATCTGTTTCTGCAACCTGTTGTCCGTTCACATATAAAACAAGTCTCTCCAGATTCGACAATACTGTAATTGTATTCTCTTCCAGATGTCGATTCAAAAACCTGCTGCCAGCCAATTTTACAAAAGATTCTTTTGACCAATAGGCTTTGTAAAGATAATATGCATCTTTTTTTATCTTTCTGTCGATCGTAACCAATCCTTTTTGGTTTTGCCCCTGCTTTCCGCCTTCATCGCGGGCAGCACTTCCAAAGTCACATAAATTCCATACATAGCTTCCAATGAAATATTCCCGTTCTTCAAATACCTTCAATGCATTGTCCGAAAACAACAACTGAAACTCTTCTGAATAATCTTTCGTCTTTGGCTGATAAGAATGATACTGCGGATTTGTATCTACGCCATACTCTGTTACAAGCAGCGGGACTTTCGGACATGCCGTATGAAATTCATCCAAACGTTTCTGCAGACCTGTGATTTCATCATAATACCAGCCATAGTATAAGTTATATCCGACCAGATCGGTCATCCGGTTCAGCGGACTTTCATTGGCTACCGAATATATATTTGCCTCTGCTGTATACCGATCTGCGTCCAGTGCCTTCGTATATGCCGCCATCGCTTCCACATTTGCATGAATTTCTGTATTCTCTCCGGCAATGGTGATTTCATTTTGTACTCCCCAGCAGTAAATCGAAGTATGGTTGCCGCATTGCAGGATCAGACGCCGCATCTGCTCACGGATATTTTCATCCGCTTTTTTATTCTCGGACAAAATACTGATAAACGGTACTTCTGCCCATACAAGAATCCCCTCTTCATCACAACGTCTGTAAAAATAATCATCGTGCTGATAATGGGACAGACGAACCGAATTTGCGCCCAGTTCTTTGATAAGCGCCATATCCTCTTCCATCTGTTCTCTTGAAACCGCATTTCCCACACCGCCAAAATCCTGATGGCGTGCAACACCGTGAAGTTTGATATGTTTCCCATTTAAAAACATTCCCCGCTCCGAATCTACCTCGATTTCCCGGAAGCCGACTGTAATCTCGCGTTCTTCTATAACCGCTTCTTCCGTGCTGATTTCAATACGAACCTGATATAAATACGGATCTTCTGTTCCCATCCATAAATGTGGATCACTGATCTCCTGCTGAACCAAAAAAGCGGTTTTTTCGGAGAAACTACATTGGATCGTTTTTTCGGATATAATATTTTCTTTGTCTACAAGCGAAACTTTTATTGTACCGTCACATGCGCTTGCCTCGTTTATCACGCATCCTTCTGCTTTAACTTCCCATTTTCCTTCTTCCAACTTTTTCGTTCTCACCTGAACGCCGCTTCTGCTGCCATCCAGATAATCGAAATGTATTTTCGGCGCATATACCAGTTTCACATCCCGATAAATTCCGCCATAGAACGAAAAATCTGCCATTTGAGGATAAATCGCATCTGTTGCACTGTTATCTGTTACGATTTCCAAGAGATTGGTTCCCTCTATTATATGTTCATTCAATGCGACTCTGTACATCGCATAGGGACAGGTATTCTCGTAAATACGCTTTCCGTTTATGTACACGATGCTGTTCATCGCAGCTGCACCGATTTCCAGATAAATCGTCTTTTCCAAATCCGTCTTCTGAAAGTCACATGCTCTCTTATAGTAACCTTTTCCACGCCACATGGACGTTCCTGACTGACCGTCCACTGCGTTGTAAGTATGTGGAATCGTCACCTTTTCTTCCGCCTCGTTTTCTTTATGAAAACACCATCCGTCGTTTATCAACATTTCTTCCAAACTATTTTACCTCTAATTTTTCAGCATCTTTTTTACTCAAAATCGCCTTATCTCCATACATTTGCTTATATTCTTCTGCTGTAATATGATAACGTTTCAATGCGATCACACTGGCAAGGTCTCCAAGCAACGGTGCGCCAAGATACATCGCAATCGTGGCGATATATAACGCCATAGTCGGTTCCGCTCCTGCACTGTACCCAGCCAGTCCCATGATAATACCTACGATAGAGGAGCCAAATGCGCTGATTACTTTATCTACCAATGAGAACGTTGCACCAATAAATCCCGGCATGAATTTTCCTGTTTTTAACTTATGATAATCAATGATCTCTGCGATCATCGGATCTACATTCTGTGCAGAGAATCTTCTAAACAACATGTTTGCAGCCATCAAAATAATAAATACGAAAATAGTTTTTTCTCCAAACGGACGGAAAATAATCAAAATTGCTTCTAAGCTCAGATTCGCCACCGCTCCGATCAGAGAGGCTTTCTTACATCCGAATTTTACTGCTACGGATCCCGCTACAAATGCACCTACAAGTGACATCGGCGTAGAAATTCCGCCTACGATCGGCTGCAGATTCAGATTCTGAACAGCATAAATATAAAAATACGTCATAACTGCACTCTGGATCGTTGCGGCAATCTTGTCTGTCGAAGCGGCAAGAATCAACATACGAAGCGGCTGATTCAGTCGAAGTACATTAATACTGTCTTTGATAGAAATCTTCTCTTCTTTTTTATCCGGATCCTGTCTGTAAAATTCCGGCTTATCAGAAGGTGAGATTGCAATTAAACAGCCGATCAACAGCACTGCATGCAAAATAAATGCGCTAATAATGATAAGCATCCAGCCCTTTTTAGAACCGAGCCCTCCGTTTTTCTGCAAGATCGGAATGATCGCAGTTGTCATAATAAGGCTGAGTATCGTAGAATAACATCCTCCGGCAACTCCGGATAACGGGCGATACTTCGGATTTTTCGTCACAATAGATAATACACATTTATTTACGGTAGTCATAAATGTATATCCGATCACCCATACCGCATACCACAGGACAACCCATACCATCCGATAGGACTGTGATATATCAAATGAAAACAAGTAGATCATAAAGCTTGCCGCAAGCATAATGAGTGATCCGATTACAAGAAACGGTCTGAACTTACCAAATCGTGTTTCTGTTCTGTCGATAATGGAACCAATGACCGGATCTGTGATACCATCGAAAATTCTCATCACAGTCATTACAATTCCCATCACTGCAATATTTAGTCCGAGTGCCTCCGTACTGAACACAAGGAAAAACGACATATTCAACATATTGAATACGTTTGAAGCAGCAGAGCCAAGCGGTGTCATTACAACGCGTACTGCTTCTTTTTTTGATTCTTTTACTTTTGTACTCATTTCATCCTCCAAATATTTTTATTTGTAAGGATTATATCTTTTTTTTAACAATCTTTTCATATAGAAAACAAAGGTTTTCCTGTCCTTTATTAAGAACTTCTGTGTTTCTTTCTATAATTATACGGTGATTCTCCATAACGCTGTTTAAAGCACTTATAAAAATATCCCTCATTTGCATATCCGATCTCGGCGGCAATCTCATCAATCTTCATATCGGTCCTGCATAATAAATTTGCCGCTTCTGCCATCCGAATATCAAAAAGCAACTCTTTAAATCCTTTGTTCGTTTCCGATTTTAACAGCGAACTCAGATAATTCGGATGGAAACATAACTCCTTTGCAACAGAATTTAATGTCGCATCTCTATAATGTTTTTTTAAATATTCTATTACCTCCTGCTGTATCTTGGAATTGTTTTGTTTGATCGTTTTTTCATCTGCTTTTCCTACCGCTCTCGAAATCTCCGTAAACAAAAGTATCAGACATGCGGTAATTTTCCCCATGTTTTTCTGTTCTTCCATAAAGTATTCACATATGATCTGCTCCATTATCCGCTCTTCAAAACTGTCTTCCGGAAGATGATAAAAAATATAATTTTTCTTTTTACTCTGTGAGTATAAACTGTTGATAATATAGTTCGAAATATAGGTATCTTCTGAAAACAGATACATAAAAATCGTATCAAAAAAATCCGCGGTCATCAGTATATTGAACATCCACATTCCGTCTTTTGCCATCTCGGACCAATGGCTGACATTTCGATCCATCAGACAAAGATCCCCTGATCTCATGCGGATTTCTTTTCCTTCTATCTGCATGGAAAGTTCCCCTTCCAACATAAACGACAACTCGATATATTCGTGTCTATGCTTAGGGATCAATATGTTTTTGTACTTCTGACGAATCACAAACCGTTCCTGACATACTTCTTGATTCGGGTACGATGTGATGATCTGTTCATCATCCATCCGCATTTTCGATACATGATAATACTTTTGCTCTTTTAATACCTGTTCTTCGCTTTGAAGAAATCGTTTTAGTTCTTCATAATTCTTCTTCATATCAGACTCCGTTTTTCATGATCTAAGCAAGCTTCTTTCATATTAACATCTTTTTTAAGAAAACGAAACCTCAAAACTTTTCTAATTATTTCTATCTGATATGATTGTGAATATCTGTAATTATTTCTGATACTTTCCAATACTTAAAACTTCTTACATTTACTTCATTCTTATTATATGCTAAAATGAATCGACAAAATGATATACGAAAATGATGTACGAAAGGAAAACTCTATGAAACGAAAGAACTATTTTTCTCTTCTTTCCTGTATGCTTGGCGCTCTCCTGTTCGGAAACACGCTTTTTCCCACTCTTACCGTAACAGCACAGGAGGAAACCAAAGCCGGAAGTACTGCCGAATATAAAAACGAAGAAACTAATGAACTCCGTACGATTTTCTGGGCAGATGGAATCACACCTCCGAAAATGGGCGGTGATGACAGCGACTTTAAGAAAACGGAGCACAAAACAGAGAATGCACACTATGTGGAATATATCGCGCCATACAAAGCCGGCAACGGATGGTATGATATTAACAAGACTGACACACAGGCGCAAGATGCCAATCTTTGTTTTGCCGCAGTTGCTACCAATATGCTCCATTGGTGGATTGCTCAAAATACAGACAATATCAAAGAATATCTAACTTTGCACCCAGATGCACCGCGGGCAGATGAGATTCGTAAATTTCTGACCCCCGTCACCTCGCAAGAGGAACGTTCTATTTACAATATTTTTTTACGACAATATGCCAACCGGAAAGAAGGTTATTGGCCGGATCTTCTGGAAGATCAATTTATCAATGGATATTATCCGAAAGAGACCGGCGGAACTAATGATCCCGATTTTGACGGATCGGATTTGATTCAAAAAGGTCCCGACTCAAACGGCGGTTTCTTTTATAATGTATTTAGAACAGAGATTTTAACAAATCGACATCAGTACGACCGTGGATATAGCAGCCTTTCCACTGATTTAAAGCATTATATAACCAGAGGGGATCTGATCTCGTTAACTTATGATACGGGAAAAAGCGCCCATGTTGTCACAGTCTGGGGCGTCGAATACAATAAAGACGGTCATCTTACCGGCGTTTATTTTTCAGATTCTGATGACGATAAAGCAAATGGAATGCAGCGTTACAGCGTCCTTAACAAAAATGGTCAGGCTCGCGTAACTACGGATACGACCGGAAACATAAACGGAAGTTTAGTTTCTTGTATCACCGTTCTTTCAACCGGAGAGACTGCATGGAAACAATTCTTAAGTCCTCAACCAACCGAGTTAAATCTGCTTTGGGGCGAAACGAATTTTATATACGACGGAACTTCAAAAAAACCGGAACTGTCTGCATCCAATATCCGCCCCGGCGATGATGTCACGCTCACTGTCAAAGGGGAAGCCAGTCTTGTCGGAACCTATACCGCGACCGCTTCCTTGAGCGGAAAAGATTCCGGACGCTACGCCCTTTCTGCAGATGCAGAAAAAACTTTCACCATCCAGCCTTCTCAAACGATATTTGACGGCGGGCTGAAATCCTTTTGTGACGGAACGGAAACAACCAACTTTGCATATGGAGACATCATAACAATCACGGTAACCCCAAAAGCAACCGGTCTTTCTCCAGACGCCGCAGAAAATCCGAAAGTTCTGCTTTCTCCTACAAACGGACAAATGGCTTTATTTTTCGGTGATCATCAACTTTCTGCTTTTGTAAATGCAGATACTTCCGGCACTTACACATTGACTTACCAGACAGCCAGCGGAATCCTATCTCCCGGCGCTTGTACTTTAACCGCTGCGTTTCGCGGCGATACGAATATGGTAGATCACAGTGAGAATATCACTGTCCAATTAACCGGAGACAATTATATTTCCGTCGATTTTCTTGCACCGACTTGTGAAACAGATGGGATCAAGGCTCACTACAAAGACAAAGACGGAAAATTGTTTATTAACGAAAACGGAATTATGAAGGAAGTTACCTTCCAGGATTTAGTGCTTTCCGCTACCGGTCATCAGCCCGGAGCATGGATTCAGGACCATGACAAACATTATCAAGAATGTCTAAATGGATGCGGACAGCATCTCCACGAAGGGAATTGTACCGGAGGCTCCGCTATTTTCCCGGATCGAGCTGTTTGTGACATTTGCGGACATCCCTATGGCGCGTATCCCGAAGAACCGGAGACCGATATTCCTGATCCGGATGTTCCGGAAAATGATTCTCCCGCCCCGGATGTTCCGGAAAATGATTCTCCTGATTCGGAGAAACCCAATCCAAATGTCCCGGATGGAACTACTCCCGATGACGAAACCTCCGGTGACGGTACATCTGATGAAGAGCTGCCATCCCCGGAATCAGTCGCCCCTCA
>ENA-OQKY01000714-OQKY01000714.1-human-gut-metagenome-genome-assembly--contig:-NODE-714-length-26688-cov-3.714732_pt1 | contig 26688 bp, 28 predicted proteins | sample MGYA00242652_ERZ504805 | MGnify/ENA primary metagenome ERZ504805 (study PRJEB26092, sample SAMD00036400) | human gut metagenome | host: Homo sapiens | study: EMG produced TPA metagenomics assembly of... | reverse complement strand
CAACTGCGTAGATTTGAACTGGCTGAACCCTTATACGGACCCCCAGGTACATGCTCTTAGCGAACAAGGGTTACAAAACACCACCGAGTTCCGGTCCGCCCAATTGCAGATCGTGGAAGCGGAAGCGGCGTTAATGTCGGCAAAACTTGCTTTCCTTCCTTCGTTCGCACTTTCCCCGCAAGGAACGATCAGCAGTTTCGACGGTGGGAAAGCGACAAAGACATACACGCTGCCAGTCACAGCCAGTTGGGAACTGGACATCTTCGGACGTCTGCGCAATGCCAAGCAACAGGCCAAAGCACTGTATGCCCAAAGCAAGGACTACCAGCAGGCTGTGCGTACCCAGTTGATCGCCGGGATCGCCAACGTATACTAGACATTGTTGATGTTAGATGAACAGTTAGCCATTTCGCAACAGACAGAAGAAGCCTGGAAAGAGACGGTGGCTTCTACCCGTGCATTGATGGATGCCGGATTAGCTAACGAGGCGGCCACTTCCCAAATGGAAGCGGCTTACTACAGCGTACAGACTTCCATTCTTGACTTGAAAGAGCAGATCAACCAAGTCGAAAATAGTCTCGCCCTATTGCTCGCTGAGACACCGCGCCGCTACGAACGTGGAAAGCTGGCCGACCAGCGGCTCCCGGAAGACGTAGCAGTCGGCGTACCGATGCAAATGTTATCGAACCGTCCCGATGTACGTGCTGCCGAACGTTCGCTGGAACAAGCATTTTACGCGACCAACCAGGCTCGTGCCGCTTTCTATCCTTCCATCGTACTGAGTGGAAGTGCCGGATGGACCAACTCGGCAGGGAGTATGATCGTCAATCCAGGCAAATTCCTGGCTTCGGCAGTCGGCTCACTCACACAACCGTTGTTCAATAAAGGACAGATCATGGCCCAATACCGCATCGCCAAAGCACAGCAGGAAGAAGCAAGCCTGTCTTTCCAGCAAGCCTTGCTGAATGCCGGCAGCGAAGTCAACGACGCTTTAGTCGCCTGCCAGACAAGCAAGGCCAAGACCCTTTTGTTCGAAAAGCAAATCCAATCCTTGGAAAAAGCATTGGAAAGCACCTCGTTGCTGATGGAACATGGTACGACGACCTATCTGGAAGTGCTGACCGCCCGCCAGTCCTTGTTGAGTGCACAGCTGTCACAAACAGCTAACCGGTTCACCGAGATACAAAGCGTGATCAACCTTTATCAAGCTTTAGGCGGCGGTAGAGAATAAGAAAACATTTTTTATCCATAAAAGCCAAAAACCTTCTAAACCGGACCTTTTACCTATTCCATAGGACCTGTTTCAGAAAAAGTATCCAAACTTCAACGAAACAGGTCCTTTTTTATCAAATGAAAAATAAGCGGAGCCATGACATTGTCTATTCATTTTTTTATACTTTTGTGGGCATAAGACAGAATATACACAACAATGAAAAGTAAAAGTTATTGTTCAATTATTAGCTAATACACCGTATTTTCACGTGAACAAAATATCAATAATTTACTAATAACCAAACATTTAATTATACAATTAAAATCTTTCAGCTAATTAAATAATCCAAACACGTACATATAAAATATCTTTTTGACGTACTTTTGTGTACTATTTTTTTTACAAATGTTTTACAGCGCACGATTATGGCTACATTCAAATTTTTGGTACTCCCGCATCAACGGAAAGAAGATGGTACATATAACGTAAAAATCCGTATTACACAGAAAGGCAAGTCCAAATACATCAAGACCAGCCACAATGTATCAGCTTCAGATATTATAAAAAAGAAAGACAACGGAAAAGAAAAAATCAAGATCAAGAATCAAGCCGTAATCGACCTAATGGAAGAGATGATATTAGGATTTAAGAAAAAATTGACATCCGCAGGTGTTGAAGCAGAACACTGGGATGTTGATCGAATTGTGGAGTACTTGACTACAGAGGAAAAGAATTTCAGTCTGAATTTCATTTCCTATGGACGAAAAATAGCGGATGATCTTGAGCAAGATGGAAGGTTGGGTACGGCAAAGAACTATCGGATAGCCATAAATGCGCTTGTCAGGTTTATCGGAAAAGAAGAACTCGACATAAACCTTATTACAGCATCTTTTATGAGGGCGTTTGAGAAGTTTCTGAAAAACGAACCTTCTTTTAAGGGGTGTCGCGATGGTGGATCAAAACCTACTGATAAGCCTAAAGGTAAACGGAGCATATCTCTTTACACATCACAAATCAAAACACTACACAACCTCGCTAAAAATGAATATAATGACGAGGACAGAGGAATCATACGCATCCCATTTTCCCCGTTCTCAAAATACAAAATCGCACCAGTTCCCAAAAGTGAGCATCGAACATTGTCTATAGACCAAGTGCAGCAAATAATAGATCTTCCGTATAAACAAAATGCTCGCAATGGAGGTCAGCCTGTTTTCAATTTAGCGAAAGACCTATTTATCTTATCATTTGCGATGATGGGCATGAATAGTGCTGATTTCTATAATGCTCCTACCGCCGAAAACGAAATTATTACCTATCAAAGGACTAAGACACGCACAAGGCGTGAAGATAAGGCAGAAATGAAGGTCAGGATTGAACCGGAAATAAAAAGCCTGTTTGAGAAATACTCCGACCCATCTGGAGAGAAAGTCTTTATTTTTCATAAGTGGTATAGAAGTTCAGAGAATTTCAATAAATCAATAAATAAAGGATTAGATGAGATAGGAAAAATAATAGAGGTTCCAGATCTGAATTATTATTATGCCCGCCATACGATGGCAACGTTAGCAGCAAATAAGGCTGGAATTGATATTGCCAGAGTTGATGAAATGCTAAACCACTCCGATTCAACTTTAAAGCTGGCTCGTGTGTATATCGAACGGGACTACAGTGTGCTTTGGGAAGCCAACAGGAAGTTGTTATCCTTGTTTAAATGGGATGGCCTAAAATAAATCAGATCGATCAATTAGGCTTATCCGAAAAAGCTAAACGTATCTTTGCTTGGAAATTTTTTGCAGGAGAGTCTTTTGCTGATTGGCCGGGAGCAGAAAACAGGAAAGAACTATATGAGGTTTACCAAAAAGTTTTTAATGCTATCCTCGATCAAAAGAAAGGAATGTTACTGTTTTAAATGGCATTGATTATCAACATATAAGACAATAAAACTTTAAGATTCAAATATAAAATCTGGATCTTAAAGTTTTTTATTGATACAAAATTGCAAAAAAATTTCATTTCACAACTTAAGCCATTCTTCATAACTTATAACTTTATAGTTATCCGATATTTGTTTTTCATAATCATTATCTTTTATCGTTTTATATTGATTCGTAAAAACATCAACTTTTTTTCTTTGCTTGATAAACATTTGATACAAGTTAGCAAATCCTTCCTTATTTAATACGTTTGTATATTGAGCATGGTTCATAAATCCTACAGTCAATCCATCATCGCCATAAGATATTGTTTTATATTTAAATAACCTAGCGTCTATAAATATGGGGTAAGGTAGTTTTATCTGTTTATACACCTTTCCTGCATTAGCTATATCAAGACAATACTCAAACTCTGGAGAGATATAATAGTTTATGCCTATAGAATTTATATCAAAGTCTACTTTATCTAATATTGAAATCTCAAAAGTTTTTCCCCAAGGACTTACAAATCTAGCTATTAAAGACTTATCTATTTGCAATATAAAATAAACTGAATTATAAGAAGTTCCTTGATGAAAAGATATTATATTCTTAGGTTCCTCTAGTTTATTATATCGTATTCCAAACTCAAAACAATAAGACCAATTTGATAGCGGTCGTATCACTTCCCACGCTAAGTGTAATAACAATTCGCTTAATTGGATAAGAGCATTGTCCAAAACCTTAACATTAAACACTTGCATATTTTTTAGATCAAAATTCCACTTTTCAATTTTAGAATCATAATGTGCACCACCGAATCGATCAGATATTAACCTAATTAATGATTTTGAAGACAGTTCCTTACCTTTAACTTGAAGTATTGGAAGATCGAGCCATTCTTCAATGGATATTGATTTTGTATGCCATCTCGTAGGACGGAGTTGGGGATAGTTTATACCATATTTTAAAACTAATCCTTCAATTGGGAATTTTTGTTCTGATAAAGAATTTATATAAACAATAGGAGCTAATCTAAAATAATCCATCACTTCAAAAAATAATGCTTTACGTTTCTCTTTATCTGTATCCAAGAATATCCCCCTTAATTGACCTGAGATAGTAATTATATGATAATCTCTACCTTCGGATATTAGTTTCAGACAATCTTTCACGATAAATAAACCATGCAATAGTTCTAAATAACGAGTAGCTGATGTTTTTTTCATACCTTTATATTTATAGCTCAAAGATAACAAAATTATACATAATCATTTTACATATTAGAAAAAAGTCACATGTGATTCTTTATTAAAGACGCTGTTATTCTGATTTCTACATAACCATCTACCAAATTTTATAATAAAAACCAATACCAATATAGGAAGACAAACCAAGTTGACCGACACCATACCCACCAATTACTCCGAGTCCCCATCTACGATCGGGTATCTTTTTCGTAACATAAACCGTCTTAGGGAACACATCTATACTATCCAAGGCAGCGTTATATCCACTTATCCAAGCATGATAATTCTCCGTCAAGTATTCCTTCTGGTTGATTGGGACAGGTACAACGATCGGCTCTCTCACAGTATCCCCATCGAGAGTGATGTAGATAGGAAACATCTCCGGCACTGTCTGAATTACTGTTTCGTAGACAGGATAAGGGATACTATCTCGAATAGTGTCATACAGGATCAACGTGTCGTTTTTTCCAACAAGTACACCTCCTGCCCTATTCGTGTGCCGACCGGCCAGGAAGCAAAGAAGGCAAAAAACTAAAACTAATATGATATGCCAAGTTTTCATGACTAATTATTTCATTGCCATATCCGTATTTAGACTTCGCCCGGATATAAAAAAGGCGGTGAACTCCAACTTCGTGAGGACACCACCTTGATATTATTAATAAAGTCAAGTCAGGAGTTTGTATTTGCTGGCACGTAATCGTTCAATCTCCTTTCTTGTGGTACATATCCTAATTCTTTACACTTATCCAAAAGGATTGTAGCTAACTTAAGATAATCCGTTGGAGTTTCTGACCATTCAGATAGGACATCTATCATATTCTCCATATCTTCCGTCTTTGACATACGAGAATCCGCGCCTCGTATTCCATACGTTAACCCAGATAGTTCTTTATGAGCAAGTAAAATACAAACTAAATTACGGATAACCCTAGTTATATCTTCACCTTTCGGCAAAAACTTTCCTAAAAATTTTTGGATATTAGCATAATACAATTCATGTGAAAGGTTTGGATTCTGTTCCGAGATACCCAGTATTTCTCTAACTGCTTCTGGATTTTGTACTTCCCCAAATAAGTCATTTTCCGGACTACTGTTCGCTTCAATAATTTTATCAGCTGCACTGATCAAATCGTCTAATGATTTCTTTGATAATTCCATATAATGTAATTTTTAGTTATATAGCTTTCTTTTCTAAAATTGATTTCATCTCGTCTATTGCGACTTTCAAGGAACGTTTGGAGATAGGATCAAACAAAATATTTTTAGTCGCTATTTCTGAAGCAATCAACATTTTTTCATTATTGAACTTCGCAAATTGCTGACTTTTCATTTTTCCATTAGGCAAAGATTCCAAATACACTCCGTAAATAATAGAAGGAGAAATATGTAATTCATTAGCTAAAGCCTTCACTTTTGCAGGAAATGATACAACCCTTCCAAGTTTTTCTTGGATAACCGGATTAATTAGAATATCTAATGCAAATTGATCAGCTTTTTGTTCATTCAAAAGCAAATCAGGCATATCTGGAGTTGAAAAATGATAGTTCAAAGTTTCTATTATTTCAAAGTCATTAACAACATGATAGAGTTCATGGAGTAAACTAAGCCATAGTTTATGGTATTTTTTACCCATATCTGTAATGATTATACAAGGCTTGCCATTTAAAATAAGAGTGGCACCATGGGCATTCGTCCCAGTGGCATAAGATTGCGTTAGTACAATAATACCAATCTGGTACAATACAAGGACAAACCTATAATACCCATTCTTCTCATCTTTCGTAAATTCTGCTGACCGACGGAGTAATTGCAAAAGCAAATCTTTATCAAAATCATTTGGGTTCCCAATTTTAAGAAACGACTGAATAGCACACTTTAACCAGAAAGAGGTCATTTTTGATTCTTTCTCCTCCAACATCCTCCGTTTTGATTTACTAAAAAGAGCGGGCATTAAAGAAGTGTCATCATATTCATAAATAGAATTTATACCAAGAAAATTACAAATACACTTCTCATACTCTTCTACTTTCACTTTTGGTATAATTCCCAGCTTTTTTAATGCCGCCAAATCAAAATTCTTGGAAATATAAGAAATTCTTTCAAGTCTTTCGAGAGAATCTTCTTCAGCATCCTTGCCCTCACAATAAGCAGTCACATAGTCAGTCTCAGGAATACCTAAAACTTTCATTAATCGAACGGCTTGCATAAATTTTAATTCCGATTCCCCTTTTAAGAATTTACTTAAAGTCGCCCTTGTTACCCCAACCTCTTCAGCGATAGCGGAATCTGTTATCTCATTCTCTTTCAAAAATCGAGATAAGACATCTCGCAAAGGCAAAATTTCGCTTCTCAGGTTACTATTGTTTTTAATCAAATACATATACTGATGCTATTTTTGTACAAAAATAGGAAAAATCACGTATAAAATAGTATTTTCAATGCTAAAAATAGCATCAGCATAAAAATAATGTCCCCACTATGTCAAAGAACACATCGCACAGCTCTTATGCCGTGCCAACATACAACATATTCCAACCGTCCATCACATCCGACATCACGGCTTTCATGGCCGTACAATTATCAGTTTCAAAAATGATTTGTATTCTTCCCGAACGTCAAAACAAGGACACACCTTGATAAATTCAAACGGCTCAACTATGCCGTTATCGTTTAGGTCCGGTGACGTATCTCGATGGCCGAGAAGTTCTGCAATCTCATATTCTCTCGTTAACTTGTTAATTAGGTCGTCCATTGCCGTCTTTTGCACCGGAGTCCGGGTATCAGCCGGTTTTCCGGAAGTGTCCAGTCCACCAATATAGCAAATCCCGACGCTATGATCATTGTAACCGATACAATGAGCCCCAGCTATCGTGAGTGGCCGACCGGCTTCTATGGTTCCGTCCAAGTCGATTACATAGTTATAACCAATTTGGCTGAAACCGCGTGCACGGTGCATACGATCAATATCCTTAGCTTTGATATCCTGTCCGGCACGTGTGGCCGAACAATGGATAATGATTGAATCTATCTTTTTCATTTTTATCCTCCTATTATTAATACCCATTCTGCGGTTCACGATCACCGCATTTCTTTCTCTCACACCTTTTCATAGCAAGTTCAAGCTTGACATCCGAATAGCTCTCTTTCAAAGTAAAAAGCTCATCCTGTACCTGTCGAAGCCTTCCGGTTTGTTCTACAAAACGTTCTTCTTTTTCTGATAGCTGTTTCTGCAGGAACTCGTTATACTCACGTAAAGCCTTGAACTCCTCCACATCGGCATGGGCGTCCTCAATACGGGCGTTTGTCTTCCGGTTCGTATAGAAGCTAATCCCCCATTTTATCGCCTCGAATCCTCCCAATGTTCCGATGATTGTCAGGATGTCAGTTAATTCTACATTCACTTTACACCTCCTTCCGTTTTTATTTGATCATCTTTGTTACGAGTTTTTTCATTGCCATAAGGCAGTGTTTGTTATTTCTCCGCCTCCGGTCTGTGATAGATGGGAGGCGGATTTTTATATTATTCAGCCTGTTGCTCCTCTTTTAGCGGTTCATCCAAAATTTTGACATACGTCGGCATCGTGAACTCAGAGAACATGCCGTTGCGATCTATGAAGTCAACACGTTGTTTGAGGTATTGAAGTTCTTCATCAGTCAAAGCTATATCTGTTGTTTCTGTTATGGCCGCTGCATCAGTAAATCCGATATTGATTTGACCACTCCCCATATCCTTGATAACGATACGCTTCTGATCAACCTCCGAGATCGCTATCTTACTGTCTATCGATACTTTCAGTTCCATGTTTTTTCTCGTGTCAAACTGTGGTAACACGGTGTTGAGTATTAATACTCTGTCTTTTAATGTCAGTTCCATATTGTATGTTTTTATGATTGTTTGCATTGTAATTAATAATGTCTATTGAATAGATACCATCCCTGGTTAAAATAAGCGAACGTTGCACAGTCACCCTTATTCATGTCAAGTGTCATGCTGTTGCCGTTATTGTCCAACAATGGTGTATCAGAGTTTTCTGGTTCTATTCTGATACCTTCGGAAGAGAACTTCGCCACGATCACATGCACAAAAATCACGGAATTGAAACCGACTTCGCTCCACGAATCTCCGTATTCCGGGTGGACTTCTCCCATTTTCTTTGTGATCGTCGACCGGGAAGGGAGATAGACGCTAAGATACGTACTGGTACTGAAGACGAACGTGTCCCGATAACCGATGTTCAGGACGATTGTATCACTCTTGTCCGACGAGGGTGCATAACGGGCAGTCGAGATCGATCCGTTGACCTTTAAACCTCCAATGCAGTATAACGCATAGTTGCGCCGTCCACCATGAACATCTATCACAGCCCCATAATTTATATCGTTGTGATTAGTTGTATACTCAAGGCGCATCAAAGCACTTGTTCCCCCAAGCGTAGACGGCAAGGTATTTAGACCTAGGCCGGCCCATTTACCGGAAGATGAAAATCCCAAAAACGCATTACTTCCTGATGAATAAAGGAAAAATTTAGAAGACGATTCACCGGAATAGCGGTTATCCGAGAATAGTCCTCCAGACTCCATCCTAAGTCCTCCGATGTAGGCATCCCCATTTTGATAAACTTTAAACGGAGCATTTGCAGGTGTTGCATTTCCAGCCCAGATTCGAACAGAGTTTCCGGCAGTTCCACCTCCCGATAACCCGGCAAGTTTTTCTCCATTTGAATTTGCTATATAGATACTTCCTCTACTTTCCACGTTTCCATTGCTTTCTACCCGGAATGTCGGATCAGTGGGTGGTTGCCCTTTCGCCCCGGCTGTTCCTCCCGACCAAATACGGATTGTACCAGACGCCGACATTCCACCTGTGCTTCCAAAAGCGATCGCACCCGTAGTTATGAGTCCGCCATTGATCTTCGTTATTGTATTGTCATATTTTGAGGCAAGAACCCATTTAGAACCGCTATATCTATAGATATTCTCCCCATCCACCCATAAGTCATTTGTCCGCATACCCGATGTTGGATCCGTCGTTTGATAAAATACCCTTGCCTTGTTATTTGCAGTCAATTGGGCGTTGTTGGCTGCATTCGACGCATTCTCTGCATCCGTCAGGGCATCATTTACCCCATCATACAACGGTTGAAGGTTAGGACGGTCGGAAATGTTATTATAACCGGATGTTCCGGATTTGAATATCACAGGTCCGGTTATAGTCCCATTCACCAGATCAATCACCAATCGGGCTAACTTGTCCTTTATCAATCCTGTCGTGATCGTCTGGCCGGCAATCTCAGTGTATCCATAATTCGGAAGCCAAGAGCGTACGCCATCCTCCGGAGTATTGAGCACCCCTACCCAGAAATGATAGAACCCTGTTTCATCCTCTAACTTTATCTGCCGTTCACTGACATATATTGAGCCATTTGTTCCTTCTTTTGGACATTTGGCATAAACATAATAGGCAAGCGAATTATTCAGCCGGAAAGAAGCCGCCGGAATAGCCCATTCACGGATTTCCTCGCTAACGGTAAAGTGTACTAACTTTCCTGTCGTATTCTTGAAATAGTTGGCATCATTGTCCGCATTCGGAATAAACTTCATCCCTATAAGCTCCATCTGCTGGGAATTGGTGCCGACGATAAGTTGAGCCGTATGCACGGCCAACGGCTTGATAAGTTCAGTGAAATAATCCCCTTCCGGGTCAAACATCATGCCCAAAGTTTCCATCACGTCCCGCCATGAGCGTTTCGTATGCTCCCGGACCGGCTTAACCGCATCCTCAATCTCTTCCGGCACTTTATTCACATCATCCACCAGATCCTTAAAACCATTCGATTCAAGGAAATCGGACAAGGTAAGTTCATACCGGTATGAAGGTGTACCGTCTTTCTCGATATACCTTTTTATTTTGGTAACACGAATCTCTCGATCGATATCTAACTGTTCGGAATATACGCCAACCATCTGGCCACAGGCGATAAAGATGTTTTGCAAACGAAAAACAATTTCATCACATTTTCCTCGTAACTGGATGCGTTTCTCACACTTGCCATCCAACCATGCTTGCGCCTCTTCCTGTAGCTGTAATGAAGCGTTATCCCTATAGCTTTGCGGCATTTTCAGGCCGGTAAGGATAAACTTGTCACCGACAGAAAAATTAATGTCACCGGGAACTTTCAAGGCGTTTTCCTGGTCATTCTGCTTTAGTTTGAACTGTTTCAAGTCATTGTCCCAACTGTCTTCAACGATTGCAAGGTCATAGCCAGCCAAGCCGCCATCCTGGAATGTAACGATCACTTCCACCCCGTCCAACAGGCAATCGGTAAGATTGAAATCCATATCGGCAGCTCTCAGAGTGTAATCGTCGATCTTTTCTGTTACGGCAAACTCTCCTTTCGGAAAGATATGGTCGAATTGCATGGACTTTTCTATCCGGCCGTACTTCTCTACATTCTTTTCGATAGAAAGCAGACCATCAGGCAGAAGAAGATAATCAGTGCCATAATCAGGACCGAGATTCTTGTCTGAACCGTATGGATAAAAAACCGTTACTGGTGGCGTATCATCAACAGCAGACACTTCCAGTTCGGTAAAACCCATTCCTTCGCCCTGTGCCAAGACAAGGCCGTTGCTTGAATACTCCCTCCTGCCGATATTTATTGTCTGGCCGGATATCCAGTATTCCGTATTCAATTCTTTAATGAGTTCGTCAAGTACCGTCCCGACTTTCTTATCTTTGAAAGAAAGGGTAACCATCCGGGATTCGATACAGGATCCGGCCACCCAACCAGATCCTGTACGGTTCATGTTTTTGACAAATAGGGTTAGCCAGTCACGGGCGGTACCGGTGTAATAGTCGAAGTTCTTTTTCCGCTCCGGTGTACCATGAAGGAAAAACTCTGCATCCAAAAGGTCGTACCGACTTGAATAGAACTGAACGGTATATTCCCAACCAAGAGATGTCTCCTTTTTCGTCACCTTCTCATTATGCCGGATCTTGTATTTTGTCCCTTCAAAGTCTATATAGTCGTTGATTTGAAGGTTTACCACATTTCGGGAAAGAAAATTCAGGGTAAGAGTGTCCTCACCCATAATCTCTTCGACCGTATAACTATTATCCTTCAGATAAACGTCACAAACTACCGTATTTCCGCGCTTTATTTCCATACTGCTAAATAACCTACTTATTTTTAGGCAATAAAAAACACGGCAACCGGATATATGACATTTTACCGGTTGTCGTGTTTTAATATATAAGGTAGATGTTCTGTTTATGGTAGATTTCTAAAGCGCAAGTCCACACGCGCCAAAAGTCGTAGACAACGCTGCAATCTCACACCAGAACATCGGCTTCGTTGATACAAAGTCCTGCCATATATTACCACTCAACCGTTTACTCATGCCTATTACCGTGTAAACGATAAAAGCCAGCCACACCGGAATAAGAACCCACCAGAAAGACGTGCAGCCAACCCATAGCTGAGAAGAAAGCAACGTCAATGCCGCCGATCCACAATGAATGCGGTTTATCCAAGTGTCTTTGAAATCAGGAGCCAAACCGACACCAATCAAACCGATACAGGCTGCGATCGCCAGCAACCGCATAGTAAAGGTTGTACTCATTTCCCAAATGACCGGGAATAGGAACATAGCCGTCAGTGCCATGCTTGCTCCAAAGATCAATTTATGATCAAGAGTATAATACGTCGCACTAATTGAGTACGGTACACCTTTTGCCTTTATACAAACTGCTGCCATATAAACTGCGATAACCAAAAAAGAAATAATTAATAATAACATGATTTTCAAACTTTATTGTTTAACTTTGTTTCCGGAGACCCTCGGTCCCCCTAATTTTCTTTTTTTACAGCCTCCAATCTGTGATAGCCTGGAGGCTGTTTTATTATTCTTTCGCCACCGAACATTTTATATCTCCATTTGTTTTAAAAGAAAATACCCAACCTGGGGTTGGCGATTATCAATAATTTTTTCTGAATATACATTTGCTGTCTTTCTGCTGTGACAGCCCAAAGACAGTGTCACTAATTTATTAATACGGCCTTGCAGGCGGAGTGAAGTTTGATGTCCAACGGGCAATATTACTGATGCGAAACTCGTCAATCATACCGTTCAGATACAATCCATAATCCCGATATTTTCCGATCATTAAAGAACTATAGTACCCTGAAACCATCGTTGATGTGAAACCAGACGCATACACTCCATTTACATACACTTTCCAATATCGAGATTGTGACCTGACGATCGCAAGATGAACCCACTGATCCCGTGGCATCGTAAAATAGCATATTGCATCCCCTCGGGTTCCACCATACTGCAATCCAAAGAAAATGCGTCCGTCAGATTCCTCCATTATATCAAAGCTGTAACTTCCACCACCATTGCCTTTTGACATTATACCGTTTCTCACACCACTTTTCAGTTTAATCCAAAAATCGACGGTATAGTTTGGATATAGGGACTCGTTTATGGCATTCGTTCCACTTATCTTTACATACCCGTTTCCTGAAAACGAAACGCAATTCTTGAATTTTCCCACTACATAGGACATATTACTACCAACACAAGGCTTGCCTGAGGCTTCATCTTTCAATGATCCATCAAAATGTAGCAACAGCAAAGTATTCCTGTCTACTTTCTTTCGTCCCATCATCGATCTTATCATACCAACCTCCTTTCCGCCGAAAGTCGGTCAGATACTTTAGTTAAGAGGTGTTTACCCCCCCCCCATTAACATTTGTAAACAATTATTTCTCATGACTTTATCTCCTATTTTTTAGTCGTTAATATCTTGTTTCATCTTTTTCAACGGCAGATCATTCTTCGTAAGCCCAATAGCGGATCAGGACAGTGCCATCACCGCCGTTACCGTAAGTACCACAACCGCCACCACCGTAACCGCCACTTTTTCTATTGCCATTTCCAGTTCCGCATCCTTTGTCGTAATCGGATTCTCCACCCATGCCCCCATTTATATTTCTGTCTGAACCACCACCTCCGGCATTTCGTTTCCCAGTAGGTTCGCCAAAATCGCGGGTTGTATGCCTTTGACCCTTTCCTCCGCCATATAGGGAACCAGCTGGATAGAGAGAGCCATTTTCATTGCGGCTGCCGATTCCGTTAGATCCATCAGAACCCGCTTTAGCCGTATCTGAATCATCTCCTGCTCCGCCACTTCCGCCGTTGCCACCAGTATATGCTCCGGCATCACTTCCGCCTGGATAACCATTACCCGCACCATTTCCGCCATTAGCTCTATAACTTGAATTTAAGAATTGAGAGTATCCACCGTTGGGGGCAACTTCAGAATACCCTCCAATTCCTCCTTTCCCAACTGTTATCGGAATTGACTGACCCGGTGCAACAGAGATAGCATCACCGTCTCTCCATCCGGATGTATCTTTTTTGAAGGTTTTAGTATAGCCGCCACCTCCACCGCTTCCATTATGTCCTGCACCCCCTCCTCCGACAAGAAACACATCAACCTCCCTACATCCTTTAGGTACGATCCAGGTATAATTCCCGGCAGGATAGAACCTCTTGGTGAACAACTGCAACTTCTTCCGTCCCATCATCGACCGTCTCATCTACGCCCTCCTTTCTTACGATAAGAGGTCGTAACTTCTTTATTTATAGAGCATTTACCCCCCCCCCGTTTAACTTTTAATAACATAACCTGTTTCATTGCTTTACCTCCTGTACAATTGTGGGTAAGTCTTTCAAGTCGTTCGGATAACCTGTAACGGTTGTCAGAATGCAAAGATAGATCACACCGTTTTGTTCATAATATTTGTCTTTCTCGAATGCCATACCCTGCACGTATGGAATAGGATCATCAAGCGTGCCTGCGTGCTCAGCTTCAACGATCTTATACAGTGAAGCAGTTTCTATGCCCGGTTTCCAATCGGCTTGCAGCTTGTGCTTTTGTATCACTTCAAACAAAGTGTCGCTTTCTCCTTCCACTACTCGAAGCCGGAAGCCTATTTCAACTTCCTTGCCAAACTCCGCATCTTTCTCACCCCAAATGGGGAATAAGACCTGCATCTCCAACGCTTGGCTGGCTGTGAGAGACACGCTGTTCATCATCGCACGGGCAAAGGTCACTGCCTGCGCTTCCGGGGATTTAGCGATTGCCTTATCTGCTTTAGTTTGCAAGGCTGCCGTTGTTGTATGGATCATTTCAGGATAGCCTTTTACTATGATAGCTTCGACCTCCTCGGCTGTTTGGGCGGCATCGATACGGGATAGCAAGCCGTCTGTCACCTTGGCGCACTGCTCCGAATAGTCCGCTATTTCGTCAAGAGCAACCGTTAAGATATTCGAGGCGTACAGATGACCGCCTACTTCGACTTCTTCCTGCCGGCCACACTTGTCTTTCAGACGAAGCGTATCACCGGCATAGGCATCCTGTTCGTCGATGTAGTAATGATGGATGTCTTTGTCGTAGATTTCCTGCCGTTTGGCATCACGGGCACGCCAGAGCAGTTCTTCCGGTGTCGGTTCTGGTTCCGGAGCGGGCTGCATGTGCCAACACTCCAACGGGGTTGCATCCGGATGTTCGTTGTGGTACTGTTCCTGTTCTTCTGAGAGCGGAAGATAAGCCCCAACCTCATAATCGTCTATATCTGTACTTATGAGATAGGAATCAGGAAGTTTTACTTTCGTTTTCCAAAAATTAATGTCTTTATGAATGTATATCATATTGCTATTCTTAATTGTGATAATATAAACAAATTATACCCTGTCCTCCTTTTCCTCCTTTACGTGACAGACCACCACCTCCTCCGCCACCAGCTCCAATGCCACCATTTCCGCCATTCGTAGGATTGCTTGAGCCTGAATTTCCACCATTTCCACCTGATTCAAGACCTGCCGCCCCACCACCTGCTCCAGACCCATCCGAACCAGATCCGTTCGAGCCTTTCCCCGAAGTTCCACCTCCTCCAAATAGGCCAATAGGAATAAGTACATTGTTATATTTATATCCTGTACCACCTTGATAAGATTGACTATTTCCACCTTTATAACCGCCCATACCATCTGCATTACTTACACTGTTTCCACCGGTCATTCCTGACGATGAATTTCCATTACCCGACATAGATGCGCCTGAACCACCAGCATAACCGTAAGAACCATTCCAATAACCAGGAGAGCCTCCACCATTATTACAAATCGCGATATCGGAAGATGGGTTTTCTACCAACTTTGATAGAATGGTATATATACTGTCTGGTATTTTAGAGCCATTACCAAGCCCTCCTGCTCCCTCACTATTACCTCTTTGCCCTCCAGCACAGATTATCGTATCCCCGTTTATTTCAAGAGTTGTACTATCCCCATCAGTTTGTGCATTTACAGGCTTTGCAATTTTACAAGTCAAAGTTTTCGGTAGCAAAGAGATTTTTATATTACGAGCAAATGCTATTGTTCCAGAAGCTCCACCGCTACCACTGTTTGTGCCACCTCCGCCGCCACCTCCAACGATTAGCAAATCCACAAACTTATATTTTTTCTCTATTATATAATTCTGTTGGATACCTAAAGGACTTACCAGCTTTACCAATTTAGGCACTGTATTATATAGATTACCTGATATCAATCTACGTTTCATCTCTTCCTGTTTTGAATTATACCCTAACTACTATTATCCCGTGTTCTTTCTTCAAGGATACACCTGTCGGTTTCCCGTTCGGTAACGTTACACTTGATTCCTCGGACTGCCAGCCAGAACCATTAGGGACCGGTTGGTCAAAGTCCGACCCGGAACTGTTCAAGATCGACAGATAGAATTCCTGCATTTCCGGTACGCTGGCGATATCGGCAAAGTTGATCGCTTGCGGGGATTTGCTTGTGTATTTGAAGCGAAGGTTATACGGTGATGACGGAAGAGCCGCCAGAGACTCGACATCGACATACTCTTTCAACCTCAAAGAGTCCGATACCTTCGTTTTCTCTTCATTGCTGTAATTATTGTCGGTATGGACATAAGCAGCGTCCTTGACCGTATGGTCGTCATTCTGTAACTGGGATAGCCTTGTCGGAATCGCCTGCTGGACGTTTGTGATGCTCTGGTTCAGCCCGGCAATGATCCCTTGCAACGTCTGTGTGTCCTCTACGTTGGCAAGAAAAGCGATGATCTCGTTAAATGACTCGATGGCACTCGATGCGTCACCCGAAACGAGCGTGTTGACCTGCTGCTGCAAGGCTGTCAGCGCGTTCCTGATTTCCGTGTCGTCGTAGCTTTCCCCGTCCTGTCCTTCGGCCACCACACCCGTATCCTCTTCGCCTATTTTCCAATGCTTGGTTTCCGGATCGATCGAAGGAACCGGAGCATTGTTTCCCCGAAGGTTCGGGGTGTCGAACTTACCTTCAGCCGTCGTGATCGTCAGGATATAGGTCGTGGCATCATTCGTTTTAACCGTGACCTTCACCTCCTGCATGACGGCCGGCAGCTGGGCAAACGTATGAACGCCATCAGCCAGCTTCATGTTGAATTTACCGTTTTCCAAACGTTCAAATAACCAGACTGATGCAGGGTAAACGGTTGCGTTATCGGCCCATTCGGCGGTCGTCAGTTCGATCTGTTGATAAATAAATGCACCTTTCTTACTCATTGCTTACATATCCTTGTTTTATCGTTCGTACTGATTCATTGTAATAATTGGCTCCTGTCAGATAAACATTACCGGGCAAGGCTGTACCGCTGCCGGATTCCTGCCACGAGGCTTTTCCCCCGGCAAGATCATAAAGCCGGTAGAATACATATTCGCCATCTTCCGCTACACGCACATCATCACCGATACGAAAATTGATGGTTGTACCGTCGGTATTGACATAGCTCAATGTATTTTCGTCCGGGATAGCCTCTAACGTCGGGATCTCCGGTTTGTTCTTGATGTAGTTCTTATTGACAGGATCGATAACGTTCCAGTCGGGTTGCAGTCCACTGATGACTCCTTCGGCGGCTTCGGCTGCACGATTGGCGCGGTCGGCGGCTGTGTTGGCCTTGCCGGTTGCGACTATGGTATCTTCCTTTGCCGTATTAGCAGCCAAAGCTGCCGTATCCGCCAGTCCTGCCTTTTCATTGGCCAGAGTAGCGGCAGCTTTGGCTGTATTTGCCGCCTTGTCTGCATTTTCTTTTGCCGTGTTTGCGGCCAAAGCTGCATCCGTCGCCGATTTTGTAGCAGTCTCGGCAGAAGCTATGGTATCATCCGCACGCTCTACAGCCGCATTAGCATTTTCGGCGGCAGTTGTAGCCGAGGATGCTGCTTCATTCGCTTTATCCGTTGCGGTATTGGCATTTAATGTTGCCGTGTCAGCCTTTCCTGCGGCATCATTGGCCTTTCCTGCGGCTATATTGGCTTCAACAGTTGCTTTATCTGCTTCTTCCTTTGCCATATTGGCTGAAGCTGCTGCGGTATCGGCATTCTCGGCTGCGGTATTGGATATACCGGATTTTTCCTCCGCCAATGCAGTGGCAGCAACAGCCAATTTGGTCGCTGCATCAGCATCTCCGGCAGATTGAGTTGCTTGACCAGCTGCGGCATTTGCTAAAGCTGCGGCATCATTTGCAGCCTTGGTTGCCGCCTCTGCGCGCACTTTTGCGGTGTTTACATTCGATATAGCAGTATTAGCTTCCTCCTTAATTTGGGACATCTGTTCACGAACCTCTTTTGCCGCATCCGTTGCCGGCTTCATAAGTTCGGCCTTATCAGTCTCTGTCAGATCAGAAAAATGCAGTTTCAATTGATCCACTTCTGCTGGTGTCAGATCGGAAAACTTCATTTTCAATTCTTCACGGTCGAAAATATCCACGTATGCACTATCCGGCTCACCTTCGTATTTCATTTGAAGCGTACCGTTCAACTTTCGAAAAACCGGCTTCTCTCCTTTCGGCCCACGAATTTTCTCAATTTCCAACAGATTCTGCCAAGCACCATTAGCTCCTTGTTTCCAAAGGATGTATTTATCGTTTATCCCTAAAAACGCACTAAGGCCGGGATCGCCCTGTTTACCTTTCATTGCAGAGGGCAAAGCACGCTTAGGTCTCCCACCCTGAATGATCAGGATCATATCATTATCGGTTATTGTTCCGGCTGCCGGAAGCAAATTAGCCCTGATTATTTCAAATTCTTCTGCCATATCAATTGAAAACTATTATTCTACCTTGCTCGTCTGCCAATAACCCCAAATCCGGATCCTTCAGCACACGGTAACGAACATCACCGCCGGCATCTATCCAACTCACTACGGGAACAACAACAGAAATAGTGAATCTTGCCCCTATCCGGTTCTCCTGCCAGACTTCCACAGAAAAGGACGGGCAATCAGTATAGTACACCTGAATGATACCATCCAACGTCTTAATATATAATTCCTGATTTCCTACACCGGATATCTGGCTAAAGAATGCCCGATAATTATTCAGAAACTCTTCCACACTGCCGGCCAACATCCAAAGGGACAGTTTTATTTCCCTATGCTGGGTTTTGATTGTCGAAAGGTCTACCGTACGGCCATCGGTGAACGGCGCCTTAGCCGCAGTTTATTTCAAGATGTCCTCCTGGTTATCGTCCGATCCTATACCGAAGTCTGCAAAGTCTATCCCATTAATCGCATACTGCCCGCGAAGCCCGATACCGCCGGCCGGAGTTGCCGGATAAATGGCATGATTGTCCTCGACAAAAGAAAGTTCAAACACAGATACGTTCTCCCCTGCATTAAATGGCACAGGCTGTTCGTGAGAAGAGCCGACATTGAATCGTAAGCGGTTGGTCATACCGGCAATAAGATTGAATTCCCGATAGCCCGGTGCGGACAGATCAGCAACAAACTTTCTATACCCAGACCAGAACTGCTCAAGCGTTTCTGCCTTCATGAGGAATTTCAACTTGACGGTCTTAGGTTCGAACTCCACAACCGAGAGATCGGGATCGATTCCGTCGGCTTCCGCCCAGTTGTTATATTTGACTGCCTTACGTTTGGGGTATTTCAGAAGATCATCAAAAGAACCTTCCAATAATTTACATCCCCATTCAGTATATACGTCTTTTCCATCTATTGTCATAATACACGTGCTGTATGGTCTTTATGAGTTATTACCTTACCGCCAGCGTTCTTTACGAACACCACGGCATAGTTACTCGCATGGATCTCGGCTTCCGCCCCGTGCATCAGGATCACGTTGTAGCGGCCGATCGTATCAAAATGAAGGATTGCCTTGGAACCGGCCAAGAATACCTTCACCGGATTCGTCAGTTTCACGTCCGTCTCGATATAGATTCCCATGCTTTCGGCCTTCTTGCCCCGGAACTCTCGTAATTGTTCCATAGACGGGAAATTATTCTTCGTGCAGAACTCCGTACCCTGCGGTGTCAGCAGAAGGCGCATAAGCTCTTCTTTGTTTTCCGTGCCATGCAACAACCGGCAGGCACCTAACCGGTTTGCTATCTCAAAAAACTCTTTATCCATAATGCTACATTTTTACTTTTACGTTAATAGTACCTTCCAAGGCATCAACCGTGCCTCTGGTGTTCTCCGATATCTTACCGGCAACCTCTTTGATCTCTCTCGTATTCTCGGCGATCCGATCGGTATTCTTTTCCACTTTATCTGATAGTTCGCGGATGGCCTTCACATCTTCCCAACCTCTGGATTGCATATCATAGATCAGCCTCATTTGTTCACGGATCGGTTGCATACTGCCGCGGATGTCTTCCAACAGAACACGGACGGCTCCGGTCTGACCGGCCAACAGGTTTATGCTTTCTTGGGAGGCTTTGGCATACGCGCCTTTCAGGGAATTTTCAGAAACTTCTTCTTTCTCCGGTTCTTCCACCTCATCTTTCATCAGGCTATCAGCCCAACCGAACTGCCTGTCAATCTCTTTTTGCAGTTCTTCCGCCATATTATAGATATAATCCTGTTCCCAACCGGAAAGGACATTGTCGGCATAGAACTCCTTCAGTTTGTCACGAATCTTCTCCATCGCACCGGAAGATTCCGTTGCTGCCTTGATGGATTCTGTGACCATCTGGCGCATCATTTTTTTGACGGTATCTTTCGCTGATTCTGCCCGGTCCTCACCGGAAGCCCACGCTTCGGCTTGTGCGTTAGCGAAGTTGTCAATGGCGGATTTCAGGTCTTCCCCGAAGATGGCATCTTTGGCCTTCTCCTTGTTTTCTGCTATAACGTCGTTGATTTCCTCGATTTGTTCCTGCCACTCCTTGATACGGCTGTCATCAGTTTTTTTCTTGTCCTGTTCCTCTCTGATCTGTTGCTGGATAAGGATCTTCTGTTGCTCCAGCAGCTTGTTGTTCTGCTCAATCATTTTGGAAGCATCCTTTGAATAGGCCTTCTCGATTGACTTTTCCAACTTACCGTAAGATTTATCCAATGTATCAATTTGATCCTGCAACCGCTGGATACGTTTCTCGTTCTTCTTGTCATGGATTTTGGCGATGGCACCGGCCAAAGATGTAACGACACCAATGGCAGCACCGGCAGACGCACCGAGTGGACCGAACATGGAACCGGCTTTCGCACCGTTCATTGCAGAACTTACAGTGTCCATAGCCACACTGAAACCTTCAGCTATCCCACCGAATACACCACCAAACGAATCTCCGAGCTTCGAAAACGTGTCAGAGAGGAACTGTCCGGTCTGCATAATTTCACTCATGCCCTCTTCTATTTCTGCCAAACCTTCTTTTAACTTCCTGGCATCACTTTCAGAGATAAAGACTTTTTTCAGGCCATTTGAAACTTTATTAAAAGAGGTTTCCATTTGGTCGGCTTCATGGCGGACATTGGCTATTTCATCCTTGATGGCCTTCAACTGATCCGGTGATTTGCGAAGCACATCAAACTGTTCTTTGGTAATACCGAATGAATTATCAGAGGAATATTCCCCTCTTTCAAGAAAAGACAAGAATTTTTCTGCTTCATCCGCAATGGCACGAATAGAGGTGATATTCTTTTTACTCATATCATCAAACAGCCGGGTGATGATGGAGGTGCTCTTTTGGGCTTCATTATCCACGTCCGCCAGCTCTTTCTTCATACCTTCTGCAAGGGAAAGCCGTTCACCTTCTGTTGTGGCCCTTGCTATCTTCTCATTATAAAGCTCCGTGATAGCCTGACGCTTTTCCAAATATGAACCATATTCTTTCAGGTATTCGTTCATGGCGCGTTTCTCTTCCTCCAGTTGTTCCTTATTCACATTGGAGGTCGATTGCTCTCGTTTAACGTATGAATTGACCAAAGCGGTATGAATCTCGACCGTCTGCTCTTTGCTTAGTTTGCCGCCTTGCGCGTCTTTCCACTCTTTCTCTTTGGCGAGTATGGCTGCAATCTCATTGTCATAATCGAGGTTTATCTGGGCGATCTTCTTGTCGGAACCTTCTTTCATCAGGTCAATTTCGGATTGCTGGTTTTGACGACGGAGGGATAAAAGTTCGTTATGAATCGTTTTTTGCTGTTTGAGTTGCTTATCCGCCTCTTTCTTTTCTTGTTTTTCGCGCTTGGTCGAATCAGAATATTTGTCTATTTGCGTTTGCGCCTCTTGTATCTGTTTTGTATACTTGCTCCAATCTTCAGAGTTCTTTTTTGATACATCCAAGGCATTACGAGCAGCTTCTGCATCCTGTTTCTGCTTCTCCCAATAGGATTTATTCTGTACAACAGAGATACTATTCCTCGTTAATGAATTGATCTTTCCTGTTGTCTCATCTATCTGCTTATTCAAAGCATCAAGCCTGATACTACTAATGATATCAGGAACACCCACCCACACAGAAGCTATATCCTCTGATTCCGTCAAAGTTTTATCAAGTTCATCCCTTTCCTCGATAAGTTTTCTTTTCACATCCTCATAATGCTTAACCTTCTCTTCAACAGGAGTGTTAGCCTCCCATTGGGCTTCTTTTATTTTATCTATTTCTTCCTTATGGAGTTTTGCAAGATTATTAGCAGTATCAAGTTGCTTATTAAGTCGTTCTACATCATGAATCCATGAATTACCAGATTTATTGTACGGAGAAGATTCTGTCTCTTGTATTTTCTTTTTAAGGTCCTCTATTCTTTTCAGATCAGCCTCATAAGCCTTAACCGCATTGTCTATTTCTCTCTTCTCATTGACAGATGATAACATCTTATTTTGCTGATCCTGAGGCAAATTCTTAAACTCTTCGAGACTCACATTTCCAAGTTCGGGAAACAGTTTTATCAGCTCTTTGTATGCCTTAACCTGCGAATAAACAGATTCAGTCTCACTATTTATTTTTGAAATCAGACTGTCTGTTTTAGAGGTAAGTTCCTGTTTCCTGTGCGCGGCTTCTTCTTGTTCTTTACTAAGTTGCTTTTGGGCTTTCTCGACAGCGGTTGTACTATCATGAAGAACCCACATAGTAGCGGTAAAACTGGCTACGATGGTGGCAAGTAAAACATAAGGATTAGCTTTCATTGCCGCATTTAAAGCCAATTGAGCGACAGTCTGCGCTTTTGTCATAATTGTTTGGATTCCTTTTGCGGCCGCATCTACCCTTGCGGCAACAGCCCAACTACGAGTTAATGTAATACTGGCTATCAAAGCAGTCCGATAAACTCCATAAGTAGCAGCCAACCCAGCCAATACCTTACCTATCGTTTCATAGTTTTCTATCAACGAAGTGGTTGTTTGGATACCCTTAATTATGACACCCTCCGATTTCTGCCCCAATTCATTGAATACTGAATCCATCGCATCTTGCATCATGGATAGCTGACCGTTAATAGTTTTTGAAGCGTTCTCAGACATATTATAAAACTTACCACCAGCGGAAGTGGCGTCTATGAATGCTTGCTGTACCATTTCTGCGGAAATAGCCCCCTTAGACATCTCATCTTTGAGCGTAGCAATAGATTTTCCGGTCTTATCTGCCATGATTTGTAATGGATTGAATCCGGCATTAATCATCTGATTAAGATCTTGCCCCATCAACTTTCCTGCCGCCGACATTTGAGAGAAAGCCAACGTAAGCGAGTTAAACCTTTGGGTATCTCCCATAGAGACATCGCCAATAGCCTGTAAATAACGTGGTACTTTCTCAGCCTCGATATTAAAGCCTAACATCATCTGCGTAGCTTGGGTTACATCCGAAAACTCTAACGGAGAAATCTTAGCATATTCACGTACTTGCGACATAAGCGCATCCGCTTTTTCCTTGCTTCCCAACAAGGTTTGAATAGCCGTATCTGCGGCTTGGAACTCGCCACGCACACGGATAATTTCAGAACCCAACGCTTTCAACACACCTACCCCACCGATAACAGCCAATACCTTCTTCCAAGAAATAGCAATACCGTTATTGCTATCTACTACCTCTTTAGCATCGTCTTTATAAAGGGCATATTCGTCACGAAGTTTCTTTACAGACAGACGTGCCCCAGCTTGTTGTTGTGTCAAGTCGAACAAAACTGCCTTCTCTTCATCCAAAGCCTTACGTACAGCATTATATTCTTCCAATTTCTTATTAGCGGACAATGGATTTCTTTTCAATGCGATGCGATAGGCTTCACCAAGGCGTTTTACATCCGCTTCTATGCCTTTAATTACCGACTTTTGAGCGATAATCTTTTCTGAGAACCCGTTTACAACTTGCGAGGCATCAAATATTTTCTTTTTAAAACCTTGATTTATCTCATTACCAGCACGTACAGCTGAAACGACAAGAGAATCCAATTCTTTCGTGTTTTTAGCTAATTGGGCTTCCATCGCACGGAAAGTAGCTGGAGATGTATTGCCATCCATCCCAGAAATAGTAGATTTCAGCTTATCTATCTCTTCCCGTAACTTAATGACTTTTTGATAGTCTGCTTCTATGTGAAACGCTAATTTGGGCATACATCAATGTTTTGGATAAAAGTACATTAGACAAATGAAGTAGTAGAATTTTATGAGAATAGATACATGACAATGGAAAGATTGTCGTGAATATAGAATCATGCTCCTCTTTTTTGTCTCATAAGATCCTTTCCCGACATCTTCTTTACTTCTGTTCCATCTTTATCCTCATGGATATCGATAGGTTTATCAGCACTCATCAAGAGCAAAAGAAGATAAGGAAGATCCTCATACACCTCCCTGTAAGAAAGATGCAAATTTTCCATAAATAAGGTAATACTTCCTACGATGGTATTTCCTCCTACTATTTGGGTTTTACTGTTAGATTTGCCAGCTCCATCGCTAACTGGCAGACTACGAAAAAATCACGTCCAGTTATTAACTCAAAAGCGACAAAATACGCTTGCAATAATTCTTCTTTAGAACCTGAAAGCATCTGCCGTTCGAGGCTTTCAGCTCTTTTTTGATAATTCGGGACATCACCAACCACCAAGAATGAAAGTCCCTTGACGATATTCTCCAAATTGACAGGAGCGACCTTCATTAATTCCCGCACAGTGCCATTTTCCGGTAAATCGACCTTACTTAAATATTGGGTAGCCCTCATTATCACTTTGATAGAAGGAGCTTTGATTACATATACTGTTCCCCCTACAACAATAGCTTTGCCATAAGTACCGGAAAGTAACTCTGATATGTTTTTTGAAACCTCACTCATAGTTTAAATATTAGAGGGTGATTGCTCACCCTCGTCATTAACTTATCCACCCAAAGTTGTATCCTCCCCGTCTTCCCAGCGCTCAATAGGAACGCCGGCTTTGGTTGGTTTCAACGCCGTAAAAACAAGGGCTAAGCCAATTGCCTTTTCATTCGCTTTACCAGAAGCAGAAACACCGGCACGAGGAAAAATAATTTTCACACCATCTTCAGTTGTGGCACGGACGGTAAACTCTTTACTTTCTACATGATCGGCACGTTCCCATGTACCCGGCTTACTTTCTGAACCCGCAGTAAACTTACCTCCTTGGAATTTAGCCTTAGTTTCAAGATCATACATACCAATAGAAGCATTGATCTTAACCGCACCCGGCTTTTTAGAGGAATAATAGGTATTTCCAGCTACATCTTTGTAATCCTTAACCTCCGGATCTTCATCCTCATAAGTGAAGGTGTCCTCATGAACTACCGGGACTTCTTCAAAAACAGAACCTTCGGCACCACCAGCCCCGATCGGCGCAACCTCCAGCTTCTGAAGGTTTACCACCACAATTTTTTTATTCTCTGCCATAACTATTTTACATTTAAAACTTCAAACAAAACACTAACATTCACATAATGACACTTTAAAGCAGTATCCGCTTCCGTTCCTATATTATAGATAGAATAGCGATAAAAAGAACCATTATAGGAACCTGTACTCCTTAATATCTTCATAGCTTGTCTTTCAAGCTCATTCAGTCGGATAGAGTTGGCTTCATTCTTGCTCAAATCGGGCACACAAAGATTCACTTCTGCGAAAGACTTCTTCCAATAAGTCCCCGGCTGTTGCTTCTTCGTGTGAATGACAATCCTTTCGGACTTCAATTCACCCGTCAGCGTTTCCCCGTTGGGTACTATGCTTATTCCGAAAGCCTTGCAATCCCGGTAGAGAATGTTTCCTATGTCGGTAGTTACTATCATCCCAATGCTTTGATACGTTGATTGAGAATGTTCAAATACTCGCCCATATAATCACGCTGTTGCAGAAGCAAATCACGTTGGTGTTCATTTTTTACAACTTCTTCAAACTTGGGAGTATCTACAAAAGCACACAGCTTACTAAACTTTTCGGCTAAATCCTGCTGCTCAATAAGCAAACGGTCAAGGAAAGTATCAGCGCACTTATATGTTTCCTCAAACTCATCTTTAGGAAGCCATGATTCTATATCATTATCATACTTCACATGATAGCCATTTATAGACCGTTCTTCTTTTGTTAGCTTTCCACCTACTGCAATCAAGCATTTTTCGTCAGCTTCGCCCATTTTCATAGGTTCAGCTTCAATCTGTTTTGTTCCAATGTACTTTTTCATTTTTCAAATTCTTCTTTTAATCGTTTCTCCGCATGAAGAGCGGCACCACTTAAAACATCATACCCTTTAGATTCTACGAATGATGCGTATTCCGCTTCGTTTTTCAGTGTCAAACCGTCTTTATCGACATCGTAATCATTGGACGTTCTCAAAGTGAGTGTATGGTCTTGATAATCCCCATGTTCCTCTGCGTACTTCACAGCTTCATCGCCTACATCAATCATCTTCTTTTCGACCTCCCATTCTCCTTCATCGAAAAAGGAGTCGACATCTGAGAAATCGAAATCTACATCCATAATTCCGAGTAGTTAAAGTAGTTTGTACTCTT
>ENA-OQKY01000703-OQKY01000703.1-human-gut-metagenome-genome-assembly--contig:-NODE-703-length-27047-cov-6.046954_pt1 | contig 27047 bp, 24 predicted proteins | sample MGYA00242652_ERZ504805 | MGnify/ENA primary metagenome ERZ504805 (study PRJEB26092, sample SAMD00036400) | human gut metagenome | host: Homo sapiens | study: EMG produced TPA metagenomics assembly of... | reverse complement strand
AGGTATGCGCCGTTAAACGAGCCGTCCTGATTTAATACAATAGCGGTTCTCCACGCTCCGGCCCCGCTGCTGAATACAAATTCCAGCGGAAACACATCCGGAAGTTTTGCTTCATTTAGTATAACTGGTTCTTTCTCATAGCTGCCGGTATTGACAGTTCCTTCCCCGGAAGCGCCTGTTCCTGGCGGGACTTCTTCCTCTGTTTTACCAGGAGCAGTGTCCTCCTCGTTTTCCTCTGTTCTGCCGGGAGCAGTTCTCTCATCGCTGTCAACATCCTCCCTGATGTCCTCCTGGGTAAATGCTTCAGCAACAGTTGTCCCTGCACTGACCGCACTGCTTCCTGACGGCGTCTGTTCTGACTGACAGGCAGTAAGAAGCAGGACCCCCGCCACAATCAAACATTTGCTTAATTTCATAATCTCCACCTTCCCGGCTGCAGCCACTTTTGGTTCCAGCCAGTTACATTCTTTACAACTTCATTATCCGGCAACCGGATTATCCGTAAACACACTGTTCACTTTCCCATCCTTTACAAGAGCCGTTATACTGATACGGCCTCCTGGGATAATGGAATTTTCCTTACTGGCATCCTCTGGAATTTCGCCGGCAGCCTCCGTTCCATAAGATGTAGCGTAAATTACTGCCATAAGAATGTCAAGCGTTGGATGGGTATAAGATTCAAGGCCAATATCGTTACCACCAAATTCAGATCCCCCTGTTGTCCAGTCAACCATCATATGCGAAATCGCTCCCAGGAAATGAATTCAATACATCCAATGCGAACACAATAGATATCTGTATGTTTTCTGTTCAGTCTTAGAATAACACAGAGTTGTTTCAAAGTTGTATCAAAAGGCATCCATTTTCTTTCGAACATATTAATTTTTTCTAAAATAAAGCAACAGCCCGATGAAATCCAGCATTTGATATGCTTTCCGGAGCTTTTGTTTTACCGAGTTTTAGAGAAAAAGTTAAATAAGTAATACACATGTATTGAAATCCCAGGAAATAAGTGTTTTAATACCAACTATTAAAAAGCGCCAGACACATCCCTGTATCCAGCGCAACACCATCACTGTTCTATTATTTTTGTCTGCTTCTCTGTGAAAGTCGGGTGCTTTTTGTTCTGGAGCAACTTGCTCTAATTCATTCTCCTGCTGCATTTTATAATCTGGTATTATATTATGATAACATCACTTGACAAGGGCATACAGCCCATAGTCAAGTGCGGTGAATAGTTGAAAGTCAGATTTTCCACTCAATGGCGACACATTCACCCGTGGCGCAGATTTGAGAAATGAGGCTGTCGGCCACCTACCGCCTGTCATCGAAGTCAATCTCTTCCCAGCGGTTGAGATACACCGATAACCGCTCGATCTGTTCCGGCGACATACTTTCCACAGACAGGGCCGCGATTTCCTTTGACAGCGTTTGCCGCTGTGCGTCCAATTCCTCAATCTTGGTGTTGGCGTAGGAGATCAAAACCGCGCTGGCCCCGGTCAGGGTATTCAACAGCTTTTCAATTTCATCTTCCACATGGGCCAATTCCACCTTTAGGGCGGTGAGCTTGGGATTAACCGTTTCCCGCTTGCCTGTCAGGGAATGGAATTGAGCCATCTTTTTTACCATTTCATCGTAAATAAACTGCTCAAATTCCCTTGTGCGGAGCGTCCCACAGCCCGGACAGCTTTTGTTGTCCGCCCGCTTGGAGCATCGCAGGTATTGAACGCCTGACGGGTTCCCCACGCTCATTAAGGCGTACCCACAGCGGCCACACTTCACTTTCCCGGCCAGCCAGATATTTTTCGCCTTGCGCCCGTTCTGGAATGTGGTGTTTGCCATCAGCTTTTTCCGACAGCGGAGCCACACATCCGCCGATACCATCCCCTCGCTGGGGGCCACCACAAGGAACTGGTCTTTCAGATGCTTGTTTTTCCGCGCCTGTACGTCCCGGTCCTGGTAGAGATAACAGCCGTTTGTCCCCGCGAAGTCCGCCGCCTCGTTGATCACCACGGTACCCTGGCTTTTGAAAAATTCATACATTTCCAGGTCGGCCTGGGCATAAATGGGGTTGCGGAGCATTTGGGAAATAAAGCCACGGGTTAGCTCCTTGTCGTAAATCAGGATGCCCTCGTCCGCGAAGTACCGGGCGATGTCCCCGAACGAGGTGGAGGGCTGGGCGTACATTTCAAACATCAGCCGGGCGATGTCCGCCGTTTCCGGGTCGGGCTTCATCATCTTTGTGCGGATGCCCTGAATGGTGGTGGGTTCCAGTTGAAAGCCGAACGGGGCCGCGCCGCTCATGTGAAAACCGCGCTGGCAGCGGGAATAGTAAGCGTCCGTTACCCGCTTCTGAATGGTTTCCCGTTCCAGTTGGGCGAACACGATGCAGATGTTCAGCATGGCCCGGCCCATCGGGGTTGATGTGTCAAACTTTTCCGTGGAGGACACAAACTCCACGTTGTACGCCTGAAAGGTTTCCATCATGGTTGCGAAGTCCAGAATGGAGCGGCTGATCCTGTCCAGCTTATAGACCACCACCCGCTTAATCAGGCCCCGCTTGATGTCGGCCATCAGCTCCTGGAACTTGGGGCGGTCGGTGTTCTTGCCGGAATAGCCCTTGTCGGTGTGCTGCCGGAAGTTACCCCCTCTCAGCTCATATTTACAAAACTCGATTTGACTTTCAATGCTGATACTGTCCTTGCGGTCTACCGATTGCCGTCCGTAAATTGCATATTCCCCGAATGTTCATTTGGTACTCCTTTCTGTTTCAGGAGCTACCAAACCTTACACCTATATTATACCTCGGACGGCACGGAGCGGCAAGGATGCGGTGGGGCAAGGATGGCCAGAAGAAAGCATAGAATATCCATTTCAATCTGCTGTAAATCAGGTTCGCCGCATTTGCCACGCATCCCCGGCGAGGAATATCCCAGGCCGCTGTCGGCACAGCTGTCATAGTTCCACGATACCGCCGCCGCAGAAGCTGGCGTATACCGCAGGACTCCCCCTCAAGTCTGTGGGAGGGCGTGAGTAAGTTTCATTATCCCCCGCGCTGTCCTCGCGCCCGGCTTGCCACAGCCGGGTCAAAGGCTTGCGTTGATCGCTCGGTCAGCTCCTATTTCACCTCCTCGGAGCGTTCCATCCTGGCGGCGCGCCTTTTGCCGCTATCGCACGGGTTTTGTACCTGGGATATTGTGTATTCAGTTGTCGTAAACAGAAAGCCTCCTATTTATCAGGCGGATTAGAGGGTAAAAGTCCTCTCTCAAACAGAATTTTCGAGAATTTTTTTCAGGTTGAGCAGTCCCCGGTCAATGGAGCCGCTGATCCGGCTGAGCGCCGGGCCTGGACGGGCGGGAGTTGGCCGATGGCCGCATAGAGGACGGCCCGGTTTTCCCTGTTTTCCATCACCTGCTCCGGGGTCAGCGGAGGAAAGGTCACGTCCGCCTCAAAGCCGGGGGTGCTGTCCAGGGAACACTCATCATGATCCCGCTTGCGGCGCTTGTAGCTGTCGCACAGGCGGCCACCAATGGAGAGGGTCACGGCGCTCTCGTCAGACACCTCCAGCATGACGCGCTCGGTCAGGTGGGGGTAGTAGTGGTTCAGAATGATGGTTTTCATAGTTGCCTCCATTTCGATATTGGGCGGTTGACGGGTCGGCAGATCGAAATGGGGGAGCGGCATCCGGGGGAGCAGCTCCCCACAGCCTCTGGCCACGATGGCCAGAAGTGACAGGAAACGACAACGCCCGCACAGCGTTGTACTGTGCGGGCGCGTGAAGTGACATAGTTCTTTATGTACTTACATATTTCGCGTTCGTGGTCGGAGTAACCCGGCGGAGGGGCTATGCTTTTTTTGACAAGTTAGAGGGGGGCAGGATAAAAAAGGACATGACGATACCTCCCGGATACCGCCGTGTCCTTAAAAATGGGCGACTTTAACACACCCTCCGTTTTTTCAAAAGAAAGCGGCGGCTTGAAATTTGCTATTTCAAAACCGCCGCAAGGCACTTATTTTCTGTTTAGGGCATACAAATTTTCAGCCACCAAACAACGGTTTTTTATATACCGCTGGGCCGATAATAGTTATCTGCTTGCTGGTAAAGTTTGCATAAGAGCAAAGAAATGTTGTGCTTCGCCGGTACTGAAATACGCATACCAGGCATCCAATGTATCTGGTTGAAAGACTCTCAATCGTTCAATGATTTGCTTTGTCCACAGTAAGGCCCCGGTGGAATTTGCGGTAATCAGGTTGTGATCCGCAACAGATGGTTTGTCAACATAGAAACCTTGTCCCTTGTAGCTGGGCGAAACCATGTCGAGATAACCCACCCCGTTGCTGGTGTGTAGCTTTTGATCCAGCAGGCCAGCATTTGCCAGCGCAGCAGTTGCGCCACAGATGGCACATACCATAGCACCCGCAGAAAGAAGTTCGCTTGCTTTTTCAATAATGGCACCATGGTTAGGATTATCCCAAGTATTTGCTCCCGGTAACAGCAATACGCTTTCCACATTTACTGCAATATCGTTGATGACACAATCGGGAATAATGGTTAACCCACCCATTGTTTTGACTGGTTCTTTTGAAATGCTGACTGTTTTGACTGACACCCCCGGCGCGTCCTTTTTGAAAAAGCGTCCGGAATTTAACTCCGCTATAACATACCCCAACTCCCAGTCGGCCAAGGTGTCAAGAGCGTATACATAGACTGTAAACATAACATCCTCCCTTTTCTTCTGTATTTGGTTTACTTGCGCCTTTATCATATCATCCAATCGTTGACAGCAATATGGCAACAATCTATAATATATAAAAGATTGTTGAAAGGCGGCTGCCAAAATGAAAGTTGACAGGCTTGTTAGCATTATTATGATGCTTCTGGATAAAAAGCGCATAGGCGCACAGGAATTAGCAAATACATTTGAAGTTTCGCCTCGAACAATTTACCGAGATATAGAAGCAATCAATATGGCGGGTATTCCTATTCGTTCCATATCAGGAGTTGGCGGCGGCTTTGAAATTATGCCGGAATACAAGATTGATAAAAAGGTTTTTTCGACTGCTGATCTTTCCGCAATCTTGATGGGACTTTCCAGCCTTTCAAATATGGTACGAGGTGATGAACTGGTAAACGCCCTTGCGAAAGTTAAAAGTTTTATCCCCGCTGAAAAAGCGAAAGACATTGAAATAAAGACAAATCAAATTTGCATAGATTTAAGTCCATGGATAGGCAATAGAAATATACGACCATATTTAGAAACGATTAGAACAGCTTTACAAGACTGCAAACTGCTTTCCTTTGAATATACAGCTCACCGCGGAAATAAAACTGTACGGACAGTTGAACCGTATCAACTTGTATTAAAAAGTAGCCATTGGTACTTTTATGGGTACTGTTGTACCAGAAACGACTATCGCCTATTCAGGCTATCCCGTATGTCAGAGCTACAAATGGAACAGGAAACTTTTGTTCCGCGAGATTATCAAAAACCGATTTTGGATTTTGAGGAAATTTTGGTAGCGATGCAAACAGAAGTCAAAATTCGCATACATAAATCTATATTGGATAGAGTGCTTGAATATTGCACCTTCGACCACTTTACACCAGATGGCGATGAGCATTACTTTGTGAATTTTCCATTTATTGAAAACGACTATCACTATGATATTCTTCTCAGTTTCGGAGATAAATGTGAGTGTCTTGAGCCACTACATATCCGCACAGAAATAAAGCGCAAAATACAGAATATGGCTGCGATATACGATAATTAAAAGGCCAGCAGCATAATAAGAACACCACTACATTTTTGTGGGAATTTCTGGAGAAGCGCGTTAGCGGCAAGCAAGGCAAGTGTATAGACACTTGCTATTTTCGCGCCGCGAAAATGCTTGTTGGGGTTTCCCCAAACCCGATGGACTTCTGGCCATGCTGGAGCTGTTGACAAACCCATCTAAAATGCATAATAAGTAAAATGAATGAGTGCAGATAAGGGAAAAAGGGCAAAAAAAGAACGCCTTTCGGCGCTATCCCAGACAGTTTACCATCCGTTTTAGGTTTAATGCCGTCGCCGACAAAAGGCAGTGCTCCTCCGCTGCCTCCAACCCTCGCCGTAACAGGCGTTTTAAATTGTGCCGCGCTTTCTGTGCTGCAAAACTGCCCTCACACCAGATTTGGCGCAGCCGTAACGCCTCTCGATGGCCCGCACTGCCGCCTGCGTCATGGTTTTTCTTGACCGCCGCTTCAAAGATATTAACCTGCAGGCGGCGGCTGGGGAAACTTCCTGTCAGGCAGGCATTTTTAAACGGACATATTTGACAGTTGCTTTTTTCGGCGCGGTATTCCCGATATACCCCATACTCATTTCTTTGCAAACGTTTCAGCGGCAGCCCTTTCCCACCAGGGCATTGGAACGTATCCGTTTCGGATTCGTAGGTAAAATCAGACCGGGTAAAGCTGGATTTGTAGTTCGGCTTCTCATGGTTGATGGGGGTATAAAACCGGATCCCTCTTTCCTGCATCTGCTGATGAACCAGGCTAATGTCGTAACCGCTGTCTGCTCCGGCGCTCTCAATAGCAAACCCAAGTGTCTGGTGGATCGCATCAATCCGTTCCACATAGGGGGTGGCATCCGTCACATTCCCTGGTGTTGTATAAACGTCCACGATGATTCCGTTAGCGGTGTCTAGGCTTTGGTGGGACAGGTAATGCATTCCCTCCGGTTTGCCTTTGCGTTTGTAAAAACCTGCTTCTGGGTCGGTTCGGCTTACCCGTTTCGAGATGATTTTAGGAGTGGTTTCCCGGCGGGCTACCGGTTCTTTGTGGGGGAGCTTCCCTGCATTCTCCAGCCGTGTACGCTCGACTTGTTCGTATTCATCCAGCTTGGACAGATACCCGCAAGCGGCCTTCTCCACTTCTACAACATGCTCAGACTGGCGGGAGGCATTCGCTTTGACATGGGTGGAATCGGTTACGATCAGTTTCCCATCCACCAGCCCCTTTTCCATGCATTGGCGGACAATCTGCAAAAACAGAGTTCGGTACAGCTCCTTTGAGCGAAACCGCCTGCGCCGGTTTTGGGATAGGGTGGAGTGGTCCGGAACACGCTCGTCCAAATCCAGCCCTAAAAACCAGCGGTATGCCATGTTTACCTGAATTTCCTGCTCTAAACGGCGCTCTGATTCGATGCCATATAGAAATCCGATCAACAAATATTTTACTAGAACCACCGGATCGATACAGGGCCGCCCGTTATTGTGACAGTAGAATGCTTTCGTTTCTTCCCGTATAAACGAGAAATCAGCCAGTCGATTCAGTTTTCGTAAGAAGTGATTTTCCGGCACAAGATTTTCGATTGTAATCATGTGAAATTTTATTTGTTTATTTTCAGAATTCGTCATCATACGTATGTCCCCCATGTCCTTTTATATCAATTTTATCATATGGGGAGTCTTTTATATAGACTTTGTCAACAGCTCCATGCTGGCCAGAAGTCCCCCTGTCTGCGGCCCTGTCGCTCACCGCTCCTGGGCCTTATTACCTTTACACCGTGGAACATATCACACGCAGGGAATATAGACATGCTATCCCCTCTAAAACCACTCTTTGAAACCCTTGTCGCAAGCGGCTTTCAAAGGCTGAATTTTCCACAGTCCAGCAGTAGTAAATAACCTTGTGGGAAACGGTCAACCCAATCCCCCCGCTGTTTCCCTGCGGGGGACGTAGGACGCATATTGCCTCTGGCCACGTTGACCAGAAGTAGCCGCATAGTAAAACGCCGCCTTGTTTTCCAGGGCGGCGTTGTTTGTAAGGTTTGGTAGTCCTTTTTCCTGTATGCTCTTGTAAAGGGTTGCTAACGTTTCAGTTGATACATTAATACTTCCAAACCTCTGGAAACAGGTTCTTTCTCTAAGATATACTGCAATTTTTCATAATCCACCATCAACCCGATTCCTGTCTCACGGGCCTGCATCTCTAAACTGGCTGAAAATGGCTGACCATATACTTTTTCAAGATTCTCTTCCACTGTTTCTTCGTCGAAACGATCCCAGTCACTTAACAGTGAATTTCCATTATCAAAAATAGGCGCCGCTTTATAAACTCCCGTCGATGCGTCCACAATTAATCCCAAATTATTAAAATGCCTGTCTGTATTTAAAGTAAGCATATCCAGAGCCAGTATTTGTGATAAATACATTGAGCTATCCCACCCTGTATTCTCTAATACAAACTTTCTTACAAAGCCAATGCGGTCTGCCACCTCTGATATTAAGCGTATTCTCTCCTGCAGACTTTCCCCAGTGAGCAGGTCATACAGTCTCTGGAAGCTCAGGAATGATTCGTTTTCTCTAATAAAACTTTTTGAACGGCATCCCGCCCTTCCATTAATCGTGCATTGTTCATATTTAACATAACTATCAACATTAGAGCACTCCAGCACCTTTGAGACGAGATATTCCGAGTAACCTTCATATCCCAGATTATTTACTTTATACCAATATCCTTTCTCATAATACTTGGGCTGTGTTCCCTTTGAACTCCCTTGTACCATCACCAAGGCCTGTGGACTCAGCACGTATTCTTTTACACTCATCTCACCTTCACATCCTTCCATGTTATCGTCTCACCTGGAAACCGAATCCAAAACAAATCTTCATATGTAACTCCATGTGTAATCTTCATCCATTTCCATGGATTATTATAAGTAAGACCGGCCTGATTGAGTATCTCCTTAAGGTCACTGCGTCCATCCTCGTAGCATCGGTCCTTCAAAAAATTGTAAACCCGTTCCAGATCTAATTTATTACCACAAAATGGCTGCCTGATACAATCCGGTATCAATTTTTGAATTTCCACCTTCTTCTTATCTTCTGATAGCCTTACTATCGCTACCGGCTCATCCTTATGCATCACAGTGAATTCCATATCTCGTTCTCCCTATACATCCAAGTCTGGCAATCAGACAGCACAACGCTTCTGATAACATTATAAACGGTTTTTCCCGTTCCGGTATTTGTTTATTCGGCGTTGCCGTGAAAATACCGTTGCCGCCGGAGAGGGCAACGGCATTTGAAATGGCAGGAAAACAGGCTGTGCTTGTCCGCCGACAAAGTTATTGTGAGGCTGTCCGTCCTCTCAAAATTGAAATGGGCGGGAAAGCCATTTTAGAGCTTTCCCGTCTTGATAACCCATCAGCAAAGGCGGGCGAGGCTGTCAACGGCGGCGCTGTAAGCGCAGTTCATCTTGACCGTTGACTGGCTCGGCTGGCTTTGCTATCTCCCCGGTTATGCGATTGCGTCTTATACCAATAAGGCGCACCCAGCAAAATATTTATAGTTGCCACCATATTGTTTCTTCCCGTCTTTTCTCAACGAAACCACAGCGTTGCAAAATGCGTTGTGAGGCAAAACCGTCGATGTCCGTTTCCGCGATAATATGGGACACGTTTTCTTGTTTCAAAGCCCACTTGCACATGGCCTGCACTGCTTCTGTCATGTATCCGTTGTGCTCAAACTCTTTTCCCAAACCATAGCCAATTTCGACCTCTTGATCCGTATTCGGAATATCCTTGAAATCAGCGGAACCAACGACAACCCGGTCACTTTTGCGAACCAGAAACCAGAAGCTATGCCATAAGTAATCGTTAGAATACTTTTCTGTTTTTTCTAATTGCCCTTTAACAATTTCGAGAAAAAGTTCCTCCATAGGCTCTGCTTGATAAGAACAATTTAAGTCTTTCTCCAGCTTTGGTATGTTCTCTACCCACAATTTTAATTGATAGGGAAGTAATGGCACTAATTCAAGACGCTCCGTTTTCAATATCATTTTGCTACCTCGCTCATTTTATCTTTGTTCGCCTTATCCGCCTAATGCGTACTTGTCATTTTCTCTTACCTCTCTGCAGCAAATAGCTTTTTGCCAATTCGGATTTTTGGACAATCCGGGTTAGCCATTGTTTTTCTTCCTCTGTCAGCTTGCTATAACGCTGCTTTGTCTGCTTGCAAAATACCATCAACAGTTGTTCCGCCCGGCTGCTGAAATAATCGCCCTCCCGCACATGGGCGGCTTGCAGCACTCTGGCAGTCTTGTCATACTCACCCGGTTGGTACTTCTCCACGATTTCAGCCCTCGCCACGTCTACCCATGCGTTCAAGTTTTGTATCTGCGTAGCAGCGATACCCTCCACATAAATCTGTATATCAGCCAGTAGCTTTACAAAATCTGTGTGCTCCGCCAGTTCACAAAGCAGGACGGTATCAATTCGCCCGCCTTTCAGCAGGTCTATCATCTCGTCACTCAAACGCAGGTCTGCAAGATCGGCGTTTGGGTGATTTTTCGTTTCCATGAATCCCAGCAGATAGTCGGCGGTCACGCCGTAAAACTTCGCCAGCTTGATAAGGGCATAGTGGCTGATGTCCTTGAAGTCGTCCGCTTCTTAGCTCCTAGCGCAGACTTTGAGAGATGTGTCTGCTCCACAAGCAGTTCCAGCGTCAACACACGCTCCACAAGCAGGTTTTTTAGGCGTTCCTGTATTGTCAACTCAAATCTACACACCCCATCTTATGCCTATTTCATGCGTTCTTGACACTCGCTGCACTCTCTGTCATGTATAGAAATGATACCCCGGCATTTGGGGCAAGTATATTTCTCTTTCTGCTGTTCCATGAACCTTTCCAAACCGTGTTGACGGACAAACTCGCTATTCTCCATAAGGCTTGCCTGATACCTTTTGTTGTAGCTTTTTTCAAGGTTTTTAATTAATTTACAAGGATAATCGGGACATTCAAAACAATAAGACTGCCCTTTGCCCTTGATACACTCTTTTATCTTGCACTTACGGCAGTGTTCCGGTTTGCCCATATCGCTGTTCAAGCAACCGGCACACGTTTTTTTATGATAACAATGCTTATAGCAAACCAAACAGTTCATGCCGCAGGGGGCAAACATTGCCGTATCAATTTTTTCTTTTGGCATTTTCATAGTGCGCCCTCCTTGTCGGCTTACTGTTTCTATCATTTTACCACACATCCGAGAGCGTGGAAATAGTGTCTTTGCGAGGTAGATTTCCAACCTGTCGGATATACGGGACGGGCCAAGCAGGAACTTATGAAGAGGATAGCGGACTTGACTGTGGAAGCCACAGTCTTATCATATACATCTGCCAACAGTAAAAACCTCAGCGTACATCTGAAGGTTCTATACGGCTTTCTTCAGCCATTCTTCATGATATTATCAATCGTTTTGAGAAAGAATCTGTGACAATACAACTAAGTATTTTGGGGTACAGACACAACCATTTGATGGCTGTCTGCACCCCATTCTTTAATCATTCACAGTTAGATATCGCTCCATCCCATACAATTCTTCGATAATTTTCTCTATCGGTATCTCCCTCCGTCGAAAAGCAAAGAATTCTGGAAGCTTTATCAAGTTTCAGCATATCCTTCAACCATCCCAAGCTGGGATTATGCAATATTTCTGTCACGAGTCCGATTGTCGCCGCACCGCTTTCTCCTGATATTACTCTTGGATCATCTCTTAATGGATTACCAAGGACACGCATTCCCTTTGCCGCTATCCAATCCGGTATAGAGACAAAATCATCTGCATAATCGCTTAAAATATTCCACCCTATTGTACTGGGCTCGCCGCAGGCAAGTCCTGCCATAATAGTATCCATACTTCCTGTAACCGTATGCAGGGCTCCATCATCTGCCTTTGCCGTTCTGTAATTACAATCCGCCTTGTCAGATTCAACAATCGTAATAATCGGTTGATTACTGCCCTTATAAATATCTGCAAAAAAACCGGTAAGAGCGCCTGCCATAGCGCCGACACCTACCTGCAGGAAAATATGTGTCGGCTGTTCCCCTTTTAGCTGAATATAGGCTTCATACGCCATAGTGGTATATCCCTTCATAATCCAATAAGGAATCCTCTCATACCCTTCCCACGCAGTATCCTGTACGAGTATCCAGCCCTCTTTTTCAGCCTGCTCGCTGGCATATCTTACGGCATCGTCATAGTTCATTTCCGTAACCAGTATATTTGAAAGAATACAACATTGAAACAAAATGCCTAATTCATAATATACGGTCCATGTTCTATTTCCTCCTTTAATAATTCGTAATATTTAGTACTGCAGATAACAAGCTGATTTCTCTGGTCATGGCTCAGCCTCTGCATTGCATTTTCCTCCATCTCATAAAGTTTCTCTAATACTGAAGCTGCAAAAAGTTTCCCTTTTTCTATAAATGCAATAAGCCGTTCTCTTTTGTTTTTATCATTCGAGGTAATTGTTGTGTCCCCCTTCTTTTCAAAATCCAGCAAAATACCATGAACAGTCTGATTAATCTTGAACTCTTCCTTGAAAATGCCCACCACAGCTTCGAAATTAATCCACTTCTCTCAGGCGTACCAAAACCGACTCTGTTGACTGCGAATCAATAACTCGGTGGTTAATGACTGTTGAATACAAATCCCATTCAAAGTATAATTCTTGTGTAAAGTAATAGGTAGTCGCATACTTATATTTTACACCACAGCTGGGCTTTTCTAAGCCCAGCTGTAACTTTTTGCGCAGAAAAGGAGCTGCGCACTAATTTCTGATATGCTCCCTTATATAACAATTCATAACACTCCTTTTCATCACCTTACTCCTGTGGAATAACGCTGTGTCGTAAAGGAGGTTCAAATACAGTAATGGATTTTACATCTGATATTTTTTGATTATCCGTTAGTGAAAGAAGTTCATCCATATCCCCTGTACGTATCTTAGATGTTTGAACTCGGTCTTGATAATAAATAACGATATTATCGCCTTCTTCCAAAGATTCAAAGGGAATCTTACTATTGGTGATATCATTATATATATCCAGTTTATTACTATTTTTTACTATATATGTCCCTCTTTTTCCTTTTGGGTTTTGCGGAAAGCCTTCAAATACCAGTTGCTTACCATTATTTGAAATAATCATTCCTTGGATTGTTACATCATAAGAAGTATAATTCTTATTTATATAAGAGAAGTAACATACAATTACTATAACTATAAACATAAAGATTATTAAATGCTTTTTATATTTCATGTCACCTCTCCTTCACATCAATTAACACGAACTTTAGAAACAAATTGATAATATATTTTACCGGATTTTCATAACCGCTTAGGGGTATAAAACCGCTATAGCAGTTGCTGAACTACTATTGTTTTTTATATAATCGCTGCTTATTCTCGCATAAGCGCCACCAGGTGCCAAGTATATCATTAGTGCTGTTCCAGTAATAGTTATTATGTGTAATCAATGACCTCGGTTCAATCGCCCCAGCATTTTCTACTGTAGGCTCCGCTTGTGGCATGGCATAAGCTATACTCGAAAATGCCATAGTTGTCATTAAAGTAGCCATTAATACAAACGATAATAATTCTTTTGTAAACTACATCATTCTCCTCCCTATGCATTAAGAATATTTAGTTTTAAAGTTCTATACCCTACCCACGCCCGCCCTTTCTCATTTTTACTTACCTTATCCTAAATTTCTGCTAATTAAATAGTATAACGTAAAAAACAAAAAGTCAACATTATTACTACAAAATTAAATATATTATAATAATATTGGCTTTTTGTTTTATCTCACGTCTTTAAATCATATTCTAATAGTTTACATAAATAGTACCAGTAATATGTATATCTTCACCGCCACTCCCGTTCTGTCCTTCTATATAGACAGTATAACTACCATTTGTATCAATTGAAAATGTTTGGGATACCGTTCCATTTACAGATGACGAATAGTATTTCTTTCCATCTGGTGCAATTATACCGGCTTGGAAAGAATCGCTTTCCCTATCACTATAAACGACAATGCGGATACTGGACCCTGCTTTCATGGAAACTGGACTAAATTTTCCGATTCCGTTGCCTTTCAATGTTGTATCAACATTATTAGCCCCCTTTGAATTTAGATTCCCTATATAATCCCCCTCGGACATATCAGCAGAGTTCTCCCATTTAACCATATTATTTATAAAATCATTTTCAACCTCATGACTCCTATGCTCGTCATACTTCCCTATCACTATACCTTCCGTATATCCAACCCCATAAACTGCAGCATATGTCATCACTGGACATGTTGCCACAAATACAGCCGTTGTTATCATCATAGTAATTCCCTTTTTTACCTTTTTTTTCATGAGATATTTTAATCTCCTTTCAACAAATACAAAATCATTTTCAGGGAATCCAATTGTAAACTTTGGCATTGCATATTCTCCGGCCATTTTTAAAATAAGTTCTCCATACTGTATACGTTTTTCACGGTTATAATTTCTTACAACCTCCATATCACATGTATATTCACATTCTTCACAAAATTTTCTTGAAAAAAAGAAAATTACAGGGTTAAACCAATGAACCTTTTGAACAAATCGAACCAGTATTTTCATAAATACATCATGCCTTTTACAGTGTATTAACTCATGCCTTAATAGCATGGCCAATTCATCGTCACTGTTATCCATTCTAGGCAAAACTATTTTCATATTAAAAAATCCAGTGGTAAATGGCCCCCCAGGATTTCCCGACTGATATAATTCTATTCCCCCTTTTAAATTCAAATCTTTTTTAATAGAAACCATTAAATCCATCAAGTATCCATCCGTTATTTGGTCACATCGTTTTAAAATAGTTCTTAGTAAAACCATGGACCTTACTAAATCCGCCACAAAAAACACAATAAATCCTAATCCCCATATAATTGCAACTACAAAATTTACAGTCTGCAACATCTTATCATGTTTTAATAGTAACAGCTCACTTAAGTGTCCATCATAATTAATATAGGAAAAATCCTCTGTGTGCAAAAATACTGTCGTATCTGATGTATGGTAAGTATACACATATCCAATTATAATTATGGCTGGTAATAGATAAAATCCACATACTATTTTCTCCAATATATAAATTCCATTAATCGGATATCCTATCTTATCTAAAATCCTTACCAACCCAAACAGAAGCGTCGCTGTTGCAGATAAAGACAAAATCAATGTAATAAAATCAATCATCTGGCATCTCTTGCAACATTCTTTTTAATACTTCTGATTGTTCATCGGATAGTTTTTCTTTACCATAAAATGGTGCAAGCACCTTTTCGATTTTCCCATACACCTTAGAAAGCTCCTGTGCCTCTATAATCCGTATATATTCCTCTTTTTCACATACTGGTACAAATACATAATGAAGCCCTTTACGGTGGCTGACTGCACAGCCTTTTTGTAAAATTCTTTTTAGTATAGTTCCAATTGTACTGACCGCATATTCGTCTTTGAAACTACTATAAATACTTTCACTGTCAACACCGTCCTGGTTACTCCATATTTTTTCCATTATCTTAAGTTCTACATTAGACAGTTTTTTCATTGTCGCCCTCTCGCCTCTTTTACTACAAGTTTAACACTTTTTATAGTAATATCAAGCTTTTAACTTGAATTTTTTCTTACAATATGTCATATTACTCATTGTTTAATTGCTTACCATGCTGGTGGCGGTCCTATTATTTCATCTTCTTGGTACTCAAATATCTTCGTAAAATATGCCTGTCCATGATTCAGCGCGTACTTACTGTGATATAAATGGGGTATCCGAAATCTTAGGTTGAAAAACTCTAATACATCATTCCTTCTATGCCAACCGATATAGTTGAAACAGGTGTTGATGTCATCCCTCCTAAATGTATCAAGTGGTTGAAAAAGTGAATTGTCAGAAAAGGTCGAATTCTCAATATTTGGTTGAAAGCATCCTACTCATATGGTAATATATGGGTAGGATATTTTATTCTCAAAATTTGGTTGAAAACCATCATACTATAGATATAACAACAAACATGATAAGGAGAATACCATGGCAGAACAGACATCGCAGAAATTTAATTATGTAGATGAAATATGGGGCATTGCTGATTATGTCAGAGATATTATTAAACGTTCAGAGTACAATAGACTGGTACTTCCATTTTCATTACTCAGGAGACTGGAATGCGCATTAGAGCCAACAAGAGAGGCTGTATCAGCTGCTGTCAAAGAGCATGAATCTACTTGGGGTAGAGAAAGTGATAACTACTGTGCTTTTTCAAAGAAAGCTTTTTATAATGTTACCAATTTCAGGCTGAATAACTTAGGAGCCAATGATACATTAGATGCTCTGATGGAATACATCAACGGGTTCAGTCCAAATGCCAGAGATATTCTTCTGCGTTTCAAAATTGAAGAAACCTGCAAAATTTTACAAGAACATGGAATGCTTTACACAGTATGTAAACGTTTTAGTAGTTTTGACCTTAGTTCAGAGAATGTTTCTGATAGAGAAATGTCTGACATTTACGAACATTTAATCCAGAGATACGGTGAACAGGTTGCGGAGGATGCAGAGGATTTCATGACGCCAAAAGATGTTGTTCGTTTAGCCGTAAGTATGATTTTTGCAAATGATGACGAGTTGATGAACAGCGACAAGGGTATCGTGAGAACATTGTATGACCCTACTATGGGAACAGGTGGTTTTATTACTGACGCACTTGACTTGTTGGATGAATGGCACAAAGACAAGAAAATGACGGCTCCTGCGGTTATTGTTCCTTATGGCGAGGAATGCGAACAGGAGTCATGGGCTATGGGCAAAGCTAATCTGTTACTTCGTAATGCGGGCAACAATGGTATGGATGAATATGACTCCATTAAAGATATGTCTTCTCATGTAATGTATGGTGACACGCTTTCAGATGATAAATTTGAAGGAATGACCTTTAATTACACATTATCCAACCCACCATACGGCAAAAAATGGGAGAAACAGGCTTCCGCAGTAAATGACGAAGCTGCTCTTGGCTTTAAGGGAAGATTTGGTGCAGGTTTACCTTCTATCAGTGATGGTTCTATGCTTTTCTTACAGCATGTAGTTAGCAAACTAGCACCTATTTCAGAAGGTGGTGGTAAAGCTGGTATTGTATTGTCAGCATCCCCTCTTTTCAACGGTGATGCAGGAAGTGGCCCTTCCAATATCAGACGTTGGCTGTTTGAAAAGGATTTTATAGATTGTATTGTTAAGCTTCCAGATTCAATTTTCTTCCGTACTGGCATCAATACATATCTGTGGATATTATCAAATAATAAACCAGAGGAACGTAAAGGTTTAATCCAATTGATTGATGCTTCGGAAATGAAAACCTCTCTTCGCAAAAACCTCGGAAACAAACGTTATGAGATTTCACAAGAAGACCGTGATTGGATTGTTAAGACTTACATTGATGGTCATGACCATGGTAAAAGTGTTATTGTACCATATACAGACTTCATGTATCGTAAAGTAACAACACAGCAACCACTTCATGCAGCATTGCATTTTGATAATAAAAAACTGGATGAGTTCTTTTCTCAGAAACCAATTGCAAAACTCTCAGATGATAATAAGGAAATTCTGCGTCAGGAAATTGTAGCTGAGATGATTGAGGCTATGGATAATACTGTTCCATACGAGCGAGCAGAAGAAATTGCAAAAAAGACCAGGAAACTGATGACAAAGCCAGAATCTACTGTAACAGCTATCGCAAAGAGTATTCTGGACACTTATATGGTAAAAAGCAAGGAATTCCCTAAAATCATTGATAGTAAGGGTAACATAGTTTATGATGTAGACCTCAAGGATAGCGAGAATATCCCATGGGGAATGGATTTTGGTGAGTATATGGAGAAGGAAGTTCTTCATTTTGCCCCCGAAACAGTTATTGATGAAACTGTAACAGATGTTGGGCCATTACAGGATTATAAAGTTGGTGTAGTTGGTACAAATATTTCTTTCAATAAGTATTTCTATCGCTATGAAGCACCAAGGGAGCCAAAGGAAATTGCCCGTGAAATTCTCGAACTGGAAAAAGGTCTGGAAAGTTTTATGGAGGGATTTCTTGTATGAGAGAGATGAAAGATTCTGGAGTCCCATGGATTGGTAAAATTCCAGAAGCCTGGACTACTGTTAAAACAAAATATAATGTATCTATTCAAAATGGAAGTGACCCAATTTTAGAAGGTGACATTCCAGTGTACGGCAGTGGAAAATCAATAGTAAAAACATGTGGTGAATTTAAAATTGGACCCGCAACATTACTTGGAAGAAAAGGCACACTTGGCAGTGTGAGATATATTGATGTAGGGGAAAAATACTGGAATGTTGATACAGCATTTAATGCAGTCGTTATTAGTAATGATTTGGAACCAGCATTTTATAATTTTTGTAGTCTTCTTTACGATGTTAAAGCGTATATGACAAGCACAGCGCTACCAAGTATGAAACAGTCTGATTACATGGAAATGAAAATTCCATTTCCTTCACGCTCTGAACAACGTTCGATTGTATCTTATATTAACGATACATGCTCTAAAGTAGAAGATGCCATCTCTCGCCACCAGTCTATCATTGAGAAACTGGAGGAATATAAGAAATCAATCATTACGCAGGCTGTAACTAATGGATTAAATCCAGATGTTGAGATGAAAGATAGTGGAATTGATTACATAGGAAATTATCCATTATCATGGGCTTTAATAAGAATCAAATATTTGCTTTCAGAGAGAAACACTCGTTCAATAACTGGAGAGGAGGAACCACTCTCGATGAGTCAAGTTTATGGATTAATTCCGACATCTCAAATGGACAGAGTTCCACTTATAGCAGCAACAAATGTTGGCGCTAAGATTGCTCATAAATCTGATTTAGTTTTTAACAAATTGAAAGCCCACTTAGGAGTCTTTGCAGTATCAAATTATGATGGACTTGTAAGCCCAGACTATGCCGTTTACACATCAAAAGACAATAGCAATCCTAAATATCTTGAATATTTGTTTAAAACAGAAACATATATTTGTGAATTTAAAAAACGTTCCACAGGAGTGGGGGCTGGATTAACACGTTTATACACATCAGAACTATTTGAGATAAAATGTGCAATTCCTGCATTGGAAGAACAACAGTTAATTGTTGACTATTTGGATAAAAAATGTGAAAGCATCAAAAATGCTATTTCTCGTCAGAAGGCTGCCATTGAAAAACTTGATGAATACAGAAAGTCTCTGATTTACAACGCTGTTACTGGAAAGATTGACTGTCGTGAGGCTGCTTATGAAGCATAATAAGACTATAGTATATAGTAGCAAAACATATCCAATGACGGATGCTGACCGAGAAAAGTTCGAAAGAGATTTTCAAGCAGAGCGTATCAAGTATGACAGAGATATGAAGTGCGGTGGAATTGATGAATGTGGCAATTGCACTGCACTGCACCACCGTTGGGAGGAACAATCATGAGCAATGAACAAATTTCCATTGAAGAAATTCAGTGAGATGCTGACCTGATTTGTGCAGAGTTGAGCAAACTTATCAGAGACAACTCTGCTGTCACTAATGAAAAATTGAATGAGTTAATTCGGCTTGGAATGAACATTTCTATGACATGTTTCGAGCTGTTAGATTGATAAAGGAGACGCAATGAAGGATAATATTCATCTTGAATGTGTATTTGAGAAGTACATCTCAAAGAAATTATCTGAATTGTCAGAACATGATGGTTGGGTAGTCAGTAAGAACGATGAAGGGTTTGACCCTAATACGGCATTGTACATGCCAGATTTTGTTGCTTACCTTACTGCTACTGTGCCAGAGAAAGTCCAGACAATGCAGGAGAAAATGAAATCCAACTGGGAGTCCAATTTAAGAATGGCACTGGTAAAGTCACTGGAGGTAAACGGCACTATCCTTACTCTCCGTGATGGTTTTGCTATGGCTGGATATCAGACAATTACATGTTCTGGACATTTTCCAGATGACCCAAGACTGCCAAGGCAGAAGGATTTCTATGACAACAACATTCTCAGAGTAATGCATCAGGTACATTACCAGACTGCGGGAAACAAGTCTCTTGACCTTGTGTTCTTCATCAATGGTATTCCTGTTGCGACTGCTGAAATCAAGACAGAACTGACACAGACAGTGCAGGATGCCATCACAGAGTATCAGACAGAGCGTAAGCCAATTGAGCCAGGTACAAACAGGAAAAACTATCTACTGATGTATAAGCGTGGTGCTGTGGTTCACTTTGCTATTTCAGAAGATGAGATTTGGATGTGTACCAATCTTGAACCGGAAAAACCACGCTTCTTGCCATTCAATAAGGGGAATAATGATCACGCAGGTAATCCACCTATGAAGGCAGATGCTGAGGAATATCCTACTGGATATTTCTGGAATGAAATCTGTCGAAAGGACAACTGGCTTCGTATCTTCCACAATTTTGTGTTTGAGGAAGAAGAACAGAAGGAAGACTCTACTGGTCGTATGCGTACCAAGAAGGTGCAGATTTTCCCAAGATTCCATCAATGGGACTGTGTTACACGATGCATGGATGATGTAAACAGAAATGGCGTTGGTCAGAAATATCTGATTGAACACTCTGCTGGTAGTGGAAAGACAGAAACCATTACATGGGTAGCACATGAACTTATCCGTATCAAAGATGATGATGGAAATAAGATGTTCTCCTCTGTTATTGTTGTTACTGACCGTGTTGGACTTGATACAAATATCAAGAATACAATCAAGCAGTTGAAAAAGACTGTAGGATTGATTGAAATGATTGGTGGAGACGGAACTAAGAAGCTTAGTAAAGCAAAGTCCGAGCAGCTTTCTAAGGCTCTTGAAGACCGCTGTGAAATCATCGTTGTTACATTGCAAACATTCCCTTATGCTCTGGAGAAAATTGCTGAACTGGACTGTTTAAGAGGTGCTAACTTCGCAGTCATCATTGATGAGGCTCATAGTTCTCAGACTGGTTCATTCTCTGGAAAAATGAAAACAGCTTTAAAGGTTGTATCCAAGAAGAAAAAGGTCGCTTATGATGAAGATACGGCAACAGATGAAGACTTGATTGCAGCGTATTTCCAGGAGATGCAGGATAACAAGCAGATGCCAGACAACGTATCATTCTTTGCTTTCACTGCTACGCCAAAGACAGAGACTAAGGTGATTTTCGGAAGACCTGGGGATAGAACAGACCCTAAGACTGGCGAAGCGTTGCCAGAGTCATTCCATCTGTATCCTATGAGACAGGCTATCGAGGAAGGCTATATCATAGACGTATTAAAGGGATATATGCCTTATAAGACTGCGTACAAGCTCAAGGAAGACGTTGTAAAAGACCGTTTGGTAGATGAACGGGCTGCACTCAGAACAATCGCTCATTGGCAGTCTCTGCACCCTACAAACGTTATGAGCAAGGCAGAAATCATTGTAGAACACTTTGTAAAGAACGTTGCATCCATGTTGGATGGACAGGCAAAAGCAATGATTGTAACATCTTCAAGAGCCTCTGTTGTGCGCTATAAGTACGCTATTGATGCCTACCTTCATACTCATCCAGAGTACGACAGGGATAAGTTAGAAGCCCATTTACAGTTCAAAGTGCCAGGAGAACCATTGGTTGCCTTCTCTGGTAAGGTTAACGGCGAAAAGGCTATTATGACAGAGGATGAGGATATTGTAAGTGAGTTTGATTATCTCAAGGAAAATCCTTTCGCTGCTATCCGTAGAGACTATGACTATACCGAAGATAATATGAATCAGCTTGGGTATCAGACAATCGAAAATGCGTTTGATACTACACAGTACCGCATGTTGATTGTTGCTAATAAGTTCCAGACCGGCTTCAATCAGCCAAAGCTTTGTGCAATGTACATTGATAAGAAAATCAGCAATGATATTGATATTGTTCAGACGTATTCCAGACTTAATCGTACTCATGCTGGCAAAGACAGAGTGTTCATTCTTGATTTCGTAAATGACCCAGAGACCATTGTTCGGGCATTCAAGAAATATGATAACGGAGCGGAGATGCAGAGCGCTCAAAACCTCAACATCATCTATGATATCAAAAATGCACTTGATGTTGCGGATATCTATACATATAACGAGTTCCAGAATTATAAAAATGTGCGGTATAAATCCGTTATGGAAGCCACTGACTCAAAAGATGCCTACAGGAGCAAAATGTATAAGACGGTTGCTGACCCAGCAACACGCTGGAATGATGCCGTAAAGGGCACACAGACCGCCTATGCCAACTGGAAGAACGTATTGGATGTTGCTGTCCTTCAAGGTGACAAAGAGACTGAGAAGCAGGCAAAACAGCGTTTAGATGAGACTGGAAAGACGCTTGATACACTTATGAATTTTCGCAAAAATCTGAGAAAGTATTGCACTGCTTACAATTATATTGCTCAGATTGTGGACCTCGGAGACCCAGATCTTGAGGTATTCTATGGCTTTGCAAAACTGCTTGGACATAAAATTCAGGGTACTCCTCTTGATGAGATTGATGTAAGTAATCTTGTTCTTTCTGATTATCGTGTAAACATGGCAAAGAGTGTTGACCCTGGAAGTGTTGACGGTGCTGACTTAAAGCCTATGAGAGCTGGTGGTAATGGAAAGAGTTCTAAAAAGGAGTCTTTAAAGGTTATCATTGCTAAAATCAATGAAGTATTTGGTAGTGATGTGTCTCCTGTAACTGGAGCCAGAGCCATCAATGCTATTGCTGACTACGTTGCTGCTGATGATGTGAGCAGAATTCAGATTAGAAACAGCACCAACTCCAAGGAAGCAATCATTGATGATGGACGTATGGAAAACATTATCAAGTTGGCTGCTGTCTCACTTAAGAATAATGATTTTGCAAAATTAGCAGACAAGATTCTGGTAGACCCGCAGGCATGGAAACCTCTTGCAGATGTAATCTTTGATTTGATTGATAAAAACAAGCGTCTTGACCTGCCAGAACTAATTTCTACTTTAAAGGAAAACAACTAATTTATACAGGCGATTGGTAAATTAACTAATGAAAGGACAACAATGAACAATCCTATAAAAAGCTTATTTGGTCTAAGTGACTGTGTATTAAGCCATTCGGAAGTTGTTCAGAGCGATACACAACGACCTTATCATCTTCATGTTTTTGACTATGCGGGTGAAATCATAAATGTTTGTCCAGAATGCGGAAGTAAAATGTATAGCCACGGAAAACGTTCTGTCACAGTAACGGATGTACCTGCTGATATGCCTGTTAAATGGAAAATCAACATCCCACGACGTAGGTGTTCTGCTTGTAAAGCGTTGTGGCAGCCTACAATCGAAGACATTGATGAAATGCGTTCATTATCTAGCCGTGCTGCTATAAACCTCACACAGCGCTCTATAAGAGATGCATTTGAAAACGTAGGTGAAGACTACATGCTGTCTGGAAATACAGTGAAGAACATCTTCGTTGACTTTCTTAAAGCATATGAACAGCGATTGAGGTTTAAAGTTCCTGCATTTCTTGGAATTAACGAAATTAAGGTTAAGAAACTTGGAGAACTCACTGTCATTACCGATTTGGAACACAGAACCTTATTTGACATTCTTCAAGGACGTAATCAAAAGTCTCTGACAGAGTATTTAATGAACTTACAGGGACGTGAAAACGTTATTTGGGTTTGCTCTGATATGTATCGACCTTTTGAAGGAACTATTGGAGAAGCATTACCAAATGCAAGATGGACGATTGACCACTTCCACGTTGTGATGAAAGCCAACGAAGCAGTAGATGATGTCAGACGTTCTTTACAGGATGAGATGACTAAAAAGGACCGCATAAAAACCAAGCGTGGTTTGGCATATACTCTCAAGACCAGGCTGAAAGATTTAAGCGCAGAAGAAGCGTCAAAGCTGCGAGAAGCACGTAATAACCCCAAAACGGCACCACTAATAATCGCTTACGACTTAAAGGAAGACTTCTTCAACATTTATGATAACAACCCAACATCTATTGATAATGCAAAGAAAGACTTTGAAGATTGGGAAAAATCAATTCCAAAGGATGACTTATACGAGAAGTTTCGTACTTTAGCAAAAACAGTACATAACTTTGAAGAACAGATTTTCAATTTCTGGAACTGTCCGATTGCAATCTCTAATGGATTTACAGAGTGTTCTAACCGCATTATCCGTGAGAACAACTTAAGAGGTCGTGGCTACTCCTTTGAAGTATTAAGAGGGCGTACTTTATATCGTAAAACAAACTTTGAACGAATTCTGTCGAATGGACTGGTGGAGTTTGGTCCACCTATCCCATCTCATGAACCGGTATTCCTCTTTGAGGGGCCAGAAGATGATGCATTAGATTACGAATGCGACTTTGACCCAGACACAGGAGAAATCTTTAACTAATTCACTTAAAAAGGGAGCTGTATCCATCAAGATACACTCCCTATTTTCAACCAGATATTGCGATTGAGCATCTTTCTGCTACTAAGCATTTTCAACCACAAATTTCGATTACCCTATAAATGTATCGTCAGCCTGTTAGGTGTGCCATTCATTGTACGATGCTGCCTTACGATTCTGGTCACGGTTCCATCAGCATCCCATGGTTTATATACAACCACAAATTCTGTCTCCGCTTCTGTAAATAACGATTCCAACTACTTGATTATGAATTACACATCTTTTTCCAGACCTCACAGGTGAATTGTTTATTAGCATTGAAAAAGCGATATGCGACTCTTTGCGGAAATCGCATATCGCCTAATCCTCTATCCGCAGCCCTTTTTTAGGAGCCAGTATCTGTTTATTCATCGCTATCTGCTGAAACACTTTCATGGCTGGATTCTTCCGCCAAATCAGCCTGATCTGTTTTGTCTGCTTTTATGTCAGCCTCAGTATCTTCAGGTAAACTCTCTCCATTGGCTGTACGGTCAATCTTTGCTTTGAACTCTGAATGAGCAGGATTATTCACTTTCGCGTCAAATCCTATGGGAAGGTATTCCTCAGGGATTACTTTCTCATAATCAATGTCCGTAAAATAATTACAGAATGTTAATTCCACATAGATAATTTTTCTTTGCGCTTCATCTCCCATGGCATAGATATATCCGTTATAGTCATTGGCATATACAGCAAGAAGCGGATAAGGAAATTCCGTTGCCCCATATATAAAATAATCTTCAGGCATTGGAATCTGCTTTAAACGTTCCTTCTCTGCGTCATAGTCATTCTCATCACAGTGATAGACCAGGAAGCTGAGATAACACGGATCCCAGGGATTATAATATTCGTAATAAAACTCTTCTACTTTTGCGGAGTCAGGCAGTTGTTCCGGAAATATGTCACTGAGCAGCAGATAAGACTCCCCTGTTTTCTTCCAGACTTCTGTGTCCCTGGTGCGGTGGATTCCCTTTTCACCAAAGTAGGATTCATAAGCCCCAATATCGGTAACTACATTTTTCTCCACCCAATGTGTGAAGATGTACACGGCTGCGGTGACTATGGTCCCCAAAACCAAAATAACGACCAATACCGCTCTGCGTATTATTTTTGTTCTCTTTTCCATAGTAATCTCCTGAATGATTTAATCGGTCGTTGGATAGTTAAAGGAAATCGCGCTCACTACCTCTTGTTCATCCAACAGCAGGCCAATCGTAATTGGCAGCTCGCTGGATACCCGGAACAATGGTCTCTGCTTCCTGAGCGGTCATGCCCACATGCAGACCGCATACCAGTTTTACGTCTTCTCCGATGATTGCGTAGCCGGAATATTGGGAAGTCAGTTTCTCAGTGGAAGTATATGTATAATAAAAATGAAGAAAATTTCCATCATTTAACGTACTCCATATTACAGGACTGCCTCCGAAAGTCCCTTCCTTCTCCTTTGCAGGTTCCAAAGAGAGCGCTTGGATAAAATCATAATCGGCGTGTGCCTGATACCCCTCAAAAGATACTTCACTCTTGCTTTTCCAGCCGATTCCAAAACAGAATATATCCATCCGTATAATTCATCTTAATAAGAAGCTCCCCCTTATCACCGGCTTCCAGGGTCATAGTCAGCTGTTCCTTCCGGACATCCGGTTCATATGTGGTGTAATCAGCTGTAATCACAGTTCCATCCAAATTCCAGGTGCCTTTTCCCCCCTGATTGATAGATACATAGTAAGAAAAATCGCCATGTTCAGAGAGTAGCATTTCATTTCCTAAATGAATTCCGGTGCCAAATTCTTCCGCTAGAGAACGTTCATTTGCCGCCTGTGTTTTCTCCCCATTGATTTGCCATGTTCCCGCAAGGTCGGATACGGTATAGGAATCTGCGGTTTCTATTGCAGATGAATCTGCGGTTTCCGTACTGTTATCCATGACATCCTCCACTGTTTCACGGAAAGCTGAGGCTTCCTCATTGCCAGAGTCTTCCTGGGGCAGCACTTCAGCAGCAGTTGTCTCTATGCTAACCGTTCCGCTTTCCTCCGGCATCTGTTCAGCCTGACACGCAGTAAGTAACAGGACACCTGTTATGAACAATAATTTGCTTAATTTCACACGCTTCACCTTCCGTCGTTTTTTCTGCTTAAACCGCAATCATCTAATAAACAAAAAATCCATATCCCATTTTTATATTATAAATCCCATAGCATGACAGTGTGTCCGAGTGATTTCCATCTTCATCCACAAAATTCCAACCCGGATACCATTTGAGGAACTCTTCCGGCACTTCCGCAATTTTTGTATCCGGCGTATACAAAAGATACTCCGTGCCGTCCTCCATACCATATGGTTCAGAATATTTGTTCAGAATACCATCTTCAATCCATTCCTCACCCTTCTCTTTTTCTGCTGTGATTTTAGATAATGTCATGGAATATGTATGGCTGTCTATCTGACTGATGTTATCAAACTGTCCGCTGAAATCACAAATATAATGCGTTCCTTTCGGATAGTCGTCCCCCCGGTCTCCCATATCTGAATCAAGGTATGCGCCGTTAAACGAGCCGTCCTGGTTTAATACAATAACGGTTCTCCACGCGCCGGCCCCGCTGCTGAATACGAATTCCAGCGGAAACACATCCGGAAGTTTTGCTTCATTTAGTATAACTGGTTCTTTCTCATAGCTGCCGGTATTGACAGTTCCTTCCCCGGAAGCGCCT
>ENA-OQKY01000699-OQKY01000699.1-human-gut-metagenome-genome-assembly--contig:-NODE-699-length-27175-cov-37.339618_pt1 | contig 27175 bp, 25 predicted proteins | sample MGYA00242652_ERZ504805 | MGnify/ENA primary metagenome ERZ504805 (study PRJEB26092, sample SAMD00036400) | human gut metagenome | host: Homo sapiens | study: EMG produced TPA metagenomics assembly of... | reverse complement strand
AGCGTATTCCCATAGTGACAGATCATTGGATGATATCCTTGCGTTTATGGAAGGAAGAGATAATGATATCGACTGGTGAGGGACGGGGAAATTAATCTTTAGGGGATTTTTTTCAGGAAGTTAACAATCGACAGAATATAGCTTTAAACTGTGACAGAAAATATGCCATATTTTGCACAAAACCAGTCACAGCTTGTAATATCTTCCAAATATGTTTAAAATAAACATACAATCATTGTTCCTGAACCGAAAGTGATTTCGGTGTGGGAGAGATGGTTGGGATCGTGAGGTAATTTCCGAAACGGCGTTGGAAGAAAAAGATTAAATATTTAACTGAAAAGGCAAGGTCTGAACAACGAAACATAGTTCGGACCTTGTCTTTTGTTTTGACAGATTTTAACTGAATTAAGCAAGCTGCGAATATGGAAGGCAGTAAATATCCGCCAGACTGAAATGACAGTGGAAAATGGAAATAAAGGTAGAGACAAAAGTGGAAAAATCGTGTACAATAGCTTTTGTGGAATAATAAAATAAATGTAACTGTTCATTACCTTCACAGTTATGAGTCAGAGTACTTCAGAGGACAGTGGACTGCTGAATAGTTACAAACAAATTACGTATATAAAGAAGGCAGGAAAATAATGAAAGCAGAAGTTGTATCCATGACTGCGGATAAGCTTGATATGGAAGCTATTCAGCGTGGTGGAGAAATTTTGAAACAGGGTGGTCTGGTTGCGTTTCCTACGGAGACTGTATATGGTCTTGGAGGAGATGCGTTGAATCCGCAGGCATCTATGAAGATTTATGCAGCCAAGGGCAGACCGTCAGACAATCCTCTGATCGTGCATATTGCGGAATTTGATAAGTTGGCACCTATCGTGGCGGAAGTTCCGGAGAAGGCGAAGATTCTGGCCAGGAAGTATTGGCCGGGACCGCTTACTATGATTTTGCCGAAGTCTGATCTGGTGCCGAGGGAGACTACAGGAGGACTGGACAGTGTGGCTGTTCGTTTTCCAAGTGACAGGATCGCTCAGGAACTGATCAAAGCAGCAGGCGGTTATGTGGCTGCACCAAGTGCGAATACTTCCGGCAGACCAAGTCCTACAACTGCACAGCATGTGGAAGAGGATCTTGGTGAAGCTATTGAGATGATCATTGACGGAGGCCAGGTGGGAATTGGTCTTGAGTCTACGATCGTGGATTTCACAGAGGATATTCCGGTTGTTTTACGTCCGGGCTATATTTCTCTGGAAATGCTTCAGGAGACGCTGGGTGATGTACGGATGGATAAAGGGCTGATCGCAGCTGACAGTAAGATTCGTCCGAAAGCACCGGGAATGAAGTATCGTCATTATGCGCCGAAAGCTGATCTGGCAATCGTTGAGGGGACAGAAGAAGCGGTTGTGAAGAAGATCAATGAGCTGGCAGCAGAGGCGAAAGCCCGCGGAGAACAGGTTGGTATCATTGCGACAGATGAAACGAAAGACAGATATCCGGAGGGACTGGTAGTAAGTATCGGCAGCCGGAAAGAAGAGGAGACGATCGCTCATCATCTGTATGAAGTGCTTCGTGACTTTGACCAGAGCGCGGTTAAGTCCATTTATTCAGAAGCATTTTATACACCGAGAATGGGACAGGCTATTATGAACCGTCTGCTGAAGGCAGCAGGCCATAAGATAATTCGAGCTGGGGAATAAGTATTACTGATCATGAAGAAAACCGTAACGGGTAAGTATCGTATAAAAACAGAGAAAGGTCAGAAGGAAATATAAATAAATTAATTTCAGGAGGAAAAAAGGAATGATAGCTTTAGGATGTGATCACGGGGGATATGAACTGAAACTGGAGATCAGAAAATATCTGGATGAGAAAGGAATTGAGTACAAAGATTATGGATGTGACAGCACTGCTTCCGTAGATTATCCGGTATATGCAAAGAAGGTTGCACATGCAATTCTTGACGGTGAATGTGAAAAGGGTATCCTGATCTGCGGAACCGGCATCGGAATTTCTATTACAGCAAACAAGATCAAAGGAATCAGAGCTGCGCTTTGTACAGACTGCTTTACAGCGGAGGCTACAAGACTTCATAATGATGCAAATATCCTTGCACTTGGCGGAAGAGTTGTAGGTCCTGGACTTGCTGTCAAGATTGTAGATACTTTCTTAAATACACCATTTTCCAATGATGAGAGACATATCAGAAGAATCAATCAGATGGAGACAGAATAATCTAAAACAGCCAGAGACCTTATGATCTCTGGCTATCTTTAACAGGAGGCACAGAAATATGGATAAAAATTGTAAACGTACAGATTATTTATCATGGGATGAGTATTTCATGGGAGTTGCCATGATGTCCGGAATGCGTTCCAAGGATCCGAACTCTCAGGTTGGAGCCTGTATTGTAAGTGAAGACAACAAAATTCTTTCTATGGGGTATAATGGATTTCCGAAGGGATGTTCAGATGATGAATTTCCGTGGGCAAGGGAAGGGGATGATCTTCACACGAAATATTTCTATGTGACTCACAGTGAACTGAATGCAATCCTTAACTACAGAGGCGGAAGTCTGGAGGGGGCGAAGCTTTACGTTTCTCTGTTTCCGTGCAATGAATGTGCGAAGGCGATCATTCAGGCCGGCATCAAGACGATCGTTTATGACTGTGACAAATATGCAGACACACCGGCAGTGATCGCGTCCAAAAGAATGCTGGATGCTGCGGGGGTCAGGTATTATAAGTATAACAGGACAGGCAGGAAGATTACTATTGAAGTGTAGAAGTGTGATTTTAGCTCTTGACACAATCGTACATTTCAAATAAAATAAAACCAAATGCAAATATTTACGGCGATGAAGAGAATAGTACATAAGGAGCAATCCCAGAGAGGAATTCATTTGGTGGAAGGATTCTGTGCGCGAGTTATGGAACCGGCCTCGGAGCCCCGTACAATTGAAGTACGGCGTTTTTTCCTGCGTTATCGGAAGAAGAGCGAGCAGTGTGCAGGCATTTGGGCACAGTGCTAATTAGGGTGGTACCGCCGAAGCCTTTCGGTCCCTTGTGAGGGATGCTGGGCTTCTTTTTTTCGTCTTTTGTATTTCGGCTGATATTGCCGGCCGGATATACTGGAAGACTGTACACAGCAGAAAATGAGAAGAGTATGCATTCCGCCGCGACTATATCCTGATGCTATGTCAGGATCAACACAATCACATAAAAAGGAGAAACAATCATGGCAAACAACAAGAAACTGGTAGAAGCCATCACATCTATGGAAGACGATTTCGCCCAGTGGTATACCGATGTTGTAAAGAAAGCTGAACTTTGCGGATATACCAGCGTAAAAGGCTGCATGGCGATCAAACCTGCAGGATATGCAATCTGGGAAAACATCCAGCATGAACTGGACAGAAGATTTAAAGAAACAGGCGTACAGAACGTATATATGCCGATCTTTATTCCGGAATCTCTTCTTCAGAAAGAGAAAGATCACGTAGAAGGATTTGCACCTGAGGTTGCATGGGTAACTCACGGTGGTCTGGATCCGCTTCAGGAGCGTCTGTGCGTACGTCCGACATCTGAGACATTATTCTGCGATTTCTATGCAAAAGAGATCCAGTCCCATAGAGACCTGCCGAAAGTATACAATCAGTGGTGCTCTGTAGTGCGTTGGGAAAAGACAACACGTCCATTCCTTCGTTCACGTGAGTTTTTATGGCAGGAAGGCCATACAGCTCATGCAACAGCAGAGGAAGCAGAAGAGCGTACGATCCAGATGCTGAACCTGTATGCAGATTTCTGCGAAGAAGTACTTGCTATCCCGGTTATCAAGGGACAGAAAACTGACAAAGAGAAATTCTCCGGTGCAGAAGCTACTTATACAATTGAGTCTCTGATGCATGATGGAAAAGCTCTTCAGTCCGGTACAAGTCATAACTTTGGCGATGGATTTGCAAGAGCATTTGGCATCCAGTATACAGATAAAGAGAATAAACTTCAGTATGTACATCAGACATCCTGGGGAATGACAACACGTATGATCGGTGCCATTATTATGGTACACGGTGATAACAGCGGTCTGGTACTGCCGCCGAGAATTGCTCCGACACAGGCAGTGATCATCCCGATCCAGCAGAGAAAAGAAGGCGTTCTGGAGAAAGCTGACGAAATGTTTGCAGCATTAAAGGCAGCAGGAGTCCGCGTAAAGGTAGACGACACAGACAAGAGTCCGGGATTCAAATTCGCAGAGCAGGAAATGCGTGGTATTCCGATCCGTATCGAGTGCGGTCCGAAGGATATCGAGAACGGCCAGGCTGTAATCTGCCGTCGTGATACAAGAGAGAAATACACAGTTAAATTCGAAGAGCTTGTAGAGAAAGTACAGGAGATCCTGCAAACAATCCAGAAGGATATGCTGGAGCGTGCACGTGCACACAGAGATGCTCATACTTATGTTGCTACAAACTACGAGGAGTTTAAAGATACAATCGTCAACAAACCAGGCTTCGTAAAAGCTATGTGGTGCGGTGACCGTGCATGTGAAGACAAGATCAAAGAAGATGTTCAGGCTACATCCAGATGTATGCCGTTTGAACAGGAACATTTAAGCGATGTCTGCGTATGCTGCGGAAAACCGGCTAAGAAGATGGTTTACTGGGGAAGAGCATACTAATTCAGAAGAAATAACAATAAAGAAAACCGGCAGCAGAGACATATCTGGATGCCGGTTTTCAGGATTTGCTTTATTAATTACAGGAAACTAAAAACTTTCAGGCAGAATTTTTCTGATACCAGGAAAAGCTAAAAAATATAAACAGATAAGGATGGTCATATGATTCTGGAAATACCCAAAAACGCGGAGACAATTTTGCACATACTGGAAAATGCAGGTTATGAAGCTTATGTAGTAGGCGGATGCGTCCGCGATTCTATTCTGGGGCGTATCCCGGATGACTGGGATATCACTACATCTGCGAAGCCGGAGCAGGTAAAAGCACTGTTTCACAGAACTGTAGATACCGGTCTGCAGCATGGAACTGTGACTGTTCTTATGGAAAAAGAAGGTTATGAGGTCACTACTTACCGTGTGGACGGTGAGTACGAGGACGGCAGACATCCAAAAGAAGTAACCTTTACCGCAAGCCTTGAGGAGGACTTAAAGCGACGGGACTTTACCATCAATGCTATGGCGTACAATCCTTCCAGAGGTCTTGTTGATCTTTTCGGCGGAATGGAAGATATTGACAGAAAGATTATCCGCTGCGTAGGTGATCCGCTGGAACGATTTACAGAAGATGCGCTCCGTATTATGCGTGCTGTACGGTTCAGTGCGCAGCTTGGTTTTACCATTGAGGATGAGACACGTAAAGCATTGAAAGTTCTGGCGCCGAATCTGAAGCATGTCAGCGCAGAGCGTATTCAGGTGGAACTTGTGAAACTGCTTATGTCACCTCATCCTGATTATCTCAGGGTAGCCTATGAGGCGGGGATCACTGCAGAATTTCTGCCGGAATTTGATGCCTGCATGGAAACTCTGCAGAATACTCCTCATCACTGTTATACAGTTGGGGAGCACATCCTGCACAGTCTTGATTATGTGCGTGCGGACCGTATTCTGCGTATTACCATGTTGCTTCATGATATTGGAAAACCTGTGGTGCGAAAGACGGATGAGAATGGAAGAGACCATTTCAAAACCCACGGGGATGCAGGGGAAAAGATGGCAGGTCAGATCCTGCGCAGGCTGAAATTTGACAATGATACCATCCGCAAAGTCACCCGCCTTGTGAAATGGCATGATGACAGACCGGAGGGAACGACGAAATCTGTGCGTCGTGCAGTGAATCGCATCGGTGAGGATCTTTTTCCATATTATCTGGAAGTGCAGCAGGCAGATATGCTGGCACAGAGTGAATACAGACGTGCTGAGAAACAGGAGCGCCTGGATAAGGTGAAAGAGGCCTATGAAGTGATTCTGAATGAGCATCAATGCGTATCACTGAAGACTCTGGCAGTTACGGGAAAAGATCTGATCCAGGCAGGATATAAGCCGGGCCGCGAAATCGGAGAGACACTGAACCGGCTGCTGGAAGAGGTACTTGCTGATCCGAAGAAGAATCAGAAAGAAATATTACTGGGCATGCTTGATATGAAATAAATAGCCAGAAATCCGGGGGTATATCCCCCGGATTTTTTTCATATGTATAGAAAGTATCAAAATAAGAGGGGGATATGTCATTGTATGATTACGGACTAGGCACTCTGGCTCAGTATGAGCTGACAGCAGACCGTTCTGCAAGGACAAGGGGGGCCCTGCTTTGTTATACTTCGCAGGGACTTTTGATTTTGAGGGAGTTTCACGGTTCGGAAAAAAAATTGAAAAAACAGCAGGAGCTTCTGCTTCATCTCAGGGAATGCGGAATGAATGTTGACTGTTTTCTGCAGAATTCCCAGGAAAATCTGGTCAGCAGGGATAAAGATCAGCTGGCTTTTACTCTGCAGCACTGGTATGAAGGACGGGAATGCGACACCAAATCCAGGGATGATATCATAAAAAGTGTCCGGACGCTGGCAAGGTTACATATTTTAATGAAAATGGAACCTGTGGAGGAATACAGGGAAAGATCCCTGCGGGATGAATATCTGCGGCATAATCAGGAGCTTCGCAAAATTCGCAAATTTATCAGGAAAAAGGGAGCCTCCTGTGTATTTGAGAAAGACTATCTGGCAAGTGTGGAGTGGTTCCTGCAGAGAGCCCAGTATGCGGTGGAGCTTCTGGATGAGACAGAATACGACAGCCTCAGGGAACAGGCATGGAAAGAAGGGCGGGTCTGTCACGGAGAATATAATCAGCACAATGTGCTGATGCTGAAGGGAGAGAACGAATCCATTGCAGTGACTAATTTCGGTCGCTGGAATTTCGATATCCAGATGGCAGACCTGTATCGTTTTATGAGAAAAATTCTGGAAAAGCATAACTGGAACCTGAATCTGGCACAGGAAATGTTGCGGGAATACCACAAAATCCGCCCGATTTCAAAAGCAGAATGGCAGAATCTGAGAGTACGCTTTACCTATCCCGAAAAATACTGGAAGCTTGCAAATCATTACTATTCACATAAAAAGGTGTGGATCTCTGAGAAAAATGTGGAAAAGCTTCAGAATCTCATCAGACAGAGAGAAAACTGGAAGGATTTTGGACAAAAGTGTTTTAAGGATTATCCGGCTGATTTTTAACCGAATTAAGTAAGTCCCCTGCTTCAATTTCGGATATTCGTTTGATAAAATATAGTACGTGTTATAAGGGGCATATTTCAGGTATCTGGAATTGCCTGAATCTTTGGAAAAACCTTGACAATATAGGTAAAAAGGTATATATATAGAGGATAGAGCTCTGTCGCTTTTGGCAGATGCCACCAAACAAGAAAGAGATCATTAGAGGAGGAAACACCATGAATAAAACAGAATTAGTAGCAGCTATGGCGAAAGAGACAAACTTATCCAAGAAGGACGTAGAAGATGTTCTGAAATCTTTCGTTGATGTCGTTTCTAAAGAACTGAAAAATGGCGGAAAGATCCAGTTAGTTGGATTCGGTACATTTGAAGTAAGTGAAAGAGCTGCTAGAGAGGGAAGAAATCCTCAGACTGGTGAAACAATGAAGATCGAAGCTTCTAAAGCACCGAAATTCAAAGCTGGAAAAGCTTTAAAAGATATGGTTAACGGTAAATAATTAAGACAATAACGATAACCGGGGGAACGAAAGTTCCCCCTTTTTGATGTTTGCAGGATTGTGAGAGCGGAGCAGAACAATCCGTGAGTATCCATTTATTAGCAGGAGTAAAATATGAGATTAGATAAATACTTAAAGGTGTCACGTCTGATCAAACGCCGTACAGTAGCGAATGAAGCCTGTGATGCAGGACGAGTTCTTGTAAACGATAAGCCGGCCAAGGCATCTGTACAGGTTAAGACAGGAGATACCATTGAAATCCAGTTCGGAAGCAGGAATGTTAAAGTGGAAGTACTGGATGTCAAAGAGACTGTAAAAAAAGAAGATGTAGAGAGTATGTACAAATATCTGTAATTACTCATTTTATTGTCTATTTCAGGAGTTTTAAACATAAACTACTGATAAGCGATATATTAAAAGGTCATAGCCTCCGGGCAGCTGTGACCGGGAGGCGGCGATGGAAGAAAAAAAGGTACTTTCACCACACAGCCTGATGCTGGAGAATCGTCAGGGCGGCAGAATCACCGGAGTAAAGGATGTAAAATCCTTTGATGAAAAAGAAATCCTGCTTTTTACACAGGCAGGCAGACTTGTAATAAAAGGAGAACAGCTTCATGTGAAGCAGCTCGATCTGGAAAAAGGAGAAGTAGATCTGGAAGGAAAAGTGGACAGTCTTACCTATCTGTCAAAGAATACAGATAACAGAGATGAATCTTTTCTAAAAAGGATGTTTCGTTAAGAGATGAGTACATTTATTCATCATGAGTTACTTCTTCTGGTACGGACCGTGGCTGCAGGAGCGGTTCTCCTTTTATGTTATGATCTGCTTATCGCATTTCGAAATGTCCTGGCACATACAGACCGGGCTGCAGGAATAGAAGATCTTATGTATTGGCTGTGCTGCGCATTTTTTGTTTTCTCAGAGATTTACAGAACAAATGAAGGAATTTTGCGCTTTTTTATGATTTGCGGTTTCTTGCTGGGAGCATATGTCTGTCACAGGACGCTTGGCGGTATTTTTGTAAAATGCTGTACGAAACTCCTGGAGATTCCTGTAATAATTATTAAATTTTTGATAAAATGGTTGCTATTTCCGGTCAAAAGATGTAAACTTCTGAGGTATAAAACGTGTAAATATGCTATAAAAGAAAGGCTGGCAAATTGGGTAGTTCTAAGAAAAAAAAGAAGAAAAGAAAAGTAGGCTATGAATCTCTTGGAATGCTTGCGATTGCGCTGGTTGTTTTAGTTCTTCTGGGAGGACTTATGCTTAAAAGCAATGACCTTCAGGAACGCCTCACAGGATATGATGCTAAGGCCGCCACTCTTCAGCAGCAGATAGAAGATGAGCAGAACCGTACAGAAGAGATCGATAAATTAAAGAAATACATGGAGACAGACGAATATGCTGAGGAAGTTGCCAGAGAGAAACTGGGACTTGTGAAGGACAATGAGACTGTTTTTAAGAAGCAGCAGTAGCAGAAATACTAGCAGTTAAAAAGTCGAAAACTTTTAAGACTTTTTCGTCTGAGTTTGACAGATATTTCAGAGCCCTTTCCATATAATACCTCTGATAAGAATTATAAGGGGAATTTATAAGGGGAGGGGAGAATATGCAGGAATGGATGATTGCCATGCTCGTTATCAGCATTATGCTGATCATACGGGACATGGCAAAAACTATTTTAGCGGAAAATCTGCCGGATACAGAAGAACTGCTTTCTTTGCAGGAGAATCATCCGCAGAAAGAACGCGTGGAGAAATATGCGGCGTCTTTTCAGAAACTGGCAGATACTTTTTATGGGATGCCATACCGTAAAGATTATCTGAGCAGCAGGCAGATTGAGAGGATCATTGAGGATACAAATACAAAAGTATGCAGCAGATGTTATCAGCGGGAGATTTGCTGGGGAGAACACAGTCAGGAACTTGGCAAAGGTGTGGAAGCACTGGTACGCTCTATGGAAAGCGGAAACGAGGATGATATCAGAAGTATCCGCAGTGACTGGACAAGTATATGTCCGCGGTCTGTGCAGTATTATGAGGCGGTTGTGGAGAATTTTCAGAGAGAGAAGCAGAACCTGATGTGGGATAACCGTATGATCGAGAACCGGCTGGCAGTTGCACAGCAGCTCATGGAAGTTTCACGGATCATGGAGAATGTGGCAAGTGATCTGTATGATCTGGAAAGAGGCACACCCCAGTTTGAAGAAGACCTGCGCAAAAATCTGCGCAAAAGCCATGTGATTCTGCGTCAGGCGTGGGTGATGGACAAGGTGAAAGGCCGCAGGCAGGTGTTTCTTACTATGCGTGCAAGAAGTGGACAATGCATTTCCATGACAGAAATCTCACAGCTTCTCTCAGGTGCCTGTGGGAGCCCTATGGTGCCTGTGAATGGAAGCAGGTGTATTGTAAACGGAGAATATCATACCGTTCATTTTGTTGAAGATGTAAGTTATCAGATACTTTACGGAGTCGCCAGGCTGACCAGGGAAGAAGAAAAAGTTTCCGGCGATAACTATGTGTGCAGACAGGAAGACGGAGGCAGATTTGTTATGTGCCTTTCGGATGGAATGGGCTCCGGGATGGAAGCCTGCAGGGAGAGCGAGACTGTCGTAGAACTTCTGGAGCAGTTTCTGGAATCAGGATTTTCGCAGGAGACGGCTGCAAAGATGGTTAACTCCGCACTGGTGCTTAAAGGGCAGGAGGGAATGTTCTCTACTGTGGATATCTGCGCGGTAGATCTGTATACAGGAATCTGTAATTTCCTGAAAGCAGGGGCCGCATCAACTTTTATAAAGAGAGACCATTGGGTGGAGTCTATCACGTCTGAAAGTCTGGCAGCGGGACTGGTACAGCAGATTGACTTCGAGACCGCATCCAGAAAGCTTTATCACGGGGATTATCTGGTTATGATGACGGACGGAGTTCTGGATGCGCTTCCAAGCCAGAAAGAGGAAGAGACTATGAAGGAGATCATCATGGACGTTCATGAGGAGTCACCTAAAGACTTCGGCAGGGGAATCCTGGAGAGAGTGCTGGGATACAGCGATTATCGTGCCCGGGATGATATGACAGTACTTGTGGCAGGCGTGTGGAAGAAATAATCAGAGTTATATTGACAAAGAGTATTAGAGACAAAAAGGATAAAAAATGAAAAGAGAAGTTCTTGCTTACATAAAGCAAAACAAAATGATTGAACAAAATGATGTGGTCCTTGCCGGTGTGTCCGGGGGAAGTGACTCTATGGCAATGCTGCGGATATTGAAAGAACTGCAGCCTGAATTGAAGTTTATGTTGCGTGTTGTTCATGTACATCATGGAATACGTGGACAGGAAGCTGACAGGGACAGCAGTTTTGTGGAAAACATATGCAGGGAATGGCAGATTCCATGTATGGTTTATTATTATGATGTACCGAAACTGAGCCGTAAGTGGAAGCTGGGTGAGGAAGAAACCGGAAGAATCGTCAGGAAAGAAGCTTTTCAGAAAGAAATCAGTGCCTGGAATCCGGAAACCAGGATCAGGATCGCGCTGGCACATAACCAGGAGGATCTGGCTGAGACCATGATCCACAATCTTTGCCGTGGAACCGGTCTTCGCGGACTTTGCACCATGCGTCCTGTGGACGGGGAGATCATCCGTCCGATCTTATGTTTAAGCAGAGAAAAAATTGCCGATTATTTAAAAGAAGAGCACATTTCCCATATTCAGGACAGCACCAATCTGTCAGATGAATATACCAGAAACCGTATCCGTCATCATATTCTGCCTATGCTGGAGCAGCAGGTAAATATAAAGGCAGCGGCACATATGGCAGAAACTGCAGCGAGGATATCTCAGGCAGAGGAATATCTGACACAGCAGAGCAGTCAGGTTCTGAAAGATTACAGGACAGATAATGGGTATTATTTTACAGAAAAATTTTTTATGGAGCCTCAGATCATTCAGACATATGCGCTGCAGCAGGCAATGGAAGATCTGGCGGGGAGACGGAAGGACCTGACAGCAGTACATTTTCAGAAGGTTCTGACGCTTTATGAGATGCAGACCGGAAGAAGGGTAAGTTTGCCGTATCATATGGAGGCCAGAAGAGATTACACAGGAGTACGGCTTTTTTTGCAGGAAGAAGATTCAGTCACAGGAAGGTCAGTATGGACAGGTCAGGATAGCGGAGAAAGTGCAGGTTCCGCAGCAGAGGAGAAGAATTATAGAACACATGCTGCAGAGATGGAGTGTGAAATCAGGATTCCCGGAACTGTTATCTGCCCGCTGGGCACTTTTTCAACGGAAATATTTTCCTATGAAGGTCAGAAGATTGAAGAAAAGAAGTATACGAAATGGCTGGATTATGATAAAATAGAAAAGAATCCGTGTATTCGAACCAGACAGACAGGGGATTACATGGTCATCAACGCGCAGGGAAACACAAAGAAACTGAACCGATGCATGATCGATGAGAAGATCCCGTCAGAGAAGCGGGATAAGATTCCTCTGATCGCATGCGGAAATGAGATTCTCTGGCTGGTAGGAAGCAGGATGAATGAGAGGTATAAAATTAACCCCCAAACCAGGAAGGTGTTAGTATTAAATTACCAAGGAGGACACGAAAATGAGTGAGAAAATCAAAGTTTTACTCAGCGAAGAGGAAGTAGATTCCCGCATTAAGCAGATCGCAGCAAAAATCAGCAAGGATTATGCAGGCAAAGAGATCCATTTAATCTGTGTATTAAAGGGTGGTGTGTTCTTTACATGTGAACTTGCCAAGAGAATTACAGTACCGGTTTCCCTTGACTTTATGTCTGTATCCAGCTATGGCGATGATACCAAATCCAGCGGTGTTGTAAAGATCGTCAAAGACCTTGACCAGCCGCTTGAAGGCAAGGATGTCCTGATCGTAGAGGATATCATTGATTCAGGAAGAACTTTAAGCTACCTGATCGATATTCTTAAGAAGAGAAATCCTAACAGTATCCGCCTTTGTACATTACTGGACAAACCGGAACGCAGAGTCAAAGATGTCAAAGTTGATTACTGCTGCTTCAACATTCCGGATGAGTTCGTAGTTGGATATGGTCTGGACTATGCGCAGAAATACAGGAATCTTCCATTCATCGGAGTAGTAGAACTGGGGGAAGACTGAAAGGAGATTTAACTAAGTGAACAAACAGCCAAGCAGAATTGGTCTGTATCTGGTGCTGATCATTGCTCTGGTAGCCGGTTATTTCTATCTCAATAATCAGGTGGTTTCTCAGAGCAGTTACACACAGAAGCAGCTGGAGCAGGCTCTTGAAGACAACAAGGTGGTTGATGCAACGATTCAGCAGAACAGAGAAGTTCCGACAGGTGCTGTGATCGTAGACACAACAGATGACGGACAGAGAAAAGTCTATGTGACAGATGTCAATCAGGCGATCGAACTGCTGAACAAATATAACATTGATGTTACAACTCAGAATGTACCGGGAGATAATTTGTTCCTGACAACGTTGCTGCCGGTTCTTCTTACCGGAGCACTTGTGATCTTTCTGATCATGATGATGAACCGTCAGATGTCCGGCGGTGGCGGCGGAAATGCCAAGATGATGAATTTCGGCAAGAGCCGTGCGAGAATGACAACTCCGGATGACAATAAGAAAGTTACTTTTGATAATGTAGCAGGACTGCAGGAGGAGAAGGAAGATCTGGTAGAGGTAGTAGATTTTCTGAAATCTCCGCAGAAGTATACAAAAGTCGGCGCAAGAATTCCGAAGGGCGTGATCCTTGTAGGCCCTCCAGGAACAGGTAAGACACTTCTGGCAAAAGCAGTAGCCGGGGAAGCCGGAGTTCCGTTTTTCTCTATTTCCGGTTCTGACTTTGTGGAAATGTTTGTCGGTGTAGGTGCATCCCGTGTGCGTGACCTCTTTGAAGAGGGCAAGCGTCATGCTCCGTGTATTATTTTTATCGATGAGATCGATGCGGTTGCCAGACAGCGTGGAACCGGTATGGGCGGAGGTCACGATGAGAGAGAACAGACACTGAACCAGCTCCTTGTAGAGATGGATGGTTTCGGTGTGAATGAAGGTATCATCGTAATGGCAGCAACGAACCGTGTGGATATCCTGGATCCGGCAATCCTTCGTCCGGGACGTTTTGACCGTAAAGTCGCAGTAGGACGTCCGGATGTGAAGGGAAGAGAAGAAATTCTCCATGTTCATGCCAAGGATAAACCGCTTGGTGAGGATGTGGATCTGGCTCAGATCGCAAAGACAACAGCGGGATTTACAGGTGCGGATCTGGAGAATCTTCTGAACGAAGCGGCTATCGAAGCTGCAAGACAGGGAAGAGGATTTATCCGTCAGTCTGACATTAAGGGTGCTTTTATCAAAGTAGGCATCGGTGCTGAGAAGAAGAGCAAAGTGATTTCTGAGAAAGAGAAGAAGATCACAGCTTATCATGAATCCGGACATGCAATCCTGTTTCATGTACTTCCGGATATGGACCCTGTTTATACAATTTCCATTATCCCGACAGGAATGGGTGCAGCAGGTTACACAATGCCGCTTCCGGATAATGACGAGATGTTTAATACTAAAGGAAAAATGCTTCAGGATATTATGACTCTGTTGGGCGGACGTGTAGCAGAGGAGATCATCTTTGGAGATATTACCACAGGTGCATCCAATGATATCAAACGTGCCACTGCAACAGCCAGAAGCATGGTAATGAAATATGGTATGTCTGATAAGCTGGGACTCATCTCTTATGGAGATGACGATGACGAGGTATTCATCGGAAGAGATCTGGCTCATACCAGAAGCTACAGCGAAGATGTAGCTAAGGCGATCGATGAAGAAATCCGCCGTATTATCGGAGAATGCCATGACCAGGCAAAGAAGATTATTCTGGAACACGAGGACGTTCTGCACAAATGCGCAGCACTTCTTCTTGAGAAGGAAAAGGTGCACAGAGATGAGTTTGAAGCACTTTTTACAACAGAAAATCCAGAAACAGAAAATACTGATATATAATATAACCAAAAAAGTGTGCCGAATTTTGTGAAGTTTGTGCACACTTTTTCCTTGCCCCATGCTATTATATATATCGTAAAAACCCCCCAATACATTATATAGTTTTTGCTACACCCCATAAGAAGAAATACCTTCTCCAAAAAAGCCAGCTTATCCCGCTGGCTTTTTTACTTTATATAAAAAACAAAAAGTGATGCGCAGTATATTGTGAACAGAATCACTGAATGTGCGCATAATTTTAAGAAAATCAGACGGTTGTCAGATGGCTCATTTTAAGATAAAATAATACAGACGAAAAAAGAGACTGTTCATTTGACTGCAGAGAAACGGATTGAGAATATCCGATTGACATGAGTGGATCTGACATATATTAATATTAGCAGTAAAAACTTCTCCTGGAAGATTTGAAAAATGGATGGAAATGACAGAGAGGAATAGACGGAAATGGAACATGAAAAAGTAGATATAAGAAAAAAAATGCAGTATATCTTAAACATGCGTCCTGTATTTAATAAAGAGGCGCTTTTCAGTGATGGAACAGAATTTTACAGAAATCCGGCAGAACCGAAGGCCGGGGACACTGTAACGATTAAATTCCGTACACAGAGAAACAATGTTGATTCTGTATATCTTGTAAGTGGTGAGCAGCGTATGCAGATGCAGATCTGCGATACAGAGAATGGCTTTGATTATTATTCTGTGCAGGTAACCATTGGAGAGGACATCTTCTGTTATTATTTTGAAATACAGTATGGCTGGGTAACCTGCTATTATAATAATCTCGGAGTCTGTACCAGACATGAAGGCAGAATGGATTTTGAGATTTATCCGGGTTTTGATACTCCAAAGTGGGCGAAAGGTGCAGTTATGTACCAGATTTATGTAGACCGTTTTCTGAACGGAGATCCGACCAATGATGTAGTGACCGGAGAATATCACTACATTGGAGATAAGAGTGTACAGGTAGAACAGTGGAACAAGATACCGGCAGTGATGGGCGTGCGTGAATTCTACGGCGGCGACCTGCAGGGTATCATGAACAAGCTGGATTATCTGCAGGATCTGGGTGTAGAGGTTATTTATCTGAACCCAATCTTTGTATCGCCAAGTAACCACAAATATGACTGCCAGGATTATGATTATGTAGATCCGCATTACGGCAGGATCGTGGAGGATTGTGATGAGGGAATCCTTCTGGACGGTGACGGCGATAATTCCCATGCATGGAAATATATCAAACGTGTCACAGACAAGAAGAATCTGGAGGCCAGCAACGAACTGTTTGCCAAACTGACTGCAGAGATCCACAGAAGAGGAATGAAGATCATTCTGGACGGTGTATTTAACCACTGCGGCTCTTTTAATAAATGGATGGACAGAGAGCGAATTTATGAGAACCAGGAGGGATATCCGAAAGGAGCTTATATTTCTGCTGACAGTCCATACAGAAATTTCTTCTCCTTTAATGACCCGAATAAATGGCCATACAATCCGACTTATGACGGATGGTGGACACACGATACACTTCCGAAGCTGAATTATGAAGGTTCTCAGGAACTTTATGATTATATTCTTCGTGTAGGACAGAAATGGGTATCTGCACCGTACAACGTAGATGGATGGAGACTTGACGTGGCAGCAGACTTGGGTCACAGCAATGAGTTTAACCATAAATTCTGGAAAGATTTCCGCAAAGCAGTTAAGGCTGCTAATCCGAATGCAATCATTCTGGCTGAACATTACGGCAATCCGGAAGGATGGCTCCAGGGTGATGAATGGGATACAGTTATGAACTATGATGCGTTCATGGAACCGCTGACATGGTTCCTGACTGGTATGGAGAAACACAGTGATGAGTACAGAGAAGATCTGCTTGGAAACAGTGAAGCTTTTATCGGGGCAATGAAGAATCACATGCGTGCGCTTCATATGTCTGCTCTTCAGACAGCAATGAATGAGTTATCCAATCATGACCACTCTAGGTTCCTGACCAGAACCAACCACAGAGTAGGAAGAATCTCCTACGCAGGTGCAGAAGCTGCATCTGAAGGAGTAAATCCTGCAGTTATGCGTGAAGCCGTAGCCATACAGATGACATGGCCGGGTGCACCGACCGTATATTATGGAGACGAGGCCGGACTCTGCGGATTCACAGATCCGGATAACAGACGTACGTATCCGTGGGGACGTGAAGATTACCAGATGATCGATTTCCACAGAGTAATGATCCGTATCCACAAGAGCTATGAAGTCTTAAAGACAGGTTCTCTTGGATTCCTCTGGAATGATTATCAGGGGCTCTGTTATGCAAGATTCTCACAGAAAGAGCAGATGATCGTGATCGTGAATAACCAGGCAGAGAGTCGTGAAGTAGAAATTCAGTTGTGGCAGGCCGGAATCAGCCGTCTGGCAGATACCAAGCTGGAGCGCATTGTTGTGACATCTGCAGACGGATTCACCGAAGAACCTGCAGAATACACAGCTTCTGCGGGAATATTGAAAATTTCAATGCCGGCGTTTGGCGCGGTAGTATTGCATCATAAGAATTGATTTGGAAGGGCAGCCTCTTTAGAAATAGGAAAGGGGGCTGCTTTTTTGTGTGTTGGGATAAGGGACGCGCAGAATAATAGTGATGGCATGAGGATATTGATGGGGAAATTTCTTATGATTTTTATGATATAAAAAAGACCCAGACATCTGTCTGAGTCTTAAGTGGATGGAGAAGGATTCGAACCTTCGAAAGCGTTGCTAACAGATTTACAGTCTGCCCCCTTTGGCCACTCGGGAATCCATCCTTGAACCGAAAATTATTATATATGAAACTGCACAAGAATGCAAGAACTTTTTTGCAAAATAGGTTCATTTAATTTTGTTTGTCATTTTTTTGGCAAAATAGTAGACGAAAAAGCAGAAATCTGGTAATATAACCATATCTGGATATAGATGTAATTCCATATCAAAGATTGATTAGCGTAACTGTGAGAGAACGCAGCAGTTACGACAGATTAGGAGGAATTTATCATGTTAGTAAGCGCAACAGAAATGCTTAAAAAAGCAAAAGCTGGTCATTATGCAGTTGGACAGTTCAACATCAACAACCTTGAGTGGACGAAAGCTATCCTTTTAACAGCTCAGGAACTGAACTCTCCTGTAATCCTTGGTGTATCCGAAGGTGCTGGCAAATATATGACTGGTTATAAAACAGTTGTCGGCATGGTTAACGGAATGATGGAAGAACTGAACATCACTGTTCCGGTAGCTCTTCACCTTGACCACGGCAGCTATGAAGGATGCCTGAAATGCGTAGAAGCAGGTTTCTCATCCATCATGTTCGACGGATCTCACTATCCGATCGAAGAAAACGTTGCAAAAACTAAAGAACTGGTTAAGATCGTTGCTGAGCACGGAATGTCTCTGGAAGCAGAAGTTGGTTCCATCGGTGGTGAAGAAGATGGTGTTGTAGGTATGGGCGAATGTGCAGATCCTAAGGAATGCAAAATGATCGCTGACCTTGGCATTGACTTCCTTGCAGCAGGTATCGGTAATATCCACGGAAAATATCCGGCAAACTGGAAAGGATTAAGCTTCGAAACTCTTGACGCTATCCAGCAGTTAACAGGTGATATGCCACTCGTTCTTCACGGCGGCACAGGTATCCCTGCAGATATGATCAAGAAAGCTATCGACCTTGGAGTATCCAAGATCAACGTAAACACAGAGTGCCAGCTTTCCTTCGCAGCAGCTACACGTAAATATATCGAAGAAGGCAAAGACCAGCAGGGCAAAGGATACGATCCACGTAAACTCCTTGCACCTGGCTTCGAAGCAATCAAGGCTACTGTTAAAGAAAAAATGGAATTATTCGGATCAGTTAACAAAGCTTGATGATAACCTCATAAGCAATAAAAAATCTCACATCCTTTGCGGTGTGAGATTTTTTTGTGCCATGGGAGCGTGCTCAGCAAAGTTATGTGAGAACTATATTGCTGAGAATCTTGTTACAAGATCCCCTTTTATTCATGTCGTGACACATAATAAGCAATTTCTTCCTGCGCTCTCTTATATTGTGCCAGATCCATGGTAACTTTTCCCTTGTATGTATCAATCAGTCCGTCTTCTTTCAGTTTAGCAATCGTGCGGTTTATCGTTTTGACTGTCATTCCCAACTCTTCTTTGATCCCCTCACGGGTCTTTTTCAGAGTAATACTTCCTGACTTTTCTATAAGGTTCAATGATGCATATTTCAGCAGATAGTCAAGAAACAGAAATGTCGGCGGATAGAAAAGCTTGGCACCCCGGTTGTAAGAAGAACGGTATAGTTTATAAGCAATTTTATGTGCAACAAGCCGGAGAAAATGAATATCCTGCGCGATCCACATTTCAAAATCAGCTCTGGAGATCATAAATACCACACAGTCTGTCAGAGTTTCAATCGTAACGGAGGTGTTGGGCTTGTCCGCAAGAATTGTCACCTCACCGATGAAATCAATAGCCTCGTTTTTCTCAATCATAAAAACATTTCCGTTTTCAAATTCATTGATCACCCGGTGGTCACCACTGCACACAATCCCGAAATAATTCAGTGGATAATCTTTCTGATGAATGATAGTTCCAGGTGGAAAAGTACGGATTGTATAGCGGGATTTCAGTTCTTCAGGCATAAATTCGAAATAGGTCTTTACATCCGGATATTTCTGGATCAGTTCTTCCAGTGTCATGTCAAAAATCCTCCATAAATACAATTCTTTTACAAATTATATCATAAAAACATCCCTTTGTCCTTTTTTTGAAGAATGCATATCAGTAAAATATAATCAACAGCAACAGAGAAAAAAGTAAAACTGCCGATGACAGAAAAGTATTGACTGAATGGATGGGACAGAAACGAAAGAATGCTGGAAAAAGGGAGGAAAAGACTGTTATGAACGAACAGACTTACATGTACTCAGGACTTGGAGAGCGCCTGAAAAAAGAGTGGAAGATTTACATTGCAGCACTGATCTTTATTGTGATCGCCGATTCCATCGGCCAGATCAAGATACCGTTAGGACCCGGAACACTGATTCTGTTTCCTATCTTTTATTCGATTATACTTGGAATTCTGGCAGGCCCTCAGGTCCTCAAGATATTCAAGAAACCGGAAGTAAAAGCAGCATCAAAACTGGTTATTGTCTGTATCTGCCCATTCATTGCAAAGCTTGGCATTAACGCAGGTGCAAGCATTGAAACTGTTATTTCTGCAGGTCCGGCCCTGATCTTACAGGAATTCGGAAACCTTGGAACCATTTTTATCTCTCTTCCGATCGCACTGCTCCTTGGACTGAAGAGAGAGGCGGTTGGTGCATGTCATTCCATTAACAGAGAGACAAACCTGGCTCTGATGCAGGATATGTTTGGACCGGATTCAGCAGAGGCAAGAGGAAGTCTTTCTATTTATATTATCGGCGGAATGGTCGGAACAATTTTCTTTGGATTTATGGCGACTGTTATTGCTTCAACCGGAATTTTCCATCCGTATGCACTGGGAATGGCATCCGGTGTAGGTGCCGGAATCATGATGGCATCTGCCACAGCCAGTCTGTCGGCAATGTTCCCAGCAATGGCAGAGCAGATTTCCGCGCTTGCCAGTGCCAGTGAAACAATTTCAGGAATTGACGGAATCTATATGGCGATATTTATAGGCGTACCGTTATGTAACTGGCTCTACAGAGTTTTAGAACCAAAGCTTGGACCAATTCATGATAAGATTGCAAAGAAGGGAAAGAACTAAGATGAGATATATTGAGTGGGCAGTAATGTTTATTGTGGCAGGGCTTGGAATTGCACTTGCCAATTTCGTAGGATTTCAGGTAAGTTTTGGAGATTCTCTTCCGGGAATTGCAATTTTGCTCCTGATCTCTCTGGCGGCAGTGGTCATCAGCAAAATTATTCCGATTAAACTTCCGGTAATCGCATATTGTTCTCTGATCGGACTTCTTCTTGCATCTCCGATTTGTCCGGCAAGAGAGTATGTGATCGAAGCAGCAGGAAAGATAAACTTTACAGCACCTCTGACAATGGTAGGTGCTTATGCGGGAATCTCCATCAGTGACCAGCTGAAAGAATTTGCAAGACAGGGATGGAAAATGCTTCTGATCGCTGCGCTGGTAATGGTAGGAACCTTTACCTGTTCTGCGATTATTGCACAGCTTCTTTTGTCAGCAACACATGTAATCTGATATAATATGTTACAAAACGCTTATAATTTATGCCGGAGTATCTGCAGAATAGCAGCGCATGAACGGTATCAAACTGACTTATAAGGAAATGTAAAAGAGGAACTAAATGAGAAAGAAAGTATTATGTGACATTTTAATTAAGAATACTTCATATCTGGATGAAAACATGGAAGTTCAGGATCATGTTTCTATCGCACTTGATCAGGGAAAAATCCTGAAAATTTTTTCGGATAAAACAGATACCGATGGAGAGACAGGAGTTGAATATGAAGGAAAGCAGAAGATTGATGGTGAAAATCTTCTGTGGATTCCGGGACTTGTGGATGGTCACATGCATACAGGACAGCAGCTTCTGAAAGGTGCTGTTCTGGACGAACTTCCAATGATCTGGACCAGGATCATGCTTCCGTTCGAGAGCACGCTGACCCCGGAGAAGATGCAGCTGAGTGCAAATCTTGCGGCACTGGAAATGATAAAGAACGGAACAACAGGCTTTATAGATGCAGGCAGCTATTACATGGAAGAAGCTGCAAAAGTATATCTCAAGTCCGGACTTCGTGGGGTGATTTCTCATTCTGCTATGGACCAGGGAAATTTTCCGGATTCTATCCGTCAGACTACGGATGAGGTGCTGGCATTCCAGGACAGGCTGTATGAGGAATTTCATGGACAGGGAAATCTGCAGGTATTCTATTCTCTGCGTGCACTGATGAACTGTTCCAGGGAACTCATCGTAAAGACTGCAGAGAGAGCCAGAGAAAAGAATACGATAATGCAGGCGCATATGAACGAATATGCAGGGGAAGTAAACTATACGCTGCAGAATTATCAGCAGCGCCCTGTAGAATATCTGGATTCTCTGAGTGTGTTGGATGATCATTTTCTGGCAGCACACGGGATCATGCTTTCACCGTCAGAGCGTGCATTACTTGCACAGAAAGGTGCAAAAGTGGTACACTGTCCCTTCAGCAATTGTGGAAAAGGTGTTCCGGAAACGCCGGATCTGTTAGAACGTGGTGTTTGCGTAGGTCTTGGAACTGATGGTGCAGCTCATGGGGGCTTAAGTCTGTGGAATGAAATGAAGATTTTCCGTTCTGTTATGAATGCTTTTCATGGTGTAAAGAACGCAGATCCTGCAGTAATGCCTGCGAAAACAATTCTGAAGATGGCATTTACAAACGGTGCCCATATTCTGAATGAAGAGCAGTCCGGCATGATAAGAGAAGGATATCAGGCGGATCTGATCGCTATTAACTGGGATCAGCCGCAGTTATATGCTACAGCAAATAGAGTGAATACACTTCTGGAATGTGTATGCGGAAATGATGTGTCAGACAGTATAGTGGCAGGAAAGATACTGATGCATAACAGACAGGTACTCACACTTGATGAGGAAAAAATTATGTGGCAGGCAAAAGAATATTATAAAGCCGGCAGATAGGGAAAAGGAGAATTATTTTGAACGGATTATCAATAGTAACAATATTGATCATAGGTCTTGCCAATGCAGCGGTAGGAGGCTGCATTGGCATTTGCGGCATTGCGGGATTTCTGCTTCCGATGCTGTATACAGGGGCGCTGGGATATGATGTAACTTATGCACTGGCAATGAGTTTTCTGGCATTCCTGGTATCGGGACTGATCGGTTCCTGGAATTATTATAAGGCTGGAAATCTGGACATTTCCATGTCTGTGAAACTGGGAATAGGAAGTCTGATCGGCGCAGTGGGTGGGGTATTTCTCCAGTCGCTGATCGCGAAGAGTACAGCAAAAACCATACTATATCTGGTGGTGCTGTTATCAGGTCTGTCAATTCTTATCCGCATGTGGAATGATAAGAGAAAAGAGCGCAGAGTACAGCAGACAGAAGATGATTTATCCGAAAAAGAAAGTGCATCAACAGACAGCATTGTGTTTCTGCTGATACTCGGAATTACCACTGGCTGTATCTGTTCTCTGTCTGGGGCTGGCGGCCCTGTACTGGTAATGCCGCTGCTGGTGGCATGCGGTGTATCTGCCAGAATTGCAGTAGGCGTCGCATTGTTTGATTCTGTGTTTATTGCAGTTCCGGCATGCGCTGGATATCTTTCACGAGTTGACTGGAAGGGGATGCTGGGATTATTAGCGCTGATCGTTATCACACATGGAATCGGAGTCTGGATCGGAAGCCGTTTCGCGGGAAAAGTTCCTGTCCAGGGACTTAAGATTTTTGTAGCGGTATTTTCCGTATGTATTGCAATATATATGCTGATTTAACCGAATCAGGTAAGTCCCTGCTTCAATTGTGAAAAAACATTATGTATGAACAGATTGGAAAGTCACTGTTTTGGCTGTGGAATACAGACAGGACAGGGGCTTTTTAATTTTACAAATTGCTTTTTGTTTTTTTATATAATAAAATAAAAAAGATGTCAGGATCAAAAATTCAAGCGTCTTATCGCGCAGATGCGAATTTTTTTGAACCTGATATCGTATAAAATAAGTATTTTATAAATTGCAGGAGAATAAACGATGGAGCAGAGAAAAGCTTTAAACAAAAAGAAGCTAAAAGTGCTTCTTGCATTGTGTATTGCAGTGGTTGTGCTAACCGGAATCGGGCTGTTTGTTTATATACGTCATGTGGATACCACTACGCTCGGAAGAAAGATAAGCGTATATGGACTGGATGTATCGAAACTTACCGTAGAGGAAGCACAGAAGAAGATATCTGAAAGCTTTCAGAATAAAACTGTAACTCTGAATGAAGACGGAGAAGATATTTACAGTATTACACTGGCACAGATGGGATATAGTCTGGATCAGGATACACTGAAGAGTTCGCTTGAGGCGCTTCAGCAGCAAAGAAAACAGAAGTTTCAGATTTTCGCATCTCAGAGGGATTATACGATAGATTATCAGATCCTTAAGGATGAGGCGCAGGAGCAGACTGCTTTGGCAGTGGAGAATTTTAAAAGTAAAGAGAGAACTGATTCTACAGATGCGTACATTCGGTACAGTAAGAAAAAACAGAAATATGTACTGGTGAAGCAGGTTGTGGGAAATCAGATTGATGTAAACAGACTGTTAAGCTATGTAAATGATACTCTGGATGAGAAGTTTAAGACGGAACTGCTGTCCTCTGATGTGCAGATTGTTTTGAGAGAGGAAGTCTACCGCCAGCCGGACATTGAAGCATCGGGAGAAATGAAACAGCAGGTAAAGAAGCTGAATTCTCAGCTGAAGAAGTATCGCAGTACTACGGTTACATATGTTTTTGGCTCAGAAACTGAGATTCTGGATTCCAATACGATCAATTCCTGGCTGAAGATTAAGAATAACGGAATCAGTGTTGATAAAGATGCGGCAGCTGCTTATATTTCAGATATGGCGAATAAATATAATACGATTTATGTGCCGCGTACATTCCATACATCCGGGGGAGCAGATATCACGGTTTCTGATAATGAGTACGGATACAGAATTGATCAGGAAGGAGAACTTACACAGCTGCTGGAGGACCTGAAGAGTGGAGAGGCTGTTTCAAGAGAACCTGTATACAGCAGCAGTGGTATGCAGAGAAACGGTACAGATGATCTGGCAGGCAGCTATATAGAGGTCAGCCTGGATGCTCAGCATTTATGGCTGTACAAGGATGGAGCTCTGGTTACAGAGACAGATATTGTCAGTGGGGCACCTACTGCGAAGCGCGAGACGTACAGGGGTGCATGGCCGATTGCTTATAAAGCGAGTCCGTTTACATTGAGCAGTGAGGAATACGGTTATGCGAAGACTGTAAATTACTGGATGCCGTTTGTTTATGGTCAGGGACTTCATGACGCGCCATGGCAGTCTGCATTTGGCGGTGACCGTTACAAAACAGGACATGGAAGTCATGGATGTATCAATCTGCCGGAAGATCAGGCAGCACTGATCTATAATACGATTGATGGAGGATATCCGATCATCATCTATTAAAGAATTGTAACTGTTCAGCAGTCGCTGTTCAGCGAAGATATTAAACAACAGTTAAGGATAAAATATCATTTCGAAAAAGCTGGTAACAGGCATTGCAATGTTATCGGCTTTTTTTCGTATGGAAAGAATAATCGATGCAAATAATTGCCCCGTATAGAAGAAAGGTATGGTATAATTAATTCATATCTTCTGTACAGCCCAGGTGACATGGAGATATACAACACATCTATGAGGGAAAGAGAGGGCTATTTATGACAAAAGAGAAGAAAAAAATGTCACTGGCCATGCAGATTTTTATTGCGCTTGTACTGGCGATCGTGGCAGGACTGCTGATGCAGAAGTATGCGGATTTTGCACAGTCGTACATCAAACCTTTTGGAACGATCTTTTTGAATCTGGTTAAGTTCATTGTTGTTCCAATCGTATTATTTTCCATTATGTGTGGAATTATTTCCATGCGTGATATCAAGAAGGTCGGATCGATCGGTCTGAAAACAGTTGTATATTATTTATGCACAACTGCATTTGCGATTACGATCGGATTGATCGGCGGAAACCTGTTTAAAGGACTTTTTCCAAAGGTTGCTACTACAGACCTGACTTATGAGGCGGCAGAAGCTACGTCATTTATGGATACGATTGTGAATATTTTTCCATCTAATTTTGTTTCTCCTATGGTAGAAGCAAATATGCTCCAGATTATTGTGATGGCACTGTTACTGGGATTTGCCATTATTATGATCGGGGAAGAAAAGAATGCACGTGTCGTAAATGCATGTAATGATCTGAATGATGTATTTATGAAATGTATGGAGATGATCCTGAAGCTGTCTCCAATCGGTGTATTCTGTCTGTTGTGTCCGGTTATCGCGTCTAATGGACCGGCAATTATCGGTTCTCTGGCAATGGTGCTTCTGGCAGCATATATCTGCTATATTGTTCATGCAGTAGTTGTATATTCTATTGCAGTAAAGGCTATGGGCGGCTTAAGCCCGCTGGAATTCTTTAAGGGGATGCTTCCGGCGATCATGTTTGCTTTTTCCAGTGCATCTTCTGTAGGTACTTTGCCTATCAATATGGAATGTGTGGAGAAAATGGGAGCTTCTAAAGAGGTTACTTCATTTGTTCTGCCGCTGGGCGCTACCATTAACATGGATGGAACTGCGATTTATCAGGGTGTTTGTGCGATTTTTATTGCTGCATGTTATGGAATTCATCTTACTTTACCACAGATGCTGACAATTATTCTGACTGCGACACTGGCATCTATCGGTACTGCCGGAGTTCCGGGAGCAGGAATGGTAATGCTGGCAATGGTACTTACATCTGTTGGTCTGCCGGTAGACGGTATTGCGCTGGTTGCAGGCGTTGACCGAATCTTTGATATGGGAAGAACAACTGTAAATATCACTGGTGATGCAAGCTGTTGTATGATCGTTTCCAATATGGAAAAGAAAAAGGAAGCAAGGTTAAAACGAAGCTAAGAGATAAGAAACACGAATAAGACGGAATAGGAGGACGCAAACATGGAATTTCAGAATCTGATCGAGAAGAGAAGAACGGTTCGTAAATATTCAGAGGGTAATACGGTCAGCAAAGAGGATATTCTGACTATGGTAAAGGCGGCTCAGGAAGCACCTTCATGGAAGAATTCTCAGACAGGACGTTATTACTGCATTATGGATGAGAAAGATGTGAGTCAGTTCAGAAAAGAGTGTCTGCCGGAAATGAATGCCGGGAAGTGTGAAAATGCGGTATTGATCATCAGTACTTTTGTTCACAACAGAGCGGGATTTCAGAAGGATGGGACTGCAGATAATGAACTGGGAAATGGATGGGGATGCTATGACCTGGGACTCCAGAATGAGAATCTGATATTGAAGGCCGAGGATCTGGGATACGGAACTCTTATTATGGGGATTCGTGATGCGGATAAGATTCGGGAGGTTTGCTCTATTCCGGAAACGGAAACAGTGGTTGCTGTGATCGCGGTGGGCGTTCCTGGGGAACAGCCTAATCGACCAAAAAGAAAAGGGACAGAGGATATTTTGAAGTTTGTATAAAGAGGGACGCAAGCGCGAACCATTCTCTTCGGCTCGGTTTCGGACCTTAAGAAAAGCTAAGCCCTGAAAAATCTGCTAAAAGCATTCGCAAATAACTCAAACTCGCTGCGCTCAGACAGTGAGTGATTTGCGAATAACGCAGATTTTTCAGGGCTAAGATTTTCTAAAGGTCCTGTAAAGGTCGCCGAAGAGAATGGTTCG
>ENA-OQKY01000668-OQKY01000668.1-human-gut-metagenome-genome-assembly--contig:-NODE-668-length-28594-cov-8.586890_pt1 | contig 28594 bp, 30 predicted proteins | sample MGYA00242652_ERZ504805 | MGnify/ENA primary metagenome ERZ504805 (study PRJEB26092, sample SAMD00036400) | human gut metagenome | host: Homo sapiens | study: EMG produced TPA metagenomics assembly of... | reverse complement strand
GTTCTTTCTGCTCATTAGTGGGATATATTCTGTATTTATATGCTTTTAACATCTGCTGCCACCGCCTTAACCTTGGTTTTCTATATATCTTTTAAGCATTTTTTCTGATACATGTGATATTGTAATAAGTATTTGTGCCTGTTTTTAGATTTCCATGTTCCCATGCCATAAGTATACAATAATATCTAACTTTTGGCTACCTTAACCCACCGTCTAAAGCCAGTGGGATTGCGGTAGCCTCATTTCACCTATTCACCTATTATTTTTATCTAATCTCTTTGGACAAAGAAAAAAGGACAGCTTCCGTTGCTGTCCTTTTGGAGAAGGTATTTTTGTTTATGGGGTGAAACAAAAACTTTATAATGTATTGGGGGGTTTACGTCTATTATAATACCATGCCCCCACTTAAAAGTGTTCACAAAGTTTTATTTATTCCCCAAACCTTTTTATGCAAGTTACATAAAGCGCAATTTTTCATTTTCTGTTTTCCCTGGAAAAATTGCCTCAAATTCTTCTCTTGTTATCTTTTCTTTATCAATGAGCAGATTCGCGCATGCATGCAGCTCATCCAGATGCTCTGTAATGATACGTCTGGCTTCCTGATGGCAGCCATCAACGATACGTTTCACTTCCTGGTCGATCACAGCTGCAATGCCCTCACCATATGGCTTGGAATGGCCGATATCTCTGCCGATGAACACCTCATCACTGCCGCTTGTATAATTAATCAGACCAACTGCATCAGACATACCGTACTCTGTAACCATGGCACGTGCTGTCTCTGTTGCCGTCTTAATATCCTGGGAGGCACCCGTTGTAATATCATCAAAGATCAATTCTTCTGCGACACGTCCGCCCAGAGATACAACAATATCCTGCATCATCTTGCCCTTGGTATTGAACATATTGTCTCTTTCAGGCAACGGCATTGTATAACCTGCTGCACCAATACCTGTCGGAATAATAGATACGGAATAAACCGGTCCTACATCCGGAAGCAGATGGAATAATAACGCATGTCCGGATTCATGGTAAGCCGTAATCTTCTTCTCCTTGTCGGAAATAACACGGCTCTTCTTTTCTGCACCGATGCCGACTTTGACAAACGCCCGGCGAATATCATCCTGCACAATATACGCACGACTCTGTTTTGCCGCATAAATGGCTGCTTCATTCATCAGATTCTCAAGATCTGCACCTGTAAAACCTGCTGTTGTACGGGCAATCTGATCCAGATCCACATCATCCCCCAGCGGCTTGCCCTTGGCATGCACTTCAAGGATTTCACGACGTCCCTGAATATCCGGACGGCCAACGCCAACCTTACGGTCGAAACGGCCCGGACGAAGGATTGCCGGATCAAGAATATCCACACGGTTTGTAGCTGCCATAACAATGATGCCCTCATTGACACCAAAGCCATCCATCTCTACAAGCAGCTGATTCAGTGTCTGCTCACGTTCATCGTGGCCGCCGCCGAGACCTGTTCCACGTTTTCTTGCTACCGCATCGATCTCATCAATAAAAACAATACACGGTGCGTTCTTCTTGGCATTTTCAAAAAGATCACGCACTCTGGATGCACCGACACCTACAAACATTTCCACAAAGTCTGAACCGGAGATACTGAAGAAAGGTACACCAGCTTCACCGGCTACCGCCTTGGCCAACAATGTCTTACCTGTTCCCGGAGGGCCCACAAGGATAACCCCCTTCGGAATACGTGCGCCGACTTTTGTATACTTCTCAGGGGACTTCAGGAAATCAACGATCTCCTGGAGATCTTCTTTCTCTTCCTGAAGACCTGCCACATCACGAAATGTTACATTGTGACTGCCGTCCTTTGTCATCTTCGCATGGCTCTTGCCGAAATCCGTCATTTTATTTCCGCCGCCGCTTTGCTGACTGTTGATAAAGGAGAACAGAAACCACAGGAAAATGCCGCCAAGCACTAACAGAGCACCGTTATTGTAAAACCAGCCTTCACGGTTAATAACATCTGTCTCTTTGTAGTCTGTATAATTCACAGATTCAAGCCATTCCTTGACCTGATTAACATCTGTGACATAAAAACTTTCCTCTTTGCTGTTGTCCTTCCACTCTACAGAGATCATACCTGTCGGTGTCTCCTTATTCGGTGAGATGACAACATCTTCAATCTGTTCTGCCTTTGTCTGTATATCCTGCTGGAAATCGCTGTACGAGTAATCACTGGTTGTCAGCAGATTCCATCCCTCACTGACAATAATCCCAATGAATACACAGACAAGAACAACGACCCAGAGGCCAATTCCTCTTTTCTTATTATTCAATGTTACACTCCTCCTGTCACTTCATGACTTCTCTTTTGTCTTTATTGATAATTCTCCTCAAAAAATAGGATGAATAGGATGAAAAAGGGATGCTGCTCATAAACGCGCAGCAACCCCCTTCAGCTTCTGTTCGACTTATCTTCTGTTATTCTGTAAATTCAACAACTCCGATAAACGGAAGATTTCTGTATTTCTGCGCATAGTCAAGACCATAGCCTACAACAAATTCATCAGGAATGTTGAATCCGGAATAGTCTACCTTAACATCTGCTGTCCGGCGTTCCGGTTTGTCCAGCAGTGTACAGATCTTGATGCTGTTTGGTTTTCTCTTATAAAGAATCTCAACAAGATAATGCAGCGTATTGCCTGAGTCAATAATGTCTTCAACAATCAGAACATCCTTGCCTTCCAGCGGCTCATCCAGATCCTTGACAATACGAACGGCACCTGATGATGTCGTACCATTGCCATAACTGGAAACGGACATAAAGTCAAGGGATACAGGTACGCTGATTCTCTTGGCCAGTTCGCATGTGAAGAACACACCGCCCTTTAATACACAGATCATATGAATGTTCTTGCCTTCATAATCCTTGCTGATCTGTTCCCCCAGTTCCTGAATCTTCTTGTCAACTTCTGCTTCCGGCAATAAAACCTTAATCTTCTCTTTCATTCTTCAATCTCCTTCAGTTCCGCTGATAAAATCAGCCTTGTCTCTCCGGTAATCTTATAATATTCGCTCATACGGCCAGTATCCGGTATCCACAGGACATGACCGCCGTCTGTCAACATGTTCAATGTCTCCCGGTTCGACTGCGGCACCTTGTCATCCATCAAAATACGTCTAATTGCCTTCTTGTGTCCGCCGCCGATCATCATAAAATCACCGGGACGGCGCTGCCGCAGAACCAGTCCATTTTTTATTCTATCATAATCAAACCATTTCGTATACATTTTTTTAGGAATTTGCAGATTTTTCTCCACAGGAAAAATTTTAAGGCAAACCTCCCTTTTTCCACCGTCCAAAACATATTTTCCGGGTGCACTCAGTCTAATCTCCGCGTCATCCCCATGCAGAGCATCTGCACTTTTATGTGTCTTTTTCTGTGAGACGCTCACTGTCCGATAGGTGCGTTCCGCACGAAGGCCGTAAGGCAGATCTGCCTTTTTTCCTGCATGCCCGTAAAACAGTGCCCTGAGCGTCCCAATATGAACAGACCGGATATCTTTCAGCTGACCGGCCGTCCGTTCCAGCACTTGCCGCAATAATTCGCGCTGAATCGCAATATCCTGTCCCACAAATGCAGCTGCATCAATCTCCGCCGTCAGACATTCCGCCTCCCCGTTCCACTGAATGATCGATTTTCCAATGGCTGCTGCCTGATTCTCCACATAACGACAGATATCAGATGCAATGGCCGCTGTCTCCGCAATATGTGAAACCGCTGCCTGATTAATATGCTCTGTGACATAGGGCAGAATATCCAGTCGAATTCTATTTCTGGTATATTCTGTCTCAAAATTGGTGGCATCATTCCGGTAAGACATTCCCTGCCGTCCGAGATACGCTTCTATATCCGCCCGTCCGACACCAAGCAGAGGCCGAACAATACAGCCGCGCATCATCGGAATACCGGACAATCCTTTCAGGCCACTTCCCCTAAAAAGATTCAGCAGCACTGTCTCTGCCAGATCATCCCTGTGATGAGCCACTGCGATTTTAGATGCCTGCCTTTCCTGTCTGACTTCTTCAAAACAGTCATAGCGGAATTTTCTTCCGGCCTCTTCCTCCGATAAATGCTGCGCCCTCGCCATTGCCCGAATATCTGCCTGAAAACACACACACGGAATCTGCATATCTTCGCAAAGTGCCGTTACAAAATCCCTGTCACGATCCGCTGCCTCTCCCCGCAGGCCATGATGAATATGGACAGCCGTCAATTGAAGGGTCATGGACATCTGCAGGTTTTTCAACACAGACAGCAGGCAGACAGAATCCGCCCCGCCTGAAACGCCAACCACCACCGAATCTCCCTGACAGATCATCCCTGATGCCATGATTGTCTCATATACATTTTTGACCAGTTTGTCCACTTTCATCACCCGTTTCCTTTTCTTTCATTTTACTCCATTCCGGCAGCTCATCAACTTATACTTTCATTCTTTACCTGATTGCTGCATATAGCCCTTACAAAGTCCGAATACTCTGTATTTTGAGTATAACATATTCCGTCAACCCCCTCCATTTCAATCCGCCACCCACACTGCATTCAACACATTTCCTACACATTGCCCAAAACACATGCCTCATATTACAACTTCGGTTTGCGGTAAAGGCCACAGACAAGTACCGTCATATCATCCTCTGCCTCATAATGGCAGGCTGCCATCGCATGATTCAAAATGGCATTGGCCAGTTCCTGCGGATTCACCGCCTGACAGGATTTCAAAAACTCTGCCATCTTTTCTTCATTCCGGTCATCATCCTGTCCAAGTCCCATCAATACACCGTCACTCATCATAACAAGCATATCGCCGTGGACCATTTCCGCCGTCTTGACTTCATTTTCCGGTTCCGGAAGCACCCCCGGAGGCAGCGCCTCCGAGGTGATTTTTTTCACATCCGGACCATTTTTTATAAAGGAGGCTGCCGCTCCCATCTTGATCAGTTCACATTTTCCATTAAATAAATCCAGGGTAGCCAGATCCAGCGTTGAATAGGTGTGCGGTTCACTGCCGGATAACACCACTGAATGAATCAGTCTGATAGCAGACTGACGGTTAAATCCGGTAGACAGCAGCTGTTCCAAAAGCCCAATAATGCGGTTGCTCTCCTTTTCTGCCTTCTCACCGCTTCCCATACCATCGGATAAGGACAGCACAGTCTGGCCGCTTTCCATATGCATCACCGTAAAACTGTCCCCGGAAACAGCTTCCCCCATCCGGACCATCCTAGCATCACCGATAATGGTCCGATAGCGGACATCTTCCTCAAAAGACAGCATTTCCCATCGATGCCCGATAACCGATGCCGTTCCCGGTCGCGGCAGATACCGCCGCCCATAGACCCTTCCGATGATATCTGCCGCCTCCTGCGCTGTTTTTTCAATATTTTTTGGTGTCTTTGCCTCTATATAAACGCATTTGCGACCATTTGAACGGTCAGACGCTGCGATTCTGCGCACATTGATTTTCTGAGCCGCCAGCCGGTGCACCGCCTGTTTTTCCGGTGCCCCTTTTCTGACAGGTTCATCACTGATCTGTTTTGAAAAATCCCCTATGACATCTGCCACTTCCCCGAACTGGCCTGCCAGTGCCAATCTGCTTTCTGCCAGGCGGTTCTGCCAGGACAGATTCGTCTGCGCCAGCCCCATCATTCTTCGGGCTTCCGCCAGGAAATTATCTGATCGGACACATCGCTGCCTGAAGCGTTCCGGCAAATCCTTTTTCTTCATATTCACGCGCTCACTGCACAATTTCAAAATCTCATAGGCCGATTCACAGCTGTCCTCAAATACATTTTCCCAACAATAACTGCACCGGCTGCAGTCTTTGCATACCTGCTCTGTTACGGCATTAAAAATATCCTGCATCTCCTGATCATTTAAAGCGCCGCGGGGACTGACATCTACCTCAAAGGACTGGGACAATTTTCTGAAAGATTCCGAAAAAGCATGCAGCTGATTTTTGGTGATCATCGCTTCTTCTTTCATCGGCATATTCCTCCTTCCTACAGGACGCCAACCCTTCATCCAGGCGATCATGCCTGCAAACAACCAGTAGCACACAAATGCTGCTGCCAGTTCCATTGCCGATTCCGGCAGTGTGTCCAACATATGCTGCTGCCAGCCTTCCCCGTAAGCCAGGCCATAACCTACGCCGGCTGTCACCATCGTCAACACCATCAGACCACACATAACCACCGGTGTCAGCCCGGCCGGCCGCCATTTTTTCAAAACAGCTGCCATGGCCATCACCGTCGTTATCAATCCTGTATATCTTATAAAAGAAGTCATCGGTAGTGCATAGGCCATCCCGAACAGGGCAGCCATCGCCAACAGCATTTTCCCCGGGATCAGGGCGTATGCCGCGCAGAAAAACGCAACACCCACCGGGTTTCTGTCGTGCCAGACAAACAGATTGATGAACGCACCAAGGACGATCACCAATAAATCTTTCATGCCAAGCTTTCTCATGCACATGCCTCCTGAATTTTGTACAGATCCGCATTTTGCCGCTTCATGGATCTGTTACATGCATTATATGGAAAAACGAGACACTTACGATTCCAATCGGATGACAAGACTTCCCTTCAAATGTTTTTTCGAGGGTTTTTTAAGGTCCTCATGTCCGTCATTGACTATGCAGCTTTAAAGTGTTAGTATGTAACTATTCATAACGATGCAGCCGCCGCTTCGATGGAAACGGCAAATCTGCATTAAGAAAATCCGCTATTAACAAAGACAGTGATTTAAGAAAGTAGATTAAATGATGAAAAATTTTTCTTTAAAGTATGGTAAAAGCGAAGTATCTTTTGTTCTTGATGGTGCCCGCAGCATTCAGACGCTGACAGAAAACCCTATGAACACAATTGAAGACATTCATGCAGCTTTTCTCAAAGCAGTCAGCACAGATGTCATCGAATCACCAGCACTTGATCAGCTGGTGAACCCTGAAGACCAAATCACCATTGTGATCAGCGATATGACCCGCTTCTGGATGCGCCAGGATATCATCTGTGAGGAACTGGTTCGTTATCTGAATGAAGTCATCGGTATTCCTTTTGAACACATAGTCGTCCTGATCGGCCTCGGTACCCATCACAAAAATACACCTGCCGACCAGAAGGTTCTGACAGGTGCTTATGTCTATGACCATGTTGCCGCTGTTGTAGACCACGACTGTGATGCCCCGGATCTTGTCGATATCGGCACAACCTCTTATGGAACCAGAGTCCTGATCAATCCGCTGTCCATCGGCCGCAAGGTCATCTGCATCGGCGGCACTGTTCATCATCTGATGGCCGGTTACGGCGGCGGCAGAAAGAGCATCGTTCCCGGTATTGCCGGCCGTGAAACTATCCGGCACAACCATGCCATGGCCCTGGATCCTCAATGCGAGCAAAGTGATCCGAGAGTCGGTCCCGGCAAATTCAACAATAACCCGATCAATGAAGACATGCGCGAAGCAGGGGCACTGCTTCATCCGGTCTTCGGCATCAATATTGTTGTCAACTCCGCTTCCAGACACAGCGGCCTTTTCTGCGGTGACTTTGATGCCGCATGGCGTGAAAGCTGCAAGTATGTCCAGCAATGTTACGGTCTTCCGATCAAAGATCAGGCAGATGTTGTCTTTGTCAGCTGCGGCGGCTTTCCAAAGGATCTGAACTTCTATCAGGGTTCCAAGAGTCTCTTTAATGCCGTTCGTGCCGTCAAACCCGGCGGAACACTCGTCATGCTGGCTGAATGCAGCGAAGGCGCCGGTGCCAAAGATTTCTTTGACTGGCTGACACCGCTGAGAGAGGGCCATCTTGATCAGAGTCTTCGTGAAGCCTTTACGATCGCCGGCTATATTTTCTATGCTGCCTGTGAAAATATCCGCAAGGCCAATATTCTTCTGCTGGCCGGTCCTAAGCTGGATGCCCGGATCGTCAACGATATGGGCATCAGAAAATATGACCGCATGGAAGATATCATGGCTGATGTTGATATCAAAGGCAAAGATGTTTACATCATCCCTTACGGCGGCAGCGTCATGCCTCAGACGGAAGCTGATTATACCCGTTTCAGCACAGAAATCTAAATAACCCCACAGCAATCGGTGCATTGCTGATATTTCATACCTATAACACAAAAACAGACGGATAAGAGTTTCATCTCCTATCCGTCTGTTTTCTATTCATCATCATCGTCATCGTCGTCATCATCCCAGCCCATAATACCCCTGACCAGGTGTACAATGCCAAGAACAATCGCCCTCAGCACCGCAAATATGATAAACAGGAACATAAATCCAGCCAGACCGCTTACGATATCTTCCATTTCCATATTCCCGGTATTCGTGATGCCCTGACCGATCTCTATTGCAAAGGTCACAACGACCATGACCGTAAATACGTAAATCCATGCAATCACCAGAACATGATGCTTGCTGAGCGCTTTGAACAGCGGAAAAATGACAAGAAGCAATGCCATTCCCAGCACACCTATGACAATAAAATGCAATTCCTTATCGGAGAGCATCGTCTCATAAGAATCATTCAACGTCATAAGCACATCATGAATCCCGGCCATTTTCTCTACAAGATAATATAATAAATCAGCCATTTTGATTCCTCTATCGTTCTATTCTCTATTACTTCTTCTTGAAAATAATCTCATCTTCATGAACCAATCCCAGCTTCTCCCGGGCCAGATCCTCAATATAAGCATCTGTCTTCTGGTATTCAGCCTGCTCTTCAATCGCTTTCTGGTTCTCTTCTTCATCGTCAATCTGCTGCTGCAGATTCTCCTGTACTAAAGCATACTGTTCACTCTTCTGTGTATTCTGCCATGTAAAAACGCCAAACACTCCGCATAACACCAGCACGATCAACGTAATGACCTTCATACTGCCTTTATGCTTCGATCTGCGTTTTCTGACAGACCGCCTGTTAGCTGTCATCATGCTCCCCCTGTCTTTGTTGTAACTTTCTACCTTTAATTGTACGCTTTGCAGCGGCAGATTGCAATGTATTTCCTGTATTCTTCACAAAAGTTTTAAAAATTCGAACTATTTGTCTTATCGGACGCAATACCGCCAGCATCCAACGAACAACCATGGATGACAGCAGCCATCTGTAGAGCACCATGCCTGTCCCCATTCCGCATACAATATAATTGCGTACTGCACCGTTATTAAAACGGTAAAGCAACCCAAAAAGACAGCCGGCCGCCAGCATCCAGAATACAGCTTCTTCTGCCGCCTGTATGCCTTTACGCTGCCTGATCATCATTCTGAGCATCCGCAGGCAATCATAAGCCAGCATCAATCCTGAACCCCACAGGACAGCCATTCCAAAAAGCCTTGCCTGAAACACTACATCCTGACTCATGGTTATTTAAAAAGCCGCCCGAAAAAGCTTCCGGCCTGCCTTGCACCGCCATTGGCTTCGGAATATGTCAAACTATCCACTCTGCCGTCTACCCCGGTCTCTCCTTTTTCAAGGGACAAATGATTCATGTGAAGTTCCGCCCCTTTGATCAGCAAAAGGCCCGCTGATGTCTCAAGAATGATCTCTCCGGGATCATAGGCGATCACATCCGAAACCCCCGTCACCTGAATCGTCGACCGGTTCTGCATTGTCAGTCTGTGAGGCTTCACCACAGGCTGTTCTTCCATATACATAGACTTCACCGCCAGCATCTGCTATTGCTCCTAGTATATGAGACAGCCTGCCGTTTCATGACCTTTTTTATAAACTATGAGAAACACGCTCCGCGAGTTTCTCAAGTTATCGCGGCAGTCGCCAAGGTCTCGTGCAAGCACGGACTTTGGCTCGTTGCTCGCGTAAATAACGGTAGCTGTTCAGAGCTAACCTCCAAAATGCTACGCATTTCGTCGGTGTGGCGTATCCGCCAAATAAAATTTCAAAAACAGACTTAAAAATGCAAGCATTTTATACCTGTTTTTGAAATTTTGCCTGGCTCTGAACAGTTACAAATAACGGAACAGCTCTTTCGCATCCTCTTTTCGGGTTGTTTCCTGTACATCCAATACTTCTACCTTGACATTTCTTGTACCAAATCCGATTTCAATCACATCGCCGACTTTCACATCTGTACCTGCCTTCGCTATTTTGCCGTTAATCATTACACGACCGGCATCGCAGGCTTCATTAGCTACCGTCCTTCTCTTGATCAGTCTGGAAACCTTTAAATATTTATCAAGTCTCATTTTATTTCTCCTTTACAAAAAGAAAAGGATTCCCTTTCACCAGATAAATGCTGAGCGGGAATCCTTCTTGTGTTATCTTCGATTAGGCGTTGATCATATCCTTTAATGCCTTACCTGCTTTGAATTTAGGCGCTTTAGAAGCAGCGATCTTCATTGTCTCACCTGTTCTAGGATTTCTTCCTTCTCTTTCAGGTCTTTCAGACACTTCGAATGTACCAAAGCCTACAAGCTGAATCTTCTCACCTTTTACAAGTTCGTCTGTAACAACATCTACAAATGCCTTTAAAGCTTTTTCAGCATCATTCTTCTTCATGCCTGTTTTCTCAGCCATTGCTGCAACTAATTCTGCTTTATTCATTATAATTCCTCCTCAATTATCATAAGCGTACGCAGTCATCTTCTGCAAATGAAACCGGCGGAAACCCTTGCATTTACCGCTCTTTCGGCCATACGCTTCAATGTTGACAAATCTATTTATATACGTTTCTGGCCCTTTTGTCAAGGCTTTTTCTGTTTATCCGACAGTCTTTTCACAAACTTCATAAATATCGGTCCTTAACTGTTGCAAAACAGGGATCTGACTGCGTACTGCATCCTCCTTTGCGAAGTCTACTGCAGCCATCAGCATGCCCGGACCCTCGCCCAGTTCCTCCATGATCGATCCCCATGGATCCACCGCAATGGAATGTCCCCATCCGTTATAAGAACCTGCCAGGTCACCTGCTGCCGCACATCCGAGAACGTACATCTCCTGATCAAGGGCACGTGCCCGCATCAGCAGCTCCCAATGTGCCGGCCCTGTTGTTCTGTTGAAAGATGCCGGCATAACAACCGCCTTTGCCCCTCGCTTCGCAAGAAGCCGGAACAACTCAGGAAACCTCACATCATAGCAGATAGCTACACCAATCGGACCAAATTCTGTTTCGACAACACACACTTCATCTCCAGCCGTAATGACGCTGGACTCACTGTAATACTGTCCACCTTCCACATCAATATCAAACATATGCATCTTGCGGTACTTGCCAATCTGTCTGCCTTCTCTGTCAAAAGTATAGGCTGTACTGTAAATATGTCCATCCGCGCTCTCCGGTATACTTCCCGCCACAAGATAAACATGATTCTTTGCAGCCGCCTCTGACATCGCCTGCCATGCTTCCCCGCCTTCCGGCTGGGCCGCTGCCGAAATGGCTTTCTTGTTGTATGGACAGATAAACATCTCAGGCAGAACAACCATATCTGCTTTGGTCTTGACAGCATCTGCGATCACGCGCTCTGCATTTCTGAGATTCTTATGCCAATCCTTATGAACTGTTGTCTGACATAATGCAATTTTCATTTGTCAACCTCCATCGATCACTTTATTTTTTCTTTCAATACGCACAAAGAGATTCCTGCGCATTTATTTCTTTTCATTGTCCTCACCGCGGGACATCTTATTCTTCAGATACCGCCAGCCTTCCTGGTACTTGAAAGATCTTGCAGAAGGATTTCGAAGCATCATATGCAGCTGTCTCGGATGCATCTTTGTGCGTGCACGCATTCTCATCGCCTCAATTCTGCCGCGCATCTGACGCATTTCATTCTGAATATCTTCAAGCTTCTCACCGGCTCCCGATGTTTCCACCGCTTCACGGATTCTTTCGATACTCTCTGAGTTCTCCAGGCGCTTACGAAGGGCATCCATATGTCTCGCAAGCTCTGTCATTCTCTCTTCTGTCAAAAGTGCCATTCTCTGCTTCTGTTCATCCCAGCGGACTTCCATTCCATCCTTCGCACTTTCAAGTGAATCATTCACCACAGCTTCAAGTACTTCAACTCGTTTCTGCATACGCTGAACTTCTTCTTTGGCGCGCTCTGCCTGAATAAGCACTTCTTTCAGGTCGATGGCTGTTCTGAAGGATGATGCAAAATCAAATGTAAATACAACCGTGATCCCCCAGGTCATATAATACAACACTCTGTCATTGATCATCATCACCATATGCTCGACCGGCGGCTGAATCACTTCCACCATGACAAGGGTAAAAAATCCCCACAGAACTGTCGCTTCAAGACAGATTCTGCCGCGGAAATTGAACTTCTTGTCTGTATAATCCCAATAACGGACCCCAAAAAGGTTCTCCATCACTGTTCCTGTTATGTATTCAAGCACCGTTGCTCCGATGGCACCCACAATATACATCAACAGATAATTACCTCTTACCGGTATCGTGAGAAAAAGCATCAGAACCGCGCCTGATCCGTACAATGGAATATAGGGGCCTGTCATAAATCCTCGATTGACCCATCTGTGTTCATGAACTGAAACATATACCGATTCAAAACACCACCCAAAGAAACAATAGATGAAGAAAAATGCCAGCCATTGTGTCATCGAATAGGTATACACCTGCATCCCTCCTGTCGTAAATGCGGATAATTGGGTAAATTTTCTCTATTTCCTGAATCCATATATGTCTTTTATATGGATTTTCAAGAATAACAAATTTTACCCAATTATCCTTGATTTGTCAACAAAATTGCGGCATTTTAGTGTCTGCTTTAATAATACCGTATGGTGACGTTTTTGCCAAGCTTTTCTGCTGCTTCTTTGAGCTGCTCGACAAGGTTATGCCGGACGCTGACATCAAAGAGTAGCGTTTCATGGGCTGTGTTGTTGGCTTTGCCCACAAATAAATTCAGATCTGTGCATTCTTCTGATATGATCTTGGCCAGCTTCGCCGCACCATTGTCTTCGTCCAGCTGAAGGAAAATGTCAAAATCCACATCGTCTTTGGCCAGTTCACGCAGAAGGTAAAGAGTTCTGTTCATAGTCAGAACACCTTCTGTAACAAGATCGATGCCTTTGATATTAGATGTCGGCGGTACTTCCGGTGTGCCGTCGTAGTTGTTGGTCACCGGCTGCTTCAGATATCTTGAAGCAATGCTGGCTGTTGTTCCGCCGGATACGATATGTTTGCCCGGACTTGTAATGAAATCAAGCATGATCCGCTCATCATCATCCATATCCTTCGGCGGGCCCGTAAAGACATTGACCACTTTTCGCTCAATGACTCTTGCTACCGCCACTGTTGTATCGTCTCCCGGTTTCTGCATATACAGATCGTCGCAGGCCTGGGACAGCATCGCTGCCAGACGCTTGGCCGAAAGTGTATCCCTGGTACATTTCACGGTGTAGTCCGCCATGCTTTCCCACGTCCAGCCGAAATTCAGCAGTTCTCCGACACCGGCATAGATCACGCCGTCGCTCATCAGGACAAAACAGTCTTTCAATTTGACCTGAAAACGGTATTCTCTAATCTTCTTGCCTTCAATCTCCCTGACTGTATAAGGGATATCCATCAATTTGCCGTCCCGGACAAAAATACATCCCGGATTGTCATATTCCACAAGATAAGCTTCCCCATTATGAAAAATCTGCAAAATACTAAAGGTGGAATAAGCCACCTGACGCACCTGGCAAATCGGCAGCGTTCGTGCGATTGTCTCAACCCCCTGCTCGATGGGTGCTCCTTTCTGAAACATCGTGCGGAGGATCTTGGATGTCAGCGTTGCCAGAATGTTGGCCTTTACACCGCTTCCCATACCGTCTGCCAGAATAACCACATCCGAATCTTCTGTCTTAAGGATCTCCACTTTGTCGCCGCACAGTTCCTCATGTATCTTATTCAGACTTTTCCAGCATGTTTCAACACTTACTTCCATTCTATCTTCCTCCGACGACTATCAGTCTGATCTGCTTCCTTCATCATAGAATCTCTCAACTGTGTCAAAATCACCTTCGTCTCAGCAGTTGTCTCACCAAGTAGTCCGGCAATTTCCTGTGCTACCGTCATCTGCTTGTCAATAACCTGCTGCGCAATATCCACCGTATCCATCCGCATCTGAAGCTGACGTTCCATCTCCGCTTCCTCATCGGTAATATCCTGGAAAATAGCCAGCATGGCATCCATTTCCTCAATATAGATAATATTCTCCACCAGAACAAGTCCCAGACCGCTGAGATGTATCTTCTTGCGTTTGATGGACAGGTGATCCTCCAGAACCTGTTCAAAATCGGAAGCATCCATAATCTCAAAGATCATCTTATTGACAGCCTCTGATTTGTTGATACCAAAAACATCCTCTGCCCGCTTATTAAACTCAATGATCTGGAAAGCTGAATCCACGATCAAAACGATTTCAGGTGTAGCTTCCAGCACCACATTGGACATGGAACGCGCCTTCTCATACACATGCGGCAGACACATCTCCTGTTCTGCCTTGCCCTGAAAAACGGCAATGGCTTTGTCCCGGCATGTCGGATAACCGCAGGCACCGCAGTTCAGCTCCTGTGTCTTATTGTATTTGCCGGTTGCCTTGAGAATCCGTGTGATCTGTTCCTCTGTCGGCATTTCGTCCTGTATTCTCTCCGATCTGAAATGCTTGCTGATATCAATGTTCCCTGCCAGCTGCGGATATGCCGGATCTTGCTTCTCAACCTGTTCCTCGATCACCATGGTTGCCTTGTACTTGGAAATATGTAATTTATTCACGGCAGGTCCTTTCACACAGCCGCCCTCACACATATTGGCCTCAATAAAACAGTTCTCGATCAGCCCTTTTTTCATATCTTCAAAAACTTCACGGCAATCCTCAATACCGTCTACAAAAATTTTCTTGTATGAATCCACCTTTTTCTTCGCCAGAACAGATGAAATGACACCGCTGGTCACCGGATACAGGCGGTTGACCTTCGGATCCGGATTGGTTGGCTGCTTCTCTTCACATTCTCTGATGGAGATATCTCGCTCCTGCAGCCATGATTCAATCTCTTCAAAATTCAGAACCGCATCCACAAAACCGGTTGTCCGGTCATCCCCCTCTGCTTCCTGCTTCTTGGCAATACAAGGGCCCACAAATACAACCTTCACATCCGGCCCGTACATAGATTTGATCAGTTTGCCATGGGCAATCATCGGAGATACAACCGGTGCCATATATTCCACCAGCTCCGGATAATACTTCTCTACCAATTCATTCACACTTGGACAGCATGTGGAAATGATATTCTTCATCTGCCCTTCTGCCAGGAGCCTGGTATAAGCCTCCGTCACATAGGCTGCCCCCTCTGCCGTCTCCCGCACTTCAGAAAATCCAAGCCTCAAAAGCGCATCCACAACCTGCCCCGGCTTGTCATAATCAAAGATACCGAGATAGGCCGGTGCCAGTGACACAATCGTTTTCTCTCCCATTGTAATGAATGCCTTGACTTTCTCCAGATCACTGACAAAGGTCTTGGCATTCTGCGGACAGACTTCCAGACATGTGCCGCAAAGGACACAATGATCATCCATAATCGTTGCCTGTGCATCTTTGACCTTAATCGCCTTGACAGAACACGAACGAACACATTTATAGCAATGCTTACAGCTTGCATTCTTAAAATCAATAACCTTCATAAAAATCCTCCCGCCACAACATGAACAACTTCACCAACAGTATTTGCCGTATAAAAACATTGTATCATAGACTGACGCCGGTTGCACTAAAAAAGCCAGCTGATATCTTTTTCCTTTTCCATTTTCATGATATAATTATTATTAATCTGTCAGCAATTCCTTACACTTTCAGCCTCAAGTACTTCAGGCTGTGCGGAATTGCTGTATGAATCTACATTTTTTACGGAGGCTTTTATTATGGCAATGGAATTGCTTTTTGAGAATCACACACAATTGGATGAAGACGTCATCCAGCATATTATTGAGAAGAATTATAAGCGTCCTGAGAAGGCGAAACAGTATCATGTGATGACACTGCTGGTAGGTATTCTGGCTGCACTGGCTGCTGTTTATTTCGGACGTCTGGGCATTCTCACGCGACAGATGCCGACTCTGCTGTGTACCATCGCACTGATCGCCGTCTGCCTCTATTCCTTCTACAGCTACTACCAGAACATGCCGAAGAATCAGATCAAAGCCAGGCAGAACACCTACAGTGAAAGCCTTCTGATTCCCCGCAAAATGAAAGTTTACAAGAATGTCATGTACCAGTCTGCCGGCAAGAGTCACGGCGAGTACCGTCTGTTCAAATTCACAGGTATCGAAACATGGTCCCACTACTTTCTGCTCCGCTACGAGAACAGCTACGTCGTCATGGACAAAAACGGCTTCACTAAGGGAACAGCCGAAGAATTCGAGCAGTTCATGACCGCAAGAATCCAGAAAAACTGCTGATTGATCCAAATTGCATTTGTCCAAAAAAGACGCCCCTACCAGGCGAATGTCATCTTCCTTTTAATGACATCGCCGGACGGAGGCGTCCTTTTTCATTCTCAGTTTTCTTTAATCATCCAGTAGTCGCTTATAGTACGCTTTAACCTGATACAATGCGCCAACCGGATTATGTGCGAGCACACGGTCCTTTGTAACCAGCGTTGTTGACAGCGCTTCTGAATACTTATAAAACAGACTGTCATGTCCTACACAAAGGCCAATGACCACATTCAGATCTGTGCCTGCTTTGTTCAGAAGCTTCGCCTGCAGGATCGGGTTACACATCACATTGCCTGTCACACATGTATACTTCTCATCCAGACCGATATCTGTTTTATTAAATTTCCATAACGATTTGTGTCCATTCTTCACTTTTTATTCAGAACTTCGACACAATTTGGTCACAAGCGAATGGTATAGTATAGACATAAACGAAAAGGAAACGACAAAGTTTTCGTTTATAAATCTTTTTCATAAACTTTCCTCTTTTTAATAATAAAAGCGCTGTACTGCCAACAGCGCTTTTATTATTTTTCAGCAAATGCAAAAGGAGCCCTGCACTTTCGTGCTAGGACTCCTTTTTTAGAAATTCTTCTGGCAAAATCGCCGGAATCTCCGAGTTTTTAAAATCATTAATATTTCGCGTTATAATATATAATGCACCATATTCTTTTGCGCATTCCATCTGAAGACAGTCTTCAAAATCCTGAAAATCTTCATTCTCCAACCCCATCAGTAATTTAGCTTTATCTATACCGATAATATCAAACATAAAACAGATATTTATCAAAATATCCCGTCGTTCTTTAAGATTATAAAACTTCCTAAGAATAAAAAACATATTGGATATTGAATGTGCCGCAACTCCACCTTTATAAATACCCTCCACACATCGTTTAACAATTTCTCTGGCATTCTCATAAAAAGGTTCTCTCATCAATAAGTAATCTAATAAAATATTTGTATCTAATAAAATTTTATTTTCCATACTTCTCCTCACGATAACTATTCAACTCATCCTTTTCTCGGGAGATATCTATCTCTACTTTTTTTCTCAAATGCTCCAATTTGTTAAACGCATCCCTTTTTACATCATTATCATCATACAATCCATTGATTCCTTGCATAATCTGCAATACAAACATTATTTTATCTTCTGGCAGTCTTTCCAATTCGCGCATCGCATTCTGTCTCAATACAGTCATCTCATACCTCCTTGTCATATCCTTGTCAAAAGCCTTCTGTATCATTTATATTCTACCACACACATTCAGCAAATGCAAAAGGAGCCCTGCACTTCCGTGCCAGGACTCCTTCCATTTTATTACTTATTTATTAATGACACGTTTCACATAGCTTGTATGCAGAATCTCATGGGCCTTATGGCTGCCAGGTTCACCAAAGAACTCTTTGTAGAGCTGCTGGATGGCCGGGTTCTCATGAGACTTACGGATTGTTTTCGCTGCATCGTTGTCATACAGAGCCTTTGCACGGATGGCACGTACATCTGTAAAGTTACGCACACTGCCGCGCACCTGAGGTTGACCGCCACCGTTGACACAGCCGCCAGGGCATCCCATGATCTCGATGAAATGATAGTCTGCTTCGCCGGATTTCACTTTGTCAAGAAGCTTTCTTGCATTGCCAAGACCTGAAGCAACGGCTACCTTTACATCCATGCCTGCAACATTGTATGTTGCTTCTTTGATACCTTCTGTACCACGAACTTCCTGGAATTCTACATTCTTCAATTCTTCGCCTGTCAGTGTCTCAACTGCAGTTCTTAAAGCAGCTTCCATAACACCGCCTGTTGCACCGAAGATAACGGCTGCTCCTGTGGATTCACCAAGTGGGCTGTCGAATTCTTCATCCGGCAGTTCTGTGAACATGATGCCGACTTTCTTGATCATACGAGCCAGCTCACGTGTTGTGATTGCGATATCTACATCAGGAACACCTGCTGCATCTTCGTCATCTCTGCCGATTTCGAACTTCTTCGCTGTACATGGCATCACGCTGACGCTGACGATCTTCTTAGGATCAATGCCCATCTTCTCAGCATAATATGTCTTTAATGTAGCACCAAACATCTGCTGTGGAGACTTGCAGCTTGAAAGGTTCTCTGTCATATCAGGGAAGTAATGTTCACAGTATTTGATCCAGCCTGGTGAACAGGATGTGATCAGAGGCAGTTTGCCGCCATTTTGAACTCTGTCAAGGAATTCATGTGCTTCTTCCATAATTGTCAGATCGGCTGCAAAGTCTGTATCAAAGACTTTGTCAAAGCCAAGACGACGCAGTGCTGCAACCATCTTGCCTTCTACATCTGTACCCATCGGATAACCGAATTCTTCGCCAAGACCTGCACGTACACTCGGTGCTGTCTGAACAACAACGTATTTATCAGGATCTGCAATTGCTGCAAAGATTTCGTCTGTGTTGTCTTTCTCATGTAAAGCACCTGTCGGACAGACAGCGATACACTGACCACAGGATACACAGCTTGTATCAGCCAGATCCATGTTGAATGCTGTACCGATATAACTCTTGAAACCACGCTCATTCGGACCGATGACGCCGATACCCTGAACCTTCTCACAGACAGCGCTGCATCGACGACAAAGGATACATTTGCTGTTGTCACGCACCATATGTGCAGCAGATGTATCAATCATAGCAGGTGTCATCTCACCATCATAATAGTTCTGATCTTCAACACCCAGTTCCTTACATAACTGCTGCAACTCACAGTTTCCGCTTCTGACACAGCTTAAGCATTCTTTCTTGTGATTGGAAAGAAGCAGTTCCAATGTCTTTTTACGGGATTCGATAACCTTCGGTGTGTTGGTCCAGACTTCCATACCCGGATTGATCGGATATACACAGGAAGCAACAAGGGATCTTGCACCTTTTACTTCTACAATACACATACGGCATGCGCCGATTTCATTGATTTCTTTTAAATAGCAAAGTGTAGGGATGTCAATATGTGCCAGTCTGGCAGCTTCCAAAATGGTAGAGCCTGCTGGTGCACTGACATCAACACCATTGATTTTGATTGTAATATTTTCCATTGTCTGCTCCTCCATTACTCTTTGTAGATTGCGCCAAAGCGGCATTTTTCCATACAAGCACCGCACTTCAGACACTTAGACTGATCGATAACATGAGGCTCTTTAAGCTTACCAGAAATTGCACCATTCGGACAATTTCTTGCACATAATGTACAACCTTTACATTTATCTGCATCAATCTTGTAGGACAGCAGAGCCTTACAAACCCCGGCAGGACATTTCTTGTCTACGATATGAGCAATATACTCATCTCTGAAATAACGAAGTGTGGACAGAACAGGGTTAGGTGCTGTCTGACCCAGACCGCATAATGCATTATCTTTGATGTAGTAGCAGAGTTCTTCCATTTTATCAAGATCTTCCAGAGTGCCTTCACCCTTTGTAATCTTATCAAGCATCTCATACAGACGTTTTGTACCGACACGGCAAGGTGTACACTTACCGCAGGATTCATCCACAGTGAACTCCAGGAAGAACTTGGCAATATCTACCATACAAGTATCTTCATCCATAACGATCAGACCACCGGAACCCATCATGGAACCAATGCTGATCAGGTTATCATAATCGATCGGAATATCCATATGTTCTGCAGGAATACAACCGCCGGAAGGTCCGCCTGTCTGAGCAGCCTTAAACTTCTTGCCGTTTGGAATACCGCCGCCGATATCCTCGATGATGGTACGAAGTGTCGTACCCATAGGAACTTCTACAAGACCTGTATTATTAATCTTACCATTGACAGCGAATACCTTTGTACCTTTGGACTTCTCTGTACCCATGGAAGCAAACCATTCAGCACCATTCAGGATGATCTGTGGAATATTCGCATAAGTCTCAACATTGTTCAGGATAGTCGGGCTTGCGAAAAGACCTTTAACAGCCGGGAATGGCGGTCTTGGTCTTGGTTCGCCTCTGTTGCCTTCGATGGATGTCATAAGGGCTGTTTCCTCACCACAGACGAAAGCACCTGCACCAAGTCTGAGATCAATATCAAAATCAAATCCTGAATCAAAAATATTCTTGCCTAACAGACCATATTCTCTTGCCTGTTTGATGGCAATATTCAAACGCTCAACAGCGATCGGATACTCAGCACGGACATAGATATAACCCTGGGAAGCACCAATTGCATAACCTGCAATAGCCATTGCTTCCAGAACAACATGCGGGTCACCTTCCAGAACGGAACGATCCATGAATGCACCCGGGTCACCTTCATCGGCATTACAACAGACATATTTCTGAACGTTGCCTCTGTTGCCTGAAGCAAATTTCCACTTCATACCGGTCGGGAATCCGGCACCGCCACGGCCTCTTAAACCACTGGCAAGAATTGTCTCAATAACATCATCCGGGCTCATCTCGGTCAGTACACGGCCAAGTGCTTCATAACCGCCTGTACCAATGTATTCATCGATACTCTCAGGATTGATGATACCGCAGTTTCTAAGGGCAACTCTGTGCTGCAGACGATAGAAATCTGTATCTTTCAGTGCTTTGGCCTTGCCGCCGTCCTCTACATATAATAAGCGTGTAACAACACGACCTTTTAACAGATGCTCGCTGACAATCTCAGGAATATCTTCCGGTTTCACCATTGAGTAAAATGTTGCATCAGGATAAATAACCATAACAGGACCCTGTGCACATAAACCATGACATCCGGTCTTAACAATGGCTACTTCATCCTCTAAGCCGTTCTTCTTCAGTTCTTCCTGAAGAAGGCTGATCAGCGTCTCACTTCCGGAGGATGTACATCCGGTGCCGCCGCAAACTAATACATGGGAACGATACATAGCTGTCTACCTCCTATAAATTTGTTGCGCTTAATGTATATTTACCAAGAACCTGACCACGGATCAGATGCTGTTCTACCACTTCATCAGCCTTCTCCGGTGTCATCTTAATATAAGTCACTTTCTCTTTGCCAGGTTCATAAACTTCTACAATCGGTTCATACTGACATAATCCAATACAACCTGTCTGTGTAACAATAACATTGTCCAGATGCTTAGCCTGAACATCTTCAGCTAACTTATTAAGCACTGGTCTTGCACCGCTGGCAATACCACATGTTGCCATACCGACAACCACACGAATATGATGAGAATTATCATCCTCTCTCATATTGACCTCACCCTGCATTCTGTCACGAATGGCTTTCAATTCTGCAAGTGATTTCATGCTGTCTCCTCCTCATTCTATACAACTGCACCGCCGTCAACTTCATGACTGTTTTCGTTAAGAAATTGACGAATATACTCTGATACCTCAGGGTTATTCAGCGGCACACCCTCCAAAATATTCTTAAATTCTCTTGTATCCAGCGTAAAGGAACGCTGATTGAACGTATATGTATATAAAAAATCTATCTGTGTGTTGAATGTGATCAAGGTATAAATCGTTCCATTCATATCACCAAGGGGCATCCTGTCAATATGGGATAAACCGAATACCGCTGTGACCTTCGTCCCGACACCGGGCTCAGACTGAATAGAAAAACTGCCTCCCGTACTCTCGGCAGCCATCTTGAAAAACGGAACCCCCAGACCGATCTTGCGGGTTGTGCGGGTTGTAAAGAACGGATCCGTCACACGGGCTGTCTGTTCTGCTGTCATACCGCAGCCATTATCTTCTATAGTAATGGTCAACGTATCCGCCGCTTCATCCACATCCACTGAAATCTGTATCAGCGAAGCCTCCGCTCTCACGGAATTCTGGGCAATATCTAAAACATTCAACGCGATCTCAGGCATCATGACTAGTTATATTTCTCCAATACACCATCAATATCGTCTACAGTCAATCGACCGTATACTTCACCATTCACCATCATAACCGGTGCAAGACCACAGGCACCGACACAACGACAGGCATCCAGTGAAAACTTACCATCCGGCGTACACTCACCGCCTGCAATATCAAGCTTCTCCATGAGCTTATTGTAAATATCTCCGGAACCCTTAACATAACATGCAGTGCCAAGACAGACGGAAATCTCATACTTGCCCTTCGGATTCAGGTTGAACCATGAATAGAATGTAGCAACACCATAAATCTTCTCAAGAGGTACATTCAATTCATCAGAAATGATTTTCTGAACCTCAATCGGAAGGTATCCGTAAATCTCCTGCGCTTTCTGCATGATCGGCATCAGACATCCCTTCTCATCTCTGAGTTCCTGGATGACTTTCAGCAATTGTTCTTTCTGCTCTTCTGTACCATAGAAAGGTACTGTTTTCTTATTTGAAGCCAAAAGAATCCCTCCTTCTTTTTTCTCATAATATTACAGGTCGATTGTCCTGCTAAAAAAACATGAATCTGCTTTCTTATGACAGCATATCACTATTTTTCATAATAATCAACCTATTTTTAACGCAGAGTTTAGTAAGTTTTTAACAACGTTTGTTAATTTTTTGTTTTTATACAAATACACGCCGTCATTCTCGCTAATTTAACCCACATATATTTTAGCACTTTTTGTTGAAATCGTACACCACCCATGCTATACTGTTTAAGAATAATATTATCCCTTCTCCGCAATACAACAGACAGACAGCATTTTCACCTGTCGTCCGCTGTGCAAAGCAGTTGGAAGCCTGCACGGAGAAACAGACAGGAGGAATTGTCATGCTTGTAAAAGATCTCATCCCATTGCTGGATGCTGAGCTGATCTATGGATCAGATGATATTGATATACGCGAAATCCATTCTGGATGCGGTTCAGATATGATGAGTGATGTTTTGGCCTTTGTAAAAGATCAGCCGGTGCTGTTGACAGGCCTGTGCAACCCGCAGGTTATCCGCACCGCTGAGATGATGGATATTATGTGTCTGGTTTTTGTACGAGGTAAGCGGCCGGATGAGAAGATGATCGAACTGGCCCGTGAGCGGGGCATCTGCCTGCTTGCCACACCGCATACGATGTTTACGGCGTGTGGCATACTCTACAAGGCCGGACTGGTCGGAGGTGCTTAAGGTGAACGATACGATAAAGTTAGAATATACGGTCTCTGGCGAAGATTTCACTCGCGCCGGTGAAGCCAGCAGTGACCTCAAGAATATGCTCAAACAGCTGGGCGTTTCCCCTGATGTCGTCAGAAAGGTATCCATTGCCATGTACGAAGGTGAGATCAATATGGTGATCCATGCCAATGGCGGCATTATCACGGTTTATATCTCCCCCACAGAAGTCACCATGATCCTGAAGGATTCAGGCCCGGGTATCCCTGATATCGACAAGGCCATGCAGGCCGGCTACTCGACAGCTCCTGACAATATCCGCTCCCTTGGATTCGGTGCCGGCATGGGATTGCCTAATATGAAGAAATACTCCGATGACATGAAGATAGAAACAGAACTGGGTGTCGGCACCACTGTAACTATGACTGTCCGAATCTGCTAATATGTAACTGAAAGGAAGGTGATAGAATGAACAAAAAATTCTTTCATTCTGTATACCTTGACGAAAGCCTCTGCAAAGGCTGTATCAATTGTATCAAACGCTGTCCGACCCAGGCCATCCGCGTCCGCAACGGCAAAGCCCGCATCACCAGCCAGTTCTGTATTGACTGCGGTGAATGTGTCCGGACTTGCAACCATCATGCAAAGAAAATACATATCGATTCTCTGGATATACTCAACAACTACGTATACACGGTTGCTCTTCCCGCACCTTCTCTGTATGCACAGTTCAATAACCTGGATGATGTCAATATTCTGCTGACAGCCCTCATCTACCTCGGTTTTGATGATGTCTATGAAGTCGGTGCCGCAGCAGAACTTGTCTCGGAAGCCTCAAGGAAGTATGTAGATGAACACAAAGATCAATGGCCATTTATCAGCACAGCCTGCCCATCTGTTGTTCGTCTGATCAGAGTCCGTTTTCCGAACCTCATTGACCATCTGCTGCCGATTCTCCCTCCCATTGAAGTGGCAGCTACCCTTGCCAGGAAACGAGCTATGGCCAAGACAGGCCTGCCTGCTGACAAAATCGGCATTATTTTTATTTCACCATGTCCATCTAAGGTCACCTATGTCAAATCCCCACTGGGAACAACCCGCAGTGAAGTAGACGGTGTTCTGGCCGTCAAAGATGTCTATCCCCTTTTGCTGCCGCATATGAAGATTGCCGAACAGCATCCCATGGATCTGGCGATTTCCGGCAAAATCGGCATTGGCTGGGGCTGCAGCGGCGGTGAGGCCGGCGGCATGATCACAGACAGCTATCTGGCTGCCGATGGTATTGAGAATGTCATCCGTGTTCTGGAAGACCTGGAGGATGAGAAGTTTGCAAAATTGCATTTTATCGAACTCAATGCCTGCAGCGGCGGCTGTGTCGGCGGTGTTCTCAATGTAGAGAATCCTTATGTTGCCAAAGCCAAGATCAAACGTCTGAACAAATATCTTCCGGTGGCCAGAACCCACAGCGAAGATATTCCTCAGAAAGTGGAGCTTGGATGGCATACAACGGTTGAATATGAACCGGTTTTCAGAATTGGTGATACCATGCTCGAGAGCATCACCAAGATGAAACAAATCGAAGAACTCTGTAATGAATTTCCGGGACTTGACTGTGGTTCCTGCGGTGCCCCGTCATGCCGTGCCCTGGCAGAAGATATCGTCCGGGGCAAAGCCGAGAGAAACGACTGTGTTTACATTCTCCGCAATCACATTCATCTGCTTTCCGAAACCTACTCTCGCTTCTCACATGAAGCCATTGTAGACGGTGAAGACCCGAATGCATGCATCCATATTCTGATGCATTATATGGACAAACTAACAGAAGAAATCGCATTGCTAGACTCACACAATCTGATCAATTCAGATGCTGAATCCGAGGAGGAACAGGACCATGACCATTAAAGAATTAATTGACAGCGGCTTATTTAAGACAATCAATGTCGGAGATGGCACAGATCGCAACATCTCCGGACTTTTCTGCTGTGACCTGCTAAGTATTGCCATGAGCAAGGCACCGGAAGACAGCGTATGGGTCACAGTCATGGGGAATATCAATACACTGGCTGTTGCCGCCCTGTGTGATGTTGGCTGCATTGTTCTCGCCGAGGGTATTTCCCTGGATGATGCCGCCAGGACCAAGGCTGTCCAGCAGCATATCACCGTTCTCAGCACGGATATGCCGATTTTTGACGCCGCACTGAAGGTTCACGAGCGCATCCATGCCTGATTTAAACTATGATCTTCATATCCATTCCTGTCTTTCCCCATGCGGAGATGATGATATGACACCGGCCAACATTGTGGGCATGGCCATGATCAAAGGCCTTGATTTAATCGCTGTGACAGACCACAATTCATGCAAAAATTGTCCCGCAGTCCTGACTATGGCGGAGGCTTACGGTCTGACCGCCCTTCCAGGAATGGAGCTGACCACTTCCGAGGAAGTACATGTGGTATGTCTCTTTGCTGATTTGAAGGATGCTCTGGCCTTTGACGAATATGTCTACAGTCATCTGATGGCCGTTCCGAATAATGAGAAGATTTTTGGCAAACAGCAGCTCTATAATGCAGATGACGAAATCATTGGCACCATACCAAATCTGCTGATTAATGCCACAACGATTTCATTTGATGACGTTTTTGCTCTGACCAGAGATTACAACGGAATCATGATACCGGCCCATATTGACAAAACGGCCAACAGTCTGCTGGCCAATCTGGGCTTCATTCCGCCGGACAGCCAGTTTACCTGTGCCGAGATCAAAGATATGTCCAAGTATCATGAACTGAAAAAGCAGCATCCCTATCTGGAACACTGCCATATCATCAGCGATTCTGATGCCCATTATCTGGAGCACATCAACGAACCGCATTATACCTTGTCTGTTAAGAGCCGAAATCCAAAAGATATTTTAAATGCATTAACGCAACCTGTTGGAACGACACTTTAACTATTCAACTATGAGAAACACGCTCCGCGAGTTTCTCAAGTTATCGCGGCAGTCGCCAAGGTCTCGTGCAAGCACGGACTTTGGCTCGTTGCTCGCATAAATCATTTTAATGACGTGCGCTGCAAAACGCACGTCATTATTATTTTTTCTTGACCAAGCATCTCTTTCTGAAAAATGAAATTCCATAACACCAAACTTCATCATAGTCATTTTCAAACTCTTTGGCATAGAACCTTTCTTTAATTTGGCTAAGCGCTCTATCACAATCTTTTTCCATATCCTGTAGTTGAAGCGAATACTTCACTTCAAAGACAGCAACACGGCCATGAGGCATATCATATATCACAATATCACTGCGTCCTTCTCCATGCTCCCGATTAGATTCTACACGATAGCCTGCACCGGTAAAAATACCCGCCAGAAAAGCCTGATAAAAGTCTTCCCGATAATCATGATAACTGATGGTCCGACGCAAAAGTCTGGTCATCTCTGCCGTCAATTTTTCACTATCTCCATTCCATACGGCTTCGAATAATTTTTCTCTGTTCCATTCTCTGGCATGATCAGAAAACCATTTCTTGACAGTTGTCTCAAATATCTCACGAATCTCTTTATTCGGAATCATCAATGCTGTCAAATCTTCCGGCAGTTCTTTTTTTACTGCTTCTTCTCTTGCTCTCGTCAAATACCCGGTCAGATACAAAATACTCCAAAGATTCTCTTCCGATGAATGCAAATAATCATACGTCAAATTCTCATTGATATGTTGAATAATATAACCTCCGGAAAGAAGCGTCTCGATTTTTTCAGTAATATTACTTCCTGCGTAATCAATAAACGAACGAATAATCGCATTATCACTGGTGTTCTTCCAATATCCTACAGGACTGGCTGTCGGATGACGCTGAATATCTCGCAGATAATTCATCATATCCCATGGACAATAGACATCATAATCTCCAAAATGATAACCATCATACCACTTTTTTACTTCATCTGCCTTTCCTTCTGCATCAACATCAGCCAGCATACCATTTACTTCTTTTTGAGTAAATCCAAAAAATTCATTCAACCCCGAAGAAGTAATTGTATCAGAGACAAAATTATTGGTTCCTGTAAAAATACTTTCTTTTGCAATTCTAAGGCATCCCGTCACAATTGCAAATTTTATTGCCGGATTATCTTTTAAAGCCGTACTCATCATTACTTTGATAATCTCCAGCATTTCCTTATAATACCCATTACTGCTCGCTTTCGCCAACGGCACATCATATTCATCCAGCAATAAAATCACCGATTTATTATAGAAAACCTGCATCATATTGGTTAGTACAAGAATAAAGCCCTGCACATCCGTTACAGAAGCCGTTCGATTACGAACAGAATTAAAAAGATTTTTATGCTGTTCAGAGATTTTATTGCTTTCTAGCAAATAGTCATGATTTTCACAACACTGTGCCAAAACAAACTTCAATAATTCAAACGCATTATTAAAATTCGTTCCATCTACATCTTTCAACGATAAAAACAATACCGGATATTGATTCATCCAATCTTTACATAATCCCTTATGTTGCTCTATTTCTAATCCTGAGAAATACCCTCTGTTTTCTCTTCTTATATCAAAAAAATCAGCCAGCATACTCATGGCCAGTGTTTTCCCAAATCTTCTCGGTCGTGTAATTAAAGTCACTTTGGTTGCTTCATTTCTCAGCAATTCTGCGATCAGACCAGACTTATCAATATAATAATAGCCATTCTCTCGTATTTCCGAAAAATCCGAAATACCAACAGGAATTTTTAAATTTTTCATTTCCAATCGCTCCTTCTCTCACACAATATCAAGCCACATACCTATCATCATTTTATCATCTACCAATAAAATCAGCAACCGCAATAAAATAGAAAAAATCTGCCAGCATTCTTCGACACCAGCAGATTTTTTCATTTCGTTATTTATGCCATATCCAAATAAAGTGTACCCCTTGTCAAGGACAAATTAAGAAGAAGGGATTTGTTCTTTCTAGCCAGTAGATGGCTATATCAGTTTGTTTTATTACCTTCTTCATCATACATATCCGTAGAAGGGATTTTTCCCT
>ENA-OQKY01000666-OQKY01000666.1-human-gut-metagenome-genome-assembly--contig:-NODE-666-length-28718-cov-7.841104_pt1 | contig 28718 bp, 40 predicted proteins | sample MGYA00242652_ERZ504805 | MGnify/ENA primary metagenome ERZ504805 (study PRJEB26092, sample SAMD00036400) | human gut metagenome | host: Homo sapiens | study: EMG produced TPA metagenomics assembly of... | reverse complement strand
TGCCGCCTTTTTTGTAAAAGGGGCGGGCCTGCTCATACTGGTCCAGTATTTCCTCCGCTGTCATGGGGGTGCCGCCCTTGGGGTCCCATGTATCCGGATTATGGCAATAGAGACATCTCATGGGGCATCCGCTTAAAAAGATAACCATGCGGATACCGGGGCCGTCCACGGTACCAAAGCTTTCTATGGAATGTACGCGTCCTATCATAAGGCTGTGCTCCTTTCTGAGAAACATGGATGCCGCCTGAGGCGGAACATCTTCCTGTCAGGCGGCATCCAAAGCAGTTTGCAGACAGGATTTAAATGGATCCGTGGAAGGTTCTTGAAATGACCTCATCCTGCTGCGCCTTTGTCAGCTTATTAAAATTTACTGCATAGCCGGAAACCCTGACCGTGAGCTGGGGATATTTTTCAGGGTGGGCCTGTGCGTCCAAAAGGGTTTCCTTGCTGAATACATTTACATTCAGATGGTGTCCGCCTTCCTGGGCATAGCCGTCTAACAGGGCTACCAGGTTATCAATCTGTGATTCGCTTGCTTTTACCATAATATGAATCCTCGCTTTCTCAAGTGAATGGTTTATATGCTGCTTATCAGGATTCCTCGATGTCGGCTTCGGAATCCAGCCCTTCAAAAAGGGTAGGTGCTTCACAGCCGCCTCCGCAGCCGTTCAGCTCCACTTCCAGGTCTCCCATGAAAATCTGGTCATCCTTGCCCAGAGCACCCGGTATGATGGAGAAGGTATTGGAGATACCGTCCTGGGCGTCCCTGAACGGAAGCTTTGCCACGGAAGCCAGGGATGCCACTGCGCCTCGGCTGTCTCTGTGGTGCATGGGGTTTGCGCCCGGCGCAAAGGGCTGTCCGGCTTTTCTGCCGTCCGGGGTAGCGCCCGTATTATTTCCGTACACCACGTTGGAGGTGATGGTGAGGATGGAAGTGGTGGGGATACCGCCGCGGTAGGTGTGGTTGCCCTTTATATAGCTCATGAAGGTGTGCACCAGGTCTGCTGCCAGCTGGTCTACCCGGTCGTCGTTATTTCCATATTTAGGGAAGTCGCCTTCCACAATATAATCAGTTACAATGCCCTTATCGTTGCGCACCGCCTTGACCCTGGCATATTTGATGGCGGACAGGGAGTCTGCCACAACGGAGAGGCCTGCAATGCCGGTTGCGAACCAGCGGGTCACCTTTTTGTCGTGGAGCGCCATCTGCAGTCTTTCATAGCTGTATTTATCGTGATTGTAATGTATGATGTTCAGGGCGTTGACATATACCTTGGCCAGCCATTTCATCATATCCTTGTACTTGTCCATCACGTCGTCAAAATCCAGATACTCGGTGGTCACAGGACGGTATTTAGGACCTACCTGCTTTCCGCTGATTTCATCCACACCGCCGTTGATGGCGTAGAGCAGGCACTTGGCCAGATTGGCCCTGGCGCCGAAGAACTGCATTTCCTTGCCGATGCGCATGCTGGATACGCAGCAGGCAATGGCATAATCATCGCCGTGGGTCACCCTCATTAAATCGTCGTTCTCATACTGGATGGAGGAGGATTCAATGGAGGTCTTGGCACAGAACCTTTTAAAATTCTCAGGAAGCTTTGTGGACCACAGTACAGTCAGGTTTGGCTCAGGGGCAGTGCCCAGGTTCTGAAGGGTGTGCAGATAACGGAAGGACATCTTGGTCACCATGTGGCGGCCGTCAATGCCGATTCCTCCGATGGATTCCGTAACCCATGTGGGGTCTCCGGAGAACAGCTCGTTGTATTCCGGCGTTCTGGCAAACTTCACAAGACGTAGCTTCATGATGAAGTGGTCCACGAATTCCTGAATCTCTTTCTCTGTATAGCGTCCTTCCTTTAAATCGCGCTCAGCATAAATATCCAGGAAGGTGGAGGTGCGTCCCAGCGACATGGCTGCGCCGTTCTGCTCTTTGACAGCAGCCAGGTAGCCCAGGTAGGTCCACTGGATGGCTTCCCTGACATCGCAAGCCGGCTTTGAGATATCAAAACCATAGATATTTCCAAGCTCCTTTAAATCCTCCAGCGCCCGGATCTGCTCAGACAGTTCCTCGCGCTCTCTGATAACATCGGAGTACATAATGGTGCGTGTGGAATCCTTTTCTTCCTTTTTCTCCTGAATCAGGGCATCCACACCGTAAAGGGCGATTCTGCGGTAATCACCGATGATGCGTCCGCGTCCATAGGCATCCGGCAGACCTGTAATGATATGGCTGGAACGGCATGCCCTCATCTCAGGGGTGTAAGCGTCGAATACACCCGCATTATGGGTTTTTCTGTGTTTGGTAAAGAATTCCACAATTTCAGGATCAACCTCATATCCATTGTCCTGGCATGCCTTCATAGCCATGCGGATACCTCCGTAAGGCTGGAGGGAACGCTTAAATGGTTTGTCGGTCTGAAAGCCTACGATGGTTTCCTTGTCCTTATTTAAATATCCTGGGCCGTGGGACGTGATAGTGGAAATGATTTTGGTATCCATATCCAGGACTCCGCCGGCTTCTTGTTCCTTCTTCGACAGCTCCATGACCTGGTCCCAGAGCTCCGTTGTATTCCGGGTAGGACCTTCCAGAAACTCGTCGCTGCCGTCATAGGGGGTGTAGTTTTTCTGTATGAAGTCGCGGACATTGATTTCCCGCTGCCATACACCGCCTTTAAATGTGTTCCACTCTGTTCTCATAGACTTTTCCTCCTGTGAAATGCGTGAACCTATATATAAAAACTATTGTTAACCAAATGTTTCACAGCCATACCGGTTTTACCGGACATCCATAGTCTACTAAAAAAACCCGATATACGCTGTTGCTTTTGCAACACTTATTATATTATGCACATTGTATACACGTCAAGAGGGCATAGTGATAATATTTTTTAACAAGCCTTGATAATTATGGTTAATATGAAAAATATGTAAGCTCATGTAGGACTTGTCAAATGTCGAAAAACGTATTATGATGGTAGAAGCGTGGTAAACCGATAAATTGGGTATACTGATAGCAGAAATAGAAGGAGGACACGATAATGGAAATTAGTAAAGACATGCTCATCGGACAGTTGATCCAGGTAGATGACAGCATTGCACCAATCCTGATGCGTGCCGGAATGCATTGCCTTGGCTGACCGGCATCCCAAGGAGAGTCTCTGGAAGAGGCCTGTATGGTACACGGTATAGACTGTGATACACTTGTTTCTCAGATTAACGAAATTTTGTCAGCCAAAGCCTGATAATAATCTGAAACAGTGATTGGAGGAACCTGGCTCAGGGGATATATGACTGGGCCGGGTTTTTTTATGTTTGCCGGTATTGACAGATTGTTTTCAAGAGAGTAATATATTAGTATATTAAAATATTTATTTCCGGAAAACCGGAGAAGCACAAAGTACTGTATATATTTAAGGAGGAAATTAGTTATGGATATGACATTGCGTTGGTTCGGGGAGGGTGTGGATTCTGTATCTCTGGAGCAAATCAGGCAGATACCGGGTGTGAAAGGCGTGATTACCACCCTGTATGACATTCCGGCCGGGGAGGTCTGGCCTATGGAGCGTATCCTTCAGATGAAGGAACAGGTGGAAGCCAGTGGATTAAAGGTCCTGGGAATTGAGAGTGTGAATATACACGATGCTATTAAGGTGGGAACTCCTGACAGGGAGCAGTATATTGCCAACTACATAACGACTCTGGAGCGTCTGGGTCAGGCCGGAATTCAAGTGGTGTGCTATAATTTCATGCCGGTCTTTGACTGGACACGTTCCGATCTGGCTAAGGAGCGTCCGGACGGTTCCACGGTGCTGGCTTACAACCAGAAGGAGATTGATAAGATTAACCCTGAAAATATGTTCCAGTCCATGGGAGAAAAGTCCAACGGGTTTGAGCTTCCCGGCTGGGAGCCTGAGCGTATGGCGCGTATAAAAGAGCTGTTTGACATGTATAAGGATGTGGATGAGGACCGCCTCTTTGACAACCTGGTGTATTTCCTTAAGGCAATCCAGCCCGTATGCGAAAAGTATGATATTAAGATGGCCATACATCCGGATGACCCTGCCTGGCCCGTATTCGGATTAGCCAGAATCATCACCGGCAAAGAGCGGCTTCTCAAACTGATGAAGGCCGTGGATGCGGATTTTAACGGCGTTACCCTGTGCACCGGTTCCCTGGGAAGCAATCCGGAAAATGACATCCCGGATATTATCCGGTCCTTAAAAGGAAGGATTCCCTTTGCACATGTGCGCAATCTGCAGTATAATGCTCCTGGAGATTTCCAGGAAGCTGCCCATCTCTCAGCAGACGGCAGCATGGATATGTATGAGATAATGAAAGCGCTGTACGATATTGGCTTTGACGGAATCATGCGCCCTGACCACGGAAGGGCTGTCTGGGGAGAGGTGTCCATGCCGGGATACGGTCTTTATGACAGAGCCATGGGGGCATGCTACTTAAATGGTCTGTGGGAGGCTATCTGTAAGCAGAACCGATAGGCGCATACAGAAGGAAAGGATGGGTGCCATGAGATTAACCTTTGATGAAATTAAGAGTGAGATTAAGAGGGTGCTGGTTAAATACGGGATGTCTGAGGAAAAGGCGGAGACCTGTGCCCGTATTCATACGGAGACTACCTACGACGGGGTATATTCTCACGGCACCAACCGGGTGGCCAGGTTTGTGAACTACATTCAGAAAGGCTGGGTGGACGTAAATGCTGAGCCTTCCCTGGAGCGGGAGTTTGGCGCCCTCAGGGTTTATAATGGAAACATGGGGCCCGGCGTCCTGAACGCCCTGTACTGCGCGGACCGGGCCATGGAGCTGGCGGATCAGTACGGCATCGGCATGGTGGGAATCAGGAATACCACCCACTGGATGCGGGGCGGCACCTACGGGCTGTACGCTGCAAGAAAGGGATATGCGGCAATTATGTGGACCAATACAGAGTCCTGTATGCCGCCATGGGGAGGCAGGGAATGCCGTCTGGGCAACAATCCCTTTGTCATGGCTGTGCCGTCTGCGGACGGAGGAGAACCTCTCCAGCTGGACATGGCCATGTCCCAGTATTCCTACGGAAAGCTGCAGGTTACCCGGCTGGCCGGGGAGAAACTGCCCTATCCCGGCGGATTTGATGATGAGGGCAATCTGACGGACGATCCGGGCGCCATCGAGCAGTCCCGCCGTGTGCTGCCTGTGGGTTATTGGAAGGGATCGGCCTTTTCGTTTATGCTGGATATCCTGGGGTCCGTGCTGACGGACGGTATAGGGGCAGCCGGCATGGACCAGAAGGGATACGGCAGCTGCGGCGGCTGTTCCCAGGTCATGATAGTGGTGGATCCCGGCAGGACCACCACGGATGCCCATATGAAAGAAATCATGGATACAGCTGTCCGGTATGTAAAGACCTCGGCCCCGTCGGAGGAAGGCGGCAGCGTCAGGGCGCCGGGCCAGGGAAGCGCCCGGTTCCATGAGGAGCATGACAGGCTGGGGATTTACGTGGATGATGATGTCTGGAAGGAGATACAGTCCCTGTAGGCCCTGGGAACTGGTATTAGGAGGTTTTACCCATGAAGATAGAGGAAAAGAGACATGGAGAGACTGCCAGACAGTATGCGTACCGAACCCTGCGGGAGAATATCATATCTCTGGATTTGGAACCGGGAGCGCCCTTCAACGATGTGGAAATGTCGCAGATGATAGGCATTAGCCGCACACCCGTGCGGGAGGCAGTCATACAGCTCAGCGAGGAATCCAGAATCATTGAGATATTCCCCCAGAGAGGGATGCGTATTGCGTTGATTGATGTGGAGCTGGTGGAGGAGGCGCGCTTTCTGCGCCTGGTCCTGGAAAAGGCGGCTGTTGAGCTGGTCTGCGGACAGGCGGATGAAGAGGACCTGCAGTGGCTGGATGAGAATATCAGGCTCCAGGAGTTTTATCTGGAGGGAGGTTCATCCCGGAAGCTTTTGGAGCTGGACAATGAGATGCACCGGAAGCTGTTTTCCATTTGCCGCAAGGAGCTTACCTATGAGATGTGCCAGAGGCTGGCGATTCACTATGACAGGATCCGCAGTCTGTCCGTGGCAGCGGTTAAGGACCATAAGATAATTGAGGACCATAAAAAACTGCTGGAGGCAATACGGAGCCGCGATAAAAAAAAGGCCGCAGAGACAATGGATCTCCATCTGAACCGGTGGATGATGAACGAGCAGATGTTCAGAAACCAGTACCCGGCATATTTTAAGTAACTGTTCCGGGGTTTCAGAAAATACAATTCAAATCAGTCATTTCATAGTTTAAGGCAGAATAATACCCCTGGGTCGATACGGCCACAGGGGTGTTTTGCAATAGTCCGATATGTTTAGCCCCTAAATCCTGGCAAGATTCTGAAGGGCGTTATCCTGAATGATGACCTCATAGTGCTCCTTAAAATATGCCTCACTGGCTGATTCACCTGACAGCTTGGTGGCATACTCTGCCAATATGTTGCACACCCGGGAGAAATCCAGGTCGCCGCAGTCCAGGCGTTTCACAATGAGATAATACTGTCTGGTGCCGGGCTTTTTATACAGGGTGTTGACGCCGTCATAGATTCCGGATACGGCCCGGGAAGCCTCGCTGATGCGGTCCAGACTGTTGAAACGGAAAATACGGCTGCTGGCAACGGAACCCGTATTCTTCTTGGCAGGAGCTTCAGAGGCGCTGCCCGTACCGCTCTCATCCCCAACCTGTTCCACAGAACCTGGTTCCAGGTAATTCAGGGAATCCGGAGCGCCCTCCAGGAACTCGCTGGCCAGCTGCGACACAAGGGAATTCTGGTTGTCGTCCGTGAAAGGTGAGAACTTGGCAAAACGGGTATCCAGTTCTTCCGGATCTTCGATTTTGGTGATGACCAGCATGATGCTTTCGCTGGACAGCGGAATCGCCTCAACCATCAGAGGAATGTCTTCTGCCTCAAATCCCACTTCATTGGAGGCTTTCTGAATCATCTCCCTGAACAGCTTTCTGGCTTTTTCCGTTCCATAAGCCAGTTCTACCAGGTTTATGTTGCGCGCACTTAAATCAAAGCTGGTCAATGTGCAGCGAATCTGATTTTCATTGATACGTTCTATCTTCATTAGGATCACTTCCTGTTCTGTGTCAAATGTGGTGGCATCTGCTTTGGACCAGGCTGTTTTTTGGTAACTTCAGGCCGAAAGTAGACTTCTACACTTTAAATATACTACATTACAGGTGGAAATATCAATCATTTCATAAAAATTTAAAAAATATCATGCCGCAGGATGTTTTCAGGTTGTATAAATAACATATGAAAAGCCATGGAAGATATAACGACCATAGACAGGTGACAAAGAAAAGGGTAAAATTGGGATATGAGATGATATTGTGACGAAGGAGGGGTGAATAAGGGATACCGTTTTATTTGGCAAATACCGTCTGCTGCACAAATTGGGAACAGGACGGGCAGGAACCGTATGGCTGGCAGTGCACATTGGCCTGGAGGAATACAGGGCCATTAAGCGCATCTCCAAGAGGGATGCCGACTATGACACCTTCCGAAGGGAGGCGTTGGTGCTAAAAGAACTGCGCCATCCTGGGATTCCCATGATTTATGATTTAGAAGAAGATTCCGAATTTTTTTATTTAATCGAGGAATATCTTGAAGGATATTCTCTATATGCCCTGATTGTGAATCAGGGGCCTATTCAAGAGGCAGAGGCAGTCCGTTACGGGATGCAGGTCTGCGGGCTTGTGGCTTACATGCATTCTGAATGACAATTTCCACTTTCCTTACAATTTATGACAATAGAATAACAGAAATACGTTGTTTTTGTGGTGTTAAACATGTACTAAAAGTGATGTTAAAAATTTTAATCGCAACAAATTAGCAGCATAGTCGCAACAACGTTTTAAATATCGTAGTTTATCTTATTAACTTCTCGCAGTAATTCAGCCGGAGTTCGATGGGTATACACGTTTTCTGTAAGGTCCTGGATTGCATGCCCAACGATAAGCTTAAGACAATACTCATCCATGCCAACAGTCTTGGCCTTTGTGACGAAGGTGTGTCTTGTATCATGGGGCGTGTGTTTAGTTTTCATATCTGCGATGATAGCTCTGAAACGATGGGCATACATGTTATAGGTCACGATGTCAGCTCCAATCTTAAACAGTTTACCAGTATCAGCCCTCTGCGCAATCAGATTATATATCTTATCATGGATGGGGATGATTCTATTTTTACCAGCTTCTGTCTTACTTCCACCAACCATATAGTGTTCTTTTAGATTGACGTTTTCAGATTCAAGAGTGCAGATTTCTCCTGGTCGCAGTCCTGTGTATAATCCCACCAAGACCATATCTACACATTCCATGTCCAGCATTTTCCAGAGTTGCTGTACCTCTCTATCTGGAAATACAATACGGTTAATGCTTGCATCTGGCCTGGATACCACATCAGTCATTTTGGCATAATTTTTTTCTACTATTTCATACTTTAATGCCCAGTCATATAGATTTATAAGGAGGCTTCGGACGTCAATCTGGATAATAGCTGATTTAGAAGATTGCTGTATGGCAATATCTAAATCTACAGTCTTAAGTTCCCGGAGCTTCTTATTATGGATAGAAGTACAGGCTCTGAGCGCATCTCGCCACGCCTTTTTCCTTCCTTCAGATAAATTCTTTTGAGCAAAATATTTTGGCGCCCATTCTTCATAAGCTTGCGCAATCGTGGTCTCATGCTTCTTGTCATAGGGGGTTTTGTTATACTCCATTAATGCCTGGTAAGCTTCATTGTAGGTCTTGAAACTGGCCTTGGGTTCAATCGGTCGCTGGATAGGCTTACCAAAGGGGGTCCTTCCTACTGTTTTTCTGACATAATAAGGCTCCCTCCGGCGAGGACCCAAATAAGAAATTGAGCCGAAACCATTGGGCAGACGCATCCTGGATGGGGGCTTAGGGCGCTGTACCGCTGGAGTACGAGCTGTTTGTTGAGGTGAAGAGATTGGACATCCGCAGTGCGGACAGGATTGAGCCTTATCGCTTACCTTACCTTCACATTCTGGACATTGTATGAGTGCCATTGATATCATCCTTCCCGTTGCGATATCGCAACTATTTTTGAGTACAAAAAATACACCCATTGACCGGATGTATTTAAGGATGATATAATATGGTTGTTGAGACCGATATTATCATCCGGGACATACCGGGCAATAGTATCATCAAAAGCTCTGGGAGTTGGTAGCTCCTGGGGCTTTTTGCTATATCAAATTTATTGTAGGTATTTTGATATAATATCCGCCGGAAATGTAAGGCCGATAGGTCCGTCAATAACTGTAATGGTTTTACCCATTTCATCATTAGTTACAATTAACTCTATATCTGTTTTTTGAAGCGTAGCTCCCGAATTAGTTAATCTAAATCCTTTGGTTTTAAAATGCTTATTTTTACATCTCATGTGTTATGCTACCTCCTCTGAAAAATCCATCTCACTGATACTGTCATTAACAACTTCAAAGATATTGTTCTTTGTAATGAAATCAGTCCAGGCAAAACGAGAATCTGAATTGATTTTCTGTTTCAGATTATTATACAAATTTTCCATAGACTTTTTCCACATTTCATAAGTTGCCTTTTCTACATTGTCATCCGACCATTTTTTCTTCCGTTTTGCGTTTTCGATAGTTTGGTATCGGCGGGCCTTTTGTATAAACACCTGGTATCCGTCTAGGTTATTTTCCATGTACTCTAAAAATTCTTTGTACTTCATAATATTGCACCTCCTTAAAATTTTCCTCTTAGCTCAACTACTTTTCCTATAATACGCACAGGTTTTTCTTCAATCTCTTCATTGGTAAATGCTATAGGCTCGTAGCGGGGATTATTCGATAAAAGCATAATACCCCCATCATATTTCTTTAAGCGTTTACAAGTAGCTTCATCGCCGTTAACCATAGCAATAATCACCTCGCCGCTTTCAGCATCATCCTGTTGGCGGACTATGACAACATCACCTTCATACATTCTTGGCTCCATGGAATCACCATGGATTTGGAGGCCAAAAAAGTCACCTGTGGATGCCAGCTCTGCCGATATTTCTTCTGTGTCAATAACATCTTCTATAGCTTCGATGGGGACGCCAGCCGCAACCCGTCCAAGGACATTGATAGTAACGCCAGGTGCCTTATGCTTAGTTCCATTGGTAATGGGACCGACATTATTGTCCCATCCTATAAGATAAGATGGAGAAACATTGAAGACATCAGCTATTTTAGCTATTTTGTCTCGTCTCATATTGGCAATCATTCCGTTTTCCCATTTGCGTACTGTGCTTTTCCCTACCCCAACCTTATCCCCAAGTTGTTCTAGTGTCATATTATTTTCAATACGTAATCTTTTAATTATATTGCCCATGTTTGTCATTGATAGTTCCTCCTTATATTGATGAGTTTAACACAAAAGTGTCTTTTTTGCAACATGATAAAATAAAAAAGTGTCTTAAAAGACAAAAAACACTTGACATGGCAATACAACTATACTATACTCGAAGTGTCCTAAATGACACCGAACAAAAGGAGGTGAGGTTTTGAATAAGGATAAATTGGAACATGAAATGAAACGAGAAGGCATTAGCAAGGCAAGGATGTGCGAGGAACTCGGCATAAGCCGCTCTGCTTTTTATAGAAAGTGCAGAGGAAAATCTCAATTTACATTGGAGGAGATACAGGCAATAACCAGGCTATTGCATTTGGACTCTCCGATGAGCATTTTTTTTGATGAAAAAGTGTCTTAAAAGACACTGAAATAGGGAAAGGAGGGTGAAAGAAGATGGATAACAAGAAAGACATACTCAGACGAATATGTCTTGCAGTTGTTGTAATTATTGGCTGGGAAATAGGGCGTTGTCTATTTTAAAACCAAGTCATTTTTAAAAGCAATTTTATCAAGTTTAGCTATAAGATTGTCATAGTCTTCTTTGCAAGAAACTTGATAAAAAGTAGATTTTAATTGTTTATATTCAAAATCGCTGATATAGGGAGATACGATTTCGATATTGTTTAAACATTTAGTTATAGAGGTATTGATAAATTGGGCTCTCCCTTGATAGTAAAGACAAGAACCTATTAATAAGACTAGTTCAATCAGCACAAGAATCGCAAAAAAGGCATTCATTTTGTATGATTTTTTACGGGGTAAAGGTGGGCTATCGTTCCTTATCTCCAAAATGAAAAAACTATCTCTGGAAAGCAGTACAAGTGCGACCCATGATATAAGCAATTGAAGAGATACAAGTAAGAAAAAACTCATTATAGAGGAGACAAGAGAAAATCGCTCATTAAATCCACAAGATATTGTCTTGTAGAGAGCATCAGATGAACTATTTAAATATTGTGATTTTAAATCATTAATAAAAATAAAAAACTTATTTGAAAATGGACGAATCAGACATTCCCATATAGCACTACCTAAAATTCCTATTAAAAGTGCTACAGCAATATTGTTAGTATCAATCTTTATTTGTTTTTTACGCATAGTCTCGCCACCTCTCGCCTAAATTTTACCACAGGCGACAGAATAAAACAACAGAAAGGGGAATCAGAACATGTCAATAACAGTAGCAGAACAACAAGAAGCGGTACAGGAAATGCACCTGGCCCAGCAGATAGCCGAACATGTAGCCCGTATCCTCATGTCAGGTATGCAACCGTATCCAGAGTTTGGACTTGGCGGCGTGCCGATGGAGGTGGCAGCTAAGGTATATGGCAAGGATGCATTGTGGGTCAGGGAAGGAATAGACGCTGGATGGCTACCGATAGGCAGATGCACCAAGCGAAAGAAAAACAGGAGCTTTTACATATCACCCAAGAAACTATGGGAAGACACAGGCTATGTATGGAAAGGAGAGACAAGCCAATGAGAGCTAAAACATTTGCGGAGCATCGCATCCGCGCCAGAGCAGCGGTCCAGTATCCTGGCTGGCGTGTGGATTTTGTGGGACCGGCCACCGCGGTGATGACCAACATCATGGGGCACAGGCGTATGGTGACCTTCAGACGGTACAGGAGGCGCCGAGACGGCCCAATCATGAGGGCAGCTAAGTGGATTGTACCGGCGGTTATCTGGCTGCTGGGGATGTGGATGGTAGCTATCGTGGTCATGGCGGCGGCCATGGGCGTGAGACTGTGAGAGGAGATGAGGATAATACAGAGACAAGTTATTAAAGGTATCATCATACAGGCCATGGTCCAATCTGGTGTCGTTATGACCGGTAACGCAGATAGGATTGAGGCGGGGGCCGAGGCAGCAAGTAATGAGATATTGGAAGAAATGAAGATGGACCCCAGCGGCGGCAACCGCAAGAGGCCCATGGACAAATAGTTTAGCTCACCCTTAGTATAAGGGATTTAAAAGGAGATTGCAAGATGATAAAAGGAATAATCAGTCATGATTTTGAAGGGAGCCTGGAGGAAATCCGGATTAGTGAAAGCAATGCGGTGTTTGTTATTGCGGCGAAACAGACGGAGGAATCGCTGATTGGTACGGAATACTGCATACAAAACATTTCTCTTGCTGATAAGATGAGCCGCCGGGACGCTGTGACTATACTGGCCCGGTCCGTCAAGGATATGTTAATCAAACTGCATGGTGAGCAGCCGAAGGGGGCTTGTAAGGCCATGGGGAAATTCATGGAAGCCTTCCGGGATGGGGCGAACACATACATGCTGGAACATATTGATGAGATTATGGCCGGGAAGGAGAGTAAGCATGGAAGATAAGTACCATCATCTCTGGCTCCTCTTCCGGGAGCGGATGGCCCGCCGGGCAGGCGAGGCAGCCAGTACGGAGAAGAAGGAGATGTATGACTGGGTGTTGGAGGAGACAGCGCTGATAGAAGCGGAGGTGTTCCTGGAGGAATGAAGGTTAAAGCCAGTGAGCTGCAGCAAGGACAGAGGATACATATAGAGTATGGTGATTATGGCAACTGGGTGGACCTCACAATAGATGAAATACACCATTTCCAGCGTATGGCTGTGGTGATGTTTCACCTTGGTTCCATCCGGTCGGATGTGAGTTTCCGGCCGGACGAACAGGTGGAGGTGCTGCAGGATGCGTGACATGCATAAGTGTGATGTGTGCGGCCAGTACCGGATTCCGGATGGCCCGGCCTGCAGTCAGTGTCAGAAAGGCGCCGCGGTGCGCAGGAAACATAGAATCAACGAACAAATAGGAGGATATGATGGGAGAAATTGTATTACAGGTAAAGCCGGTAGCCGGCCAGATTCAGACAAACTTTAACGAGATTGAAAAGCAGCTTGTAATTAAAATGAGCCAGTATGACAATGTGGTTTTCACAGAGGATACTAAGGCAGGCGCCAAAAAAACGGTGGCAGGTCTGCGTAAGCTTAAGAAGTCTATAGAAGATAGCGATAAAGAGGTCAAGGCACAGTGGATGGAACCATATAATCAGTTCCACGCCCGAGTGAAGCAGATGACCGCCTTGGTGGACAAGCCGATCAACCATATCAATGGACAGATTGAGGTGTTTGAGGATAAGCGGATCAAGGAACGCCAGGCAGAGATAGAGAAGATCTACATGGAAGAGATCGGCGATATGGCGGACTTTCTCCCGCTTTACCGTCTGCAGGAGGACAAGTGGAGCAATGCCAGCGTCTCTGTCAAGTCTATCCGAAAGGCAATATCAGAGGCCATAGCCGGCGCCAGGGCAGGCAAGGCGGCCATTGAGGCCATGCAGTCCGATGCGGTACCGGATGCCCTGCGGAAATTCCAGGCTACGCTGAGCCTTCCGGATGCGCTGGCATACATCAACCGGTATGAGACCCAGAAGGCAGAGACATTGCGTAAGGAAGAGGAGCGCCGCAGGCAGGAGGAGGAACGCAGACACCAGGCAGAGATTGAACGGATACGGGCAGAAGAACGCCGGCGTGTGGCCGAGGAGGAACGTATCCGTAGAGAAGCCGTAAAAGAGGAAGAAGAGCGTATCCGCAAAGAAGCGGAAAAAGCCGTAAAGGATGAGATAAGGTCCGTGGATGAGGAGAGCGCCGCACCGTTGACGGCACCGGATTCCCATACCGCAGTATATACGGTGGTGGGGACGGATTCCGAACTGCAGGAGCTGGAGATGGCCATGATCAGTCTGGGGCTGTACTACGAAAGGAAGGATGTCTGATGGCGAATATTATTACTGTAAGTAGAAAAAGCGAAGTCAGAATTAACCGGAATGCGAGAGGGGATGGAGTCGTCAAGATTGATTCCGAATCAGCAGATTTGCTGGAGAAACTCCTGAAGGAGGCAGGGGGAGCGCTTACAGCCAAAGAACTGACTTCGAGTTTAATTAAATATGCATCGAACGACACCATTATCCGGATAGAGGAGATGTAGACCATGAATGTATATGAGAAACTGCAGCATGTCCAGTCTGGACTGAAAGCGCCTAAGAGCCAGTATAACAAGTTCGGAAACTACTATTACCGGAACTGTGAGGATATCCAGGAGGCGGCCAAGCCCCTCCTGCAGGAGGCGAAGGCGGCGCTGGTGGTCGGAGACGAGCTGGTTATGATTGGGGACCGGTATTACATCAGGGCCACGGCCCGGTTTGTGGACTGTGAATCCGGCGAGACCGTGGAGAACACGGCCTATGCGAGGGAGGAACAGGAAAAGAAGGGAATGGATGTGTCACAGGTGACAGGGAGCACCAGCAGCTATGCCAGGAAATATGCCCTGAATGGCCTGTTCTGCATTGATGATGTGAAGGATGCGGACAACCAGGATAATACAACCGGAAAAGGGCAGACGTCCACCAAGGGCGCAAAGGGCAGCGCAAAGACATCCGGAAAACAGGAAAATGAGAAGCCGGCAGGGGCAAAGAATGGAACATCCACATCACAGCCTGACCAGAACGAAGGGGTGGATAAAGTAACCCCGGCCATGATTGAGTCTGTGAAGTCCCTGGTGGAGAAATACAGTGCCAAGGGATTAAAAATGGAGAAGATCCTTAAAATGTACAGTATTAAGGATATAGCGGAAATGAACGTGGTCCAGTACAAGGACTGTATGGGAAAACTGGAACTATACAAGAAAAAGGAGTCGGAGGAATCGAAAAATGAATAGAGTGATTCTTATGGGAAGGCTGACCCGGGACCCGGAAATCAGATATTCGCAGGGCGAGCGCTCCATGACGATTGCGAAGTATACGCTGGCAGTGGACCGGAGAGGACGCAGGAACCAGGACAACGATCAGGCGGCAGATTTTATTAACTGTGTTGCATTTGACCGGGCCGGGGAGTTTGCGGAGAAGTATTTCCGTCAGGGAATGCGTGTCCTTGTTTCCGGAAGGCTTCAGACAGGCAGCTATGTGAATAAAGAGGGCCATAAAGTATATACCGCAGATGTCATTCTGGATGACCAGGAATTCGCAGACAGCAGGAACGTATCATCTGATACAGGCAGCGGCTATACGCAGGCAGCTCCGTCTCAGAGACAGGCCCCTGTCGGTGCGATTGGCGATGGGTTTATGAACATTCCTGATGGAGTGGAGGACGAAGGACTGCCGTTTAATTAGACAGAGGTGATTGCTTGAATATACAGATTGACAGCCGCGAGAAGGCCCGGGCCATCCGAAAGATTGTGGCGGAGTTTGACCGCCAGGGTGTGGACCATTTCGTATCAAAATTATATGTCGGGGATTATATGAACTACGATAATCCCCGTTTGATTATAGACCGGAAACAGGACCTGACGGAGCTGTGCGGGAACGTCTGCCAGGGGCATAACCGGTTCCGCGATGAAATTCTGCGGGCCAGGGAACATGGAATTGAAATCATCATTCTGTGTGAACACGGCCGGGGGATTGAATGCCTGGAGGATGTGATATGGTGGAGGAATCCCAGACGGGTAGAACGATATAAGGATCCGCATACAGGCAGATGGATGGAGCGGGAGACGAAGGCTACAACCGGGGATAAGCTTTATAAAATTCTATGCACATTTGAACGCAAGTATGGCTGCCGGTTCCTGTTCTGCGAGAAGAAGGACACTGGGAAACGGATCATAGAGCTGCTGGGCGGTGATTGCCATGACCAGTGAGGAAATTAAGGCAACATACAGCATGAGGAATGTGGTGGAGCGGTATGGGTTCCAGCCCAACCGTGCCGGCTTCATCCACTGTCCCTTCCATGGCGGAGACCGGGAACCATCCCTTAAGGTATATGACCGGGACTTCCATTGCCATGCCTGCGGCGCGCATGGTGATATCTTTGATTTTATCATGAGGATGGATGAGGTCTCCTTCAAGGAGGCATTCATGAGCCTTGGCGGGGAATATCAGAAGCCGACATTTTCCAGCCGGCTGGCGGTTTACCGGGCGCAGAAACAGCGCTCGATGCGCCAGAAAGAGGCGGACCGGGAACGGGAGAAGCGCCGGCTGAACAACAGGCTCATAAGCGTCTACCGGGCCTATATGGAGCGTTCAGAGCCGCTAAGTGATGTGTGGTGTGACTGTTACAATGCCCTGCAGTATCAGCTCTATGTGCAGGCGGAGTTAAGCGGATTGGAAGCGAGGTGGTAGCATGGTGCCGTTGAAGGAGCTGACGGCTGAAACAGTATTGTCGGATGATGTGCTGACAGAGGTGTTTGACCAGGAGGACGAGCTGTACAAGTCAAGGCTGCTGCTGTCGCTGGAGGACCGGGCCGGAGAGCTGGGGGTGAAAAAGAAGTTCCAGGAACTGGTCAAGGCCTATAAACGTGTGGAGCGGGAGATGCGGCGCCGGGAACGGGATAAGAAAAACCAGCCCTGCACGCTGGAGCAATGGACTAATTTTGATGGACCCTATGACCGGATGCAGTGTAAGGAGTGGATTGCCGGCGAGGGAGGAATATTTCTTCGGAATCCCACCACGGGATACACGGACATCCTGGCCTGCTACCATCCAATCCTGCCCATTGAGCGGCTGAAGAACCTGGAGACTGGGGAGGAGCAGATAAAGCTGGCCTACAAACGCAACGGGCGTTGGGACGAAATCATTGTGCCTAAGACCATGGTTACGTCCGCCAATAAGATAGTGAGCCTGTCAGGCCGTGGGATAGCGGTCACCAGCGAGAACGCAAAATACCTGGTGCGGTACCTGGCGGATGTGGAGAACGCAAACGAGGAACACATCGCAGTGCAGTATTCCACATCCAAACTGGGGTGGATACGGGGCGGGTTCCTGCCCTATGATAGCGATATTGTATTTGATGGGGATGCGAAATTTCGTCAGATATCGGAAAGCGTCGCGCAGGTGGGAAACCGGAACCGATGGTATGAGTATATATCAGGGCTCCGAAAGTCTGGCCGGATAGAAATTAAATTTATGCTGGCAGCTTCTTTTTCCAGTGTTTTAGTTTATCCATTGGGCGGTCTGCCGTATTTTGTAGACCTTTGGGGCGAATCGGAAGGCGGAAAAAGTGTGGCAACCATGGTAGCGGCTTCCATATGGGCCAATCCGGACGAGAGTGCTTATATAAAGGATTATAAGGGGACAGAGGTAGGCCTGGAGGCCATCTGTGACCTTCTTAATAACCTGCCTCTTATACTGGACGACTCATCCAAAAAGAACCGGAAGATTGAAGATAACTTTGAGGGCTTGGTGTATGACCTGTGCTCCGGAAAAGGAAAGACCCGTTCCAACAAGGAGCTGGGGCTGAACCGAGAGAACCACTGGAAGAATTGTATCTTAACAAATGGGGAACGGCCCCTGAGCTCATATGTAACCCAGGGCGGTGCAATCAACCGTATCCTGGAGCTTGAATGTGGTGCGAATGTATTTACCAGCCCTGGTCAGGTGGCGGAGTTTGTAAAACGGAATTATGGGTTTGCCGGAAAAGAGTTTGTGGATGTCATAAAAGACCTTGGGGTTACCAGGATTAAAGAAATCCAGCAAGGATTTATGGAACTACTGGCTGATGATGAGAAGATGCAGAAGCAGAGCCTGTCCCTGTCTATCATCCTGACAGCCGACAAACTGGCAACGGATTATCTATTTAAGGATGCCCAGTACATAAGCCTGGAGGAGGCCAAGGAGGTCTTGATAGACCGCAATGAGCTTTCTGATAATGAGAGATGTTACCAGTTCGTCCTGGACAAGGTGGCCATGAATCCGGCCAGGTTTGATGACAAGGTGGAGAACGTGGAAAAGTGGGGCACGATTGAGAATGGATATGCCATTATCTATGCCACGGCCTTTACGGCTTTATGCAAGGAAGGCGGGTTTTCGCGTACATCTTTCCTGTCCTGGGCGAACCGGAAGGGCATTATCCAGGTGGAAGGGAGCGGGAAACGGATGGACAAGGTGAAGAGCTTCGATGGGAATAAGATACGGTGTATTTTTCTCAAGTTAAATGACAACACGGACAGGAATGGATTTGTGAAAATAGAGGATGACGGCCAGGAACGGCTGCCGTTCAACTGACAGGAACCATGGAGTAACCAAGGCATGGTTACCGCAAAAAGCTAGGTTTCATGCGGGTTTGCGGGTGTTTTTAGGGGTGAGTAACCATGGAACCATCCGAAAACCCTATCTATATACAGAAAAAAATATTTTACAATCTTTGTATATATTTTAACAAAGATTTAGAAAAAATGCCTCGCGCGTAAGGGAACCTAAAAACATGGTTACTTTGGTTACCGTGGCTGACAAAGCCTTATTTTATGAGGGTTTGAGCGGTATCCAATGAGTATAAAAAGATGGTTACTGTAACCATGAAAAGTGGTTACTTGGAGAAAATCATGACGGACGAAGTAAGAGAATATGCCGAAAGGAAGATATGGGAAATTGGTGTTAGACGTGTTCCTGGCCATTATCCGCATTTCAAGACAAAGCAGGATGTGGATAGGTTTGCTGACCTGGAATGGATTATGTTCTGGGATGCCTTTGTGGAAGATGAAATACCAGAAATCAACAGCATTGATATCCAGAGGTATAAGGATTTACTGTGGAAACTCAAGAAGAATGAGGATAATGTGCCGCTGGAAACCCTCCGGACAAAACACAGAACAGCATACAACAGCCTGCGGCAGGAACTTAAGAAAATGACAGAAGCAGTCATTCATGAAGTAGTACACAGGAATCTGTACATAAAACGGTCGGATGAAGAGAAGAGCCTGCAGAGAATCAACCAGGCAGTAGCAGATTCTGGGTTGTGTGAATCAATCAGCCAGGCTGTGTACCAGAAAAAGTGCTATGGCAGTGTCATAGTTAGTGTCATGGAATTAAGAAAACTTGTTATGGATGCGGCAGAAGAGGAGACGGTCTGATGGCTAAAGTGAAAGAAAGAAAAACTGAAAAACCCAAGGTCTATATCTGCAGCCAGTGCGGACAGGAGATAAGCGGGGATCATGTGTATATCAAGACAAGGCGGCGGACGGAGCTTCACATTCATTTCGGATGCATGCCGGTGGGAAGGAGAGAACAGGATGAAAGTTAGGATATCAATGCCAGGAGCATATATGGTGATGGACATGGAGGAGGGCCAGGCGCGGACGGCGTTCCACAAATTGGCAGAATCTCTGTGGCTGATTGGGAGCAGGGGACAGAAGCAGCAGGAAGGCGTGGCTGTGGCACCTGTTCAGGAACCGACAGAAACAGTCTATTCAGGTCAGCAAGGACAGGAGAATGAGGCAGTGGTGGAAACAGCAGGGATTCCGGAAAAGGAAGGCGGAGAACCGGCGCCTGACATCATCTCCGCAGGGTATGGCGGGTATCTGTACATGAAATGCCCCGTCTGTGGAAAGACCAGGGGCTTCTGTGCCAAGACACGGCTGAATCATTACCGGTGCGAATGCGGGGCCGTGACAAGGATGGAGCGTATGGTTCCGCTGTACATGAAATGTGAATGCGGCCGGCAGGCCAGGTATCTGACCAACATGACAGAGACTGAATTTGACGTGGACTGCTATGACTGCGGGGCGCCGGTGGCTGTTGCGTGGAATGAGAAGAAGTGGATGTATGAGACGATGAAGTAGGAGGGCCGCGATGAATGAAGTAATGCAATGGTATGAACGTGACATGACCCTGGCACAGGCCATGGATGGTATAGAAACCAATATGTGGGCCGCAGTCAGGAATTACATAGCGGTTGGGTTTTACCTTAAGGCCATCCGGGACAGAAAACTCTTCCAGGAGGCCGGATATCAGAATTTTGAGGAATTCGTCCGTGACAAATACGACCGGGATAAGGGCTGGGCCAGCCGGTGCATCAAGGTCAATGATCAGTTGAGTAAGGGCGGGAACAGCCCGGTGCTGGCGGAGGAGTATAGGGAGTATAAGGTCTCCCAGCTGGTGGAGCTGGCTTACCTGACGGAAGAACAGCGGATCATGGCTAATCCGGATATGACAGTGAAGCAGCTGCAGGCTATCCGGAAGCCGGAACCTCAGCTGGAAAAAGAAGTTGTGACATTACAACCAGAGCTGAAGGAACATGAGGGAGAGCTGAGCGGGAAAGTTGTAACATCGCAACTGGATGAAAGAGCTGAAAGAGAGCCGGAGGTAATACATTTCACAGCCGGAAACAGGACAATTGACAATGCCTATGGCGCTACAATTGCTGCGGTCGTAAGAGCATATCTGGATGTTGGATATTCCAGGCCCGAAAAAGAGTGTGAAGTGACAACTTTTGGGTTGGTGTATAAAGTGCTTAAACGGCAGGATGTTACAGTTTTCTACACGGATTCGGGCCGGACAGTTTTTGATATCGAGAATGTCCGCCTGGAGGAAGAGTATCAGTACTGGCATGGAACTAAGGCGGAGCCGGAACTTGTGACGTCACAAGTTGAATCGGAGCCGAGCCCCCAGGATGAAGAACCGGAGCCTGAGCCGGAACTACCAAAGTCAGAACAGACTCATCCAGAGAAGTCCGGGAAGTGCATCCACCGGCCGGAATTTGACTGTACCCTGGAGGAGGCCCATAAGCTCATCCCGGGAACCGGGGAGGACTGCAGCCGGGTGTGCTGCTGGGAATGCGTCAGGCGCGGTAACTGTGAGTTGGAATGTTATAGTTCGCAGCGGCGCCCGGAGCATCTGGAACCCCCAAAGACAGAGCCGGATTGTCCGCCGCTGGATGCCGCGGATGTGCAACAGGGAAAAACAGCCATCCCTTCCCAGGAGGAATGTGTTCTGGACTTCTATCAGCATCACATGTCCAAGCCGTGTGCGCAGGCCGTCAATGACGGGAACGCGAAACTGCTGAGGCAGGAGCTGATAAGCAATCACGGAGAAAACCATAACAGCGGGTCAACGGAGTACGGCTTTTATCAATGCGGCCCGGAACGGATTCATTTCCAGGATAATATGTGCGAGACATTTCTGAGCTTGACCTGGGGCAAGTACGTAAAGGAATTACTCAGCCTCTTGGGAAGTGCTGAGGATGAGGCATCAGAACATGAAAACGATGTCCCTGGTATGCCGGAATCCCAGGATACCGTGATTGATGGTGAATTCACGGAGATTCCAGAAACGGAGGAGGACATCCGGGCCCCGGAGGAACCCATGACCGAGCTGCAGATTGCCCAGGATGAACTGGAGCGTGCCAAAAAGCTGCTTAATGATGGGTTAAAATGTGATGTGGATGAAAATGACATACATATCCGCCGGCTGAAACTAAAGGTTTGTGCCCTGGCCAGCTATGTATGCGATTTGGATGACATCGTGAATCCGCCCAAGCCAGAACAGCCGGAGCTTCCCTTGCTGAAAAACAATGACCAACGGGCTGCCTTCGTGGATGCATATGAGACGTGGCCGTTATGGATTGAGACGAAACAGACCGGGGAACGGTACTACCGGTATGACCTGGAGGACGGCACCAGCATGGTGGTCAAGGTGTATCACGCAATGATATTCGATGGATATGCGCCAGGAAGCTATGAGGCCAAATATCATGATGGTTACGGCCGGCATGAGTACTATCTGCTGCGGGATGGGAAGTTCTTCCGGGATTGCGATACGAACCGGTCATTGCTGATTGAGAAACTGAAAGAGATTCAGAAGGTGAAAAAAGGCTGTAACCAGAATTAGGATTTCTGGGAGGCCGGAGGAAGGATGATAGTATGGGAAAAACAATAGTTGTTTGCAGTAATGATGATTGTGTTTACCGAGGAGATAACGGAGAGTGCGGGAAAGATATTATTTATCTGGACGATTTAGGCACATGTGAAGACAGTGAGTAAAATTAGCATTTCTGGGAGAACCGGAGAAAGGAGCCTGGATGGAAAGAGATTTTGAAAAAGACATCATAGAGCTGGATGCTGCAATAAAGTCCAACGCGGAACGGGATAATACTTTTACGTTGTCGGTACTGCAACGGGTGAAGGCAATCATGCTGCAACAGAAAGAAAAGCTGAAAGCCTATGAGGATACCGGCCTGACGCCAGGAGAAGTCCAATATTTAAAAGACAAAAGCGAGCCGAGAATGGTGGTGTGGACACCAGCATATCAATCATATTATTCAGCTGGTGATGAAGCAGAGTGCCTCTGTCCGGTATGTGATTCAGATGTGGTTGAGGATGATGATTATTTCTGTCCAACTTGCGGCCAGGCATTGAAATATCATGATGAACCAAACTGAAACTTTGATACGAAAGGAGAATCAGGAGATGTGCAAGGAGTGTATTAAAAAGGTACTTGAATGGTACAGCTTTGGCATCATCGTAGGAGCAGGATTTTATATAGGACTGAATCTTGCAGTACAGCTCCTAAAGGTGGTAACAGACGTAATGAGGCAGTGGTGTCTATGAGAAAGAAAGGCAGTAAGCAGTCCAAGGTCAGCCGCATCGACCGCAGCAAGGCCCTGGCCGCCCAGGCCGACGAGGCAATCAAGGAGCGCATCCGGACGGCGCCGGCCTACATGTACACCAGCCTGTGCCCGGTTCCGGAGCTGCGCCGGCCGCCGAAGGGAGTGATACGGTATTATGAGACAATGCTACATAGACAACGGGCGTCACGGGTGTAACGGCCAGCACAACAACAAGGGCAGGATACGGTACGGGTGCTGGGCGTGTCCACATCTGGATGCGGGAGGAGGTGATGCCGGTGAAACAGACAGAAGCACTGGAAGAAGTGGCAAGGCTGGCCGCAAAGGAAGCGGTCAAAGAACATGAAAAACAGACACAGAGAAATAAGCGCACAAAGATTTTCCAGAATACCAAAAAGTTGATGGAAAATTATAACAGAATTTGTCAGAGTGTGGAGGAGGGCGTGGCGGAGCTTTCGGATATGGACAACAGAGAAGAACTGGAGGAGTTCACGGAGGAAGATATTTTTATCAACAGCATTCTTAAGAGCAAGCTCCGGAGCATTGTCATGATAGGCCACATAGACAAGTGCTTGAAGCTCCTGGAGGATGAGGAGTGTCGGAAGAATACGCATGAGAAATATCTGGCCTTTAAATATTTCTACCTGGATGGGATGACATACGAGAATATTGCAGAGATTTACGGATATGGAGAGCGGACAGCCAGACGATGGATAACGGAGCTTACAGGGATACTTAGTGTATATCTCTTTGGTGCAGACGCCCTTATGTTGGATTAGGGCCTTGACAGGAGCATGTCAAAATCGTGTCCTTGCCATGTCCGTTTGGACGATTTATAATTGTAATATGCAAAATTGGATGAAGCGGAAAGCTGATTGGTTTTGCACCCTCCCCATTTAAGCAACGGCCGCCAGGTATCACACCCTGGTGGCTGACTAACCGGTATTGTGTAATCCCTCATAAGACAGACCTGTACTTTAACGGGACAATGCCGCAGGGTACACAAGCGGTGAGGTATCTGGTTTTATCCCCCATGACGTTTTCCAGATACATAGACTGATTTTCTCCTTTGGATGAGTCCCTGCGGTGACGTGGGGGCTTTTCTTTTGTCGAATTTTGATGTATGATGAAAGAAAAAGCGGGGAGGAGAAATCCATGGATTTTCCAAAGTATTTATACCATTATACAAATCTAAGTTCTTTATGTTCTATTTTAAAAAGTGGAATGATTAGATTTAATCCATTAACAAAAATGGATGATATGGATGAAGCAGAAATAAGAGATTTTAAAAACTTTGCGAAGTATGTATTTGTAAGTTCTTGGACAAGCGATTCAAGAGAGAGCATACCGTTTTGGAATATGTATACAAGAGATATGTCGGGTATTCGATTGCGGCTTAAGGCATTTCCATTTGAAACATATGAGTGGGATTATAGTCCGGAAAGTCAAGCTATTAGCGATTTGAAACCTAAATATTTTCCAAAAGAACTTGCAGAAAATGATAGATATGCTATACTTCCATTAGCTTTCAATTTGTTTTTTTTACCGGTTGAATATACAGATGATGAGGGGAAAATATATCCATCAATTCAGAAGATAAATGGTTCAAATTTCACGATGGAGTTAAACGAGGTTGGAAAATATAAACGAAAAGAATGGGAATTTCAGTCTGAGTGGCGTTATAGACTTGTTTATTTTGATGCAGGCGTCAAAGAACTTGGAGTAGACCCTGGTAAGGCTCTTGAAAGAATGGAAAAGGGGGCTGAACCAGCAATTGACCATGTGGATTTAAAACTTACTAAAGAAAGTTTGAGTGATGTGGAGATATTAACTGGTCCTAAAATGTCATCAGGTGATAAAGAGTTACTTAGATTATTATGTGAGAAATATTGTACAAAAGCTAGAATACAAGAGAGCCGTTTGAAAATAAGATAAAGTATTACTAAAGGGGCCACCTCCGGGCGGCTCTTTTTCTATACGCAAAAACAAGGAGGTGAGCCAGATGGCATTAACGCCAAAACAGAAGATATTTGCAGATGAATACCTGATTGACCTTAATGCCACCAGGGCTTACAAGGTGGCGTATCCGCGGGTGAGGAACGAAGAGACCGCTGCAGCAGCAGGGGCCAGATTGTTAAGAAATGTTAAGGTTGAAGATTATATCCAGAAACGGATGGATGAACGCGCACAGCGTACCGAGATCACCCAGGATCGCGTGCTGCAGGAGTTAGCCAAGATTGGCTTTGCAAATATCACCGATTTTGTGACAATCGAAGGTGGTCTTGTAAGAGTGAAGCCTACGAATCAGATGCCCCGGGATAAACTGGGAGTCATTGCAGCAATCAAGGAAGGGGCTAATGGTATTGAGGTTAAGCTGAATGATAAGGAGAAGGCCCTGGAATTGATAGGCCGCCACCTGGGCATGTTCAAGGATAAATTGGAGCTATCAGGTGGCCTGGATACCGAAAAGACTAAACTGGATGACCTGCTCCAGCAGATGCGTGGTGGTGGCTAATGAGTGCGGAAAGATTATTACTATCAGACAAGTACAAGGCATTTCTGCGCTGTGATGCGCCGGTAGAATTTTTGGAGGGCACAACGGCAGCCGGAAAGACCACGGTGGGGTTGTTTAAATTCATGCTCAAGGTAGCTGAGTCGCCCAAAAAGCTTCACATCCTGGCAGCGGATGACACCGGCGCCGCAGAGAAAAATATCATTCAGAAAGACCTGGGCATACTGGATGACTTCGGCGTCCTGGTGGAGTACAAGGGTAATGGCGGAGGTGGTTATAACATGCCCCACATCCTCTTCCACACATCCGGCGGCGATAAGATAATCTTTGTTGTCGGCTATGGCAACAAGCGCAAGTGGAAGGACGCCCTGGGTGGCCAGTACGGATGCGTGTACATAGACGAGATTAACACGGCCGATATAGACTTTGTGCGAGAGGCTGCCATGCGATGCGATTACCTGATGGCGACACTTAACCCGGACGACCCGGGTCTGGATGTCTATAAGGAGTATATCAACTGTTCCAGGCCATTGCCAGAGTGGGCGGATGAGACGCCAAAGGAAATACTGGACGAATTACGGGAGGAACCAAAACCCGGATGGGTGCATTGGTTCTTTTCTTTTACCCATAACCTGGGGCTGCCGGCGGAGAAGCTGCAGCAGATTATCCAGAACACGCCAGTAGGGACTAAGATTCACAAGAACAAGATTCTCGGCCTACGCGGCAAGGCAACCGGTCTTATCTTCCCGAACTTCGACCGAAAGCAGCATGTGGTTACAGCAGCCTGGGTAAAACAGCAGATTGCCGCCGGCAAGATAAAGTTTCGAAAGTTCTCTGCAGCGCTGGATACATCCTACTCCAGCAAGTCGCCTGATACCATCGCCATGATATTCCAGGGGATCACGATGGACCGTAAGCTCATCATCCTGGCCGAGAAGGTTTATAGCAATGCGGACCTGTCCACTCCGCTGGCCCCATCAGACACTGCGGTAAAATTTGTGGAGTTTCTGGAACGGAATCGGCAGGAATGGGGATTTGCAAAAGATGTCTTCATCGACTCGGCGGACCAGGCAACTATCACGGAGTTGCGCAAGTACAAGCGGCTGCATGGCTGTCTGTATAACTTCTTTGATGCATACAAGAAACTGGAGATACTGGACCGCATCAACCTGCAGCTAGGCTGGATACAGCAGGGGTGTTACCTGGTAGTGGATACCTGCGTGGAGCATCTGTCCGAACTGGACAGGTACAGCTGGGACGATGAGAAGGATAAACCGGAGGACCGAAACGACCATACCATCAATGCGTCGCAGTATGGGTGGATTCCATACCGACAGGGGATAGGATTTGAGGAGGGTGAGAAGTAATGGAAATACAACGGTTGGAAATTGATTTTGATAATAGACTTTTAAAAATCAACGGTAAGGATTATACAGAAACTCCAATTATCGTAACTCTTCCGGGCCCAGAGGGATGGCCGCACGCAATGCTATTTAATGCTGACCAAGCAACAGTACCTGGAGAGTATTTGGAATTACAGATAGAATGCACAGAATCTAATAGGAGGCCGGGAAATGAGGTGGCTATCAACATTGAATGAGAATATCAAAAGAGGGGTACGCAGCTGGCTGAATGTGGTGCCGGCCAGTGGGAACGGCATCCAGATTAACGAGGTCCTGGACTTCGAAGCGAGTGCCATCCGAAACCGCATTTGGTATCGGGGAGACAGCAACGAGCTGGAGCAGATGTACCAGCAGCTGGCAGAATATGCGGATAAATATAAGTTCTGGGCCAGCAAGTGTACACCGGGCATGGAGATGCGCAAGATACATACCGGCCTCCCCGGGCTTATCGTTAGGATTCTTTCGGCAATTGTCCTGGCCGACATGAATGACTTTGAGTTTGATTCACCGGCTCAGGAGCAGCTCTGGAAAGAGATCGAGAAGGAGAACAAGTTCCGCAAGGCATTGGAAAAGAGCCTGAAAGAGGTTTTATACATCGGTGATGGGGCTTACAAGGTAACTATCGACACGGCCTTGAGTCAGTACCCGATACTCGAGTGGTACCCAGGGGAACGTATCGAGATTGTAAAGGAACGCGGTCGCCTGAAAGAGGTAGTCTTTAAAACACCGTACACGGTACGGAGCCAGCAGTATATCCTGTATGAACACTATGGTTATGGATACATACGCAACGAACTGTATAAGGGAGATACGCAGGTAGATATCGGTGCCATAGAGGCAACGAAGGGAATTAAGGATACCACATTTGATAAGACAACTATCCTGGCCGTTCCCCTGCAGATATATGAGTCAACTAAGTATGAGGGCCGTGGCGGCTCTATTTTTGATGGGAAACTGGACAGCTTCGATGCCTTCGATGAGGCATGGTCCCAGTGGATGGATGCACTTAGAGCGGGCAGGGCAAAAACCTACATACCGGAGTGCCTGGTACCGCATGACCCAGCGACAGGACAGCTTTTACAACCGAATCCTTTCGATTGCCGATACTTTGCATCGGACAATGACATGTCGGAGAAGGCAGAGAACCGGATTAATACGGACCAGCCATCCATTCCTCACGACAGCTATCTAGCATCCTACTGCACGGCTCTGGACCTCTGCCTACAGGGAATCATCAGCCCCAGCACGCTGGGAATTGATGTCAAGAAGTTGGACAACTCCGAGGCGCAGCGGGAGAAGGAGAAAGCGACGCTCTACACTCGGAACGCCATCATCGAGGCCCTGCAAGAGACGCTGCCGGATGTAATGGCTGCTTGCATCAATGCCTATTACATCTTGATTAAACAGCCCATAGAGGAAATTAAGGTGGAGCTCCCGTTCGGGGCATATGCCAACCCGTCCTTTGCGTCTCAGGTGGAGACACTTTCTAAGGCGCGGCCTGGATCCAGCATTATGTCCATAGAGGCACAGGTGGAGGAGATGTGGGGAGACAGCAAAGACGAGGCGTGGAAGGCCGAAGAAGTGAAGCGGTTAAAAACTGAACAGGGCATTGCAGAGGAAGAGGAGCCTGGAGTAAACTTGGCTGCCGGTAGTTTCCGCGTCAATATGGAGGGAGGAAAGGCAGATGAAGGTCAAGGTGATGAACCGGACGTACCAGATGGGCCGGGAGGAGTACCAGGGACTACTGCAGGTGGCAAGTGAGCAGGTGCCGTTTGGGATTTACGCCGTTGAGAAGCGGGGGTATGCAGAGCTGCGCTGTGATAAGTGTACGAGCATTACACAGCTAAAAGGACTGGTGCGGCAATTTAAGGCACAGGGGTTCGAGGTACATGCAACAGGGAGGTGATGCCGTTGACAGAGTACGATATACGCGGCGCCCTCACAGCCATAACAGCAGAGCTGCTTGCCTAACAGGTCAGATAACAGGATCGACA